>Ga0075370_10000404_pt1 | contig 15956 bp, 9 predicted proteins | sample EndMethybrTD3035_FD_71398 | JGI IMG/M metagenome (GOLD analysis project Ga0075370, IMG submission 71398) | Populus endosphere microbial communities from Tennessee, USA - Endosphere MetaG P. TD hybrid TD303-5 | ecosystem: Host-associated > Plants > Roots > Endosphere | place: USA: Tennessee... | reverse complement strand
TTGCAGAGCTCCGGCTGAATGCGACGCTGCCCCGCTACGATGGCAGCCCCTCTCCTGATCTCGCATCCATGTCCACGCCGCCTGACCCGCCGGCCCGTCTGCGCCCGCTCGACCGCTGGGGCACCGGCGCGCGGCGCACGCTCATCGGCGTCTTCACCGACATCGACGACACGCTGACCACCGAGGGCGCGGTCACGCCCGATGCGCTCCAGGCCATGGGCGCGCTGCACGCCGCGGGGTTGAACCTGGTCGCCATCACAGGCCGGCCGGTCGGCTGGAGCGAGCCCTTCGCGAGCGTCTGGCCCGTCGATGCGATCGTGGCGGAGAACGGCGCCGTCGCGCTGGTGCGCACGGCCGAGGGCCGGATCGAGAAGCGCTACCAGCAGGACGCCGCCACGCGGGCGCGCAACTTCGAGCGCATGCAGGTCGTGCTCGCGCGGATCGAGCGCGAGATCCCCGCGGCCCGGCGCGCCACCGACTCGGCCGGGCGCGAATGCGACATCGCCATCGACCACAGCGAGTTCACGCAACTCGACGATGCCACCATCGCGCAGGTGGCCGGCCTGATGCGCAGCGAGGGCATGCACGCCACCGTCAGCAGCATCCACGTCAACGGCTGGTGGGGCGACCACAACAAGCTGGAAGGCGCCCGCTGGATCGTGCGCGAGCTGTGGGGCCGTTCGCTCGACGACGAGACGCAGCGCTGGGCCTACGTGGGCGACTCGACCAACGACGCGCTGATGTTCGAGCACTTCGCCCACAGCGTGGGCGTGGCCAACGTGCGCCGCTTCGAGGCCGCGCTGTCGCATCTGCCGCGCTACGTGGCGCCGAGCGAGCGCGGCGCCGGCTTCGCCGAAGTCGCAGCCGCCATCCTCCACGCGCGGCGAGCCTGCAGCGTCAACCAGAACATCAGGCCCGATGTGTGAGCGCTTTCACGGCACAGTGAAGGCCACCGGCTTGGCTCGTGCCATCGTCGCGCCGTTGCTGTTGCTCAGCAGCTCGACCCGGGCGCTGTAGCTGCCCTTCGGCGGCCGGAGCCAGAACTCGGTCTGGCCGCCGTCGAGCTCGATGACTTCGGCCTTCTGCCCCGGGCGCTCCAGCGTCAGCCGGAAATGCCCCGTGTCCGGCAGCCGGGGCGCGGCGTGCGAGATGTTGTAGCCGCTCGCGTGCAGCTGGATGCGCAGCGGCAGCTGCACCGTCGTGCGATCAGCCGGGCTCAGCATTTCGATGCGCGGCTCGCCCAGCAGGCTGGCCGGCGCGACGCCCTTGTTCTGCCGGCTCACCGTGAGCCGCAGCGGCTTGCTGTAGACGAAAAAGGGAATGTGGCCTTTGTCGGCCAGCACCAGCCGCAGCGAGTAGCTGCCCGGCGGCAGATCGACCACCGTCTCCATCTGGCCCTTGCCGAAATGGACATACTGCTCGGTGAAGGGCAGCGGCTTCTTGAAGTCCAGCGGCAGCGGCTGGTTGATCAACAGGTGGTGATGCCCCGCGTGCCCGGCGCTCTGGCCGGCGGGCACGATGCCGCGCATCGACAGCCCGAAGCGCGCCACGAACGGCGACTCCAGCGTGGCGCCGTCGTTGAGGTTGGTGAAATACGCCTCGGGCGACCAGCCGGGTGGCGGCACCACCCATTTGTGGATCGGGAGCTCGCCAGGCTCGGGCGAGCGTTCGGGCGCCTGCGCGGCAGCGGCGCCGGCCAGGAACAAGAGGCTGGCCAGGGCGGCCAGGTATGGACTCGCCGGCACAGTCCGACGCACGAGAGCAAGCATGCAGGCACCCCTCCAGAAAGGATGCCGATTGTCACATCGCTCTCCGTAGCCCGGGGTGTCCGGCGCCCGACGCAAGCCACGTTCGCGCGATCTGCGCGAACGTCCGCGGGCGAAGCCTCAGCCCAGCTGCGCTCGCGCCCAGCGCACGATATCGGCCGCGCCCATGGCGCCGGCCTGGCGCGCGATCTCGTGGCCGCCGCGGAACAGGGCCAGGGTAGGGATGCTGCGGATGTTGAAGCGCGCGGCCAGCGCAGGCACCGCCTCGGTATCGACCTTGGCCAGCCGCACCTGCGGTTCGAGCTGCGCCGCCGCCTGCTCGAAGCCGGGCGCCATCTGCAGGCAAGGGCCGCACCAGGGCGCCCAGAAGTCCACCAGCACCGGGATCTCGTTGCGGCCGACGTGACGCTCGAAGGCCGCCTGGTCCAGCGCAGTCGAGCGGCCGCCGAAGAGCGGGCGGTGGCAACTGCCGCAATCGGGAGCGCTGCCCAGTTGCGCCTGCCGCACGCGGTTGGTGGTGTGGCAATGGGGGCAGACGACGTGCAGCGATTCGTTCATGGGGGACTCCGGCGCGGTTATTTCGGGGAGCTGGGGCCGGGTGCGGCGAATGCAAGCGGCGCTGCATTGCCGCCCATGGCGTGCTCCCTCCGCTTCGAACTCGGATAGACCCCCGCGGTCCTCACTGCGGCTTGGCCAGCCCCAGCTTCTCGATGAGCGCCTTCTCGCGCGTGAAGGTGGCCTGGGCGAACTTCGTGTAGTCGGCCGTGCTCATGTAGTTGGGCAGCATGTCGTAGCGGCCCAGCGCCGCCACGTAGCTCGGCTCCTCCATCGCCTGCTTGAGGGCGTCGTGCAGCTTCTTCACCACCGCCGGCGACGTGCCCTTGGGCGCGCCGATGCCGAAGGGCGAGCTCTGCACGATGTCGTAGCCCAGCTCCTTCAGCGTCGGCGCATCCGGGAACTTGGCCAGCCGCTTCTCGCCCCAGGTGTTGAGCACGCGCAGCTTGCCGGCCTCCACCTGCGGCGCGAAGCCGGTGCTGTCGGCCGCGGCCATCAGCTGGCCGCTGATCACCGCCAGCATCAGGTCGGCGCTGCCCTTGTAGGGCACGTGCTGCAGCTCGATGCCGGCTTTCTGCGCGATGAGCTCGGTGGTGAGGTGGGGGCTCGTCAGGTTGCCGGTCGAGCCGTAGGTCAGCTTGCCGGGATTGGCCTTGGCATAGGCCACGAAGTCCTTCCATGTCTTGAACGGACTGTCGGACGGCACGACGATGCCGAAGGCATAGCCGGTGACGTTGATCACGTAGCTGATGTCCTTCACCGGGTCCCAGGTGATCTTCGTGGTGTAGGGCAGGCGGAACACGCCCAGCGGAATCTGGGCGATGGTGTAGCCGTCCGGCTGCGCGGTCTGCAGCGCCTGCGCGGGAAGCGTGCCGCCGGCGCCCGGCTTGTTCTCGACCACGATCGGCTGGCCGATGATCTTCGAGGCGTTGTCGGCCAGCTGGCGCATCGTGATGTCGGTGGGGCCGCCGGCCGGGAAGGCGACCAGGAGCTTGATCGGCTTGGTGGGGAAGCTCTGGGCATGCGCGGCGGCAACAGCGGCCAGGCCGAGGGCGGCGCACAGGAGGGAACGGCGAAACATGGGGACAGCTCCAGAACAGAAAGGCCCGCCATTTGGCCGCGCGACCGCGCTCCGGGCAATCGGGGCTGACCCCCGGCCTGTCGCCGGAGCGTCAGCCGGGCGTGGCCAATTGGAAGCCTGCCATCGGATCGCGTTCGAAGGGGTCCAGCCCCGGCGAGGCGCGCATCAGGCTTCGCGCCGCAGTGGCACCGCGGGCGCCTGAACGGGCAGCTGCAGCACTTCATGCCGCGCGGTGCCGCGCGCCAGCACCGGCGCCAGCGCCACGCCCGTATGCGTGCGAAGCCGCACCACCTCTTCAGGCGGCGCGGCCGCGACCACCCGGCCGCCGCCATCGCCGCCCTCGGGCCCGAGGTCGATCAGCCAGTCGGCCTCGGCGATCACGTCGAGGTCGTGCTCGATCACCACCACGCTGTGGCCGCCATTCACCAGCCGGTGCAGCACGTGGATCAGCTTCTCGACGTCGGCCATGTGCAGGCCCACCGTCGGCTCGTCGAGCACATACAGCGTGTGCGGCGCCCGCCCGCGCCGGGCCGCCCCAAGCGGGCGATCCCCCTCGGGGGGCGGCGCCGCAGGCGCCTGGGGGCTGTCAATCCAGCCGCGGCGTGTGACATCGTCTCGCACCTTGCTGAGCTCGGTCACCAGCTTGATGCGCTGCGCCTCGCCGCCGGACAGCGTTGGCGAGGGCTGGCCGAGGGTGAGGTAGCCCAGCCCCACGTCCTTCAGCAGCTGCAGCGGATGGCTGATGTTCGGCATGGAGGCAAAGAACTCCACCGCCTCGTCCACCTCCATCTGCAGCACATCGCCGATGCTCTTGCCGCGCCAGCTCACGGCCAGCGTTTCGACATTGAAGCGCGCGCCGTGGCAGACCTCGCAGGGCACCTTGACGTCGGGCAGAAAGCTCATCTCGATGGTGCGCACGCCCGCGCCCTCGCAGCCCGGGCAGCGGCCCTCGCCGGTGTTGAAGCTGAAGCGGCCGGGGCCGTAGCCGCGCGCCTTGGCTTCCAGCGTGTCGGCAAAGAGCTTGCGGATGGTGTCCCAGAAGCCGATGTAGGTGGCGGGGCAGCTGCGCGGCGTCTTGCCGATGGGCGTCTGGTCGACCTCGAGCACGCGGTCGATGGGCTCGTAGCCTTCGACCGCGGCGCACCCGGACCATGCGGGGCGCTTGCCGGCGGCGTCGGCATCGCGACCGGCCTTGGTCATGCGCTGCACGACGATGGCGTGGACATTGGCCAGCAGCACGTCGCGCGCGAGCGTGGATTTGCCGGAGCCGCTGACGCCGGTGACGCCGACCAGGCGGTTCAGCGGCAGGGTCACGGTGACGTCCTGCAGGTTGTGCAGCTTGGCGCCTCGCACCGTGAGCCAGCGCAGTACTCCCTCTCCCTCTGGGGGAGCGAGGAAGACGGCGCGGCGCGGTTGCAGCGGATGCTTGATGGCATCGCGCAGGTAGCGCCCGGTCTGCGAATCGCTCGCCGCCTCCAGGTCACTCACGCTGCCCTCCGCCACCAGCCGCCCGCCGCGCTTGCCCGCGCTCGGCCCGATGTCGATGATGTGGTCGGCGCGGCGGATGGTGTCCTCGTCGTGTTCCACCACCACCAGCGTGTTGCCCTTCTCGCCCAGCTTGTGCAGCGCGTCCAGCAGGATCTGGTTGTCGCGCGCGTGCAGGCCGATGGTGGGCTCGTCCAGCACGTAGCACACGCCCTGCAGGTTGCTGCCCAGTTGCGCCGCGAGGCGGATGCGCTGGGCTTCGCCGCCCGACAGGGTGGGCGCGCCGCGATCGAGGGTGAGATAGCCGAGGCCGACTTCCTCGAGGAATTCGAGGCGGCTCCTGATCTCGGGGACGAGGTCGCGCGCGATGTCGGCTTGCCTGCCGGCGAGCGCGATGTGGTCGAACCACACCCGGATATCGGTCACGCTCATCCTCGCGAGTTGCGTGATGGCGATGCCGCCCTCGCCCCAGCCCTCTCCCGCAGGCGGGAGAGGGAGCAAGTCCGGGTCCGTCGTCCCGGCCGGGTCGGAGCGGAGGACCAAGGCAGAGTCCGCCGACACGCCGGCGCTTCGGCTTGGCTCTCTCTCCCCTCCGAACAACACCGCCCGCGCCGTCCGATTCAGCCGCGTCCCTTCGCAGGCCGGACACGCCACATCCCCCACGTCCTCCGCCTCGGGCTCCGCAAAGGTCTGCTCCCGCCCGCGGTTGTCCTCCGCCATGGTCGAATCGTCGTAGACCTTGCGCTGTTCCTTCGTGAGCTTGACGCCGGTACCGACGCAGTCCGGACACCACCCATGCTTGCTGTTGTACGAAAACAGCCGCGGGTCGAGCTCGGCATAGCTGGTGCTGCACACCGGGCAGGCCCGCAGTGTGGAGAACGCCTGGACGCGCCCGATGCCCGCGGTGGGCGCGCCCGCCATCATGGCGCCGCGCAGCCCGGTGAGCTCGCTCAGCACGTGCACCACGCCCTTGCCGTGCTCCAGCGCACGTGCCAGGGCTTCGCGCAGCTCGGCCTCCTTCGCGGGCTCCACATCGAGGCTGGCCACCGGCAGCTCGATGGTGTGCTCCTTGAAGCGGTCGATGCGCGGGAAGCCGGTGGTCGGCAGGAACTCGCCGTCCACCCGCAGATGCGTGAAGCCGCGCGGCCGCGCCCAGTCGGCCAGCTCGGTGTAGACGCCCTTGCGGTTGATCACCAGCGGCGCCAGGAGGCCGATGTGCTGCCCCCTGAAATTCTTCAGCAGCTGCGCCGCGATGCTGTCGGGCGTCTGCGGCTGCACTGCCGCGCCGTCGTGGACGCAGTGCTGGATGCCCAGCTTGACGTAGAGCAGGCGCAGGAAGTGCCAGACCTCGGTGGTGGTGCCCACCGTGCTCTTGCGGCCGCCGCGCGACAGCCGCTGCTCGATCGCGACCGTGGGTGGGATGCCGTAGACCGCGTCCACCTCCGGCCGGCCGGCCGGCTGCACGATGCTGCGCGCGTAGGCGTTGAGCGACTCGAGGTAGCGCCGCTGCCCTTCGTTGAACAGGATGTCGAAGGCCAGCGTGGACTTGCCCGAGCCGCTGACGCCGGTCACCACGCTGAACTTGCCGCGCGGGATGTCCACCGACAGGTTCTTGAGGTTGTGCTCGCGCGCATGGACGATCTGGATCGCATCGCGGCCGGGCTGCTGCTGCCGCTGCGCGCGCGCTGCATACGAGCGCGCAGCGCGCTCCGCCACCTTGTAGGCACCGGGGCCGATGGCCAGCTCGTAGTCGACCAGCGCAGCGCCTGTCAGCGAAGCGCGGTTCTCGCGCACCTGTTCGGGCGTGCCCACCGCGACCACCAGGCCGCCGCCCTCGCCGCCTTCGGGGCCGAGATCGATCAGCCAGTCGCTCGCGCGGATCACGTCGAGGTTGTGCTCGATCACCACCAGCGAGTGGCCGGCATCGAGCAGCTTGCGCAGCGCGCGCATCAGGCGCGCGATGTCGTCGAAATGCAAGCCGGTGGTCGGCTCGTCGAACAGGAACAGCGTGCCCTTGCGCGCCAGCGGCTGCTTGCTGGCGCTGCCGTTCTTCGCCGCCTCGGCCAGGAAGCCCGCCAGCTTGAGGCGCTGCGCCTCGCCGCCCGACAGCGTGGGCACCGGTTGGCCGAGCTTCACATAGTCCAGGCCCACATCGACGATGGGCTGCAGCACGCGCAGCACCTCGCGGTCGGTTGCGAACAGCGCCGCGGCTTCTGCCACCGTGAGCTCGAGGATGTCGGCGACGTTGCGGCCGCGGCCGCCGCGCTCGATCTTCACCTCCAGGATCTCGGGTCGATAGCGCTTGCCGTCGCAATCGGGGCAGCGCAGGTAGACGTCGGAGAGAAACTGCATCTCCACATGTTCGAAGCCCGAGCCGCCGCAGGTCGGGCAGCGCCCGTCGCCGCTGTTGAAGCTGAACTTCGAGGCGGTGTAGCCGCGCTGACGCGCCAGCGTCGCGGTGGCGAAGATCTCGCGGATCGCATCCCACGCGCCCACGTAGCTCGCGGGGTTGGAGCGCGCCGTCTTGCCGATCGGCGACTGGTCGACGAAGACCACGTCGCTCAGCTGCTCGGCGCCCAGCAGCCGGCTGTGCGCACCGGGCGCCTCGGTGGACCGGCCGAAGTGGCGCATCAGCGCGGGCGCCAGCACGTCCTGGATCAGCGTCGACTTGCCGGAGCCGCTGACGCCGGTGACGCACACCAGCCGCGCCAGCGGGAACTCGACCGTGATGTCGCGCAGGTTGTGCTCGCGCACGCCTTCGAGAACGAGGCGCGGCGTGTTGTCGCTCACCATGCGCCTGAAGCCCATGCCGATCTGCTTGCGCCCGCCCAAGTACTGGCCGGTCAGCGTGTCGGCCTGGCGCAGCGCGCCGGTGTCGCCGTCGAACACGATCTGCCCACCGCGCGCGCCGGGCCCGGGGCCCATGTCGATCACGCGGTCGGCGGCCAGCATGACGGCCGGGTCGTGCTCCACCACCACCAGCGTGTTGCCGGCGTCGCGCAGGCGCAGCATGGCCTCGGTGATGCGGTTCATGTCGCGCGGATGCAGGCCGATGCTGGGCTCGTCGAGCACGAACAGCGTGTTGACCAGCGAGGTGCCGAGCGCGGTCGTGAGGTTGATGCGCTGCACCTCGCCGCCGCTCAGGGTGCGGCTCTGGCGGTCGAGGGTGAGATAGCCGATGCCGACGTCGTGGAGGTAGCGCAGGCGGGTGGTGATTTCTTCGAAGAGGAGCTTGAGGGCCTGGGTCTCACCCTGCATTGCTCCCTCCCGCTCTGGAGGTGGGTTGGGGTGGGGGCTCGCTGCGCCTCCAGCGGACGCCTGCCCCCACCCCTGCCCTGCCCCAGAGGAGGAGGGAGCCGAAGCCATGCCATCGAAGAACCGCCTCAACCGCTCGATCGGCAGCAGCATCAGGTCATGCAAACACAAACCCGGCAGCGCCTCCAACTGCTCGCGCGACCACTTCACCCCCACCGGCATGAAGCGCTTCTCCGGCGCCAGCACCGCATCCGCGTCCTGCTTGCTGCCGATGCGCCACAGCAGGCTCTCCAGCTTGAGCCGCGCCCCCCCGCAGGCCGGGCACGGCGTATAGCTGCGGTACTTGGACAAGAGCACGCGGATGTGCATCTTGTAGGCCTTGCTCTCGAGGTAGCCGAAGAAGCGGCGCACCCCATACCACTGCTGGTTCCACTTGCCGTTCCAATGGGGCGAGCCCTCGATCACCCAGGACTGCTGCTCGGGCGTGAGCTTGTTCCAGGGCGTGTCGCGCGGAATGCCCGCCGCCTCGGCATGGCGCATCAGATCGTCCTGCGCTTCCTTCCAGGCCGGGGTCTGGATGGTCTTGATGGCACCCGCGCGCAGCGTGAGCTTGTCGTTGGGGATCACCAGGCCCAGGTCCACGCCGATCACGCGGCCGAAGCCGCGGCAGGTCTCGCAGGCGCCGACGGCCGAGTTGAAGGAGAACATCGAGGGGATCGGGTCCGCGTAGCGGATATCGGTGTCCGGGCAGTGCAGCCCGGTCGAGAACTTCCAGATCTCCGGCTCACCATCTTCCTCTGCCGGCAGCGCATGCACGGTCAGCCGCCCGCTGCCGCGCTTCAAGGCCACCTCGATCGCCTCGATCACGCGCGCGCGCTCGGCATTCGCCATGCGGAAGCGGTCCGCCACCACATCCAGCACCTTGCGCGGCCCGGTCGGCGTGGCGATCTCGCGCTCGCCCTGCACGCGCGTGAAGCCGCTGGCCGACAGCCATTGCGTCACCTCGTCCGCGCTGGTGCCGGCGGGCAGCTCGACCGGAAAGGTCAGCACCAGGCGAGGATCGCCAGCGGCGGCGCCGCGGGCCACGAGCTCGGCATAAATCGAGTCCGGCGAATCGTGCCGCACCGGCAGCGCCGACTCCCGGTCGAAGAGCTGCGCGGCGCGCGCATACAGCAGCTTCAGGTGGTCGTTGAGCTCGGTCATCGTGCCGACCGTCGAGCGCGAGGAGCGCACCGGGTTGGTCTGGTCGATGGCGATGGCGGGCGGTACGCCCTCCACCTTGTCGACCGCCGGCTTGTCCATGCGGTCGAGGAACTGCCGCGCATACGCCGAGAAGGTCTCCACGTAGCGCCGCTGGCCCTCGGCATAGAGCGTGTCGAACACGAGGCTCGACTTGCCCGAGCCGCTCGGCCCGGTGACCACGGTCATCTCGCCGGTGCGAATGTCGAGGTCGAGGTTCTGGAGATTGTGCTGACGCGCACCGCGTATCCGGATGGAGCCCTGTGTCATGAGTGCCTTGGGGTGGGGCAGACATTCTAGGAACCAGGGGGCGACAACGTGCAAAGCTTCACATGGCCGGCCGTCCGGCAGGGGTTTTTACGGAGAAAACCGGGTGCTCGCGGTGACTAAATCGACGGCACTTTCGCCTACATCGAACGTATCAGGAGAAGCTTTTCATGCACATGCGCCTGCTTTGCGCGGCCGCCCTGCTGGCGCTGGCCAGCATCCATGCCGTCGCCCAGGTCCTGGTCGGGCAGACGGCCGGCATCACCGGTCCGGCCGCCACCGGCGTCAACGAAAACATCTTCGGTGCGCAGCTGGCGATCGACGACGCGAACGCCCATGGCGGCATTCACGGCGAGAAGATCGAGGTGCTGCGCATCGACGACGGCTTCGATGTCAAGCGCACTGGCGAGAACGCCCGCGTGCTGATTGAGGAGAAGAAAGTCGTGGCGCTCTTTCTGAACCGCGGCACGCCGCACACGCAGGCCATGATCCCGTGGCTCGACAAGTACGGCGTGCCGCTGATCGGCCCCTCGACTGGCGCCATGGCGCTGCACAAGCCGCTGCAGAGGCACGTCTTCAACGTGCGCGCCACCTACCAGCGCGAGGCCGAGAAGGCGGTGACGCACCTGCTGACCATCGGCATCGACAAGATCGCCATCGTGCACGTCAACGACTCCTTCGGCCAGGACGCGATGGCAGGCGCGCAAATCGGCTTCAACAAGGCGAATGCCAAGGCGGCACTGGTGCTGCCGGCCGACCGCGACAAGCCCGACTATGCGGCCATCGTTCCGGCGATTGCCGCAGCGCAGGCGAAGGCCGTGATATGGATCGGCTCGAGCATGGGGGTGGCCGAAGGCGTCAAGGCGCTGCGCGCGGCGGGTTCGTCGGCCCAGGTGGTCACGCTGTCCAACAATGCGTCCTCGGGCTTCATCAAGCAGCTCGGCAACGCGAGCCGGGGCGTGATCGTGACGCAGGTCTTTCCCAGCGAGCGCTCGATCGGCCATCCCATGGTCAAGGAAGCGCTGGCGCTCGCGCGCGCCAAGGGACAGCAGGAGCTCTCGCCGGCCGCGCTCGAGGGCTATGCCTCCGCCAAGGTCCTGGTCGAGGCCCTGCGCCGCGCCGGCCCGAAGCCGACCCGCGCGCGGGTGCTCGCGGCGCTGGAAAACCTGCACAACTTCGACCTCGGCGGGGGCCTGGAGGTGAGCTACTCGCCGCTGGATCATTCCGGTATCGATTTCGCCGATCTTTCGATCATCAGCGAGGGGAGATTTAAGCGCTGAGCAGGGTTCAGAAAACGGATGGGCACTTCAGCGGGACAGCCAGCACGCACCCGGGGACTGACCGCCAGTGGAACCGCGCACACGCAGCCGTTACCCACTTGGGTCCTCGCGCTCGCGTGGATATCCCATTCCAAAGCCGCAAGCAAAAAACGTTATGAGACCCTTCCGCAACACTGGATTCAACACTGAGAAAACTCCTCTCCTCTCTTCTACCTCCAAGACACGCACACCGTCGAAAGGGAGCGGCAACTGGAAGAACGACCTTGCTGGCATGCTTCAAACCTCTGAGTACCAAAGGTCTTCCAAATTCAATGATCTGATCACCTACTTCTTCAACCATCCACAAGCTGTCCCAGACGAGTCTCAGTTGTGCCTGCTTGTCTGCGAATGCATGTTCCATGGCGAAGTAGAAGTGCTGAGTGAAATCCTCGCGCAGGAACACGTGCAGAGGCTCGACATCTCGCACAACGGCCAAAACAACATCAACCGCCACCTGTCAACCGCATTGCAGACATTGCTCAAGGCCATGCCAGGCGACTGCCATGTCGGCCAGTTGAAGCTGCTCAATCAGCGACTCGAGCACGATGAAATTAGTCTGTTGTTCGAGCTTCTGAATCGAATGCCCAGACTAGAGTCTCTGCACCTCGAATCGTGCCACATCGAAATCCGCTCCATCTGGGGGCTTTCGGACTGTCCTCGCTTGCTCAAGCTGAAACACCTGTACTTCCATCAAACGAATCAGCCCTTTCGGCTTTTGTGGAAGATCCTCGCGGCTTCTCAATTGAGCAGTCTCCATCTTCTCGATAACTATGGGATTGCCGTCGAACAGCACTGCGAGCTCGCCCAGGCACTCATGAAGCAGGCGGAGCTCCGTGAACTGGGACTCCTCTTGCCGTCTGGAGAAGACGGCAAGACCGCGCTTCATTTCTATGCCACCGAATTCCTGGCAAATCAGACAACGATCGAACATCTGGATCTTTCCGAAGTGCAGTTGAGCCCGGAGAGCTGCAACATATTGTGGAGAGCCCTGGAGAACAAGAGCATGCTGACCAAGCTTTCGCTCTCATTCTGTTGGCGGGGCCTGTCCTGGAAGTTGGATTCAGGGGAACCGGCGAAGCTCATCAGCCTGAAGAGCCTTGTCAGCCTCGACCTTTCACGCAACGGTTTCTCTAAGCATGCAACGCCATTGCTGATGGCATTGGCCAACCACCCCAAACTGCAGCATGTCGACCTCGACAGAGCCAACCTGGGGGATGCCATCGAGGGATTGGCCTTCACTCTGGAGAACAACACGACCCTCGCTTCTCTACGGTTGCCGTTCATGCAAAACAAGTTCTATGCGCGCTTGGTCGAGGCCATGCAGACCAATCGATCGCTGCGGTCGCTGTCCGTCCCAGATATGGAGGGTGACTACCAGCGGCATCCAGATGAGACTCGTCAGCTCTATCCGAGCTACTTCGCCCTCCGAGAACTCGTCGCGATCAATCAGGACAGGTTCGCGCTCATAGAAGGCGGCATGAAGGCATTCCTGGGCGGTTTGGGAGGTGTCGACTCGAACCACGTTTCCCCCGATATCGCCCGCTACGCAGCCAACATGGCCGTCACGAGGAATGGCGATAAAGCCGTGGCATCCTCCCTTCTCACCCTCAACCAGAGCGCCCATGCGGAAGGCTTGGCAGCACAGGAACGCCTTCGGGAAGGCAAGGAAACCTCTCAGAAGGCCTTGCCTGCGCAAGAAAACGACAAACACTGAGCCGGCCGCGAGGGTCGTGCTTTCGCGGCAGCCTTCCTGGCGCTGGCCAGTGTCCATGCCGCCGCCCGGGTCCTGGTCGGGCAGACTGCTCAACGAAACTGGCGCACCTGCTGACCACCGGCCTCAAGCGGATTGCGGTGGTGCATGTGTCCGACTCCTTGGGCAAGGACGGGCTGGAAGGGGCCATGGCCGCCTTCGACAAGGCCAAGACACAGCCTGCGGTGGTGGTGCCGACCGACCGCGACAAGCCCAACTACGCAGCCATCGTGCCGAAAATCGCGGCCGCTCAGGCCGTGCTGTGGTTCGCCTCCAGCACGGCTGGTGGCGGAGGGTGTCAAGGCGCTGCGCGCAGCAGGCTCAGTGGCCCAGGTGGCCACCCTGTCGAACAACGCGTCCTCGGGCTTCGTCAAGCAACTCGGCGACCAGAGCAGGGGCGTGATCGTGGCGCAGGTCTTTCCGAACGAGCGCTCGATCGGCCATCCCATGGTCAATGAAGCGCTGGCGCTGGCGCGCGCCAAAGGCCAGAAGGCGCTCTCGCCGGCCGCGATCGAAGGTTACGCCGCGGCCAAGGTGCTGGTCGAGGCCCAGCGCCGCGCCGGCCCGAAGCCGAGCCGCGCCCGGTTGCTCGCGGCACTGGAGAATCTGCGCAACTTCGATCTCGGCGGCAACCTGGTCGTGAGCTACTCGCCGCTGGATCATTTCCGGTATCGCCGATCTTTCGATCATCAGTGATGGGAAGTTCAAGCGCTGAGCGGAGGTCAGAAAACGGGGGAAACTTGCAGCGTGACAGCCGGCGCGCAGGGGATTGACTGTCCGTGTGGAACTAAGCATTGGCAGCCGCCACACACTTGAGTCCTCGCATTCGCGTGGATATCCCATCACAAAGCAGCAGATAAAACGTCATGAGACCAGTCCGTGCCAATCCGCACTATGTCACCGAACTAACCCACCTTCTTTCTTCCAACCCCGATACAGGGCGGCCCGGCAATTGGAGACGCGACCTTGCTGGCTTGCTTAGAAGCTCTGCGCACCAGAGGTCTCTCGCTTTCAGTGCGCTGATCGACCACTTCTTCAACGATCCACAAGCTGTCCCGGACGAGTCTCAGCTGGCCCAGCTCGTCTGCGAATGCATGTTCCACGACGAAGTGGAATTACTGAAAGCAATCTTCGAGCAGGAACGCGTGACAAAGGTCGATGTCTCGCCCCGCAGCCAGGGCAATAGCGATCTGTCGATCGCATTGAAGACATTGCTCCACGCTATACCAGACCACTGCTCCGTCGATCAGTTGACGCTGTGCGGGCACCACTTCGAAGACAATGCAATTAGTCTGCTGTTCGACGTCCTGAAGCGAATGCCCGAACTGGAGTCTCTGCGCCTCGCACAGTGCTCCATGAAAATCCACTCCTTCTTTGGGATTTCGGACTGTCCTCCCCTGCCGATGTTGAAAAACCTGTACTTCGAGCGAACGAAGTATACCGAGCAACTTTTGTGGAAGATCCTCGCGGCCTGCCAGTTGAGCAGGCTTCATCTGCTCAAAAATTATGTCGATGGCGTTGAGCGGCACCGCGGCACTGCCCAGGCACTCATGAAGCAGCCTGAACTCCGTGAACTGGCACTCGACTTACGGACAGAAAAAGTCGGGACGGTACTTCATTACTATGCCGAGTACCTGAAGAACCAGGCAACCATCCGACATCTGGATCTTTCCAATGCCCACTTGAAACAAGAGGACTGCAACATGCTGCGGGGAGCCCTGACGGGCAAAAACAAGCTGACCAGTCTTTCGCTTCGAAATTGCAATCAATTTCTTGGGGAACTGGCAAACCTCGTTAGCCTAGAGAGCCTTGACAGGCTCGACCTTTCAAAAACCCTTTTCCTTAAACAAACAATGCCGTTGATGACTGCATTGGCCAACCACCCCAACCTGTTGCATGTCAACCTCAATGGGCGATTTCTGGATCATGTCATCGAGGGATTGGCCTTCGCTCTGGAGAACAACAAGATCCTCACTTCTCTAGAGCTGCCGCGGATGGACGACGACAAAGTCTATGCGCGCTTGGTCGACGCCATGAAGAACAATCGATCGCTTCGATTGTTGTCCTCCCCGGACATGGAGGATCTATGCCAGAAGAACCCAGAGGGGATGCGTGACCAATATCCGAGCTACTTCGCCCTCATGGCGTGCGTCACGGCCAATCAAAGCCGATGGGAAAGGGATCAAAAGGATCAGGACAAGTTCGTGCACTCATAGCAGGCGGCATGAAAACCTTGCTCAGGGGCCCGAATGGATTGAATGTTACCCCCACATCGCCCAATATGCAGCCAACATAGCCGCAAGGATGAACGATATCGAAGCCATGCCACGACCTTGCCCCTCCTCAACAAGGAGACCCATAAAGGGGGCGTGGCAGCGCTGGAACACCTTCGGGAAGATAGGCGGTCCCAAAAATAAGCCTCAGCGACGCAGCGACGCAGCGACGCAGCGACTCAGCGACTCAGCGACTCAGCGACTCAAACAGTTCAAGCTTAAATGGGACGGCAGCGCGCAGCAGTGTCGCCTTCTCCCTACTTGGACGTGCCGGGCGTTGCAGGCGCCGGCTCATGCGTGACATCCCCGCCGTGCTTCTCACCCGACATGTCGACCTTGTCTCCCGCCTTCATGAGCACGAAGAGTGCAATGGCGGCGAAGACGACGAAGCCGATGGCCAATTTCCACATGGTCTGAATCTCCTGATGTTCAACGAAAAGGCCTCGCGCCATCGACACGGCACGAGGCCTCTTGGTTGAACAAAGGGCACGGAGCCCTTTGCTCGGATCAGCTCGGCTGGCGAGCCTAGTCGTTCGCGTAGATGTCGACGTCCTTGGTCTCGCGGATGAACAGCGTGCCGATGACCAGCGTGATGGCCGCGATGATGATCGGGTACCACAGGCCGTTGTACATGTTGCCGGTGGAGGCCACGATGGCGAAGGCCGTGGTCGGCAGCAGGCCGCCGAACCAGCCGTTGCCGATGTGGTACGGCAGGCTCATCGAGGTGTAGCGGATGCGCGTCGGGAACAGCTCGACCAGCATGGCGGCGATCGGCCCGTAGACCATGGTGACCAGGATCACCAGGTAGGTCAGCAGCAGCACCACCATCACCTTGTTCATCTTGGCGGGGTCGGCCTTGGCCGGGTAGCCGGCTGCCTTCAGGTCGTCGGCCACGCCTTTCTTGAAGGCGGCGATTTCCTTGCTCGAGGCTTCATCGAACTTGTGGTTGGCCACGTTGCCGACCGG
>Ga0075370_10000403_pt1 | contig 15977 bp, 15 predicted proteins | sample EndMethybrTD3035_FD_71398 | JGI IMG/M metagenome (GOLD analysis project Ga0075370, IMG submission 71398) | Populus endosphere microbial communities from Tennessee, USA - Endosphere MetaG P. TD hybrid TD303-5 | ecosystem: Host-associated > Plants > Roots > Endosphere | place: USA: Tennessee... | reverse complement strand
GATGATGCCGTCCGAGGTCGAGTGGAGGATCTGCGAGAGCCGCGCCTCGCGCGCCTCGGTGGCGCTGAACAGGCGCGCATTCTCCTTGTGGAGGTCGGCCTGCTGGTCGAGCGCGTCGTGCAGCTGGCGGGACGATCGCTCGAGCGCCTTCCCCTTCTCGTCGAGCTCGCGGATGAGCGCGCGCGCCAGCCGGATGACCTCCGACGAGCGCCGGTAGCGCTGATCGGTGGCCCGCGCGATCATCGCGATGTAGACGCTGCCGATGTAGATGAAGATCAGCTTGGCGATCTCGGGGCCCCATGCGATGGCGCGGTGATCGATCAGCACGACCCAGACGAGGACGGCGCCGTAACAGAGCGGCGCCAGGTGCGCGAAGGTGATCGCCCGCCGGAAGCTGGAGCCCGTCTGGTCGGCGACGCGGAACATCGGCAGGAAGAACATCCAGCTCTTCTCGGCGCCGGCGACGTGGATCGCGGCCGAGAACATCGCCATGTCGCACGCCAGGAAGACGACGCCGAGATCGAGGAAGCGCTGGGTGTCCTCGTAGAACAGGTAGAGCAGGTACCAGGTGACGGCGCTGTAAGCGGCGAAGACGCCGACCAGCTGCAGCCAGTCGCGCCAGACGAAGGCATTCCAGCCGGGATAGATGAACGAGTTGTGCAGCAGCGCGGCGGTCGCAACCAGCGCGAAGCCGAGCGCGCGCAGCCGGGGCACGACCAGGGTGTGGATCTGGACGAGCCGCGCGCGCTTGCGCCGTTCCGCTTCGGCCGGATCGACCTGGAGATCGAACGGGCCGCCGAGGTCCATGGATGGAAAACGTTAATTATCCCACAGGGCGGGCCGGGCCAACGAGTACCAAAGTACTGGGAGGCCAAGGTTGGGCAAGTCCGCAATCCGGCCGGAAACCGAACGGCCGCACACCAGACTCTCGCGGCGCCTGAAGGCTCCCGCCGCCGATTCGAGCACGTCCGCTAGGGGTACTCGCAGATGTATCGCCGTTGCGCGGTGTCGGCGTCCAGCTCGAGATGGGCGAGATTCCATCGAAACGGCCTGACCTCCTCCGACGGATACTCCCGGAAGAGGCGCCCGTACCAGTCGATCGCGCCCTTGCGCGCCTCTTCGAGAGCGCCGGGATCCGGCGGATCCTGGTCATTCGGACGCTGTCCGACCGACCATTTCGTCTCGTACGCCTGCGCGATATCGAGGATCAGCACCGGGGCGTAGACGGAGCCGGGATGCGCCTCCAGCCACGCGCGTCCCTTCGTGATGACGTCATCGTAGGTCGGGTCACACCCCATCCCGTCGCTGCCGGCATCTATCGCGGTGACCGTGAGAAGCTGCCCCCAGAACGACTCCGGCGCACGCCGGCGGATGTCTTTCGCCAGGCTGCCGTCGTAGTACCAGATGCCCGTGTCGAACGGGCTCTCGGAAAACGACACACCGTGCGCGAGCACGCCGGCGATTCGCGGGTTGCCCTTGATGGGGGACTCTCCTTCGATCCGAAGGCGCCCCGCCAGGCGGTCAGCGAGAATCAACAGCGCCGTCTTGTCCGCATCGGCGGAGGCCTTCGCGTGCGCACGGAAAATCGACAGGAGCGACTGCCGCACCCGCTCCTGGTCCTCGATCGGATCTGCGGATGCGATCAGCGCGACCGCCTCGGGGAACCGTGCCTCCAGGCGCTGAAAGCGCCGCCACTCAGCACTGCGCGCGGCGTAATGCGCGGGTGACAACGGCTCCTGCTGCTGCGTCAGGCTTCGGCGAAGCAGATCGGAGGTTGCGAGAATCTGCACCGTCTCTGCCTGGCGGTACAGGAGGATCCTCGTGCCGCCGCTCTGCCAGTGCTGGATGGAGCTCCATTCTTCGGTGTGACGGCCCCACAGGCCGCCCACGGGCAGGTCTGGACGCTCGGGATTGATCCCCGGATGCGACTGCGGTATCGCGCGGGACGCGCCGAAGCGCTCGCGGAGCGCAGCCAGCGCGAGATCGTACGTCGCTTCAGCGGGTGACTCCGTGAACGTGTACTTCAGCTCCTCGAGGCGACAGTCCAACGGCTGTCCCTCACGGAACGCATAGAACACCGCTTCGCGCGAGGTGTCGGCAAGACCATCGACGGCCACGTTGCACCAGACACCGTCGGGTTGATTCTTCGCTTCTGTCTCGAGGTCGGCCTCGGACCCGGCATACCGCTCCCACGTCGCGCCGGCGGCGATGCGCTCCCACTCCCTCCGAGTCACGCCGAAAGGGGCGCTCGCGATGGCGCCGGCAATCCGTGACGCCGTCGACGGCGGCGGCTGCCGGCCGCTCGCAGCGCCGAGACGTGCGCGTCCTCCAACTCCATCGTCGGGCTGTGCGAAGAGAATCAAGATCGCGCCCAGTGCCGTCGCAAAGTGTTGATTCATCCTGGACGTGCGCTCACGGCGGAACAGGACACCGGCTGAAAGGGAAGACGTTGGTGGAGCGGGCTACGGGGATCGAACCCGTCTAACTGGCTTGGGAAGCCAGGACATTACCACTATGCTAAGCCCGCGTCGGACGCGAAAGCCATTATACCTGCGTCTCACCCGAGCCTTGCGAGGCCGCGCCCGACGCGGCTCCGACGCGGATCTCGATGCCGCCCGCCCGGCACGTGCCTTCGATCACCTTCGCGAGCACCGCGTAGGCATGAGGTTCCTGCGCGTCGAGCGCCAGCGCAACATTGATCGGGCCGGACGCCGGCACCGACAGCACGCGGTTGGCCGCGCAGCTCACGCGTCCCGGATCGCGCGTGGTCTCGCGGTGAATTCGAAAGTCGATGCGCGCGCCGCGATCCACGCTGACGTCGGCCCGGACGACGACCGGGCGCGTGGCGTTCCCGAGCCAGACATAGCCGGTGTGAAACACGGTGCCCTGAGTCGCCACGTGGCGCGGCGTGGCGCCGGACGGACGCGGCTCGTCGAGCCGGCTGAAGGGGTCGAGGCGGAGCTCCGCCCCCTCGATGAACGTTCTCCATCGATCGACGCCCGCTTCGATGAAACGCCGCGACTCGGCAAGGCCCTGCGGCGGCGCCACGCCCGCCGCCACGCCGCGTCGCGCCTTGCCGAGCACCAGGCTCATGGACGTGAACGGAAGTCCGCCGTCGAGCAGCTGCAGGTGAGGAGCGGCGTCGACGAGCATCCCCGTCACACCAGACGCCGAGTCGGCGCAGAGATCGGCGAGGTTCTTCGGCAACGGCCGGTTGAGGCGGTGCCGCCAGATCGCGCCGTCCACGCCGCCGATCGCGCCGAAGGAGGCGGCCCGAACGAGCTCGTCCAGGAACTGCGCGGAGAAATAGTAGTTGTGCGGCGCCGGCACCACCTCGTCGCCGTAATGGAACTCGGTCGTCAGCACGTACACGCCGTCGTCCTTGAGCACGCGCCTGACTTCTTCGAGGTGCCTGCGGAAATCGTCGAAGTGTCCGATGTGCTCGATGGCGCACGACGAGTAGCAGAAATCGAAGGCCGCGTCGGGGAAGTCGAGCTGACGCATGTCCATGCGCAGCGCGCGCAGGTGCCCGGGATCGACGTGGAACGGCGCCGACGTCTTGATCGCGCGATCGGGATCGTCGATCCGCGACTCGTCCCACGCGCTGGCCGCCTCGTAGAGGTCGGTCACCGTCAGGTGGCCCACGCGGCGCGCGACCGCGTAGAGCAGCCGCTCACGGCCTCCGCCCATCGACAGGCCGGCGGACCGGCCGTCGAGGTACCCGAGTGTCTGCAGCGATCGGAAGATCTGGGCGAACTCCCACTGCTTGCGATGGAACCGCGGCGGGTCCTCGAGCTCGGCGCTGACGATGCGCTCGAACTCCGGATCGTACCAGTCCGCGGCGTCACAGAGCTTGCTGAGCGGCTTCACTCGAGGACATCCGCTTCGGCGCGCGGCTCGCATGGCGCCTGCGCGCGGGCCCAGCGCACACGCGCGGCCCGATCGAACACCGCCAGGTGCTCGCGAACCGATGCGTCCCACGTCATGGCGGCCGCGCGCGCACGGCCGCGCTCCGCGAGGCCGCGGGCGAAGCCGGCGTCCTTCACGATCCGTACGAGGGCCGCCGCCATCGCGGCCGGCTGCGACGGATCGGCGTAGATGGCCGCGTCGCCGCACACCTCGGGCAGGGCACCGCTGGGCGCGGCGACGACCGGGCAGCCGCGCGCCATCGCTTCCAGCGGCGCGAACCCGAACCCTTCGTAGAGCGACGGACACACCAGGGCCGCGGCATTGTCGAGCAGCGCGAGCTTCTCGCGTTCCGACACCGCGCCGACGACCGTCACACCGTCGGCCCCGTTCAGGCCTGACGTCGTGAGCGGAATGGGCGGACCATCACCGGCAAGGACCAGTCGAAGAGCGACCTGCTCCGAGGCGACCCGGAAGGCCTGCACGACGGCCGCGAGATTCTTGGTCGGCTCGTCGCGGCCGATCCAGAGCACGTAGGGATCCCCGGCTCTCGCGGACGTGCCGGACGCGGTGGAGAGAGGGACGGGACAGCCGTGAGGAATCACGTGGATGCGGCCGGCCGCGATGCCGTAGTGGCGGCAGAGATCGTCCTTCGTCCGCTGCGACGGCGTGACGATCGCCACCGCCCGGGTCAGGGCGGGGCGCAGATAGACGCGATAGAAGTGGGACTGGCGCGGGTGCGACTCCCGGAAGAGCCACGGAATCATGTCGTGCACCATCACCGCGCCGCCACCGACGATGGGCGCCTCGAGCTGGCTGAGGCCGAACACCATCGCGCCGGCGTGCCGCACCGCGAGCGCGTTGGCGAACAGGCAGCGGCGGAGATTGCCCGGCGAGCCGTAGGACGGAGACAGCTTGGCGCTCACCCACCGCACGGGGGCGCCGTGGGGGATCGCGCCGGGAGGGAACACGTCGCGCGCCTCCTCGTTGAGATACACCGTGAGCGGACCGGTGTGCCTGTGCCACAGCGCCGTAACCAGGTGTACGCCATATACCGCGATGCCGTCGACCCGCCGTCCGATGGCCGTCGCGTTGACGATCAGTTCGTGGTCGGGCATGTCAGTGCTCGAAGACGCCGCGCCGCTCGCGATAGAGGCGGGCGACGGCGGCGGGATCCCCGTCCATGACCGCGCGTCCGTGGTCCAGCCAGATCAGCCGCTCGCAGTTCGCCTGCAGGAAGTCGAGATCGTGCGAGACGAAGACGGCAGTGACGCCGCTCGACACGAGATCGCGGACGCGTGCGAGACATTTGGCCATGAAGAACTCGTCGCCCACGCCCAGGACCTCGTCGATCAGCAGCACATCCGGTTCCACGTCGAACGCCAGCGCGAAGGCGAGCCGCGCATACATGCCCGACGAGTAGTGCCTGACGGGCTCGTGCAGGAACGCACCGATCTCGGCGAACGCGGCAATGTGCTCGAGCCGGTTCCGCATCCGCGCTCCCGTGACGCCAAAGAGCGTGCTCGCGAGCATGCAGTTCTCGATCCCGGACAGGTCCGGCTGGAACCCGACCCCGAGCTCGAGCAGGGGGACGATCCGGCGGTCCGGGGCCACGGCGACCTGCCCACGCTGCGGGATGATGACGCCGGCGAGCACCCGCAATAGCGTCGACTTTCCGGCGCCGTTCCGGCCGATGATGCCGACGCGTTCGCCGGCGGCGATCGACAGGGAAACGTCCGCGAGCGCGGCGTGGGCCTCCGGCGCCTCGCCGCCGAACCACGACGCCACTGCGTACTTGAGGCTGCGCGCGCGGATGGCGTCGCGGCGAAATCCGACGCCGACGTGCCGAAGCGTGAACACCTCACGGCTCATCCACACGCCTCACAGGTAAAAGTAGAGCCGCGGCCGTGCCCAGTGCAGCGCCGACAACCCGAGTGCGAGCGACGCGAGCGCCGCCGTCCACGAGACGGTCCAGTCCACCGCGGTGGGCCAGCGGCCCATGTACAACGGCTTTTGAAAGAGCGCGGCGAGATACGTAAGCGGATGCCACCCCAGCAGCCGCGCCTGCGCGGAACCCGGCGGAAAGAGATCCGGATGGAAGAGAATCGGCGCCGTGAAGAACGCGAACATCAGCGCCAGCTGCACGACGGGTCTGACGTCGCGGAAGAAGGTGAAGAGCGTGGCGCAGCAGAGCCCGACCCCGAGGGCGGCCAGCGCCCACGGCAGCATCGACAGGGGCAGGACGATGACGTGGATCGTCCAGCGATCCTTGACGAAGAGCAGCACGAGCGCGAGCGCGCCGAACGAGAAGCCGAACTCGGCCGAGGCGACGAGCCATCGCGACAGCGGCAACGACATCGGCGACGCCGGCAGGCTCTTCAGCAGCCAGTCCCCCTGTACGATGGCGTCGGTGGACGTCGAGACGACTTTCTCGAAATAGCGCCACGGGACCAGGCCGCTGAAGAGGAACACCGCGTAATCGGCGATCGGCATCCGGTTGACGTACGAGAACACCACGCTCAGGACCGCCAGGTAGAGCAGGGGCTCGAGCAGGTTCCAGGTGACGCCGAGCGCGGTATAGCGATGCCGCAGGCGCAGCTGGCTCGCCGCGTACATCCAGGTGAAGCGCATTGCCGCTCCGCTGATGACGGCGCGCACCAGGGGATCTCAGTCCGCGGGCGGCAGAGGAGCCGCCGGCCGTGTGGCGATCTGGCGGACCGCGAGCGCCACCGCTGCCGGATCGATCTCCGACAGGCAGGCGCTGCGCCGCAGGCCGGTCAGGCCGCACGGCGTCGCATCGTTGCGCCAGCAGGGGACGCACGCCAGCGTGCTGCGGGCGTCGACGATCCGGGCGTGCGGGTAGTCGGCGCCGCGCACGCGGCCATCGGTCGGGCCGAACAGGCCGACGCACGGGATCTCGAGCGCGCCGGCGAGATGAAAGAACGCCGAGTCGGGCGTCACGAGGACGTCGCAGCCGGCCGCGAGGGCGAATGCGCGCCGCGTGTCCAGGCTGCTCGCTTCGATGACGCCGGGTATCGAGGGCCGGGGCGGCTGCAGGGCCCCGAACACGATGACGTTGGCGTCGAGCGCGAGCGCCTCGACGATCTGCCGCATGTGCGGAACGTCGCGATACGGCTCGTCGGTGCGCGCCTGCACCCCCACGGTGCGGCGATCCGGGAGGGTGTGGCTGCGCAGGAACTCGTCGCGCCAGCGGCGCTCGGCCGCCGAAACGACGTAGCGCGGGCGGCGGTCCATCGCCGCCAGCCGGCTGCCCGTGACACCGAGCGCGCGGGCAAAGATCTCGATGCGATTGAGCCGCACCGCTGGCGCGGTACGGCTCTCATGGCGTGCCGCCGGGCAGTCGGTCAGATTGAACCACTCGGCATGGACATTCGGATCGAAGTCGTCGTCGATGTCGGCGAGCTCGACGTCGTCGTTGCCGGCGAACAGCGGAAAGAAGCGGCGCGGGATGGCGAACACGATCGGACGATCGGGCCGTGCCGCCTTCAGCGCACGCAGGCCCGGCGTCATCATCAGGAAGTCTCCGATCCCCCCCATCGCACGGGTGACGAGGGTCGCGTCGATGACGCCCGCAGACCCGAAGGCGCGCGCCGGCTGCCCCGGCCGGCCGCGATACTGCTGCACGTACGCCGCGCCCGCCGACAGCGTCTCGAACGCGCGCCGCCCGGCGCTGAACGGCGCCGCGGACGCGAGCCCGAGGCAGAGGCGATGGGTCAGCCACAAAAGCTTGTCGGTGACCGGAAGGTCCGCGGAGGTGAGCAGGCGCCAGACGCCGCGGTGCACGCGCCGTATCAGACCGACGACGGCGCGGCGCTCGCCGGCGTCGGTATGGAACACGCGCAGGCGCGCGAGCGCCAGTTGATGGAACAGGCGGGCGCGCCCGGTCTCGAGCGACGAGGTGCCGAGCGCTTCGAGCAGGGCCGGGACCGCGCGGCGGTCCGCGATCCGATCGCTCCGCAGGCACGTCTCGAGCAGCGTCGCGTGAGCGGCGTCGATCGATCCGGCGAGCCGCTGCGCCTGTGCCTTCCGGAGCTGGATCCACGGCCAGATCTCGGGATACGCGCGCCCACCCGCCGCGAGCGCCGTCTCGCAGGTCTCGGCCGCATCGGCGAAGCGCGAGACCGCGATGAGTTCTTCCGTCCAGTCCAGTAGCGACTGGATCAGCTCGCGGGGCGCGACCTCGCGGTCGCGGCAGGCCATGACGATCAGATCGACGACGGATTCGAGGAAGGCCAGTTCACGGCGGCGTTCCTCGAGGCCGTCCGCCGACAAGGTGGTCAGGCGCGTCCGGCTGCCGACCACGACCTCGCGCAGCACGGCTGCATCGGTGTGACGCGCGCGTTCGAGAGGGCTGAGTCGTTCGAAGAGGGCGCGCACGTGCGCCGCGCGCCGGTCGAACGCGAGGGCCGTCAGGTCCTCGGCGTTCGTCCCGCCGTTCACGTACCGGGGGGGTGGAGCAACCTCGTGCACGGGCTCTTCGCGGTCGCCTCGCACGCAAGCATCGTACCCACGTGCGCCGTCGACTCGCGAAGGGCTCTCAGGATCGAATGAACGCCAGGACCTCGTCGCGCTTCGCTTCCATCAGCTGCTGGCTCGTCGCCTCGAGGTTCAGGCGGAGCATCGGCTCGGTGTTCGAGCCGCGGACGTTGAAGTGCCAGTCGTCGAACTCCGCCGACACGCCGTCCATCGTGTAGACCTTGCCGGCCTGGTACTTCGCCGACAGCCCGTCGATCTTCTCCAGCGCCTTCTTCATGTCGGCGACGCGCGTGTTGATCTCGCCCGAGATGAAGTACTTCTCGCGCAGCGGCGCCAGCAGCTCGCGCAGCGTCTGTCCCTTGCGCGACATCAGCTCGAGGATCAGCAGGGCGGGGATGAAGCCGTTGTCGGCGTAGAAGTTGTCGCGGAAGTAGTAGTGGCCGGTGACCTCGCCGCCGAAGATGGCGTTGTCTTCGCGCATGCGCCGCTTGAAGAACGCGTGCCCGACGCGGTTCATCAGCGCCTCGCTGCCGTACTTCGCCGCCGTGTCCTTCACCGCGTAGCTGGCGCGCACGTCGTAGACGATCTTGGCGCCCGGGTGTTTGATCAGGAAGGCCTCGGCGAGCAGCGCCGTGATGAAATCGCCGGCGACGAACTCGCCCGCGCCGTCGAGGAAGAAGCAGCGGTCGGCGTCGCCGTCCCACGCGATGCCGATGTCGGCCTTCTCGGCGATGACGCGCTCGGTGATGTCGCGGCGGTTCTCCTCGATCAGCGGGTTGGCCTCGTGGTTGGGGAACGTCCCGTCCACCTCGAAGCACAGCGTCGTCAGCTTCTTGGTCGGGATGTGCGCGAAGAGCAGCGGCGCGACCATGCCGGCGATGCCGCTGCCGGCGTCGAGCACGACGTTGAACGGCTTGATGATCGACACGTCGAGGAACGACAGGACGTGCGTGACGTAGTCGTCGACGACGCTCGCCTGCGTCAGGGATCCGGGCGCGGCCGCGGGCGGCGGCAGCCGGCCCGCCGCGATCATGTCGCGGATGTCGTTGATGCCGGACTCGCCCGAGAGCGGGAACGCCTCGCGGCGCACCATCTTGATGCCGTTGTATTCCTTCGGATTGTGCGAGGCCGTGATCTGGACGCCGCCGTCATGGCCGTCCCGCGCGACGGCGAAGTACAGCATGTCGGTGCCCATCATGCCGTAGTCGACGACGTCGGCTCCCTGTTCGCGCGCCCCCGCGATGAACGCCGCCGCCATCGACGGCGACGAGAGACGCATGTCGCGCGACACGGCGATCCGCTTCGCGCCGAGGTAGGCGACGAAGCCGCGCCCGATGAGCCGGGCCGCGTCCTCGTTCACTTCCTGCGGGTACAGTCCGCGGACGTCGTAGGCCTTGAAGATGTTCGGATTGATGGACATGGTCAGATCACAGGTGAGCGGTCAGAAATGGCTGAAGTCGGTGATGACCGTCTTGTCGCCCAGGACGGCGGGGGCGCGAAGGACGGCGTTGCGGCCGATGTGGCAGTTGCGGCCGAGAATCGCGCCGTGGAGCGCGGCGTCGGCGCCGATCCAGCCGTTGGGCCAGATGATCGATCCGTCGACGACGGCCCCTTCCTCGACGTGCGTCTGGCGGCCGATCACCGCGTAGGGCTGGAGCTTGGCGCCCGCCTTGACGACGGCGCCCTCGCCGACGAAGCACGGCGCGTGCACCTCGACGCCGGGATCGACGCGCGCGTCGGGCGCCACCCACGCCGAGGGCTTGCCGTCGAACGGCGGAGACGCATACCGCCCGTCCATGATGTCGCGATGTACCTGCAAGTACTTGGCCGGTGTCCCGATGTCGATCCAGTAGCCGTCGTGGACGTAGGCGACGAACGTTTCACCGCGCTCGATGAGCGAGGGGAAGAAGCTGCGCTCGATCGACCAGGCCGTGTCCTTGGGGATGCGGTCGAAGGTATCCGGCTCGAGCACGTAGATGCCGGCGTTGATCGTGTTGCAGGTGATCTCGTCCTCGCCGGGCTTCTCGAGGAAGCGGCTGACGTTCCCGCGGGCGTCGGTCTCGACGAGGCCGTAGGCGCGCGGGTTCTCGACCGGCGTCAGCACGATCGTCGCCTTCGCCTTGCGCTCGCGGTGCAGGCGCAGGACGGCCGCCAGGTCGACGTCGGTCAGGACGTCGCCGTTGAACACGACGACCGACTCGGTCAGCGAATCGCCGGCGTAGCGGACGGCGCCGCCGGTGCCGAGCGGCATCGGCTCGACGACGTAGCGGACGCGGATGCCGAGCCCCTCCCCCTCGCCGAAGATCTCCTCGATCCGGCGCGGCTGGTAGTTGAGGCTCAGGATCACTTCGTCGATCTCCGGAATCTGCTTGAGGAGATCGATCTGGTAGTAGAGAAACGGCCGATCCAGGATCGGCACGATGGGCTTCGGCGTGTGGACGGTGAGCGGCCGGAGGCGCGTGCCTTTGCCACCGGCGAGCAGGATGGCCTTCATGACAATCTCCTATCTTATGCGTTTGATAGAATCGCGCCAAGAATGAACCTTCCGAACGCGCTGACCGTGGGCAGGATCTTTCTGGTCCCGCTCCTCGTCGTCGTGCTGCTGACGAAGTTCGAAGGCCGGCTGATCTTCGGCGTGCGGAAGGAGCTGGTGGGCGCAGCCATTTTCGGGCTGGCGTCGCTCACCGATTTCCTCGACGGCTACCTGGCGCGGCGCCGCAAGCAGATCACGACGCTCGGCCAGCTGATGGATCCCCTCGCCGACAAGCTGCTCATCACGGCCGCCCTGGTCTCGCTGGTGCAGCTCGATCTGGCGCCGGCCTGGATGGTGGCCATCATCCTCGGACGCGAGTTCGCCGTCACGATTCTGCGCGGGATTGCACACGGGCGGGGCATCGTCATCGCCGCGTCGCCGCTGGGAAAATTCAAGATGGTGGCGGAGGTGGTGGCGATCCTGGCCCTCATCCTCGGCCAGGATCACCTGCGTCAGTTCTACGTCATCGGCACGATCGCGCTGTGGATCGCGCTGGTGACGGCGACGGTGTCGGGGATCGATTATTACCGCCGGTTCGCCAGGACCCTGTAGGAGGGGGCGGTTCACGGACCGCCCCGGCACAGCCCTACTGGATTCTGTGGATGGCGACCATGTCGCCGATGTAGATCGCCTCGCGCGACGAGTCGATGCGCATCAGCGACGTCTCCGGCCGCACGGAAATCACCGTGGCCCGGCCCAGGTCGAGCACCGGACCGAACCCGCCCATCGTGGTGCGATAGATCGTCAGGGACTGGCCCGGGCGGACGCCCTGTTCGCTGCCGCGGTTGATCAGCATCAGCAAGCCGGGGTAGCCGGTCTGGCGGCGTTCGTCGGCCATCACGATCCGCGCGGGGCTGGCGTAGTCCGGATCGCCTCCGAGCGCCGCCGGCGGGACGACAGGAGAGGTGTAGGGCTCGAGGTAGTCGCCGTAGAGAAGCGCGTCGCAGGCGTGCGTCACGCTGGCGATCGACACGATGTCCTTCACGTCGACGATCGTCACCCAGCCGGCGGTGTGGATGCTGATCGGGGTGAAGTCGGCGGCCACCGGCGTGAACTCGTCGTGGACCTGGCGGCGGACGAAATACATCTGCCCCTTCTGCACGCCTTGCTGCGACCCGGCGTTGATGACCACCGCGTCGCCGGGCGCGAACATGACGCGCCCGTGGACGGCGCTGCCGGCGATCTGCATCCCCGCCGCCGGGGGCTGCTTCGCGCTGATCGGCGCGCACGCGATTTGTTCCCGGATGTTCTGTCCGCCGGCGACCGGCGGCTCCTGAGCCACGAGCATCAGTGCTAGCCACAGCGTCATAACAGCGCTCCTTTGGGTGTGTCCTTGGCGGCGGGCGCCGGCTGTGTGGACTTCAGCTCGGCGATCCGCTTCTTCGCCTGTTCGAGATAATCACTCTGCTCGAACTCGTTCACGATCCGCTCGTAGAAGGGGAGCGCCTGAGCGGGCTGCTTCACTTTCTCGTACGACGACGCCAATAGATAATACGCCTTGTCCCGTCCGGTGAACTCGGGGTCGGCCTTGAGCATCGGCACCAGCCGGCCGATCGTCCCCGGATACCACTTGATCCGGAAGTAGTGCTCGGCGACGCCGAGGTCCCACTCGTCGAGGCGATCCTTGGCCTGCCGCAGCTTCTGGCGGGCGTCGTCGATCAGGGGCTGGTCGGCGTAGCGCTGGATGTACACCTGGAATTCGCGAATCGCGTCGCGTGTCTCCGTCTGGTCGCGCATCGGCGATTTCAGCTGGTTGAAGTGCGCCTCTCCCAGCTTGAACTGCGCGTAGTGGGCGCGCTTGTTGGTCGGGTAGAAGTTGAGGAACTCGCGGAACTCGTTGATCGCGAGGACGTACGACTCCGCCGAGTGCTCGCCCATGTAGGTGTCGCCGATGCCCAGCTTCGCGTCGGCCCGGTAGGGGCTCTGCGGATAGCTGTCGACCAGCTGCCGGAAGTACTCACGCGCCACGATCCAGCGCTTGCGGCCGATGTTCTCGGTGCCGCGATCGAACAGGAACTTGTCGGGCTCGGCGGTGCCCGTCGGCGGTTTCTTCGGGCCGCCGCTGGCGCAGGCCCCGACGGAGGCGGCGAGGGCGAGAACGGCGATCCATCTCACAAGCTTGGTCATGCGTATCATGCGGGCACGGCCGTCGAGGAAAGCCATCTGTACTCGGCGCGGATGCCGTCCTCGAGCCCGACGGTCGGCTGAAATCCCAGATCCTGGCGGGCGAGCGTGGTGTCGGCGTAGGTGTCGCGCATGTCGCCCTTCTGCGCGTCCTCGCGGGTGATTTTCAGGGGATGGCCGGCCACGCCCTCGACGAGCCTGATGACGTCGTTCATCGAGACCCGGGCGCCGCCGCCGATGTTGTACGAGCGTCCGTTCACGCCGCGTTCGGCGGCGGCGATGGTGGCCGCCACCGCGTCGGAGACGAACGTGAAGTCGCGCGTCTGCCCGCCGTCGCCGTAGAGCGTGATCGGCTCGTCGCGCAGCGCGGCGCGGATGAAGCGGTGAAACGCCATGTCGGGCCGCTGGCGCGGACCGTAGACCGTGAAGTAGCGCATCGCGACGACGGGCAGCCCGTGGTTGACGTGATAGAGATAGCCGAGCTGCTCGGCCGCCATCTTCGTCACGCCGTAGGGCGAGACCGGCTGCGGCAGCGCGTCCTCGCGCATCGGGATCGCCACGCGATCGCCGTAGACCGACGAGCTCGACGCGTGCACGAACCGCTCGATCCGCCGGCCGACGCACGCCTCGAGCAGCTTCTGCGTGGCGTCGACGTTGTTGACCGTGTAGGTCTGGAAATCGCGGCCCCAGCTCTTGCGCACGCCGGCCTGGGCGGCCAGGTGAAAGACGTGGGTGACGCCGTCGAGGAGCGGGGGGAGATCCGCCGTCTGGATCGCGGTCTCGGCGAAGCGGAAGCCCTCGCGCAGCCGGCTCTCCTCGATGTTGCGCTCCTTGATGGCGCGCGCGTAGTAGTCGGTGAAGCTGTCGACGCCGACCACCGTCGCGCCGCGATCGAGCAGCGTGGCGACCAGGTGCGACCCGATGAAGCCGGCGGCGCCGGTGACGAGCGCCTTCACGCGAACACCTCGCGGACGCGCTCGGGCAGCCGGCACGGCCGGCCCGACGCGTCGAGCGCGGCGTGCATGGTCTTGCCGGTCGCCGCCACGATCTGGTCCTGCATTCTGATCACTTCGTACTCAAACTCCATGCGGACGGGGGACAGCATCCGCCCCGTCGTCCGGATCTCGATCTCGTCGTCGTACCGCGCGGGCCGCTGGTAGGTGCACTGCGCCTCGATGACGGGCAGCGACACGCCCGCCACCTCCATCTCCCGGTAGCTCCAGCCGAGCGACCGCAGGAGGTCGGCGCGCCCCACCTCGAACCAGACGAGATAGTTGGCGTAGTAGACGACTCCCATTTTATCGGTTTCGGCGTAGCGGACGCGGACTCTCGATACGGACGAGGGCATCAGGAGCCGACCGCCGCCCCGGCCGCCGCCCGCAGCTCGTGAATGGCGCGCGCGGGATCGGACGTGCCGAACACCGCGTTGCCGGCGATCAGGATCTCGGCGCCGGCCGCCGCGATTCGCGGCGCCGTGTGCGTGTCGATGCCGCCGTCCACGGCGATCGGCGCCCGGCTGCCTTCCGCCGTCAGCAGGGCCCGTACTGCCCGGACTTTAGACTCCGATCGGGGGATGAAAGTCTGTCCGCCGAAGCCCGGGTTGACCGTCATCACGAGCACGTAGTCGACGTCGGCCGCGATGTCCTGGAGCGCCGACACCGGCGTGGCCGGGTTCAGCGCGACGCCCGCCTTCACGCCCAGACTCTTGACGTAGTGAATCGTGCGGTGCAGGTGCACGACGGCTTCCGCGTGCACGGCGATGCTCGCGGCCCCGGCGTCCACGAACGCCTCGGCGTAGCGATCGGGATTCTCGATCATCAGGTGGACGTCGAGCGGCACGCGCGCGATCCGCGCGATCGACTTCAGCACCGGCGGTCCCATCGTGATGTTCGGCACGAAGTGTCCGTCCATCACGTCGAAGTGGATCAGATCCGCGCCGGCGTCCTGCGCCATGCGGACGGCGTCCCCCAGCGCGGCGAAGTCGGCCGAGAGCAGGGACGGGGCGATCCGGATCGTGCCGGCGGTCATCAGCGGCTCACCTCGAGAGAGATGGGATCGCTCATGCCGATCTGGAAGCCGCCCTGCGGACTCTGGCGGAGGACGATGCCCGCGGGGACGCCGGGGTAGGGATGATCGCCGACGACGGAGACGCGGAAGCCGCGGCCGCGCAGCAGGTCCGCGGCGCGATCGCCGTTGACGCCGATCAGATCGGGCATCACGAACGTGCTGCTGCTCTCGCGGCGATTGAGGAGCAGCGACACGCGCGCGCCGGCGGTCCGGGGCTGCGGCGTCTGCGCGATGATCGTGTCGGCCGTGTAGTCGCCCGATCGCACTTCGGCGACCGAGGTGACCTGCAGGCCGTCCTGCCGCGCCCGCATCTCCGCGGCGCGCTCCGACTCGCCGAGCAGCGCGGGCACCACCGCCGAACGCGGCCCGGCGCTGAGCCAGACCTTGACGCTGCGCTCACGCCTGGTCGTCGCGCCCGACTGCGGCTCCTGGCTGACGATCTGCCCGGCCGGCAGCGTCGTGTCGCTGCGGCGCGCCTCTTCGACGCGGAGGTTGAGCCCCGCCGCCGCCAGCGTGGCGCTCGCCTGGGCCACCGTCTTCCCGCCGAGCGGCGGCACGACGGCGTCGCGCGACTTCAGCGCGAGCCTCGTGGCGGCGATGGCAAAGAGGACGTAGGTGAGGACGAGCGCTCCGGCCAGGAGCAGCCGTTTGCCCGCGCCCCAGACCCGCGTCGATAACGCCATGTAACCACTGAGTTTAGCAGACTGCCCGGCGGGGGCCGTTTCCGCGTTTTTCCCATGGCTGCCGCGTTCTGCGCGCGGTTGCCCGGCTCGGGCCGAATGCGTCAGCGCCGCCGCAGCTCCGCCGCATAGAACGCCTCCAACCCGTCGCGGTGGGGAAGGGTCTTCAA
>Ga0075370_10000402_pt1 | contig 15980 bp, 13 predicted proteins | sample EndMethybrTD3035_FD_71398 | JGI IMG/M metagenome (GOLD analysis project Ga0075370, IMG submission 71398) | Populus endosphere microbial communities from Tennessee, USA - Endosphere MetaG P. TD hybrid TD303-5 | ecosystem: Host-associated > Plants > Roots > Endosphere | place: USA: Tennessee... | reverse complement strand
GTGAGGAATTCCTCACCATCGTCGGTGGGCCATTCCTTCAGCAACAGTTGGGCAGCCTCGCGAGCGGTACGGATCACCCGGCGATCTTTCCCTTCGGCAAAAACAAGAATTATTGTTGGGAAGCTTCTCAACATATCGAATCTCATTGCGCCTGAACTCCGCGGGGCGGCCAGTGCCAATGCCGGGCCATGGTTTCGGACCGAGATCGACCACACATTCTCGTCAACCATCAGCTAGCCAGATTGGCTTTCAGCTCACGGGCTGCCGCCTCAAGGAGTCGCTTGAATTCTTCGGAGGTCACGCCATCGGCGCGCATCACCATGGCGATCAGTGGATCGCAAAGAGCTTCGGATATCGTCAGCTCATCGTTCTTTCCTGCGGTTGCGCCAACGGAGCAGCAATATCCCGACAAAGATAGTGTGTTCATGGACATACCTTGCATTCGGGGTGTTCGCAGCGAGAACGTAGCTCGGCCTGATTGCTTTTGAGGTCCAATATCCATCGGCGTCCCCGTGCGGCCGAGTGTCTCGAAAGGCATTTTTGGGCAACCCGCGACACGGCAAGGCCGGCGATAAATGCGTTCTCGGCAGCGGCCGGTGGAGCGAGAAAGCCGTCGTCGGTTGCGACCTGGGCGGCGCAATGGCAGACGGGACAGGCGTCCTCATGCACTGCGACCGAGGGACCTGCGATGCCATAGGCTTCGGAGCGGCCGACATGCAGATGGGGCGGCAGGCCGGCTTTCGATGCGTGGCAGGCCGTCAGGAACTCTTGGGCCGGATGAGAATCGTCGCCGGCAAGAACAACGAACGGATTGTGGGCGTAATCTGCGATCAATCGGAGCGCTGCGGCCCCTGCCGCAAATTCCGGCAAAGCGAAGACCTTGGCCGAGAAACACGCGGCCAGACAGGTCGCCAGCTTGTCCGTCTTCAACCGGCCGAGATCAGCTTCGCTCGCCCATGGGACATGGTTCAAGTTGTTCTCGTCGATACGATCCGCATCCACGAGAAAGAAATGGCGCGCGCCGTGGGCCGCAAGCTGGATGGCAATCTGCGAGCCCAAGCCGCCGCATCCGATAATCACGAAGTCGATTTCGCGAAAACCTGAGAAGTCGCGTTGACGATGGCGAAGAGGCGTGAGGAAGGCGTCGTCGTGATCCATTGCGGTGGAGACATATTCGTCCTCATCCGGCATATTGGAACCGTCCAAAGAGACGCCGAACGCAGGTCTTGTAACATTGGGGCTCCGTTCCTCGACAGGATCAGCACTATTGCCGATGAACAGAGCCCCTCTGCCGCCCCACCCCAGCCTATGGGTGAAGAAGTTCGGGAAATCGACGGGCGCGCTAGCGGCCGCCGGTAGTCGTTGAGACCGATAGTTGACCATCAGATCGCCTCCATCTCTCTGGGCGCGATCCCGCGGATCGTCGCGGCGTAGTGTCCGTAATCCTCGCCCATCGCGTGGTCGGGGGTCTTCGCAATCACGTGGAATTTGCCGTCGTACCAGAGGCTGACATTGTCGCCGCTGTCATCGATCTCGCGCCGGCCCATCCGAGGATCGATCGGCTCCTTGCCGCGCAGCAGCATCTGTCCAATATCCCAGGCTTGGCGATCGAGAATGCGCTGGCGCTCGGCAAGATGCGCCTGGCGGTGCGCAATGGGCTCTTCGGCAAGCAACTGGCTCACGAGGAACAAGATCCGACTGCTCCAGAAAGGAATGGCGGCGATGTCTGGGAGGTCGAGGAGGACATCGCCGCGGAGACGTTCGATACCTTTCCGAGCGATATCGACGAGCGGGACTTGCCGTGCGGCATAGGCAATTATGAATGCCGTCTTCCCGGCGCAGCGCTCAGGATCCGTCTCGGTGGATAGGCATGCCATGCGCAAGGCGCATTCCCAGGGAATGGTGTAGGCCGTATGCAGGATGCTTTCGAACGTCTGTAGGTCCTTCTTGTATGGGGAAACATATTGGAACTCGCTAGGCAGGGATGCCCCCCCCGAGGTCGTATAAAACCCGAGCAGGATATTCCCCGCCTCATGAAGCAGTTGGGCCGCTGTCGCGGCATGATCGCCGGCGCGCAATCTCTCCCTGGAAAGGACGATGAGCGCGCTGCCCGGCAATTCGTTCGAACTCGAAAAGGAGCAGTGCGGTTCGCGCCGCACGCCAACGTAAAGCGTGTGCAGCCCGGCGATCAGACGTTGATGGCCGTACTCGTCCAAGTCCGCGATCAATGCGAAGGCCTTCTCCAGATGGTCGGCGATGCGATCCAATTCCGCATCGTCCGTGATCGCATAGCCGGGCCGGGGATAGTCCGGCATGCATTGGCGGAGGAGGGCTTGCATGATACGGCTTCGCGCTGGACTTTCGATGTGCACGAGGCCGATGCCGCAGGCGAGCCGGCACGCTGGCTGACGTTCGAGTTCAACATCCGATGCGATCAGATCCGGCTGCAGATAGCGGCCGACGACCTGCACATCGGGGCGGGCCGCCTGCCATTCCAGACTGCGCGCGAGCGCACCCATCCAGGCTGCAAGTACGGATGAACGGTAAGGGTCGGCGCCGACCGGTCCGGCAACTGCTGGCGGAAGCTCCGGCAGGCGAGTGTATCCGCCATCTGCAAGGTCGGGGAAATAACCTGACAATGCCTCTACTCCAGCCGAACAACCGGCGAGCTTCGAAGCCGCCGCAAGCGTGCGGCCATATTGGAGGCGTCGCTTCAAAAGGTTGCGTGTTGCCACACGCTGCAGGGAGACGGTACTTGCCATCAGGGGATTGCGCTTGAGCAGGCGGCGCGCCTCATCTGCCAACTCTTGTATGCGGGACGCGGACATCGGCAGCCTCCGTGAGTTTGTCTTCGGGCGGATCAAGGTTGCATCTCGGGCAAAAATGCCGGAGTTCGGGACGACTTCGTGCGACATCGGAACGTTGTGCGTCGTCGGTTGAGAGGCACTATTCCCCAAGGGCGTCATTCGCCCGCCAGTTCGGCGTTAAAAATCCGTAAAAACGACGTCAACAAAGAAAAAGCCTCCTCGATCGAGGAGGCTTAGAATTTTGGATAACGCATCCGTAGCGGTCAGATCGCCAGAGCCGCCTGTACCGCCGCCCGCGCATTCGGCAGGCCCGACCCGAAGAAATAGGCCGCGTCGAGAGCGTCCTCGCTTTCTGCATTCATGCAATCCGCCGTCAGTTTCCTCGTTCCGGGTGCGACAATGGCGTCCAGGCGCGACGCGGCTTTCAGAATGGACTTGACCTGAGGCCCCGAGAGGCGGTCACCTGGACTATGGCGGCTCTTGTAGGCCCGCTGAATCAGGGCGCATAGGCCCCCCACCTGCGCCGACGCGCCGGAGGTGCCCCCGAAGGTGGTGTAGTATCCGCCACCGATGCCCGGATTGGTTCCGAACGGCACGATCGCCGACCATGGATCGGAGCCGTGATCATAGCCGAAAATCCCCGACAGGTCCGTCGTCAGCAGCGAGAAGTGCGAATAGTAGTATTCCCGCGTTCGAAAGGCACTGTAGTCGTGCTGCGCGGCAAATGGCGAAAGCCGGTCGAGGCGTAACTGATGCCGGTTGAAGACCTCACCGTCGTCGGAGGGGGAGACAACCGTCAGTCCTTCGCCGTAATTGCTGTAGCCCGAACGGAAACCTTCGACGGTAACGGCCCCGACGGCGATGATGCCGTTGTCATCGGCGGCAAGACTTGCCGGATAGATCAGCTGGCTCTCGCCACTGTTTCCCGCGGCGCAGACGATCGGAATGTGCTTGCTGACGGCGAGGATGAGTTGTTTGAGGATATGCCACGGGCGATCGGGATTGGAGCCTATCTGCGCAGCCTTCGGCTCCAGTTCAGGCCCACCCTGGTCGGCGAAGGCAATGCGCGCGAAGAGATTGGCGGCATCCTGGTTTTTCCATATTTCCAGGTCGGCCTTCAGCTCGTTCTTTGGATCGACCACGCTGCGTTTCGGGTCAGGCAGACCGCGTGGCATGACGATCACGTCCACCTTCTGATGATAGGCATAGAGAAAGGCTGCGATGAACTGCCTGACATCGTCTTCGAAGGACGTCCTGATCGAGATGAGCCTTGAAAAGGGATCAACGCCGAAATAGGGGATGACGTTGCGATTGCCGCTCGTATGCAGCTCGTCACCATCACCGTAGAAGGCTCCTTCCGGCGGAAGGCTTGGCGTGCCTTCTTCTGCAACAACGGCGGGTTCGCCGACGATCAGCCCTGCGCAGCACGTACCATGCGATGCAAACAGCGATTCCGGATTGTAGAGCCGCCGGAGAACACCCTCCGACGCGGCATATTCCGCAACCAGGTCACTGAGATAGTCCCGGTCGTCATTCGAAAGGCCGATATTGCCGAGCGGAGTGATGTTGAGCCCCGCGAAGAAGGCATGCCGTTCCTCACGGTCAAAGGACGTGGTCGTATCGAGAATTTCGAGCACGCGCGCGCCGTAACGATGGGTCGTCAAATCGATTGACGCCTCCCGGTCAAGCCGGGTTGCCAGATTGGGATGATCCGGAGATACGCCGACATCGATCAGCGCGACCCGTGCGGGTCGCAGCGGGCCGACGGAAGCGATCGCATCCCAGACCGTGCCAGTGATGAGGGGATCGGGCAGCGCGCGTGCGGCGCTCGCATCGGGCGCTGGAGGCACCGGCGGAGCCGATCCGTATTCCGCGTCGACTACGCCAAGAGCAGTCAGGTGCCAGAGATAGTAGTAGTTGATCGGCGCGGGCTCAGGCATTTGTGTTTGATCCGTCATGGTTGTAATCCTGTTGAGCAGCAGCTGGAGAATTCAGACCCATTCGTCGTGTACGGCCTGGAACAGTGGACCGAACGCGTCGTGGAGGTAGGGGGCGAAGCGTCGGGCGAGATCTCGTCCTGCCTGTGTGTCGCTCGGGTAGTGCAGGCCGGCCCATTCGCGATTTTCGGCAACGTTCTGGGCGATGCGGGCAAGCTCGTCGGTGGCCGGATGTTCCGGCAGGATCGTCGAGAACGCGAAGGCGATCGAAAAGCACTGGAACGAATGGTTGCTGGGATAGGACTCGTGGACCGGCACGGCCAGCAACGGCCGCAGCATGGGCTCAAACTGGTTTGGCCGCAGCCGGTTGAACTGGCTCTTGTAGATCAGTCCGACATATTCGCAGGCCGTCAGGATCGCCTGGAAAAGGCCCTCCGTCTGCTCGAAGCCGCCGAGATCCTCGATATGCAATGCGCGGGTGAATTCTCCCACGGAGATCGTCGACTCGATTTGGATGTCGGGCAGGCGCCGCACGCGTTCGCGGTCGCGGCGTTGCATGGAGAGGAGCACCGTCGTTTCGAGGCGGGTATAATCCGGGCCGGGCGGCGGAAGTATATCCAGCATTTCCCAGGTGAAGCGCCGCGCCGCGCTATAGGCGTTGCGTGACGGCTGCTGGTGTAGCCTGCGCAGCTCGAAGGAGGGGATAAGCTGCGACACGCCGAGGCTGGCGCCATCCATCGTCGACTTGTTTTTATTCTTATTTTTGTTCTTGTTTTTGTTCTTGTTTTTGTTCAGCGACGCCTTGTTGAGCACCGACTTGTTCGCCACGCTCTTGTTGAGGACCGAGGCTGCGGCCATCGTCGCCATCATAGGCGCGGCCAGAGACGATGCATCTTCATCCGTGCCGGAAAGCGCAGGTTCGGAGGCTGCATCAGGTGCAGCTTCCGACGCACCGGTGAGAGGATCAGCACCTGCATTGTCCCTGGGTTCGCATGGAAGGACCGTATCCGGTTCAATCCTGAATTTATAATTGTTTAGAAATGAGACGATTCTTGATTGCGATTCGTGGGCGGTGTCCGCTTCCATTGCAGCCTCCTTGCGCGATGATGTGAAGAATTGTCCGGGGTTCAGCGCAGCTTGGCGCCGGCCTTGAGAAGGCCGTCGATCAAGATCTGGCCGCCGCCTGTGTCGAGCAGCGGATAGCCGCTGCCGCGGAAGGCGTTGATAGAGAAGCCGCCCTCGACCGCCTCAAGACGCTGCAGGTAATGCCGCGCGCCGACGAGATCGTTGGAATGGGCATGACTGGAGGCAAGATAGCGCAGCAGACTGTTGAAGTTCGGTCGTGTCCGCAGGGCTTCTTCGCCCGCAGCTATGGCCGCGCCATGATCGCCTGCAAGCGCTGCCGCAATGCATTTGGTCGTATCGAAGTAATATTTATGCGGGCTGTAGACGCCGAGCTCTTGTACCCAACGCGCCATGGCCACTGCCTTGTCGGGCTGGCCTGCATAGCAGTGCAGCATCGCGTAGAGGTCCCAACTGAGCGGCAGGGCCGGATTCAGGCGGATCGATTTTTCGAACAGGTTGGCCGCATAGTCGTATTCGCCGAACAGGAACGAATGAACGTGGCCGACGAGCGCAAGCGACACGGAATTCTGCGGATCGAGTTCCAGCGCCTTGCGTGCATAGGCCTGGGCTTCCTCGATCAGATGAGCATCCAATGCGTTGAAACGTTGGCCGACCTGGAAAGTCCGAATGAAGGACAGCCAGGCAAAAGTCGATGATCGCGGCTGATACTGGATCTGTTCTTCCAGGCGCCGTTCCGCATTATCCAGGTCGCCGCGCGAAAGCCGAAAGATGGCATTGACGGCGTCGATCAGGAGACCGTCTTGCGACAATCGGCTGTCGGTTGCCTGCATCTCCTGGAAATAGGCCAACTGATCGACGGCCTGGCTGATCAGCGCAGCGGCGATGCCGAATTCGCCCCGCTCGAACTGCGTGCGGTTGATTGCCTGACTGCCCAGCCAATGAATACGGTTGTTGATCAGGTGCTTCATCACCAGTTCGATCAGCACCATGTCACCATCAAACGTCAGGCGAAGCTGTAGGCATATGGGAAGGCTGATCTGCTGTTCGCTCTCTTCAATATTCGGCAAGGTGAAGGAGAGGTCGGTGACGCCAAATCCCAGCCCATCGATGATGGCTTTTGCAATGAGGTTCTGGAACCGTGTCGCAGCAATTTGTCCGCCCTCTCCGGCACCCACCACGATGGGGGACAGAAGCGCCATCATCCATTGCCACTCACCGCCAACCCGCCGCCCATTTGGGCCGCTGCTGGCGATATCCACGGGTTTGCCTGTTCTCGACGTATCCGGGGCGCCTGTTAACGGCAGCAGCGCGGAATGTTTGGCGACATCGCGGCTCGGCTGCTGTCGCGGCTCAAATACATCGTGGACTTGTCCTTCATCGAGACGGCGATACCAGTTTTGCCGTTCCAGCGCCAACCAGTCCTCGAATTCGGGATCGCGGATGTCGATACCTTCGAGCAATTCGTCGGTGACTTGATCCGGAGACCGCTCCGTCTGAACCACCAAGTCGGTATCGAGCACGAGTCGGTCCGTATCCAGCCAAACCGTATTCTTATCCGCAATCAAGAGATCACGTGCCGACCCCAGACTCTTGTGAATGTCCAAAAGCGCCTGGCGTAGACTGGCTGCTGCCTGGTCATCGGAGCGATCGCTCCATAACTTATCCCTAAGCCAGATTCTCGAGCGCGAGCCCCGGGCGGACAATGCAAGCATCGCCAGAAGAGCCTGTGCCTTTTTGGATTTCGGAGTAACCGAGCGCCCCCCGGCGTCCACAAGGGCAAAAGGCCCGAGCAGGAACATCCGAAACGGATCGTGCTCCTTGTTCATGCGATCCACCGGCCCCGCCCCCGTTGCCTCCGAAACGCTCGTTCGGCGGCCGGAAAACCTAGCATCCGGTGACCAGTCTGCCACAACTACGGCGTCTGGCAAGCAACCGGAAAGGGAAACCGGGATTGCGAAATGTAAATCTATGCTGTGACGATGATCGAATTGAAGCATAACCGGCTGAAATCCCTCTGCGTAACTTCGCAAATCGGCCGTAGCACCCTGCCGTCAAAGCAGCGTCAAAGAAATGTTGTCTAGGCACCGTAATTTGCAGCCATCCGCCAAAGGTTGCGGAGTGCTCAAAACGACTTGTCGTCGTTGCTCCAGCAGGAGGATCGACCGTCGCTCCGATCATCCAGCGCCGGGATCATGTCCCGGCGCCCTTTGCGTTCTGTCGGTCAGGCGAGGCCGCCGATGTGGAAGCTCTTCATTTCCAGATATTCATCGATGCCGCATTGGGCGCCTTCACGACCGAGGCCGGACTGCTTGACGCCGCCGAAGGGGGCAACCTCGGTGGAAATCGCCCCGGTGTTCAGGCCGAGCATCCCGAATTCCAGCGCTTCGGCGACACGCCAGGAGCGTTTCAGGCTCTCGGTGTAGAAATAGGCCGCAAGGCCGAAGGGCGTGGCGTTGGCGATGCCGATCGCCTCTTCCTCAGTGTCGAAACGGAAAAGCGGGGCAACGGGTCCGAAGGTCTCTTCGCTGGCAAGCTGCATGTCGGTGGTCGCACCGCCGAGCACCATCGGCACGGCATATTGATCGCCTTCAGGCACGAAACCTGCGGTGGCGAGGATCCTCGCTCCCTTGTCCACCGCATCGTCGACATGACGCTTGATCTTCTCGATCGCCGCCTTGTTGATCATCGGGCCAATATCCGTGCCGGCCGCCGTGCCGGCCCCGACCTTCATGGCCGATACGCGTGCGGAAAGTTTGGCGGCAAAGGCCTCGTAGACACCGGACTGGACGAGAAGGCGGTTGGCGCAGACGCAGGTCTGCCCGCCATTGCGGAATTTCGATGCGATCGCGCCTTCCACGGCAAGATCGAGATCGGCGTCGTCGAAGACGATGAAGGGCGCATTGCCACCGAGTTCGAGGCTGAGCCGCTTGACGCTGTCGGCTGCGCCGCGCATCAGCAGCGAGCCGACGCGGGTCGAGCCGGTGAAAGAGATCTTGCGGACGGTCTCGTTCGCCATCAACTCGTCGCCGATCCGGGTGGGCAGGCCGGTGACGATATTGATCACGCCCTTCGGGATGCCGGCGCGCTCGGCCAGGACGCCGAGCGCCAGGGCCGAATAAGGGGTCAGGTCCGATGGCTTGATGACGACGGTGCAGCCTGCGGCGAGTGCAGGCCCGACCTTGCGAGTGATCATCGCATTCGGAAAATTCCACGGCGTGATGATCGCCGACACGCCCACCGGCTCCTTCAGAACGACGATCCGCCGGTCCGCCGTCGGCGAGGGAATGGTCGTTCCGCCGATGCGGCGCGCCTCCTCGGAAAACCATTTGATGAACGAGGCGCCGTAGCGGATTTCGCCGCGCGCCTCCGTCAGCGGCTTGCCCTGCTCACGGGTGAGGATCAGCGCCAGATCCTCGATATTGTCGAGCATCAGATCGTGCCAGGCTTCCAGCAATGCTGCGCGCTCGGCATTGGTCTTTGCCCGCCATGGACCGAAGGCCCTTTCCGCCGCGGCGATTGCCGCCCTCGTATCGGCTCCGTCCATGTCGGGCACCGTGCCCAGCACATGCTGCGTCGCCGGGTCGATCACTTCGATCGTATTCCCGGCTGCGGCCCCACGCCATTCTCCGTCGATCAGCCCTTGCTGGCGAAGCAGGCTGCTATCCCTCAATCCGTTCATTCTGTTCTCCATTGATCAGTCAAGTGCCGAAAGCACCGATGCGGTGATCGCGTCGGTCTTGTCCTTGCCGGGAATGGCGCCGATGCCGCGTGCGGTCGTCGCCTCGATTGATGCCATCACCTTTGCGGCGGCAGCCGTTTCTCCCAAATGCTCCAGCATCATCGCGCCCGACCAGATGGCGGCGATCGGATTGGCGATGCCGAGATGGGCGATATCGGGGGCGGAGCCGTGGACCGGTTCGAACATCGATGGCGCCGAGCGATCGGGATTGATATTGGCGGAGGCTGCAAAGCCGAGCCCGCCCTGGATGGCGGCGCCGAGATCGGTCAGGATATCGCCGAACAGGTTGGAGGCGACCACGACGTCGAGACTCTCGGGCGACATGACCATGCGGGCGGCCATGGCGTCGATATGGTAGCTGGTCACGTCGACGTCGGGATATTCGGCAGAAAGCTGCTGGGTGATCTCGTCCCAGAAGACCATCGAATATTTCTGGGCGTTGGACTTGGTCACCGAGGCAAGCTTGCCGCTGCGCGCACGCGCTTGCTCAAAGCCGAAACGCAGGATGCGCTCGACCCCCTTGCGGGTGAAGATCGAGGTCTCCACAGCCACCTCGCTGTCGGTGCCCTGGTGGACGCGGCCGCCGGCGCCGGAATATTCGCCCTCGGTGTTTTCACGAATGCAGAGGATGTCGAAACCGTCGGACCGCAACGGTCCCTGCACGCCGGGCAGCAGCCGGTGCGGGCGGATATTGGCATATTGCACGAAAGCCTTGCGGATCGGCAGCAGAAGCCCGTGCAGCGAGACGGAATCCGGCACCTTGTGGGGCCAGCCGACGGCGCCGAGCAGGATGGCATCGAAGGACCGGAGCGTTTCGATGCCGTCGGCGGGCATCATGCTGCCGTTCTCCAGATAGAAGTCGCAGGACCAGGGATAGCTGGTTGCATCCAGAGAAAATTCGTTCAGGCGAGCTGCCTTTTCGAGCACGGCCCAGGCTGCTGCCGTCACGTCGCGGCCGATGCCGTCTCCGGGCAGAAGGGCGATCTTGTAGGTCTTCATCGCAGGTCCTTACAGGCTGATGAGCACACTCTTGCTCTTGCGGTTGGCGAGATAGGCTTCGCGGCCGAGATCCTTGCCGATACCGGACTGCTTGTAGCCGCCGGTCGGCAGGATATGGTCGCGCGAGCGGCCGTAGCGGTTGACCCAGACGGTGCCGGCCTGCAGGCGGCGCGTTACGCGGATGGCGCGCGACAGATCCCGGGTGAAGAGGCCGGCGGCGAGCCCGTAAGCCGGATGGTCGGCGAGGCTCAGCGCCTCCTCCTCGTCCTCGAAAGTCTGCATGGTCAGCACCGGTCCGAAGATTTCCTCGAGAACCGCCGGCGACGTTGCCGTCACGCCAGACATCAGCGTCGGCGCGTAGAAATAGCCTTCGCGGTCGAGGCGGCGGCCACCGGTGAGGCACTCGGCCCCGCCGTCGATCGCGGCGCGGATGATACCGTCCATGCGGGCGATCTGGCGTTCGGAGATGACGGGCGAATAATCGGTCGCTTCATCCCAGGTGGGGCCGGGGCGGATGGCCGCCAGCCTCTCGACAAGTGCGGCCGCGAGCGCGTCCGCCACCTTCGCCTCGACGATCAGGCGGGAACCGCAGACGCAGGCCTGACCGGCGTTGGAAAGAATGCTGCCGGCGATTGCGCCCGCAGCGAGCTCGAGATCGGCATCGGCAAAGACCAACTGCGGACTTTTGCCGCCAAGTTCGAGCGTCATCGGCTTGACGCCGGTGCGAGCGATATTGGTCATGATCGCCGAGCCGGCCGCAGTCGAGCCGGTAAAGCTGACCTTGGCGATGCCGGGATGTCCGGTGATCGCATTTCCGGTGGTCGGGCCGTTACCGAGCACGATGTTGACGAGACCGGCCGGCAGACCGGCCCGCACCGAAAGTTCGGCGAGATAGAGTGTCGAGAACGGCGTCATCTCCGATGGTTTCAACACCACCGCATTGCCCGCCGCCAGCGCCGGGCCGAGCTTCCAGCCCGCCATGGACAGGGGAAAATTCCAGGGCGTGATGGCGCCGACGACACCGTAGGGTTCGGTCATGATCATGCCGAAATTGGTATCGTCGGTCGGAACGAGGTCGCCGCCTTCCTTGTCGGCGAATTCGGCAAAGAAACGGATCTGCTCGGCAGTGACGGCGATGTCGCCGGCGACGAGATGGCCGATGGGCCGTGTCGACGAGAGCGCTTCAAGCCTGGCGAGGGTCTCTGCCTCCGCCTCGATCAGATCCGCCCAGCGCTGCAACGCCACGGTGCGCTCGCGCGGCCGCACGCCGCCCCAATTGCTCGTCCTCAACGCCTTCTTGGCGGTTTCGACAGCGTGGTCGACAACTGCTGCGTCAGCCAGCGGGCAGCCCGCATAGGCCTTGCCGTCGGAGGGACGATGCATGTCGATCACGGCTTCGGCCGGAATCAGCCGGCCGCCGATGAAATGCCCGACGGGCAGGGAAATCGTGTTCGGATCGAAGCTTAGTGTCATTGCATGTCCTCGGGGTGGGCTGAGGCAAGCCTAACCGGGGAAAGCGAGCAGCATTCATCGACCGGCGATGCCGCAGCGGCGAAAAATTGCGTTTTCGCCGCTGCGGCCAGTCAAATCTACGGCGTTGGCATTACGACACGGTCACGTAGATTTTGCGCACCGTCTCGATCGTCTTCCAGACGCCGACGAAGCCGGGCTTCATGACGAAGCTGTCGCCGGCTCTGTAGACCACCGGTTCGCCACCTTCCGGGGTGATCTCGATCAGGCCGGAAAGGATATGGCAGAACTCGAACGTCTCTCCCTTGATCGAGCGCGTCTCGCCGGGGGTGGCTTCCCACACGCCGCTATGAACCGTCTCGCCGCGAGCGACGTCCTGCGCCCAGGTCTTGAAGGCCGGGTTACCGGAGATCAGCCGTTCGGGCAGCGGGCCGGACTCGCGCGGCGTGGAGGTCGGGTTGGTGTCGATCGTCTTGAGAAGGGACATGATTTTGCTTTCCTGGGTTAAGAATTCAGTAGCCGCGGCTGCGATCGATCAGTCCGATCGGGTCGAGGCCCGCCTGATAGCGTTTGATGTTGCCGATCACGGCTGCTGCGGCGGTTTCAGCTTGGGTGACGCTCGCAATGTGCGGCGTCAGCAGGATCTTCGGGTGGCTCCAGAAGGCGTGGTCCGCGGGAAGCGGCTCCGGCTCGGTGACGTCGATAACGGCGCCGGAAAGATGCCCGGCATCGAGTGCGGCGACGAGTGCCCGATGGTCGAGCTGTGCGCCGCGACCGGCATGGACGAGCGCCGCACCAGCCGGCATCCTGGCGAAGAGGCCGGCATTCAGGAAGCCGCGCGTCTCGTCCGTCAGCGGTAGCAGGCAGACAAGAATATCGGTGGTATCAAGCAGAGTATCGAGGCCGTCCCGACCGCTCAGGCATCGGATGCCGTCGATCTCGCGCGGGCTGCGGCTCCAGCCCGAAAGTGGAAAGCCGAAGGGTAGCAAGCGTTCGAGCACGGCGGTTCCGAGCATGCCAAGCCCGAGCACGCCGATGCGGCGGTTCGAGGCCTGCACCGGCGCGACCGCCTGCCAGGTCCGGCGCCGCTGCTGGTCGAGATAGGTCGGCAGGTCGCGATGGAGCGCAAGTACGGAAAGCGTCACATATTCCTGCATCATCCTGATGATGCCGTCCTCGACCATGCGCACCACCTTCACCGACGTAGGCACGGCATCGATGCGGAACTGGTCGATCCCGGCACCAATCGAAAAGAGGATTTCGAGATTGCGGTAGCGCGCGAGATCATCCGGCAGGGTCCAGGTGATGAGATAGCGCACGGCCTCGGCTTCGACCGACTTGGGATCCATGGAGAAGGCGATGTCCGGCAGTTCGCGCGCGAAGGCTTCGGCGAAGATGGCGCCGCGCTTCGCGTCCGAATTGAAGAGAAAGGTCATTGCGTCGGCTCCTTGATCTCGTGCTTCAGGCGCAGCGGCGGCCGAGCGCCTCGACCATCGCCTGGCAGGCGAGCAGTTCACCGGCACGGATGAATTCATCCGGCTTGTGGGCGCGACCGATGTCGCCCGGTCCGCAGATGATCGCATCGATGCCGGCGCGCTGGAAAAGCCCGGCCTCCGTGCCGTAGCTGACGGCGGCGAGCGGCTCGATGCCGGTCAGTTCGCCAAGCAGCGCCGCAAGCGGCGCGTCGGCGGCAAGCGACAACGCCGGATAGGCGCTGAGTTCGCGCCATTCTACTTGGAAACCACGCTGCGACAGCGTCTCGGCCGATGCTCGCAACGGCGCTAGCAGCGTTGCCGGATCGACGCCGGAAATGGCCCGCGCTTCGAACTCGGCCTCGCAAATGTCGGGAATGATATTGACCGCCTGGCCGCCCTTCAGCGTGCCGACCTGAAGGGAGGAGTAGGGCGGTTCGAAAACATCTTCGAACGGCCCGGAGGTCAGCCGGTCGGCTTCGGCGCTGGCGCAAACCAAAACGCTGGTGATGGCATGGATCGCATTCAGCCCCTGATCCGGGCGCGAGGAGTGGCCTGCCCGGCCTCTGACCGTCAGCCGGGCGGCGGCCTTGCCCTTATGGGCGCGGATTGCCCGCATGCCGCTCGGCTCGCCGATGATCGCTCCAAGCGGAGTTGCGCAGAGCTCCGGCAGGCGGGCGATCATATGCGGCGCGCCGCGGCAGCCGGCCTCCTCGTCATAGGAAAAGGCAAGGTGGACGGGCCGGCGAAGCGGCATGGCCGCAATCGCCGGGACAGCGGCGAGCACGGCGGCCAGGAAGCCCTTCATGTCGGTGGCGCCGCGACCGTAGAAGCGGTCCCCTTCGGCCCGCAGGCGGAACGGATCGCTGGTCCAGCCGCCTTCGGCGGCGGGGACCACGTCCATATGGCCCGAGAGGATATAACCCGGCGTTTCCTTCGGGCCGATCGTGGCGAAGAGGTTCGACCGGTCGCCCTCCGGGCCGGGAAGCTCCGTGACAACAACGCCGTGGCTTTGCAGGTAGTGCCGGATCCATGCGACGATCTCGGCGTTCGGCGTGCCGACGACCGAGGGAAAGCCGACGAGCCTTTCGAGAATTTCAATTGCCTGCATGGGATTCTTCACAACGCGGCGGGATTCTTGGGGTGCTTGTAACTGGGCTGACGGGAGGCGACATTCCGGGTCCTCACGGTGAACGGCGATTGCGGCCGATCCGGGCCTGGTCAATGACTCTAAAGGCAGGCGCAGGCGTTATTTGCCGAATGCGCATCGGGATTTGGTCGATTGTTGTGTTTGCGCGCGCTTCCCCAGTGAATTGTATCGAACGATCTGTTCTAGTCTGGTCACAGAAGTTTCCGAGCGCAGGCTGGGCGAGACAATGCGGCAGGAGGGCCGGGTGAGTGAACTGACATCCGAATCCAGGATCGTCGACAGTTTCGAGATGCGCCTTGCCGGGATCGACAGCGTCGATCTCGACAAACTGCATGCGCTTTCGATGACCGTCGCCTGGCCGCATCGCGCCGAAGACTGGCAATTCATGCGTGAGTTCGGCGAGGGCGTCGTGGCGATCGATGAAATCGGCCGCATTCTCGGCTCCGCGATGTGGTTTCCCTATGATGCGCAATTTGCCACGGTCGGTATGGTCATCACCTCGCCGCGCCTGCAAACCAACGGTGCCGGGCAATGGCTGATGGGCCACGTGCTGGATCAGGTCGCCGGGCGCCACCTAGGGCTGAACGCGACGCGTGCCGCGCGACGTCTCTATCGTTCCCTGAATTTCATTCGGGAGGCATCTGTCTTTCAATGCCAGGGCGAAGCGATATCGCCGCCGGATGTGGAGCTGCCGCCCGGCGCCGTGATACGGGCGGTCGAGGCTGGAGATCTGGACGCGATTGCGCAATTGGATTGCGTGGCCTTCGGCACGGAACGCAAGCTGCTCCTGGCCCGGCTCATGGCTAATTCCAAGGGTATCGTGTTGAGCCGCGCCGGCAGGATCGAGGCCTTCTCGCTTTGCCGGCGGTTCGGGCGCGGCCATGTCATCGGTCCGGTCGTGGCGGGCAACGATGCGGACGCGATCGCCGTCATCCGTCCGCACGCAGGCGAGCATAGGGGGGCGTTCCTGCGCCTCGACACACGCGAAAAGGGCGGAATGTTTTCCGATTTCCTCTCCCGCTGCGGTCTTTCGGTCTACGACATCGTCACGACCATGTCGTTCGGTGGCCCATGGCTCCCGCATCCGGAGCATCAGGCAGCGCATGCGCCTAAAACCTATGCGCTCGTCAGCCAGGCGCTCGGGTGATTTAGAGCCTTTCCGGGTTAGATTGCAGCATTCTGTTGGCTCAAACGGAGTCGGATGGTCGACCGGCCGGCGCGCGTCGTAGCTCAACTCTACGGCCAAGCCGGCCGGTCGATCAGCCGGCCCGTTTCAGCCAACCCTCCCGCAGATTTGCCAGGCAAATCTGCAAGACTTTA
>Ga0075370_10000401_pt1 | contig 15989 bp, 10 predicted proteins | sample EndMethybrTD3035_FD_71398 | JGI IMG/M metagenome (GOLD analysis project Ga0075370, IMG submission 71398) | Populus endosphere microbial communities from Tennessee, USA - Endosphere MetaG P. TD hybrid TD303-5 | ecosystem: Host-associated > Plants > Roots > Endosphere | place: USA: Tennessee... | reverse complement strand
GAGGAGACGCTCTTTCGAGGCAAACTCGTTTCATCAAGACCTACAAGGAAAACCGCTTTTGCGGGAATCGCAGCGCCTTCAGAGAAATTGGAAAAACGGACGCCATGAAGAGTGGAGGCGTGAATTTGCGTAAGACAAGGGCGGGAAAATAAACGTTGAATCGCAGAAAATGGGAATGTTTCTTCTGTTCGTAGGCGGGAACTGGCGTCTCTCAATTCCTGCAAAAGGGAATGGAAGGAATGAAACGCGGCCGTATCTGCATCGTCTTCGAGATCCGCAGAAAGGAATTCCCCAGTCAAAATTTCCAAAATGCCTGCCCAGGAAGCTAAAGTTTTCTTTCCCGACAATAGATTCACTTTCTCTTTCAAATTTTGAAAAAGAACCCAGAATTCTTCTAATTCATCGCAACCAATTTGCATCTGGCTGCGGCCCGGTTCAGGAAAAAGAAATACGGTTCGATCCAGAAGACGTCTGAGGCCGTTTTCCCAAGAACCTTTTTCTGATACGGAAGGACAAACGCCCAAAGTTTCCCTCAGAATTTTTTGACGGTGCTCCGAGTCGAGGCCCCACTCTACTTGCCCGTAATCGATCCAGGCTCTAAGGCGTTCTATTTTGTCCTCTTCCCATTTTTGTTTGCGGTAAAAAGCAGAGCATTCGAAAAGAGCCAAAATTTCCTCTGAGGACCATCGGCCTGAGACGAATCCAGAGAGCCGGGAGAGTCCTTGAGAAAAAGAACTGCGCGACCGGATGTCCAAGCCAAAAATTCGGTAAGGAATGTCCGCTTCCGCAAAAACAAATTCAATGAGGGGCGCATACAAAGCAATGTCGGGAGCAAGGACCGAAATTTCTTGGAATTTGACGCCCGTCTCATCAGCTAGACGAAGAATTTCATCCCGCAGCACTTCGACTTCCCTGAGCCGGGAAGAACCGGTTAAGGAAATTCGAATCGAACAATCGTTTTCATCCATTCTTCTTTTTTCTACAGGTTTATGGAAGTGCAGCAGATCGGATTGGATGGATTTTAAAAGGGAATCTGATGAAAAAGAGGGATAAGCTTCAATGCCATCAAAAGGGTAAGGATCGATCGCCTTTAAAGTTTCCCTTCCTATTTTTCCCCAATTGCTCAAAAGGGGAGGGGCGTCTTTCAGATAAGAGTCCAATTGGCGCAAACTTGTATTGGAAACTCTTTTCTTCTTCCAATATTTCTTTAAATTTTTTTGCTCCTTTTCGCTGCAGAGATCTTCCCAAAAATCGACGCAGGGAGAAAAGAGATATAAGGAAAGCAAAGGATTTTGAAATAAAACGTTCCAAAAAATAGGAGGGAGAATATCGATGCCGAAACAATGAATCCGCGCTTGACTAGAAGGAAAAATCGTTTGGACAGGTGTGCGCCAAGGACCTTTCACAAAAATTTTTTGTAAAATTTTTTCCTGCCAGTCGAGAGGCTCTTTGAACTCCAAGGACTCGAAAAGAACTTTTCCGTATTGGCCGTATTTAAAAAATAAGGACACTAGATGTTCGGTTAAATCCAACAGTCGCGATTCTTTTTCTTCCAAATATTTTTTTGCTTCAGAACATTCGGAAAGAGCTTTGTAGATTAAACAAAAGAGTTCCAAACTTCTTGGGAAAGACTTGTTTTGATAGATCCATTCCTGAACCGTAAGAAACCGGATTCCCATCGATATCCCGTTTTTTTTAGCCAACTCGAAAGAGAGCCATTGCTTCACAGCGGGATTCGGGATTAAGACCGTTCTATTTTCTAGGGGTGCTGTTTCTAGCTTTCTTGCGCTATCCGCTTGCAATTGCTCCGCTAAAATTTCAGCAAGGGCATCCATTCGTTGGCTAAAAAAAATCGTAGGAGTCATTTTATCCATAGCAGTCTTTAGTATCTCAAAGGAGCCCTGCTCAGCGCAACCCGTTTTTCCTGTTGCAAACAGCTCTTAGAAGCGGATACCCTTGATCTTGCTTAAGAAAAGGGTTATACACAAACGGATCGAAAGTTCAGATTTTAAAAAATCGTTTGTTTATCGCTCTTTCAGCATGCGTCGACAAGCGCCAATCAACGCCCTGACGCTTGCAAATCGATATTTGGAGTCTTTAGTATCCATGCGCTGGATTTTCCGCAACGATCATCGCTCTTTTTATTGCCTGAATGCGACTCAATTCTTAAGCGCGTTGAATGACAACGTCTTCAAGCTTCTCGTCATTTATCTCCTAATTAATGTAAAAGGCCCTGCCGCAGCCAATACGATCCTTTCTTTGGCCGGAGCGATTTTCGTCATCCCATTCCTTCTCTTTTCTCCCAGCGCAGGAGTATTAGCCGACCGGTTTAGCAAACGGACCATCATCGTCCTGACTCGAATTACAGAAATTATCACCCTTCTTTGTGGATTGCTCGCAGTTCTTTTCGAATGGGAAATTGGCGTTTATTCCGCTCTTTTCTTAATGGCAACCCAAGCAGCAATTCTAGGTCCCTCCAAATATGGGATCATTCCTGAACTCGTCGATCAAAAAATGATCTCCAAAGCCAATGGATCGATGACTTCGTTTACTTACTTAGCCATTATTTTAGGAACATTCCTTGGATCTTTCATCACGGATGTTTCCAATAAAAATTTTGTGGTGGTGGCGGCTTTTTGCGTCTGTATTGGGGTCCTAGGGTTTTTAACTAGCTTAGGGATCCGTCGAACCGCGGCTCAAAACTCCCCTAAAAAATTCACCCCTTTCTTTCTGAATGAAATCTACCAAACTTTAAAATTCGGCTGGACGATCCCCCATTTACTTCCCGCCATGTACGGTTCTTCTTTTTTCCTTTTTATTGGGGCTTTCACCCAATTGAATATCATTCCTTTTGCGATGCAATCCCTCCATTTAACTGATGTCGGCGGAGGATATCTTTTTTTAGCGACAGCAGTGGGAATTGCAATCGGAGCTGTCTTAGCTGGACAGCTTTCCAAAGACCGAGTCGAGCCAGGCCTTTCTTGCATCAGCGGGTTTTTTATCGTCTTCTTTTTCTTCCTTCTTTATTTCTTTTCTTCGTCTTTGATAGTGACCATCATCGCCTTGGGCTGTTTAGGAATCGCAGGAGGGGCCTATCTCATTCCTTTCGATTCTTATTTGCAGGTCAATAGTCCCGACATCAAACGGGGCCAAGTCATCGCCGCAGCCAATTTTTTCAGCTTTATCGGGGTCTTAATGGCCTCGCTTTGCCTTTATTTTATCAGCGAAGAGCTGGGCTTTAGCGCGGCCAGCGGTTTTGCATTCATGGGAATTTTGACGCTGATTTCTAATCTGGTCATTACCGGGCGGCTTTCTTCGTTTTTCCTCCCTTTCTTTGTAAAAAAAATCTTAAAGAGATTCCGCACTCTCCGAATTGCTTCGCCCATTCCAGAACCCAATCAAGTGGTTATCTTGCAAAGTTCCTCTTGGTGGGATGCGATCCTTCTTTTTTCTTGTCTTCCGAAATTAAAAATTCTCGTTCCAACTCCCTATTTGCGCCAGTTTCCTTGGTTTAACGGTTTGGTCGACTCAATTCGGGTCGTTCCTCCCGATCCTGATTCCGATACGACGGCGCGTACTCTATTCGGTTCTTGCAAACGCCTGCAAAATCAAAATTGTTCTTTTTGCCTTTTTGTAAAACCCCAAGAAAAAAGCTCTGAAATTGTAAAAGCGTACAAGAAGACATTAGCGCATCTGCACTGTCCGGTCGTGTTCGCTCATGGAAAAAAAGAAAGAGTCCGAAAAAAGATCCTTTTTTTCCATTACACTCACAAACAAATCACAATTAGCTTTTCAAAAGAGCCTAATTAAGTAACGTTATTCTCAGACGAATATGTTTGGGGAGCCAGAGCTAAATATTTAGGAATATGCAAAAAGCCGCAAAACAAACCAGAAAGCTTGAGTGACTCATTGCGCCTTTGCGACTCCGCGTCTTTGCGTTTAATGGGCAAATTTTCAGGGAGTTCACTCAACTACATAAATTCAAAATGAGTCACTAGCGAAAGCTCCACTGGATTGATTTTTAGAGGTTTTCTAAAGCCCGGCGTTTTCGACGCATTAACCAGCGGCGGGCGAGTAGAGGAGGATGGGGATCGAAAAACAATAAGCTAATTCCATATTGGATCCATCCAAGAATGGAAGGCAAACGCTTTCTGGCTTGAGCGGTCATGCGATAGAGGCTTTTTTCAGCCTCATCTAAAATCAATGGATCTTTCATAGAACGGGTGGCAGCTAGATCCGCTCTCCCCTCCAATACAAGACAAACAACAGTTTGAATAAACCAAAGTCCAGCTAAAAAACCCAAAGCAGGTCCTAACCAAGCGGATAACGTCTCTTTAGACGCAAATAGACTCAAAAGAACCCATTGGACCATACACAACTTGAAAGGAACACGAAATAATCTACGGACATGGAACAGCCACCACAAATCGCCGCCTCGAACATGGGCGGCTTCGTGGCGAGCTAACCATTCCCATCCTTTCAGCCCCGGATCTTGGGGATGGTCATAAGGACGCCCAATAAGAGCCCCAGAAACAAGCACATAAAGACGTTCATTCCATAAAAAAACAGAGCAATTCTCTGTCTGCACATCTGTGGTGACGACCACCGAAATTCGACCTGCAAATTCCGGCAGCAATTCTTTAAAAAGGGCGTGGATTCGATTCCGTTCTTGAAGGACTGCTTCAATGATTAAAGGACTCACAGCAGGGTTCCCCTTGAGCCGTTCTTCATATTTTTCCGCAGATTCCAACCATTCGCGAGCCAGCATCGGTCTTGGATCCCACATACGGGACAGGAACTTATTTAGCCGAGACATTGAACCTAGGAAGAATTTTGATGAATGCTTAGACAAAGAATTTAGGGGTCTTTTCAGACCCCATCATTTAGAGGGCATCTACCTTAGAATGCGTAGATGAATTCGAGTTCATACTGCTTATAGGTCAGATCAGGCCCAATATTCTTATCGAGCGTCAAAGAATACTTGAAGTTCTGGAGAAGCGTCAGGTTATCTGTGAACGCATAGAGGGCTTCGATTTCAAAACCATGATAGTTGCCGCTACCCACAGCTGTTAGGTTCGTGGTGGCGCCGCTTGCAGGATTTCCGTTGCCGTCGTTCGTATAAAACCCTACATTTTCCGCATTACCGCGGCCAATTCCCGCACGGTCAAAATCAGGAACTGCTTGAGCCTGAACCCACTGGTAATTGACATCGACCGCCCAATCATTTTTCTTTTTAACTAAACCGATGGCAACGCCGGCATACCAAGCCCAATTTTGTCTTTCATTATTGGTTTGAGGAACCCCTCCAGCCAAGTGATTCGTCAAGCCCGCTGTATAAAATTTAATCAGCCGTTTGCCTAGCCAATCTGGATACATCTGGTAATAGGCTAAAACTTGGGAAATCAAATATTTAAACCGGAGATCATTCAACTCATTCGCATAAGGCTTATACCAATCGATGATCGAATATTTCATATTTAAGCCCGTATTGGCAATCTTCAGGGCGCCTAATTCGGCTACAAAAGCATAATGGTTGACTTTGTCATCAACTAAAAGAGCGCCAGGATTGAAATAAAAATCACCGACGGATTCAAAAGCCTTATTAAATCGGAATAAGACCCCATCATAGAGAGGGCCGAACTCTACTTTCGATTCAAACACATTGAAGAGGAAACGGCGTCCCAATTCAGCATCCCAGGTAAAAGTGTCTCCAGCTATGATGCGGCCGCCTGCGTACCCTTTCTCCAACTTAATGTTGTTCATGGTTCCACTTCGCATGCCCATATCGTTGTCGAATTCAATCTTAATCGCAGCCCACGTCCGGTCTGTGCGATAATCGACCATAATATTGACTTCGATATCCCATGCATATTGAGGCTTGCCCGTGCTGCTATCGTGCCCCCGCTGCCGAACTCCGTTGCGCTGTTCATTCGTATCTTGGAATTCGGTCCTCACTTCACCGCTAAGGGAAAGGTCGCCTCCAATTTCTTTCACAGTGACAAGTCGTTTATCTCTCAACCATCGGCGAAGAGCGTCCATATCATCGTTATTTTGATCGATTTTTTCATCGAATTGAACATCCCCTTGGGCAATTGTTTTACCTTGAGGAATTGTTTGTGAAAAAAGAGGGGACCCCAGAAACAGGGTAGCGAACAAAAGCTGTTTCAGCTTCAACATTGAAGGCCTATAATTAAAGGATTCGTTAAAAGAAACCAAAGATTATAAGCCCAGCCATTTTTTAATGCAAAAGGAAAGTCTCTCAAAATTTGTAGTTTATAAAAAGCTTTGCGTTTGATGCTGCCGCTTTAAAAACGAACTTGTCCTGAAATGGAAAGACCCTCTTCAAACCACCCTCTCCACTCCATGTTCAAAGAAAAAGTCGATCCTGTGGAAAGCGTGCAGCCTAAAATAGGTCCCACGATCATACGGGGCTCTAGCCGAGCCGCGCCGTCGGGCAAACGGCTTACCTTAAAAAAAGTCTGGTTCGCCAAGCAGCCAAAATAAGGGGAAAAAAAGCCAATCCTCTGAGTGACGGCCCCGCCCGCCTGCCAATAGCGTAATTTCAATTTCGTCTTGACCGACCCTGGATTTCCATTGAAGCAGACCCAGCTTTTCAAATCATCCGCTCCTCCGGCTTGGCCGAAAGCAGAAAAAGCCGTGTCCTTAATTTCGAAAAAAACCAGCTTGGCCGAGCATCCCCAAAAAAAACCCATATCCGATTCCCCGCTAAGCCGCAGACCTGGCTGCGTCCAGCTCCAGGAAATCTGCCCTGTCCCCAACTCGGCGGTCAAATCAAACTGTTCTCGAATCGTCCAGCTTATATCCCCTATTTGGGCGATTCCTTGAATCCGCGCTTTCCTGATACTTCCAATTTGACTTTCCTTGGATTGTTTCATTTTTTTCTGCAAAAGGAAGTCTTCTGTAAAGCCCAGTTGGATGTTCGACCAAAAAGTATCGGGAATGAACAACCCCTCTTCCAGGATGGAGGGAAGATAGGGATTTCCAACAGGCGCAGAAAAAAAGAACGCGGGAAATAGGATGAGAAGAAATGTTACAAAGAAGGGCCGGTACATCAAAATCTAATATCGCCCGAGACGGTAATCGCTTCTTCGTCCACAAGCCTAGCTTCTAAATTGAGCATGAAATATTTCCCATTGGAAAGAGAACATCCTAAAAAAATCCCCACGGGAATCGCATTCCTAAAATGGGTATGAAAAGCTCCATCATTTGCGATGGGTACAGGAAAATTGTTCAATGCGGTCTTGTTAGATGAATATTTGATCCCGATATAAGGAGTGAGCAATTCCACTCGGTAAGAAATATCGAGATTGACTTGCCATTCATTCCACTGCAAATGAGCATTCGCGGCACTCACTGCCATCCCGTTGGTCGTGACGCTTTCCAAAGTGTACCTCGCAGCCGAATAACGGCCTCCCAGTCCTAAACAAGCCTTGCCCCATTCGAAAAAAATTCCCCTGGCTCCTACGGCCCACAAGAAATCATTATCGCTTTCCACTTCGATCCGATGAACGCTATTATCGACTGCGGTATAGCGCCAATCAGCGTTCGTGTTGGAAGAACCGAGAACTCCATACAAGTCGATGCGGTCTAAAACATTGAGAGTGACAGTGCCTGAATTCGTGTTTTGCTTATAACCATCGACCCGCCCGCTCCCTTGATCAATTTGATTCATTCTCGCATTCGTTACAAAATCTCCTTCGTAACCTGTACGCACATCCACCCAACTGTCTCTGGAAATAAAAAAGCCATCTCCAATCAATTGGGGTGCTGCTGTATTTCCAACCGGAGTGGAATAAATCGCAACTGGAAGAACGAGGACGGCTAACATCGCCGAAAGTGTTTTTATCATCAAGTTATCCGCAATACAGAACAAAAAGAGGCGATAGAATTTGTCCCTTCTTAGATACCAGATTCCTTAAAATAAGAGAAAATCTTTATCAACTAGAGAACTTCTAAGTCCTAAAACTGAGAGGTTCCTTCAAAAGAAACCAAGGCGAGCTGTTTTTCTCATTCAACCATTCTTTCCAATCAGTCATGGGAAAGCCTTGCATGGCTGTCCGATTCAAACGCCATAGCTCAAGCTGTCCCGTGGCTGGATTTTGAAGAAAGCCGAAAAACCAACCAGACCAATTCGTATCTGCAAAAAGAAGCGGATTCGGATCGCAAAAACTCAAATCGCGCATGCAGTCTGCAATTTTCATTTCCCAATCAGTCTGAGAAATGGGGCTTTGACCGATCTCAAGAATTAAAAGAAGGGCCTTTTGATAGATTTCATAAGGGCCTTTATAAATTCCTTCCCATTTTTTCAAAAAGGGATCCGACTGTTGTTTGGAGATCGAGGCAATCGACTGCAAAACGCAGGCGACCCGTTCTTTCGCTTCATCCAATCTGACAAGCGGATGATTTTCAAATAAAAGAGAATCGACCAGCGCCGTTCGATTTTTTAGGTTAGGATTTTTAATCCCCTGCATTGCATCAATTAGATGCAAACGGAAGGCATTGAGAGATCCCGACGGAGGTTTTTGTCGGAAAAGATGTAAAAATAAAGCTCTTTCCAGAGCGGGAAGACGCTCGCTTAAGAGATGAGACAAATGTTCCTGCATTTCATCGTTCGGGTTTTCCTTAGGGAACGCTTTTCTTCGTCCCGCACGGCTTCTGAGAAGCTCAGGATAAAAAATAAATGCATGAGTCGGAGAACGCATTAATAAAGGGCGGTTTTCCTCTTCCTTAAATAAAAAAGCCAATAATTCGGCTTCTGAATGAGGAGCTAAGGAAGATTCGGCAAAAGGCTGATCTTTTCCACAATAGGCCTGCATCAAAGTTTCCATGGTTCCTCCAGAAAAATACTCCCAGGGAGAATTCCTCCCTTTGCTTTTAGATCGCTGCAGGGCGGATGTGAGAAATTCGGGCTCTTGAATGAATTGGACTAAGGCTGTGGTCATTTCAGAAATGAAAGAAAAATCGAGTTGAGGCGGAAACGTCAAATCCCGTTCGGTCGCAGAAAAAAAATCTCGGAGCGTGTTGATATATTCTTCGCCTGAATCAATCGGGGTCCATTGAGATGCATCCGATCTCCCATGCTTATAGACCAATCGAAATCCGGCTTGGCTATCATCAAAAAGATGGACCCGTTCTTCAGAGGTCAAAGAAGGGTCGAAAGACTCCTGAAAGTATTCCTGCATTTTTTCGTCGTATTGTTTCATAAGGGTAGAAAAAAATTCGACCAGCGCTTGCGCTTTTTCTGCAGCTTGGTCTCTTTGATCGAGAAGCGAGTTGGCCCATTGAATCGCTCCCGTCATTTCCACCCGCAATTGATTCCGATGCGCCTCTGAGGTCGAATTGGAAATCATGGCCTCGGCAGCCCGCACTGTTGCGATGGCCCTTTCATACTCTTCGTGTAGACGGGACGTCTCTTGATTATATTGCTGCAAGCGTCCATCGATAAAGCGAAAGAGAAAGGACCCAATCCCTCCTGGCTGTTCCGGGTGGAGACCTAAACCGATCGATAAATTCCAACGAGCGAAATCGACCTTCACATCGCAAAAAGAGGCAATCGTATATTCCCAAACGCGAAGCAGGGAACATTCTGTAAAAGCAAGAAAGGACCTGCATGCTTGATGGAATCGTTTTTTAAAATCGGAAACTTTTTGGGCGCGTTCGCTTGGTTTTTGATAATAAACAGCCGATTGCCTGGCTAAAAGAGGCGTCATTTGGATCCGGGACAAATAGGCCTCTTCTTCCAAATCTTTTTCTTCCAGACCTAAAACCCGGAGCAAGAGGATCCGGATGATTTTTTCCGCCCTGATTTCTTCGTCGTTCGGAATTTCCAAGCCATGCAACAACCGACGCAAAACCTCTATCTTCCCCGGAAAGGATTGAAGAGCGTCTAAGATTCTAGCTGCTTCGCAGGCGGCGATTAGTCCAGGAGAAAAAGCTAAAATATCCAGAGAAACCACGGATAAGGGTTTTTGCAAATCCGCGGACCCCGAACTCAGGCTCATGGGAACCATATACTCTTTTCCCGCCATCACCCTTTTTAATCTCCCCGTTGTGAGAAGCTCATACAAATCCTGGAAAAATCGGAGAGGATATTTCTGCTGGATTAAGATTGCAGGGGCGGTGGCAAAACAGGAACCTGTCGACTGCCTTAAGAAAGTAAGCCAAGCGCCTAAAACCGCTCTCCGAATGGGTGCAGGCTGCAGCAAACGGGCAGTTTCCAAACTTTCTTCTTGATCAAAGGGAAGCCAAAGAGTATCGCGGATAATGGCCTCTGCTTTTTTATGGCAAAGAGGCGGTGAAAATTTTTTCAGCCAAACTTCCAGCTCGCGCGTTTCCTCCAACATTTGCAGAGCCCCTCGCAAATGGTCGAAAACAAATGCATCGGCTTCCCGCTGCGGAGCCACCCAATAAAATCCCTGTTTCAAATAGTGGTTCAATTGGACCAATCGCTGCCGATCGAGTTCCCCTTTTTCGTCGATCAGCCAGTTGGCTATTTTTATTCCGAGGCGCCTGGCCCTATATCTGAGGGAATCCTGGATAGGACAAAGGTCGGCATAATAGGAGATTTCCGCTTCCTCGAATGCCCCGGAAAACGGAGCAGGCAGCGATCCTTTAGGCAAAGATTTGAGAGCCGCGAAAAAAAGTTCCTGAAATCGTTGGGAGTCCACAGACATTTATTACTAAATTTTTTTTTACCCGGCAATTTGTAAAGCCGCTTTACATATTCGCCCGCTAAAGTTTGCTGGAAGTTTCCTATATTTCCTAGATCCAGTACACTATTTCGCAGCGAGGTTTGTCATGAAAATCAAGGTCCAAGATAAAATAATCGAACTCCCGGAAGGAAGCACTCCTAAAGATGCGGCTGAAAAACTCCATCTCACTGCTCCGGATCAAGCGGTCAGCGTATCTGTAAATGGCAAATTGCGTGATTTCAATCATCCTCTATCCGACGGGGACGAAATAGCTTTTTTGAATTTCGACGACCCAACAGGCAAAGAAGTTTTTTGGCACACCTCCGCGCATGTCCTCGCGCAAGCGATCCTCCGTTTATGGCCTGCCGCCCAGCCGACCATCGGGCCTCCCATCGATCAGGGATTCTATTATGATTTCGGCAATTTGACGATTTCCGACGCCGATTTTGAAAAAATTGAAAAAGAAGTTGAGGCCATCCTCGCTGAGAATTTTAAGACGCAGCGAATCGAGTTTGCCAACAAAAATGAAGCGCGCGAAGCCTTTGACAAAAATCCTTTCAAAAAAGAATTGATCGATGGTTTTCAGGAAGAGCCCCTCTCCGCTTACCGGCAAGGGGAATTCTTCGATCTTTGCCGCGGCCCCCACCTCGCGGCCTTGAATAAAATTAAAGCATTCAAAGTCCTCAAAACTTCAGGGGCCTATTGGAAAGGCGACTCGAACCGGGAAATGCTCACTCGGGTCTATGCGATTTCCTTCCCCGATAAAAAAAGATTGAAAGACTATCTTCAATTTGTCGAAGAGGCGAAAAAAAGAGACCATAAAGTACTAGGAACTCAGCTGGACCTGTTCTCTTTCAAAGAAGAAGCCCCCGGCATGCCGTTTATCCATCCGAGAGGTTTGATTATTTGGAACCGGCTGATCGAATTTTTGCGCTCGATTCTCAAATCGTCCGGCTATATTGAAATCAAGACTCCGATGATGATGAGCCGGGAACTGTGGGAACGCTCAGGCCATTGGTTCCATTATCGCGACAATATGTACACTTCCCACATCGAAGAGCGGGACTATGCAATCAAACCGATGAATTGCCCAGGATGCATGCTCTATTATCGCACCGCAACTCATAGCTATCGGGAGCTTCCTTTGCGAGTGGCCGAAATTGGACATGTCCATCGGTTTGAAGCTTCTGGCGCTTTGAATGGCCTTTTCCGCGTGCGCAGCTTCCACCAAGACGATGCCCACCTTTTCATGCGCCCCGATCAAATACGGGATGAAATCAATGGCCTTCTCCACCAAGCCCAAACAATTTATACTACTTTCGGCCTCCCTTACCGGCTCGAACTTTCTACCCGCCCCGAAAAATCAAAAACGATCGGTTCAGATGAAGAATGGGAAAATGCGACGAAAGGATTGAAAGACGCCCTCGACGATTCGGGACATTCTTATCGAATCAATGAAGGGGATGGAGCTTTCTACGGACCGAAAATCGACATTCATATTCGGGATGCGATCGGCCGTTTTTGGCAATGCGGCACGATCCAGCTCGATATGGCCTTGCCTCAGCAATTCGATCTTTCTTTTGTCGATAACGACGGCTCCCACAAACGGCCTGTGATGCTTCACCGTGCGCTCTTCGGTTCGATCGAGCGATTTTTTGGAATCCTCGTAGAACACTTCGCAGGAAAATTCCCGTTCTGGATCAGCCCTTATCAAGTAAGAATCGCAAACGTTGCCGACCGTCACGTTCCTTATGCACGCGAATTAGCAGAAAAAATCGAAAAGCATGGAATTGTTTGCGATGTAGATGATAGCAACGAGTCTGTCGGTAAAAAAGTGAGAAATGCGCAGCTGCTGAAAGTCAATTATCTTTTGACCGTAGGGGACAAAGAAGTGGAAAACAAAACGATCGCTCTGCGAACTCGCGACAATGTTGTGCATGGAGAGATTGACATTTCTGATTTTCTTGCTAAAGTCATTAAGGAGCGCGATGAGCGCGCTTTAATGTCTCCTTTTTCAACAGAGACAGTGAAAGAATAACTTTTCGCAGCTTTCAAGTGGAGAAAACAGAATGAAAGTTATTTCCATAAGCAGTTTCAAAGGCGGAACGGCAAAAACTTCAACATCGCTTCACATTGCCGCCGCCCTCTGTTTATTTCATAAAAAGAAAGTGCTTTTGATCGATTTCGATGCGCAAGCCAATTTGACGACAGGATTGGGTTTCGATCCTGACGAACAAGATAGCATCGCTCCTGTTCTGCAAGGAGAAAAAACACTGCAGGAAGTGATCCTCACCACATGCATTCCTAACATGCACATTGTTCCTGCCGATACTTGGCTTGAGCGGGTAGAAGTTTCGGGATCCTTAGCTGCGGACCGTTACTCTCATGAACGACTGAAGGAAATTTTACGCGATCTTCCTTACGATTTCGTTTTGATCGACACGCCTCCCTCTCTTTGCTGGCTCACAGAATCTTCTTTGATCGCTTCTCAATGTTCCTTAGTTTGCGCAACCCCTGAGTTTTACAGCGTAAAAGGATTGCAACGGTTGGCGCTTTTCATTAACAATATTTCTGAAAGACACGGAACGCAAGTTCTTGGAGTCGCTCTCTCTTTTTGGAATCCGCGCGGCAAGAGCAACGACGCTTTTTTAAAAGTGATCGAACAAACGTTCCCACAAAAACTCTTGCAAGCAAAGATCAGACGAGATATCGCAGTATCTGAGGCAACCATTTATGGTAAGCCGATTTTTGAGACTGCGCCCAAATCGCGAGCCTCCTTAGACTACATGGCGCTCACACAGGAAATATTAAAGAGGGTTTGATGATGTCCAAGTTCAACGATCTTCTCAATCTGCGATTCAAACAAAAAGAAACGCAGCAGCAGAAAATGACGGCTTTAGTAGAACGCTCGAACAATGGAGACTTGTCCAGCTTTTCCGGCATCTTCCGCATGTCCGCGCTGAACGAAAAAGAAAAATCTGACCTCGAAAATATTCTGAAAGATTTTCGCTTCAACGAAACTTATGAAGTCGAATCCGATTTAAAAGCATTGATGGCGATCACCTCAGAAGTGAAAGCGATCACAAATCAAGCCGTCATCCTGCATGGAGAAAGAATTAAAAGAGCTCAAGATATTTTAAAAAAATATCGCGATGGAGCCTTTACAGCGTGGCTATTCGCAACTTACGGCAACCGGCAAACTCCTTATAACTTTTTGCAGTATTATGAATTTTATACTCTTTTGCCCTCTTCGCTTCATGCAAAGCTCGATCAAATGCCTCGTCAAGCTGTATATACCTTAGCCAGCCGTTCCGGTTCTTTAGAGAAAAAAGAAAGTATCGTTAAAAATTATAACGGCCAGCCCAAACAAGAATTACTCTCTCTTATCCGCCTCGAATTTCCTTTGGACGAAGAAGACAAACGGATGCCCCATTTTTCTCAGCACGCGATTAGTTTTCTGAAAAGAGCGCGTGAAATGTTGAAAAGTCCTCATTGCGTCATTCGGGAAGAAGAGAAAAGACAAATGCAAAATCTCGTCGCTCAGATCCAATCCTTGATCGAAAAATAAAAATGGCGCGCTCAGAAAAAGAATACGAAAGTCCTTTTTCTGCGCGCTACATCAGTTCCGAAATGTCTTTTCTTTTTTCTGCGCAATTTAAATTCGGCACTTTTCGGCGTCTTTGGATTGCATTGGCTAAAGCCCAGCAAAAACTTGGCCTTCCGATTACCGACTCGCAAATTGCTCAAATGGAAGCGCACGTAGGCCAGATCGATTTTGCCAAAGCTCACGAATATGAAAAAAAATTCCGGCACGATGTGATGGCCCATATCCATGCCTTCGGCGACCAATGTCCGGACGCCAAATCGATTATTCATCTGGGGGCAACTTCTAGTTACGTGACGGACAACACCGATTTGATTCAAATGAAAGAAGCGCTGAAGCTTCTCCTAAACAAACTCTCTCAGATTATAAAACTTCTCGCTTCGTTTGCTGAAAAAGAAGCCGCTTCCCCGTGCCTGAGCTACACTCATTATCAAAGCGCCCAACCCACGACGATCGGAAAAAGAGCCTGCCTTTGGCTACAAGATTTCCTCATGGACGCCATCGAGTGGGAGCGGCACATTCAGAACCTTCCTTTTCTTGGCGCGAAAGGAGCCACGGGAACCCAAGCTTCTTTCCTTTCCCTATTTAATGGCGACACCGCCAAATTAGAACGCGTCGAACAGACTATTTCCCAAGAATTTGGATTTTCTAAAGTCTTGCCCATTGCCGGCCAAACCTATACCCGTAAACTCGATCTGAATCTCCTCAATGCCCTCGAATCGTTTGCCGCTAGCGCCCATAAAATGGCTACAGACATCCGCCTCCTTTCGCATGAAGAGGAAATCCAAGAAGGATTTGGCAAAGATCAAGTTGGCTCTTCGGCCATGCCTTACAAGCGCAATCCGATCTACTCCGAGCGAATCTGCGGAATCGCCCGTTTCGTTATGTCCCTTGCTCAAAACCCCGCCTATACAACGGCCACGCAATGGTTCGAACGAACCCTCGATGATTCATCCAACCGCCGCCTCTCTATCCCAGAATCCTTCCTGGGAGTCGATGCAATCCTCAATCTCCTACACCATTTGCTGACCAACCTCTCCGTCGACCGCGGCCAAGCCCTAGACCATCTCCATCAGGAACTTCCCTTCCTTGCGATGGAAAATATTTTGATGCTTGCCGTCAAAAAAGGAGGGAGCCGGCAAACCGCCCACGAAAAATTGCGGCAACTGGCCATTTCCTCTAAAATCGAAAAACTTTCAACGGAATCTCTGATCCATCAAATCGAAAAAACCCTCGATTTAAAGGCTGATGAACTCAAAGCTTTTTTCAAGCCAGAAGCCCTCTATGGCGCCGCCCCACAGCAAGTGCATGCTTTTATCAAACAGGAAATCGCCCCATTTCTTGCAAAACACGCAAAAAACGCTCCTTCCTTTCCGCAGACTGAAATTTAATCGAGATTCTTACGCGGCCCCTTTTTGCCTAGCCTTACTAGAAGAAAAAACTCTCTGAAGCGTCGCAGTGGCCAAAACCATGGCGCTACGCGTGGCTGGGGTGTCTTTCAGGGGATTTAAAAGCATGAAATCATGGTGGGTGCCCGAATAGCGGATCAGAGTCGTTTCTACGCCCGCTTGCATCAATTTCCGGCCATAGGCTTCCCCTTCATCGCGCAGTACATCGTTTTCATCCGTAATGATCAAAGCAGGAGGCAAATGGCGCAATTCCTCCAAAGAAGC
>Ga0075370_10000400_pt1 | contig 15989 bp, 16 predicted proteins | sample EndMethybrTD3035_FD_71398 | JGI IMG/M metagenome (GOLD analysis project Ga0075370, IMG submission 71398) | Populus endosphere microbial communities from Tennessee, USA - Endosphere MetaG P. TD hybrid TD303-5 | ecosystem: Host-associated > Plants > Roots > Endosphere | place: USA: Tennessee... | reverse complement strand
CGTTGGCCGGGATGCCGGCCACGGCATGCGCCACGTTGGCGCAGCCCATGCGGTCGGAGCCGCGGTCGCGCTGGCGGATCTCGGTGAGGCGTTGGAGGTAGGCGCCGCGGAGCTCGCGGCTGCGGGTGCGGATGCGCTCGGTGACATCGCGGACGGTGGGGTGTGGGGTCATGGGTATGTCGCTCTGCCGGACGGCCGCAGCGGACGCGCGGCCCGAAAGGAGATGGTAACAAGCTCGAATGACAAAGCCCCGGCACGCGGGGCCTTATCTGCACGGCGCAGTCGCCTTCAGTCGACCACCTTGACTTCGACGCGGCGCGCCTGCGCGTCGCTGCCCGAGCCGGTGGTCATTGCCGGCTTCCGCAGGCTGACCTTCGCGGCCAGCCCGGTGGCCGTGGCCGTGCGTGCCTTCTGGCTGTGGCTGTAAAGCGCAATGCCGATCACGAACAGGATCACCAGCGCAATCAACCCCAGCACGAAGGCAAGAATGAAGTTCCGCTGGCTCTCGTCGTCGGCGATGCCCGGCATCGGTCGATCGCCGTAGCCGAGGGGGCGGTAAATAATGGTGCGGTGAACCATGACCGCGAAATTCTAGGCGCGGCTGCGTTGCAGCCCGCAGGCGACCCAGGCCCTCCCGGCCTGGACCCCATGCCCAGGCCGCTGCGCGACCCGAAGCCGATGCTCGATCGTGTGATCGAGGAATGGGGTTGCCACGAGGATCTCTGGGTGTTCGGCTACGGCTCGCTGATCTGGCGTCCCGAGTTCGGCTTCATCGAGCGCCATCCCGCACGGGTGCACGGCTGGCACCGGGCGCTCAAGATGTGGAGCCGGATCAACCGCGGCACGGTCGAGAACCCCGGCCTGGTGTTCGGCCTGCTCTCGGGCGGCAGCTGTCGCGGCATGGTGTTCCGCGTGCCGGCGGCCGACGGCCTGGAGACACTGGGCCGGCTGTGGCTGCGCGAGATGCCCACCGGCGTCTACGACCCGAGGTGGCTGGACTGCGCGACCCCGCACGGCTCGGTGCGCGCCCTGGCCTTCACGTTGTCGCGGCGCAGTCCCAACTTCACCGGCAACCTCGACGACGAGCGCTATCGCCACATCTTCGCCAGCGCTGTGGGCCGCTACGGCAGCTCGCTGGACTACGCGCAGCAGACGCTGCTGGAGCTGCGCCGCCACTCGATCCACGATGCGGCACTGGCACGGCTGGTCAGGCTCGCAGAGGCAAAGTTGTCGGAGTCGCCCGATTGCGGCGCCGCAACGGCTCCGGTATATCCTGCGGCTCGTCCATCCGATTCTTCATCCAAGGAGTAGCCATGTCCCTTCGCCTCATCGTCCCCGCCCTCGCCATCGCGGCGGCAGCCAGCCTGGTGGGAGGCTGCGGCACCCTGGGGGGCAAGGCGAGTGCCAGCGCGAGCCTGGCGCCGACCGGGGCGATCTCGCCGAACCCGACCGTGGGCAGCGTGACCTTCACCGCCCTCGACCACGGCGTGCGCGTGGCAGGCGAGGTACGCGGCTTCGCGCCGGGCACGGAGCATGGCTTCCATATCCACGAAAAGGGCGACTGCGGCGACAACGGCAATGCGGCCGGCGGCCACTTCAATCCCGCGGGCGGCACGCACGGCAAGTTCGGCGCGCCCGGCAGCCACGCCGGCGAACTGCCGAGCCTGGTGGCCGATGCGAGCGGCACGGCGCGCTTCAGCGTCGACGTGCACTCGATCTCGCTGACCGATGGCGCGGCCAGCAACGTGATCGGCCGCGCCCTCGTCGTGCACCGCGACCGCGACGACTTCACCTCGCAGCCGGCCGGCAACTCGGGGCCGCGCATCGCCTGCGCGCTGATCACGCGCGGTTGAGTTAATCCGCCTGCCGCCCGAGCCGCGACAGCAGCAAGGCCTCCGCCCGAGCGAGGTCCTCGAGCGTATCGATGTCGGTCACCACGCCGGCATCGTCCACCTCGATCTCCCCTGCCGCATTCATCGCCCGCAAGGCGCTCAGCACGGACGCCGCACCCATGGGGCCGGCCAACGCCATGAGCGCCGCGCCGTTGGACGCCGCGAAGCCCACCGGATGGCCACGCGCCCCCGCATGCACCGGCTGCACCGCCTGCCACTGCGACAAGGCCTCTGCGATGCGCCGCATCGTCGCAGCCTGCACCAGCGGAAGATCCGCCGGCAGGATCAGCCAGCCGCCCGCATCCGCCGTCGCACGAACAGCCGCGGCGATGGAGTCGCCCATGCCCGGATGGCCCGCGTCCTCCAGGTGCCATGGCAGTCCGCTCTCGCGAACGGCCGCCAGCGTGTGCTCGAGCACCGGCCGCCCGCCCAGCAGGACCGAGAGCTTGTGCGCCGTGCCGCCGGAGGCGAGAAAGCGCTCTCCGCGGCCGGAGGCGAGGACGATCACGGTGGGCGGACGCAGTTCCATCCCCGCAGTATCCACGGCCGCGCATGCGCAACAATGCGCCTCATGATGAGTTCTCCCAACGACTCCCTGGCCGCGCTGCGCAAGAGCTACGAGCGCGCCGAGCTGGACGAGGCGAGCAGCGCCTCCGACCCGCTGATGCAGTTCGAGCGCTGGCTCGCCGAGGCCATCGACGCCCAGCTGCCCGAGCCCAACGCGATGACGCTGGCCACCGTCGGCGGCGACCTGCGACCGTCGACCCGCATCGTGCTGATCAAGGGCTACGACGCGCGCGGCATCGTCTGGTACACCAACTACGACAGCCGCAAGGGCCAGGAGCTCGCCGGCAATCCCTGGGCCGCGCTGCAGTTCCACTGGGTCGAGCTGGAGCGCGTGGTGCGCATCGAAGGCCGCGTCGGCAAGGTCGACGAAGCCGAGAGCGATGCCTACTACGCCAGCCGCCCGCTCGACTCGCGCGTCGGCGCCTGGGCCAGCCCGCAGAGCGAGGTCATCAGCGGCCGCGACGTGCTGGTGAAGAACGCGGCCATCCACGCCGCCAGGTACCTGCTCGCGCCGCCACGGCCGCCGCACTGGGGCGGCTACCGCCTGGTGCCCGACCGCTGGGAGTTCTGGCAAGGCCGCAAGAGCCGGCTGCATGACCGGCTGCGCTATCGGCGCGAAGATGGGGCGTGGGTGCGCGAGCGGTTGGCGCCTTGATCCGATTCGGGAGCGGACATCCGGACGCAGAGGGCGCCAAGAAGCGCAATACCTGGCCAGTCCAAGACGCCAAGGCTCGCTTCAGCGAGTTCCTGGAAGCTTGCATCTCCGAAGGTCCCCAGATGGTGACCAACGTGGGACGGAAGCTGCGGTGCTCGTCCCCGTGGATGAGTGGCGGCGGCTCAGCGCCGGCGCCCGCCCTTCTCTGAGGCAGTTGCTGCTCGACGATGCCGGCCGAACCGACTTGCTGGTCCCGCCTCGAGGCGCTCAGCGCAGGCGTCGCACGGCCAGCCTGGGTTAGGGACGCCCCGTGTACTTGCTCGACACCAACGTCGTTTCGGAGCTGCGCAAACAACGGCCGCACGGTGCCGTGCTTGCATGGCTGCAATCCGTTGCTGAAGCCGATTTGCACCTGTCGGCGGTCACGCTCGGAGAAATCCAGTCAGGCATCGAACTGACAGGCGAGCAGGATGACGCCAAGGCCGCGGAGACCGAGGCATGGGCGAGCCTCGTCGCCGCCTCATACAACGTTCTCCCCATGGATGCGCACGCCTTCAGGATGTGGGCCCGTTTGATGCATCGCAAGTCGGACACCTTGATCGAGGACGCGATGATTGCGGCCACGGCGATCGTTCACCAGTTGACTGTAGTGACGCGAAACATTGCCGATTTCAAGCACTTCAACGTGCCCTTGCTGAATCCGTTCAAGACTCCACGCTAAAGCCAGCCCGCCAGCGCCATCACGACCGACACCGTGACCAGCGCCATCGCGGTCGACACCGCCACGCTCGCCGTCACCAGGTCTTCCGCGGTCTTGTAGCGCTGCGAGAAGAGGAACACGTTGGCGCCGATCGGCAGCGCCGCGGCAACCACCATCACCTGCAGCGGCAGCCCGCGCAGGCCCAGCAGCCAGCCAAGCAGCGCAACCAGCGCCGGGTGCGCGAGGTTCTTGATCAGCGCCTGCGAGAGCGCGTCGCGCCATTGACGGCCGATGGCCGTCGAGGCCAAGGTGACGCCCACCATCACCAGCGCGATCGGCCCGAAGGCCTGGCCCAGCCAGGCGATGGGTTTGTCGACCGGCTCGGGCAAGGCCAGGCCGGTCTGTGCGAACAGCAGCCCCAGGATGATCGGCAGCGGCACCGGATGAACGATGGCGTTGTAGAAGGCGCGCCCCAGCGTGCGCAGGATCGGCGTGCGCTCGCCGCCGGGCCGGCGCGCCTGCTCGCGCGCCACGGCCAACTCCAGCACCAGGGTCGCGCTGGTCAGCAGCACCAGCGAATGCAGCGAGATCAATGTCAGCAGCACCACCATTCCGTCCGGGCCGAAGGCCAGGCTGACCAGCGGGATGCCGATCATCACGGTGTTGCTGAAGGTGTTGGCCAGCGCGATCACGGCCGCGGTGCGGTTGAAACCGCGTACCACCAGCGTCGCCGCGAAGATCAGCCCGGCCGCGAGGAAGTACGCGGCTACCGGCCCGAGCCTCAGCTGCTCGACGTGCACCGTGCTCATGGTGCGGAAAAGCAGCGCGGGTGCCAGCAGCAGGAAGATCAGGTTGGAGAGGTCGCGCACCGCGGCGCCGGAGACCCAGCCCCGCCGCCCTGCCAGGAAACCCGCGCCGATGAGCAGGACCACGGGCAGCAGCGAGGAGAGGACCGACGAATTCACCGCGCGAGCATACAGGTGCCGAAGCGCGCGCCGCCCCCTGCTGCACGTTTCCGAACGCGTGACTATGATGGCCCGCTCCCCTCTCGTCCCTGTCACAGGACCCTGCCCATGAGCATCCCCACCACGCGCCTCGGCCGCACCGGCCTCACCGTCTCGCGCCTCGCGCTCGGCACCATGACCTTCGGCCTGCAGACCGACGAAGCGGTGTCCTTCCAGGTCCTCGACAAGGCCACCGAGGCCGGCATCAACTTTCTGGACACCGCCGACGTCTATCCGCTCGGCGGGACGGTCGAGACCACCGGCCGCACCGAGGAGATCATCGGCCGCTGGCTGCAATCCAAGGCCCAGGGCGCGCGCAGGCGCTTCGTCATCGCGACCAAGGCCGTCGGCAAGGTCGGGCCGAACCCCTGGGACCAGGGCGCCTCGCGCAAGCATCTGCTCGATGCCATCGATGCCTCGCTCGCGCGCCTGCAGACCGACCACGTCGACCTCTACCAGCTGCACAGCGATGACCGCACGACGCCGCTCGATGAGAGCCTGGAGGCGCTCGACACCATCGTCCGATCGGGCCGCGCGCGCTACGTGGGCGTGTCGAACTTCCTGGCCTACCGGCTGGCGCGCGCCATCGGCGTCGCGCAGCTGCACAAGCTCACGCGACTGGTCTGCGTGCAGCCGCGCTACAGCCTGCTGTTCCGCGAGATCGAGCGCGAGCTGCTGCCGCTGGCCGGCGAGGAAGGCCTGGGCGTGATCCCTTACAACCCGCTCGCGGGCGGGCTGCTCACAGGCAAGTACAAGGCCGGCGCCAGGCCGGAGGACAACACCCGCTTCACGCTCGGCACCGCCGGCTCAATGTACCAGGACCGCTACTGGAACGAGCGCAGCTTCGCGACCGTCGCGCAGCTGCACGCGCTGGCCGACGAGGCCGGCGTGCCGCTCGCGACGCTGGCGGTAGCCTGGGTGATGGCCAACCCGCTGGTCACCGCGCCACTGCTCGGCGCGAGCCGGCCGGAGCAGCTGGACGCGACCATCGCGGCGGCCGCTTATTCGCTGGACCCAGCCCTCAAGCAGCGGCTCGACGAGCTGACCGCCGAGTACCGCAAGGGCGACGCGCCGCGCTGAAGAGACAGGCGGCGCATCGGCGAGCCTCGCTTAGAAGCTCGCCCGCAGCCCCACCTTCAGGCTGCGCCCGGGCAGCGGCGCGTTCGGGAAGGCGGTGGTGGTGAGGATCGAGGTCGCGCTGTAGGCCAGCTTGTTCGTCAGGTTGTCGAGGCGCGCATACCAGGTGAGGCTCGCGCGCTGCACCTTCATGCGATAGGTGATAGCCGCGTTCCACAAGGTGAAGGCATCGGTCGGCCGGTCGCCGATGACGGGCACGCGGCGCTGCGCCGCATAGTGGTCGAAGCCCAGCCGCGCGGTCCACGGGCCGTTGCCGTAGGCCAGCGTGGCTCCCACGCGCACCGGTGCGATGCGCGGCAGCGGCTCGCCGGTGTCGGTGTTCTTCGCGCGCACCAGGTCGCCGCGCCATTGCAGGTCCAGCGTGGAATCGTCGGCCGCCTTCGCGAAGCCGTCGGTGCCCAGCAGCCGCAGGTTGCCGCTGGCCTCGAGCCCGGTGAAGCGGGCACGCACGCCGCGGTAGACGTACTCGTCCACCACATCGGGGAACACCAGGCCCTCCGCGGTTTCGACCGGGCCCGGGTTGATGTTGCCCTCGGTGTCGCGCACATTGCCCGAGGCATCGAGACCGATGTAGTTGCGAAAGCGCGTGACATAGGCGTTGACGCGCGCGCTATTGGCGCCGGACTTCCATTGCGCCCCGACATCCAGGCCCACCGACTTCTCCTTCTGCAGATCGGGATTCCCCAGCTCCCAGGCGGCGGTCGCCACGTGCGGCCCATTGGCGAAGAGCTCGTAGTCCTTGGGCGCGCGCTCGGTGTAGGCCAGGTTGGAGCTCAGCTGCCACTGCGGCGTCAGGTTGACCAGCGCGCCCAGCGCCGCGCTGTGGGGATTGAAATCGCGCTCGCCGGTGGCGAAGCGCGTGATGTCCGGATCGGGCGAGCCGAGGGACCTGACCTTCACCTGCTCGGTGCGCGCACCGAAGCTCAGGCGGCCCCACGAGGTGCCCAGCTCCTCGTGCAGGAACAACGCGTTGGAACGCGTGCGGCTGTGCGGCGCGAAGGCCTCTTCGCCATCCGCCGAGAAGCGGTTGCTTTCGCTGCTGAAGCCGATCAGGCCCTCCACGTCGCCGATCTTGCGGTGCCGCGCCTCGATGCGAAGGTCGTTGCTCTTGTTGGCGAAGGTGGTGCCCGGCAGCGAGCCTTCGAACTCGGTGTGGCGGTAGTCGGTGTGGCTCGCCTTGCCATGGATGCTGGTGAAGAAACCGCCGGGCCGCCATTCGCCCTCGAGCGCGTAGCGGTCGGACTTCATGTCGATGCTGACGTCGTCCTCCGCCACCGTGCCGTAATTGCTGCGGTAGGTGCTGGCCGAAGCGCCGATCCAGCCCTGGTCGAAGAACAGCGTGCCGCCGATGGCACCGCCGTCGGCGCGGTTGGCCGAGTTGCAGATCCTGCGCGCCAGCCCGGGCCGGCGCGGGTTCTCGCAATCGAGTTCGATGGGAACCTTGGTGTCGTCCGCGTCGCGGCTGAAGGCATCGACGTGCAGCGCATAGCGGTCGTTGCCGCCTTCGAGCACGAGGCCGCCGCTCTTCTCGCGGCTGCCGCTGGCATAGCCGGCATCGACACGGCCGCCGAAGCCGTCGAGCGGCTCGCTGGGGATGCGGTTGTCGATCACGTTGACCACGCCGCCGACCGCGCTGCCGCCGTACTGCAGGGCCGAGGGGCCACGCAGCACCTCGATGCGCTCGGTCACCAGCGCATCGACCGGCACCGCGTGGTCGTAGCTCAGTGCCGAGGCATCGGGCGCCGCGCCGCCGTTCTGCAGGATGCGGATGCGGTCGCCGTCCTGGCCGCGGATCGTTGGCCGGCTTGCATTCGGGCCGAAGTAGGTGCTGCTGACGCCCGGCAGGTTGTTCAGCGTCTCGCCGAGGGTTGGCTGGGAACGCAGCAACAGCGGCTCGCCGGACACCGAGGTGGTGGGTGCGATCAGGTCGTTGGCGCCCAGCGGGTTTCCCGTGACGGTGACCTCGGGCAGCGCGGGGCCACCGGGCGCGGCGGGGTTGTCGGATTGCGCCCAGGCAAGGCAGGACACGAGAGAAAGAACGGCAAGGCCGACGGCATTGCGCGCGAAATGGGATGACATGTTGAACACTCGTTGAATCGATGGATGGCCGGCCGCGGCCCGCAGGGCGGGCGCAGCAGCTCGGTCGGCAAGGCGGATTCAGCGAGCGGAAGGCGGGCCGCGCGCGTCGAAGAGCGCGACCCATCGGGCGAGTGCTTCGCCCTCGAGGTAGATGAAGGTGGCGGCCGGCAGCATGGCCGGCAGCACGAGGGCCGGCACGCCGAGCGCAGCCGCGCCGTGGGAGAGTTGGTCGTAGAGGCGGCAGTCGGCGTCGCTGTGTGCGCCAAAGAGTGCCGACAGGCCATGGGCGGCGGGGTCCGCCTGGCCTTCATCGGCCATGGCGACCGCTTGCGCCTGCGTGGCCGAATGGCCGTGGATCGTCCGGTGGAGCAGCCCCAGCGTGGTCGCGAACCACAGCGCGAAGGCCAGCACGCACAGAAGTGCGCGGACCCTGGCAGGGCGGGCTGCGAGACGCATCGACGAAGCTCAGGCCTTCTTGAGCCTGGAAGCGAAGGTCTTCTGGAACTTCTCGACCTTGGGCCCGACCACGAAGGCGCAGTAGCCCTGGTTGGGGTTGTTCAGGAAATAGTCCTGGTGATAGGCCTCGGCCGCCGAGTAGTTGGCCAGCGGCTTCACCTCCGTCACGACCGGAGAACGATAGGTCTTGCTCGCCTCGATCTCGCGGATCACCTCCTCGGCCACCTGCTTCTGCGCATCGTTGCCGTAGTAGATGCCGCTGCGGTACTGCGTGCCCGCGTCGTTGCCCTGCCGGTTCAAGGTGGTCGGGTCGTGCACCACGAAAAAGATCTCGAGGATCTCGCGCAGCGTGATCTGCGCCGGATCGAAGACCAGCTTCACCACCTCGGCATGGCCGGTACGGCCGGAGCAGACCTGCTCGTAGCTGGGCTTGACGGTCTCGCCGTTGCTGTAGCCGGACTCGACGTCCAGCACGCCCTGCACGCGGTCGAACACCGCCTCGGTGCACCAGAAGCAGCCGCCGCCCAGCACGATGGTTTCGGTTTGCGATGATGGCGTAGACATGGGATCTCCTGGCTGGAAACGGGCGAACCTTGCATTGTCGCGGCTTGACGGCCCGGGGCGTGCTCACTACATTACTAACCCGTCAGTCATTAAGCAATCGATGCCCGCCTCCCGCTTCATCAGCGACAAATTCCTCCCCGAGCGCTCCAAGCGCGAGCGCCGCAAGGAAGCGCGCCCCGGAGAACTGCTGGAAGCCGCCCTGGACCTGTTCGTCGACAAGGGCTTCGCCGCCACCCGGTCCGAAGAAGTGGCGGCGCGCGCCGGGGTCTCCAAGGGCACCCTGTTCCTCTATTTCCCGAGCAAGGAAGAACTCTTCAAGGCGGTCGTGACCGAGAACCTGTCCGGCCGCTTCACCGAGTGGAACGCCGAGTTCGAAGTCTTCGAGGGCAGTACCGCCGACATGCTGCGCTACTGCATGCGTGTCTGGTGGGAGCGCGTGGGCTCGACCAAGGCCTCCGGCCTGACCAAGCTGATGCTGAGCGAGGGCCGCAACTTCCCAGAGCTCGCCGAGTTCTATCGCCAGGAGGTGGTGCGGCCCGGCCACGCGCTCCTGCGGCGCATCATCCGCCGTGGCATCGACAGCGGCGAGTTCGCGGCGGTCGACGTCGACCATGCGATCTACGCCGTGATCGCGCCGATGATCTTCCTCATGCTGTGGAAGCACTCGGCCATGATCTGCGTCGACGGCCAGTCCGATCTCGACCCCGAGAAATACCTTGCGATCCAGGCCGAGACCGTGCTGCACGGCCTCAGCATGCCGCCGAAGGCGGTCCCGTGAAACGCGCATTGAAATGGGCCGCTGCCGCGCTCGCCCTCGTGCTGGTCGGAGCAGGCGTGCTGCGCGCGCTCGAAGCGCGCCGCGCGCAGCAGGCCGCGGCCGCCTCCTCCGCGCCGATCGAGACGGTGGTGCAGTTGGGCCCCGCCGACGTGGTGCGCGCGGCAAAGCGCGAGCTGGCGCAGACGCTGGCGGTTTCGGGAACGCTGCGGGCCGTCGATTGGGCGGCCGTCAAGGCGCGCGTGCCCGGCGAGCTGGTGGGCCTCACGGTGCGCGAGGGCGATACGGTGAAGGCGGGCCAGGTGATCGCCCGCATCGAGCCCACCGAATACCACTCGCGCGTGCGCCAGGCGCAGGAACAGGCCGAGAGCGCCCGCGCCCAGGCCGAGGTCGCGCAGCGCACCTACGACAACAACAAGGCGCTGGTGGACCAGGGCTTCATCTCCCGCACCGCCCTCGACACCTCGCTGTCCAACCTCAACGCCGCGCGCTCCACGCACCGCGCCGCGCTCGCGGCCGTGGAGATGGCGCACAAGTCGCTCAGCGACACCGTGCTCGCCAGCCCCATCGATGGCCAGGTGGCGCAGCGCCTGGCGCAGAACGGCGAGCGCGTCTCGGTCGACGCGCGGGTGATCGAGGTGGTGGACCTGAGCCGCATCGAGGTCGAGGCCACGCTATCCGCAGCCGACTCGGTCGCAGTGCGGGTGGGCCAGCGCGCGGCGCTGCAGATCGAAGGCAGCGGCGGCATCGGGCCTGCGGGCGCCGAACGCAGCGTGGGCGCCAGCGTGGTGCGCGTGAACCCGAGCGCGCAGGCCGGCAGCCGCAGCGTGCTGGTCTACCTGCGGCTGGACCGCAGCGAAGGCTTCCGCCAGGGCCTGTTCGCGCAGGGCACGCTCGACGTCGGGCGCACCGAGGCGCTGGCCCTGCCGCTGTCGGCGGTGCGCATCGACAAGCCCGCGCCCTACGTGCAGGTGGTGATCGAGGGCCGCATCGCGCACCGCCAGGTCAAGACCGGCGCGCGCGGCCAGCTCGGCGGCCAGACGCTGGTCGCCGTCCAGGGCGTCGACGAGGGCGCGGTGGTGGTCGCCGGCAGCGTCGGCCCGCTGCGCGAGGGCACCGCGGTGCGCCTCGCGCCGGCCACTGCCGCTCCCTGAACAGCCATGTGGTTCACCCGCGTCAGCCTGAAGAACCCGGTCTTCGCGACCATGCTGATGCTGGCGCTGGTGGTGCTGGGCCTCTTCTCGTACCAGCGGCTCAAGGTCGACCAGTTCCCCAACATCGACTTTCCGGTGGTGGTGGTGATCACCGAATACCCAGGCGCCTCGCCCGAGATCGTCGAGAGCGAGGTGACCAAGAAGGTGGAGGAAGGCGTCAATTCGATCGCCGGCATCAACGCCCTCACCTCGCGCAGCTACGAGGGCCAGTCGGTGGTGATCATCGAGTTCCAGCTCTACGTGGACGGGCGCAAGGCTGCCGACGACGTGCGCGAGAAGGTGGCGGCGGTGCGGCCGCTGTTCCGCGACGAGGTCAAGGAGCCGCGCGTGCTGCGCTTCGATCCGGCGTCGCGGCCGGTGTGGTCGGTGGCCGTCCTGCCCGATGCTGGGAAGGGCACACAGCCCAGCGCTGTCGAACTCACCAACTGGGCCGACCAGGTCCTGAAGAAGCGCCTGGAGAACGTGCGCGGCGTCGGCTCCGTCACGCTGGTCGGCGGCACCAAACGCGAGATCAACATCTACCTCCAACCCCAGGCCATGGAAGCCTTCGGCGTCAGCGCGCAGCAGGTGGTGGAGGCGGTGCGCGGCGAGAACCAGGCGCTCCCGGTGGGCGCAGTGCGCTCGCTGGAGCAGGAGCGCGTGGTGCAGATCGATGCGCGAATGGAGCGGCCCGAGGACTTCGGCCGCATCATCCTCGCGCGCAAGGGCGGCGCACCGATCCGCATCGACCAGGTCGCGCGGGTGAGCGACGGCGCGCAGGAGATCGACAGCCTCGCGCTCTACAACGGCCAGCGCACGCTGCTGCTGTCGGTGCAGAAGGCGCAGGACGAGAACACCATCCAGGTGGTCGACGGCCTGCGCAAGGCGCTGGCGGACATCGCGCCGCAGTTGCCGCCGGGCGTCAAGCTCGAGCCCATCGGCGACGCCTCGCGCCCGATCCGCGTGGCAGTGGACAACGTGCGCAAGACGCTGATCGAGGGTGCGCTGCTCACGGTGCTGATCGTCTTCCTGTTCCTCAACTCCTGGCGCTCGACCGTGATCACCGGGCTCACGCTGCCGATCGCCCTGATCGGCACCTTCTGGTTCATGGCCATGTTCGGCTTCACCATCAACATGGTGACGCTGATGGCGCTGTCGCTGTGCGTGGGGCTGTTGATCGACGACGCGATCGTGGTGCGCGAGAACATCGTGCGCCACGTGCAGATGGGCAAGGCGCCCTACCCCGCCGCGCTCGACGGCACGCAGGAGATCGGGCTGGCGGTGCTGGCGACCACGCTGTCGATCGTCGCGGTGTTCCTGCCGATCGGCTTCATGGAAGGCATCATCGGCAAGTTCTTCCATGAGTTCGGCATCACCATCGTGGCGGCCGTGCTGATCTCGATGTTCGTGAGCTTCACGCTGGATCCGATGCTGTCGAGCGTGTGGCACGACCCGTCGATCGACACGCACGGGCAGCGCAAGACGGGCCTCTACGACCGGACGATCGGCCGCGTCACCGGCTGGTTCGACCGCGCGACCCATCGCCTCGGGGACGGCTATCAGTCCATCCTGCGCTGGTCGCTCGCGCACCGGCTCGCGACCTTGTTCGCGGCCGTGGGCATCTTCGTCCTCAGCGTGACGATGGTCCCGCTCCTGGGCAGCGAGTTCGTGCCCAAGGCCGACTATTCCGAAACCACCCTCAGCTTCTACACCCCGGTCGGCTCCTCGCTCGAGGTGACCGAGGCCAAGGCCCGCCAGGTCGAAGGCATCCTGCGCGAGATGCCCGAGGTGCGCTACACGCTCAGCACCATCAACACCGGCGACGCGCAGGGCAAGATCTACGCGAGCATCTACGTGCGCCTGGTCGACCGCAAGGCGCGCAGCCGCAGCGTGGACCAGATGTCGACGGTGCTGCGCGAGCGCCTGCGCACCGTGCCCGGCCTCACCGTCACCCACGTGGGCTTGCGCGATTCGGTGGGCGGCAACAAGCAGATCGAGTTCTCGCTGCAGGGGCCCGACCTGCAGGAGCTGGAACGGCTGACCCAGCGCGTGATGGAGGCCATCCGCCCCATCCCCGGCCTGGTCGACCTCGACTCCAGCCAGAAGCCCAACAAGCCGACCGTGAACGTGGTGCTGCGGCGCGACGCCGCCTCCGACCTGGGCCTGGGCGTGGCGCCGATCGCCGCGGCCCTGCGCACCCTGGTGGCCGGCACCACGGTGGGCAACTGGCGCGCGCCGGACGACCAGACCTACGACGTCAACGTGCGCCTCGCGCCCGAGGTGCGCAACTCGCCCGCCGACCTGGCGCGCCTGCCCTTCGTCAGCACGACGATGGGCGCCAACGCCGACGGCTCCAGCCGCATCGTGCGGCTGCAGCAGGTGGCGGAGGTGCGCGAGGCCACCGGCCCCAACCAGATCAACCGGCGCGCGCTGGCGCGCGAGGTCAGCATCAACGCCAACGTCGCGAACCGCTCCGCGGGCGAGGTCTCGGCCGACATCCGCAAGGCGCTGGCAGGCATCGCCTTTCCGCCGGGCTACGGCTGGCAGTTCAGCGGCTCGACCAAGAACATGCAGGAGTCCTTCGGCTACGCGGTGTCGGCGCTGGCCCTGGCGATCATCTTCATCTACATGATCCTGGCCAGCCAGTTCAAGAGCTTCCTGCAGCCGCTGGCGCTGATGACGGCACTGCCGCTGACGCTGATCGGCGTGGTGCTGGCGCTGATGCTCTTCGGCTCCACGCTCTCGATGTTCTCGATCATCGGCATCGTGATGCTGATGGGCCTGGTGACCAAGAACGCCATCCTGCTGGTGGACTTCGCCATCCGCGCGCGCGAGCCGGTGCTCGCGGCCGACGGCAGCGCCACGCCCGGCCTGCCGCGCGCCGAGGCGCTGCTGCTGGCCGCGCGCGTGCGGCTGCGGCCGATCCTGATGACCACGCTGGCGATGATCTTCGGCATGGTGCCGCTGGCCTTCGCGCTCAGCGAAGGCTCGGAGCAGCGCGCGCCCATGGGCCAGGCCGTGATCGGCGGCGTGATCACCTCCTCGCTGCTGACCCTGGTGGTGGTGCCGGTCGTCTATTGCTACATGGACGACCTCGCCCAATGGGCGAGGCGCATCTGGCGCGGCGAGAAGAAGCCTGCGCCGGACGCGAACCAGGATGCGGACACAGCAAGGCCCGCCCCTAGAATCGAAAGTTTGTCTTGAACCGACCCCGGCACCCCCGACACCCCCGATAAAGCGCACGAGGAACAACCCATGAACGCCACCCACGATTTGGAGCGCCTGCGCTTCAACATGATCGAACAGCAGATCCGCCCCTGGGATGTGCTGGACCTCGAGATCCTGGACCTGCTCGGGCAGATCCGGCGCGAGGACTACGTGCCCAGGGCCCACCGCGGCCTGGCCTTCTTCGACATGGAGATCCCGCTCGAAGGCGCCAGCAACAAGGAGCCCGGCCAAGTCATGCTCTCGCCCAAGGTCGAGGCCCGCATGCTGCAGGACCTGCACATCAAGAAGCACGAGACGGTGCTCGAGATCGGCAGCGGCTCCGGCTTCATGGCCGCCCTGCTGGCGCACCGCGCCGCGCAGGTGCTGACGCTGGAGATCGATGCCGGCCTCGCCGCCGTGGCCGCCGAGAACCTGCGCCGCAACGGCGTGGACAACGTCGAGGTGCGCCATGCCGACGGCGCGGTGCCGCTGCCCAGCGGCCCGACCTTCGACGTGATCGTGCTCAGCGGCTCGGTCGCGCGCCTGCCCCAGGGCCTGATGGGCTCGCTCAAGATGGGCGGCCGCCTCGCCGCCGTCGTGGGCGACGAGCCCATGATGCGCGCCCACTTCGTCACTCGCGTCGGCGAAGGCAAGTGGGACATCCTGCAACCCTGGGATACCGTTGCGCCGCGCCTGCTCAATTTCCCGGCGCCCTCGCGCTTCAACTTCTAGGTCCCCTCATGATCGACCAAGTCCCCCCGGGCCGGCTGGCCGACTGGTTCGCGCTCGACGCGGCCGCAGCACCGGTGCTGCTGGACGTGCGCGAACCCTGGGAGCGGCAGATCGCGAGCGTCACTCCGCAAGGCTTCACGCTGATCGCCATTCCGATGAACGAGATCCCGGCACGGCTCGGGGAGCTCGACCCGGCCCAGCGCATCGCCTGCCTGTGCCACCACGGCGCGCGCAGCCAGCGCGTGGCCGCCTTCCTCGCCCAGAACGGCTTTGCCGAGGTGGCGAACGTCGCCGGCGGCATCGACGCCTGGTCGATCCAGCACGACGCTTCCGTTCCACGCTACTGACCCTGCAGATCAAGGACAAGGACCCTTCATGCCCGTGCCCCGGCTTCTCTCCCTCACCGCGGCCATCGTCGCCGCGATCGCACTGCCGGCGCACGGCCAGAGCCTGATCGACCTCTACGAGTCGGCGCGCGGCTACGACGCGACCTACCAGGCCGCCCGCGCGCAGTACGACGCCAGCCTGGCGCGCGCCGCGCAGGCCAAGGCCGGCATCCTGCCGAGCGTCGGCCTGTCGGCCGGTGCCTCGCACACGGAGCTGGAGGTGAACACGCCGGTCGGTGGCGGGACCCGCGGCTTCAACACCCAGACTGCCGGCATCAACGCGACGCAGCCGCTCTACCGCCCCGCGAACTGGGCCACCTACGAGCAGGGCAAGCGCCAGGTCGACATCGCGCAAGCGGTGCTCACCGCTGCCGACCAGGACCTGGTGGTGCGCGTGAGCCAGGCCTACTTCGACGTACTGGCCGCGCAGGACACCTTGTCGCTGGTGCGCGCGCAGAAGGCCGCGGTGGCCGAGCAGCTGGCGGCGGCCAAGCGCAACTTCGAGGTCGGCACCTCGACCATCACCGACACGCGCGAAGCGCAGGCGCGCTTCGACCTCGTGGTGTCGCAGGAAATCGCGGCCGAGAACGACCTGCAGGTCAAGAAGATCGCACTCGACCAGCTGGTCGGCCGCCCCGGCAG
>Ga0075370_10000399_pt1 | contig 16071 bp, 12 predicted proteins | sample EndMethybrTD3035_FD_71398 | JGI IMG/M metagenome (GOLD analysis project Ga0075370, IMG submission 71398) | Populus endosphere microbial communities from Tennessee, USA - Endosphere MetaG P. TD hybrid TD303-5 | ecosystem: Host-associated > Plants > Roots > Endosphere | place: USA: Tennessee... | reverse complement strand
ACCCGCGGCGTCATCGCGGTCGAACACTGGCTGCTCCACGGCGCCGGCCACGCCTGGGCCGGAGGCAGCGCCGAGGGCTCCTTCACCGACCCTGCCGGGCCGGACGCGAGCGCCGAGATGCTGCGCTTCTTCCTCAGCCATCCCAGGATGCGCTAAGCCCCTTGCTTACACGCGGTTGCGCAGCAGGCGGGATAGTTCCAAAAGCTTTGCAATGCAGATGCCAGCGCCCGGCCGCAGTCGCGCGTTGAATCGGCATCGACCTGAGGACGATCATGAAACATCGCATCCATCCACGCACCGCCCGCCGCGCCGCCGGCTGGCTGCTGGGCCTGGTGCTGCTGCTCGCCGCCGGCGCCGCAGCCTGGGCGCAGCAGGACCCGCCGGGCCGCGTCGCCCGCCTCAACGAGCAGCAGGGCACCGTCAGCTTCTCGCCGGCGGGCGACGACAGCTGGTACGAGGCCGTGCCCAACCGCCCGATCACCACCGGCGACCGCCTCTGGACCGACCGCAATTCCCGCGCCGAGCTCTATGTGGATTCGACGGCCCTGCGCCTGGACGACCAGACGCAGCTGGTGGTCGCCGAGCTCGACGACGACAGCGCCCGCTTCACTGCGACCCAGGGGCGGCTGCAGCTGCGCGTGCGAGAGGTCCCGGCCGGCCAGCAACTCGAGATCGGCACCGCCAATCTCGCGATGGTGGTCGACGCTCCCGGCGACTACCGCGTCGAGGTCGACCCGGCCGCCGGCACGACGCGCGTGGCGGTCGTCGCCGGCGGCGTCACGCTCTTCGGCGAGAACGGCGAATCGGTGGCGCTCGGCGCCCACCAGCAGCTCACGGTCTCGGGGCGCCAGTTGGCGTCGGTGGGCGGCGCCCCGGTGCGCGCCGGCGACAACGCCTTCGATCGCTGGGTGGCGGAGCGCGAGCGGCTGGAAGACCAGTCGATCTCGGCGCGCTACGTGTCGCGCGACATGCTCGGCTACCAGCAGCTCGACCGCTACGGCGACTGGCAGAGCGACCCCACCTACGGCAACGTCTGGGTTCCGCGCAGCGTGGATGCCGACTGGGCCCCTTACCGCGACGGCCAATGGGTCGACATCGCGCCCTGGGGCTGGACGTGGATCGACGCCGCGCCCTGGGGCTTCGCGCCTTCGCACTACGGCCGCTGGGCGCGCATCGGGCCGCGCTGGGCGTGGGTGCCGGGCCGGGCGAATGCGCGGCCGGTCTATGCGCCGGCGCTGGTCGGCTTCGTGGGCGGCGGCGGCGTCAACGCGAACGTCGTGGCCGGCGGCCGCCCGGGCGTGGGCTGGTTCCCGCTCGCGCCCGGCGAGCCCTGGCGGCCGGGCTATCGCGCCAGCCAGCGCTACATCGACGAAGTCAACCGCGCCATCGCCTACCAGCGACAACTCGCGCGCGCCGACTACCTGCATCGCAACACGCCGGGCGCGCTCTCGTTGGTGCCGATCGACATCTTCGGGCGCGGGCCGATCGCCAGGCGCGACTTCCTGCGCGTGCCCGAGGACCGCATCGCGCAGCTGCCCATCGCCAGCGCAGCGCCGATCGCGCCGCGCGGCGAGCGCCACTTCGGCGGCTTCGGACGGTCGGCCTCGGCGCTGCCGCCCCCGGACCTGCGGCCGCGGCAGATCCAGGAGCTGCAGGGGCGGCAGCTGCAGCAGGCGCAGCAGGCCCAGCAGCAGTTGCAGTTCCAGCAGCGAGCCGTCCAGGCCCAGCAGCAGCTTCAACTGCAACAGCAGCAGGCCGTGCGCGCGCAGCAGGAAATGCAGCAGCGCGCGATCCAGGCGGGGCAGGCGCAGCAGCTGCAGCAAGCCCAGCAGTTGCAGCAGCGCGCCGCGCAGGCACAGGCCCAGCAGCTCCAGCTGCAACAGCAGCAGGCCCTGCGTGCACAGCAAGAGATGCAGCAACGCGCCGCGCAAGCCCAAGCCCAGCAGCAACTCCAGCTGCAACAGCAGCAGCAGGCCTTGCGTGCTCAGCAGGAGATGCAGCAACGGGCGGCGCAAGCGGCGCAGGCGCAGCAACTGCAGCAGATGCAGCAGCAACAGGCGCTGCGGCAGCAGCAGATGCAGGCGCAACAGCAGGCCCAGCAACAGGCGCAGCAGCTTCAGATGCAACAGCACAACGCGCAGCGCCAGGCCCAGGAGAACCAGCAGCAGCAACAGCGCGCGCAGCAGCAGATCCAGCAGATGCAGCAGCGTGCCGGGGACGCGCGGGCCCAGCAGCTGCAGCGCATGATGCCGAGGGACCCCGCTCAACAGTACGACAGGCCCTGATCCCGCCGCGACCGCGGCGCGCGGCAGCCCTTCCTGAAGAGGCTGCGAATCGCTCCGCCGCGCCCGCTCATCCTCGCGCCGGATTCATTCACAGCTCCCGAGGCCGGCTACAGTCGGCCGCAAGGAGCGGGCTTCCATGCGTACATTCGACTTCGACCTTTTCGTGATCGGCGGCGGCAGCGGTGGCGTGCGCGCGGCACGCATGGCGGCCCAGCGTGGGGCCCGCGTCGCGCTCGCGGAATGCGCCGAGCTGGGCGGCACCTGCGTCAACGTCGGCTGCATTCCCAAGAAGCTCTACAGCTACGCCGCCGGCTATGCCGAATCCTTCGAGGAGGCGGCCGGCTACGGCTGGACGCTCGACGGCGCGCCGCGCTTCGACTGGCCCCGGCTCAAGGCAAACCGCGCCAGGGAGATCGCGCGGCTCAACGGCGTCTATCGCAGCCTGCTCGAAGGTGCGGGCGTGACGCTGATCCAGGGCTGGGCCTGCCTGGCCGACGCACACACGGTGCAGGTCGGCGAGAAGAAGCACACGGCGCGCCACATCCTGGTGGCCACGGGCGGCATGCCTTTCGTGCCGGAGCTGAAGGGGCGCGAGCACGTGGTGGTGTCGGACGCGATGTTCGACCTCGATCCCTTTCCCAAGCGCCTGCTGGTGGTGGGCGGCGGCTACATCGCCTGCGAGTTCGCCTCCATCTTCAACGGCCTGGGCGCGCAGGTCACGCAGCTGTACCGCGGGCCGCACCTGCTCAACGGCTTCGACGAGGACCTGCGCCAGTTCCTGGCCCGGGAGATGGGCCGGGCCGGCGTCGACATCCGCTTCAACAGCGAGATCGACATGATCACGCGCCTGGACGACGGCCTGTGCGCGCTGCTCTCGCGCGGCCAGCGCGTGGAGGCCGACGTCATCCTCTATGCCACCGGGCGGGTGCCCAACACGGAGGGCCTGGGACTGGGAGCCGCCGGCGTCGAGCTCGACGAGCGTGGCGGCGTGGTGGTCGATGCGCACTACCGCAGTTCGGTGCCCTCGATCCATGCAGTGGGCGACGTGTCGACGAAGCAGCAGCTCACCCCGGTGGCCCTGGCCGAGGCAATGGTCGTGGTGGACGCCCTGTTCGGGCCGGGGCCGCGCGAGCTGGACTACGAGTTCACGCCGACGGCCGTCTTCACCCATCCCAACATCGGCACCTGCGGCTACACCGAAGCGGAGGCGCGCGCGAAGTTCGGCAAGGTCCGGGTGTTCTCGAGCGAGTTCAAGGCGCTGCGCCATACGCTCTCGCGAAGCGGCGAGCGCACCTTCATGAAGCTGGTGGTCGAACGCTCTACCGACCGCGTGGTGGGGCTGCACATGGTGGGCCCCGATGCAGGCGAGGTGGTGCAGGGCTTCGCGGTCGCGATGCGCGCGGGCGCGACCAAGCGGGTGTTCGACAGCACGATCGGCATTCATCCGACAGTGGCGGAGGAGTTCGTGACGATGCGGGAACCGATGCCGGGTTAGCGCCACGCTGCACAATCCCTTCATGCCCTACATGCCCGCCTTCATCGCCCCGGCCCGCTTCACCGACCCCACCGCCGCACTCGAGCAGGTGCGGCTGATCTACGGCAGCGGCCTCGCGCACCTGCGCGACGCGATGCAGCGCTTCGTCGCCGGCGAGAGCATGCCGGGCCGGGTGCGGGCCTGCTACCCCTTCGTGCGGGTGCACACGCACACCGTCTCGCGCCGCACGCCGGCGGCCAACGCCTGGCTCAGTTACGGCTTCGTGGCGGGGCCGGGCCGCTACGAGACCACGTTGACGCGGCCCGACCTGTTCGAGCGCTACTACTGCGAGCAATTCCGCCTGCTGCTGGAGAACCACGAAGTCGAGCTCGAGATCGGCACCAGCACCCAGCCGATCCCGATCCACTTCTCCTTCGCCGAAAACGAGCACATCGAGGGCGACCTGAGCCCGGAGCGGCGCGCCCTGATGCGCGATGTCTTCGACCTGCCCGACCTGGGCGCGATGGACGACGGCATCGCCAACGGCACTTTCGAGGCCCGGCCTGGCGAGGCGCAGCCCTTGTCGCTCTTCACCGCGGCGCGGGTGGACTACTCGCTGCACCGGCTGCGCCACTACACCGGCACGGCGCCCGAGTGGTTCCAGAACTTCGTGCTCTTCACCAACTACCAGTTCTACATCGACGAGTTCGTGCGCCTGGGCCGCGAGGCGATGGCCGACGAGAACAGCGAGTACATCGCCTTCATCGAGCCCGGCAACGTGGTCACGCGACGTCGCGGTCTGGCGGCGGGCTCGAGCAGCTTCTACGGCTCGATGCTCGACGGCAGCCAGGGCACGCCGCCCGGGCGCCTGCCGCAGATGCCGGCCTACCACCTGGTGCGGGAAGACTGCAGCGGGATCACCATGGTCAACATCGGCGTCGGCCCGGCCAACGCCAAGACCATCACCGACCACGTCGCCGTGCTGCGGCCGCACGCCTGGATGATGCTGGGCCACTGCGCCGGACTGCGCCAGGGGCAGCAGCTGGGCGACTACGTGCTGGCCCATGCCTACGTGCGCGAGGACCATGTGCTCGACGAGGAGCTGCCGCTGTGGGTGCCGATCCCGGCGCTGTCGGAAATCCAGCTGGCGCTCGAAAAGGCGGTGGCCGATGTCACCGGCATGCAGGGCACCCAGCTCAAGAAGATCATGCGCACCGGCACCGTGGCCAGCACCGACAACCGCAACTGGGAGCTGCTGCCCGGCAACCAGCCGCAGCGCCGCTTCAGCCAGAGCCGCGCGGTGGCGCTGGACATGGAAAGCGCCACCATCGCGGCCAACGGCTTCCGCTTTCGCGTGCCCTACGGCACCCTGCTGTGCGTGAGCGACAAGCCGCTGCACGGCGAGATCAAGCTGCCGGGCATGGCCAACCACTTCTACCGCGAGCGCGTCGAGCAGCACCTGCGCATCGGCATGGCCGCGATCGAGGTGCTGCGCCGCGAGGGCTCGAGCCGCCTGCACAGCCGCAAGCTGCGCAGCTTTGCCGAGGTGGCTTTCCAGTAGTCCGGTTCCGGGGTTTTCGAGATATTTTTGGCAGGCCGCGGCTGTTTCCGCGCGGCAGCCGTCGCAACGCGTTCAGGGCGGTGGGCTACGATCCGTTCGTCGTAACAAACGGACACAATCAGTCCCGGGAGCCCACATGGTCGATTCGGCGAGACGCATCTTCACCTCGTGGCTCGCAGCCACGGCAGCAGCCGGCATGGCGCCGGCATCCGTGTGGGCGCAGGCGGCGCGGCCTGCAGGCGCAGCCGCTGCGATACCGCGCCTGCGCATCGTCATTCCGGCCAACGAGGGGGGCGGCTGGGACCAGACCGGCCGCGCGCTGGGCGCCGCCATGACAGCCGCCGGCGCGGTGGGGCAGATCGAATACGAGAACATCGGCGGCAAGGGCGGCACCATCGGCCTGGCGCGCTACGTCGAGAAGTACGACGCCGATCCCGATACGCTGCTGATGAGCGGCATGGTGATGGTCGGCGCCGTCGCGCTGCAGAAGCCCGCGGTCGACATGAGCCGCATCGCGCCGGTCGCGCGCCTGACCAGCGACTACGAAGTCGTGGTGGTGCGAGCCGACTCGCCGGTCATGACCGCCAAGGACCTGGTCGCGAAGATGCGCTCCGATCCGGCAAATGCCGCCATCGCCGGCGGCTCTGCGGGCGGCATCGACCACATGTTCGCCGGCATCCTGGCGCGTGCGGCCGGCAATACCTCCGCGCTGGTCTACCAGCCTTTCCCAGGCGGCGCGCAGGTGGTGTCGGCCGTCGAGTCGGGCAAGGCCCTGGCCGGCATCTCCGGTTACAGCGAGTTCAGCGAGCACATCGCCAGCGGCAAGCTGCGTGCGATCGGCGCGTCCTCGCGGAATGCCTTCATGGGCGTGCCCGCGGTGCGGCAGCAGGGCGTCGATGCCGACCTGGCCAACTGGCGCGGCGTCTTTACCGGCAAGGGTGTCCCCGCGGCGCGCCAGGCCGTGCTGCTCGATGCCGTGCGGCGCGCGGTGGCCACGGACGCATGGCAGAAGGTCGTCAAGCGCAACAACTGGGACAACTACTGGATGGAAGGCAAGGACTTCCAGTCCTTCCTCGAATTCGATCAGTCCATGGCGGGCGTGCTGACCTACATCCTCAAGCTCAAGACCTGAATCAGCGGGCGCGCTCAGGCCAGACCGAAGAGTTCAGGCATCTCGCGCTGCGCCTTGGGCGTGAGCGTGAGCGCGCGGCCGTCGAGCGCCTGGCGCACCCAGCCGCGGCGCAGCGCCAGCTGCAGGCAGGCGGCGCCCAGCGCGCCGCCCAGGTGCGGGCGCCGCTCGCTCCAATCGAGGCAGGCGCAGGCGAAGCGGCGGCGCGAGCCGCGCGCGCTCTCGATGTCGATCCCCAGGCTTTCCAACGCCAGCGCGCCCTCCGCCGTGAGCTCGTAAGCATCGCCCTCGGCCTGCAGCCAACCCTGCGCATGCAGCCGGTCGTGCAGCGCCACGCCGGCCGCGCCGGCCATGTGGTCGTAGCAGGTGCGGGCGGCACGCAATCGGCTCGGCGTGCTGGGCTGGAACTCGCTTCGCGGTGCGCCCGCCACCACCAGCAGCGCCTCCAGCACCGCGGCGACCTCGCTGCCGGCGAGCCGGAAGTAGCGGTGCTTGCCCTGCGCCACCGATTCCACCAGCCGCTGTTCCTTGAGCCGTGCCAGGTGCGCGCTGGCGGTCGAGGCCGCGACCTCGCCGACAGCGGCCAGCTCCGTCGCGGTGCGGGCATGGCCGTCCAGCAGGCAGCACAGCATGCGGGCGCGGGCCGGCTCGGCGATCGCGCCGGCCACGCGCGCGAGGTGGGTGTCGGCGCTCGGTGCATTCATGCTTCGATGCTAAGCGAAGTGTGAATGCGTGCGAAGGACGACACTGCGGGCATGGAACAAGAGCACATCGACCCCCCGGCCGACGCCATCGCGGCCGTCACCCACCCTGACCCCTATCCCTGGTACGCGCGGCTGCGGGAGGGCCCGTCCTTCGCGCGCGACGAGAGCCTGCGCCTCTGGGTCGCGAGCCGCGCCGAGGTGCTGCAGGAGGCCTTCGCAAACCCAGCGCTGCGCGTGCGCCCGGCAGCCGAGCCGGTGCCGCGGGCCATCGCCGGAACGCCGGCCGGCGAAGTCTTCGGCCGGCTCGTGCGCATGAACGATGGCGCGGCGCATGCGGCCCACAAGCCGGTGCTGCAGCGCGCGTTGGGCGGGCTCGACCTCGGCGGCGTGCGCGCGGCCATCGCGCGCATCGCTGCGCTGATGTCGACGCCCACTTTGGCCGAGGCCTGCTTCGCCTGGCCGGTCGCGGGCGTGGCCCACCTGCTGGGCTTTGCCGACGAAGAGCTGCCGCTTCTCGCGGACTGGACGCGCGATTTCGTCGCCTGCCTGTCGCCGCTCTCCAGCGAGGCCCAGTTGCACGGCGCGGACGAGGCCGCGGCCGCGCTGATGGCGCGCTTCGAAGCCCTGGTCTCGGCACGGCCGGCGCGCGATGGCAGCGCGCTGGCGGCGGTGCGCGCACAGGCACTCGGAGACCCGTCGCGCGCGCTGCTGGCCAACCTCGTCGGCCTGCTGTCGCAGACCTGCGAGGCCACGGCGGGGCTGCTGGGCAACAGCCTGGTGGCCCTGGCGCGCGAGCCGGGCTTGGGCGATGCGATCGCCGCGCGGCCGGAGTTGATCGGGGCCCTGGTGGAGGAAACGGCGCGCCACGACCCGTCGATCCAGAACACCCGCCGCTTCGTCGCCGAGCCCGCAACCGTGGCGGGTACGCGGCTCCAAGCGGGAGACGCGGTGCTGTTGGTGATGGCGGCCGCAAGCCGTGATCCGGTGCTGAATCCGCAGCCCGACCGTTTCATGCTCGAGCGCGACGATCGCCGCATGCCGGGCTTCGGGTATGGGCCCCACGGCTGTCCGGGCCAGGCACTGGCCTGCGTGCTGGCGGCGGCCGGCATCGAGGTCTTGCTGGCGCGTGGGCTGGACCTGGCGGCACTGCGCGAGCGCGGCTGGGGCTATCGGCCTTCGGTCAACGCGCGCATTCCTGTTTTTGGGTAGGGCAGTCCTTGTCCCCTCTCCTTCAGGAAGAGGGAGCAAGGCGGAGTCCCCTGCCTGCCACAATGCCCCGGTGCCCAGCCCTTCCGCCCCTCTCTTCCAAGCGAGCCACCTGCACAAGCGCTACGGCGCCACCACGGTGGTCGACGACCTCTCCTTCACGATCGCGCCGGGCGAATGCCTGGGCGTGATCGGTCCCAACGGCGCCGGCAAGACCACCACCATCCGCATGTGCCTGGGGCTGACCGCGGCCGACGGCGGCAGCATCGAGGCGCTGGGCGGGCTGTCGATGCCGCGCGACGCGCGCGCGATCAAGGCGCAGCTCGGCGTTGTGAGCCAGTTCGACACGCTGGACCCCGACTTCAGCTGCGCGGAGAACCTGATGGTCTACGCACGCTACTTCGGCATGCGTCGGCGGCAGATCGCGCCGCGCATTCCGCAGCTGCTGGAGTTCGCGGCGCTGTCGCACAAGGCCGACGCCAAGCCGGGCGAACTGTCGGGCGGCATGCGGCGCCGGCTGTCGCTGGCGCGGGCGCTGGTCAACGACCCGAAGCTCCTGATGCTGGACGAGCCCACCACGGGCCTGGATCCGCAGGCGCGCCATCTGATGTGGGAACGCCTGCAGCTGCTGCTGCAGCAAGGCAAGTCGATCCTTCTGACGACGCATTTCATGGACGAGGCCGAACGGCTGTGCTCGCGACTCATCGTGATCGACCACGGCCGCAAGATCGCGGAGGGCCGCCCGCGCGATCTGATCGCCGAGCATCTCGAGCCCGACGTGGTCGAGGTCTACGGCAACGGCGCGCTGGGGCTGGCGCAGTCGCCGCTCAAGGACTACGCGGCGCGCGTCGAGGTCAGCGGCGAGACGGTGTTCTTCTACACGCAGGATGCGCGCGGCCTGCTGAACGCGCTGGACGGCCACAAGGGGCTGCGCACCTTTCATCGGCCTGCGAACCTGGAAGATCTTTTCCTCAAGCTCACCGGCCGGCAGATACGGGAAGACGGTTGAGAATAAGCTCTCCCCCAGGTTGGCTCACTTCGTGTAGCCGCCCAACGTGCCGCGGCACAGAGGCCTTGGCTCTTCAGGCCGTCCAAGCCTGCGCAGGCAGGCTTGGAGCCGCGGCCCTCAGCCCTCACCGGGGGCAACACCAGCGGCCCGGCAAAGCCGGTTCCGCGGTGTTCCCCGCATGGAGATAGAAATGAGCGCCTTGATCGATCACGCATTGCCGGACTCGCCCTCGGTGTGGCGTCCGCCCGGGCTCTCGATGCGCTGGTGGCCGGTGTTCCTGCGCAACCTGCTGGTGTGGCGCAAGCTCGCGATCCCCAGCCTGATCGGCAACATCGCCGAGCCGCTGATCTGGCTGGTGGCCTTCGGCTATGGCATGGGGGCGCTGGTGGGGCAGGTGACGGTGGAGGGCGCCCAGGTGCCCTACATCCTGTTCCTCGCCAGCGGCTCGATCTGCATGAGTTCGATGAACGCCGCCTCTTTCGAGGCGCTGTACTCGGCGTTCTCGCGCATGCACGTGCAGAAGACCTGGGACGGCATCATGAACGCTCCCGTGGGGCTGGACGACGTGGTGCTGGCCGAGATGCTGTGGGCTGCCTTCAAGGCCATCTTCACCACTACCGCGATCCTGTTCGTGATGCTGGGGCTGGGCATCAGCCACAGTCCCAAGCTGCTGGTCGCGTGGTTCGTGCTGGCCGGGGTGGGCGTGACCTTCTCGTGCATCGCGCTGATCTTCAATGCGCTGGCGAAGGGCTATGACTTCTTCACCTACTACTTCACGCTGTTCATGACGCCGATGATGTTCCTGTCGGGGGTGTTCTTTCCGCTGGAGCAGTTGCCGGAGGTGGTGCACCGGGTCGCGGATTGGCTGCCGCTGGCGAATGCCGTGGCCCTGGTGCGGCCGCTGTTCATGGACCAGTGGCCGCAGGACTGGTGGCGGCATGCGATCGTGCTGGGGGTTTACACGGTGGCGGCGTTCTGGGTGGCGCTGGGGTTGACGCGCAAACGCTTTCGGGCTTGATGCTTGTCTTGCTCCCTCCCCCGAAGGGGAGGGAGTGAAGTCACACCAGGGCCTGCGTGATGGCGTGAATCGCCAGCCCCACCAACCCGCCCACCAGCGTCCCATTCACCCGTATGAACTGCAGATCCCGCCCGATGTGCCGTTCGAGCTCCACGCTCATCTCCTCCGCGTTCCACTGCCCCACGCGCTCCACGATGTAGCGCCGGATGTCTTCGCGGTAGCGCTCGATCGCCCGCGGTGCCGCATCCACGATCTGCTCGTTGATCCAGCGCCGCATCGCCTCGTCCGCTTCCAGGCGCGCGCCCAGCGTGCCGGCCATCGCGACGATGCGCTGCCGGATCGCCGAGTCGCTCTTCGCCAGGTCCTCGTGCAGCCAGCCCAGCAGCTCGCTCCACAGCCCGTGCAGGTATTCGCCGATGGCCGGATGCGCCTGCAGCTCCGCGCGGATGGCCTCGCCGCGGCGCTGGAACTCCGGGTCGGTCTTGAGCTTGCGGACGAACTCGTGCATGAACGCATCGAAGCGCTGCCGCATCGGATGCGCCGGATCGCCCGCCATCTCCGCCACGGTGCGCGCCGCGGCGGACACGATCTTGCGCGTGGCCAGCCGCGCCGTGACCTGGTCCAGGCCCACGTAGCGCAAGGCCCGGATCTCGCGCGCGATCGCCTCGGTGATCTGCATCTGCGTTTCCTCGCCCTCGACGGCGGCAGCGACCTGCGCCAGCACGTCGTCGAGCAGAGCCTGGTGGCGGCCATGCGCGGTCAGCGCATCCAGCGCCTGACCCGCCAGCCGCGCGATGTCGATTTGCGCCAGCCCCGCGGCCGCCGCACGGCCCAGGAATTCCCGAACGCGCGCGTCGTCGAAAGCCGCCAGGCCGTAGCGCGCCGCGGCCACCAGATGCCCGCCGAGCGTGGCTGCATGCGCCGGCTGCGCCAGCCAGTGGGCCAGCCGCGCGGCGGGATCGAACTGCTCGAGCTTGGCCAGCACCTGCGGCGTGCTCAGGAAGTTGTTGCAGATGAAGCCGGCCAGCCGGGCGCCGATGCGGTCCTTGTTGGAGGGGATGATCGCCGTGTGCGGGATGGGCAATCCCAGCGGATGCCGGAACAGCGCGACCACCGCGAACCAGTCGGCGATGGCGCCCACCATCGCGGCCTCGGCAAAGGCCGCCACGTAGCCCCAGGCGGGATGCCGCAGGGCCAGCGCCGTCGCCGCCGCGTAGAGCAGGGCGGCGGCGCCGAGCAGGCCGAGGGCGACGCGCTTCAGCGGATCTCCCGGGTCGCCGCGAGCCCCTGCAGGAACTGCTCGCAGCGTGCGAGTTGGGCCAGTGTCACGTACTCGTCCGGCTGGTGCGCCTGGGTGATGCTGCCGGGGCCGCAGACCACGGTCGGGATGCCGGCCTGCTTGAAGATGCCGGCTTCGGTGCCGAAGGCCACGAGCGTGGTGCGCTCCTCGCCGGAGAGGCGCTGGGCGAGGCGGGTGACGGGATCGTCGGCCGTGGTGAGGAAGCTCGGGATCTCGCAGATGGTCTCGAAGCTGAAGCCGGCCTCGGGCGCGATTTTCTTCATGCCGGCTTCCAGGCGGTTGGCATGCAGCTGCATCTCTCTCTGCATCTTCTGGGCGTCGGCGGTGGGCAGGTCGCGGAACTCGTAGCGGAACTCGGCGTCGCGCGGCACCACGTTGTCGGCGATGCCGCCGTGGAACTGGCCGACGCTGGCGGTGCTGTAGGGCACGTCGAAGCCGGGGTAGCGCGGCTCGTCGCGCTCGAAGCCCTCGGCCATGTCGCGCAGCTTGCCGACCAGGCGCGCCGCCATCTCGATCGCGTTGACCGAGCGCGGCGTGAGCGAGGAATGCGCCTCCTTGCCGCGCACGCAGCAGCGGTAGCGATAGACGCCCTTGTGCGCGATGGCCGGCACCATCATCGTCGGCTCGCCGACGATGCAGGCCAGCGGCCGGATGCCCTGCTCCTTCATGTCCGCGATCAGCTCGCGCACGCCGAAGCAACCCACCTCCTCGTCGTAGCTGAAGGCGAAGTGCACCGCGAAGGGAGAGTCGCTTTCGACGAATCGCTCGGCATTGGCCAGCGCGATCGCGATGAAGCTCTTCATGTCGGCCGAGCCGCGGCCGTAGAGGCGGGGCTCGACCTGCATGGCCTCGCCATCGTGCTCGTCCTGCGGCCAGTCCTGGACGAGCGCCGACAGCGGGTCCACGCTCCAGGCCTGTCCGTCCCACGGCACGGTGTCGGTGTGGCCCGAGACGATCACGCCGGCCGGCTTGCCTGCGCCCAGGGTGGCGAACAGGTTGGCCTTGGTCTTGTCGGCGTTGTAGCTGAGGCGGCTGCGCACGCCCAGGCCGGCCAGGTGGTCGCGCGCGAAATCGATCAGCTCCAGGTTGCTGTGGGTGCTTACGGTATTCATGCGCACCAGCGTCTGCGCGAACTCGAGGCTGCGGTTGGAGAGGTGGTGGGACGGCATCGGGCCATTGTCCCGGAAACTCCTGTGCCGGGTCGCTGCAACGCAGTCAAACTGTCACCAGGGCCGGTTAGGCTGCGCCAATTTTTTCAACCACGGAGAAGAAGACCATGAAGCCATCCCAGACCGCGAAGCACGCGCTGACGGCCGCCGCTGCCCTCGCCCTTGCCGCCTGCAGCATGCCCGGCGCCGGCCCCTCGGCGAGGCTGCCCACGCTCGACGGCCAGCCGCCGCTGGTGGTGGCGCACCGCGGCGCCTCGGGCTACCTGCCGGAGGAGACGCTCGAGGCCTATGCCCGGGCCATCGAGCTGGGCGCCGACATGATCGAGATGGACCTGGTCTCCACCCGGGACGGCGTACTGATCACCCGCCACGACCCCAACCTGGCGATCAGCACCGACGTGGCCAAGCACCCTGAATTCGCGCAGCGAAAGAAGACCATCCAGGTCGACGGCGAGACCCAGACCGGCTGGTTCAGCAACGACTTCACGCTGGCCGAGATCAAGCGCCTGGGCGCCATCTCGACCGACGCCGAGCGGCCGCAGCAGTTCAACGGCCAGTACAAGGTGCCGACCTTCCAGGAGGTGATCGACCTCGCCAAGGCCAAGTCGCGCGAGACCGGCCGCACCATCGGCATCTACCCCGAGACCAAGAACCCGACCTACTTCAAGGACCTCGGGCTGCCGATGGAGGACAAGCTGATCGCCATGCTCGAGGCCGCCGGCTGGAACAGCCGCGGCGCGCCGGTGCTGGTGCAGTCCTTCGAGCCGGGCAGCCTCAAGTACATGAAGAGCAAGGGCCTGAAGACGCGGCTCATCCAGCTGATCGACGGCGACGGCATCGACATGGCGACCGGCCGGATGACCTACGCGGTGCCGGTGGACCGGCCCTACGAGTGGACCCAGGCCGGAGACCGGCGCAACTTCGACACGATGGTCACACCCGCGGGCCTGGCCGAGATCAAGACCTATGCCGACGGCATCGGCCCGTGGAAGCGCTACATCGTGAGCATCAAGGGCACGGTCGGCGCGGACGGCAAGCCGGTGGACGTCAACCGCGACGGCAAGATCAACGATGCCGACGCCACGTCGATGGCCCCGACCAGCCTGGTGGCCGAGGCGCACAAGGTGGGGCTGATGGTGCATCCCTTCACCTTCCGCAACGAGTCGCGCCGGCTGGCCTCCGACTACAAGGGCGATGCGGCGAACGAGTACCTGGCGTTCTACCGGCTCGGGGTCGATGGCGTGTTCACCGATTTCACCGACACGGCCATTGCTGCGCGCAACGCCTGGCTGAAGGAAGTCAAGCGCTGATATCAGGGGAGGCTTTGGCTTTGCGGGTGCTTTCGGCTGAGCCTAGACTCTCCCCATGAAACTCATCGACTCCCTGGTCACCCAGGCGGCGGGCATTGCCACCGTCCGGCGTGACTTGCATGCCCATCCCGAGCTCTGTTTCCAGGAACAGCGCACCGCCGACGTGGTGGCCGCCAAGCTCGCCGAATGGGGCATCCCCATCCATCGCGGCCTGGCCACCACCGGCGTGATCGGCATCGTGAAGAACGGCAGCAGCCCGCGCGCCGTCGGCCTGCGTGCCGACATGGATGCGCTGCCGGTCACCGAGCTCAACACCTTCGCCCACGCCAGCAAGCATCCCGGCAAGATGCACGCCTGCGGCCATGACGGCCACACCGCGATGCTGCTGGCGGCGGCCCAGCACCTGGCCAGGCACCGCAACTTCGACGGCACGGTCTACCTGATCTTCCAGCCGGCCGAGGAGGGCGGCGGCGGGGCGCGCGAGATGGTCAAGGAGGGCCTCTTCGAACAGTTCCCGATGGAGGCCGTCTTCGGCATGCACAACTGGCCCGGCATGAAGGCCGGCCAGTTCGCCGTCAGCCCCGGGCCGGCGATGGCCTCGAGCAGCGAATTCACCATCGCCATCCGCGGCAAGGGCGGCCATGCGGCGCTGCCGCACACCGGCATCGATCCGGTGCCGATCGCCTGCGAGATGGTGCAGGCCTTCCAGACCATCATCACCCGCAGCAAGAAGCCGACCGAGGCCGGCGTGATCTCGGTCACCATGATCCATGGCGGCGAGGCCAGCAACGTGATCCCCGACAGCTGCGAGCTCAAGGGCACGGTGCGCACCTTCACGCTGGAAGTGCTGGACCTGATCGAAGCGCGCATGAAGAAGATCGCCGAGCACGTGAGCGCGGCACACGACGCCGGGTGCGACTTCCACTTCCACCGCAACTACCCGCCCACCATCAACACCGCGGCCGAAGCCAACTTCGCGCGCCGCGTGATGGCCGGCATCGTCGGCGAGGAAAACGTGCTGGTGCAGGAGCCCGCGATGACGGCCGAGGACTTCGCCTTCATGCTGCAGGCCCGGCCCGGCGCCTATGCCTTCATCGGCAACGGCGACGGCAGCCACCGCGAACTGCACCATGGCGGCGGGCCCTGCATGCTGCACAACGCCAGCTACGACTTCAACGACGAGCTGATCCCGCTGGGCGCGACCTGCTGGGTGCGGCTGGCCGAGGAGTTCCTGAAGAGCCCGAAGCTCGAAGGACGCGCCGCATGATCGGCGTCGGCGAGGCTTTTGCACCGCGCTATGCGCAGGCCCGCCGCAAGTTTCTCCAGGGTTGCGCAAGCGCGGGCCTGGCGGTGAAGAGCCACGTCCATCCGCTGCCGGGCCGCGACGGCGAAGAACTGGCGATGGACGTGGCGCTCGACGGCGACGCCAATGCCGAGGCCCTGCTGATCGTGAGCAGCGGCTGCCACGGCGTCGAGGGCCATTGCGGCAGCGGCGTGCAGGTGTTCGCGCTGCACGATGCCGAGTGGCGCGAGAAGGCGCGGGACCAGGGCGTGGCGGTGCTCTACGTGCACGCGCTCAATCCGCACGGCTTCTCGCACGGGCGGCGCGTCACGCACGAGAACGTGGACCTGAACCGCAACTTCCTCGACTTCTCGAAGCCGCTGCCGGTGAACGAAGCCTATGCCAGCCTGCATGCGCTGCTGCTGCCGGAGCAGTGGCCGCCGTCGGCGGCCAACCAGGCTGCCATCGACAGCCTCATCGCGCGCGAGGGCCTGGGCTTCTACCAGGCGGCGGTGTCACGCGGCCAGTACCAGTTCCCCGACGGCCTTTTTTATGGCGGCGAGGCGCCGACGTGGAGCAACAAGACCCTGCGCGAGGTGCTTCGTACCCATGCGCGCCGGGCGT
>Ga0075370_10000398_pt1 | contig 16078 bp, 17 predicted proteins | sample EndMethybrTD3035_FD_71398 | JGI IMG/M metagenome (GOLD analysis project Ga0075370, IMG submission 71398) | Populus endosphere microbial communities from Tennessee, USA - Endosphere MetaG P. TD hybrid TD303-5 | ecosystem: Host-associated > Plants > Roots > Endosphere | place: USA: Tennessee... | reverse complement strand
ACGTGCGTCTTGGTGACACCCGAATCGAACAGGCCGTCGGCGACCTCTTGGAACAGCGCCGTGGACTGCGCGTCGATCGGGTAATACGACGCGAGGCCGTCCTCCTCGTAGAGCTTCTTGCCCTGATCGAACGTGATGCCTTGTTCGTCGACGTAGTACGCGTTAATCCACTCGTCGGCGTGGCTGTCCTTCCAGTTGTTGGCCGCCACAGCACGGCCCACATAGTCGCCGATCGCGGCGGCCTTGACCGGATCGTCGAGGATGTCCCTGCGCACGATCAGGGTCTGGATGCCGGTGTTGATTCCCTTGCCGTCGCCGAGGATCGGTGGCTCACCCAGCTGGTAGTACTGGTTGCCGAGGACGATCGCGGCGTCCACCGCTCCGGACGCGAATGTCGGAACTACCTCAGCCCCAGCGAGTTCCACTGGTTGGACGTCCGTCTTCAGGTCCAGTCCGTGCTGCTTGAGGAGCGCGGCGGTGATCATCTGCCGACCCGATCCCGGCGGGTAGGCCACCTTCTTACCGCGCAGTTGCTCGATGCTGGTGATGCCGCTGTTGGGCCGGGCGACCAGGTAATAGCCACCGCTGGTGCCCGGGTTGGCCTGCAGGCCGATGGTGACGAGATCGGTGACGCCACTGTCGACGGCGATCGGCACCGGCGCCTCGCCGATGGAGCCGACATCGGCGGCCCCCGAGCGCAGCGTCTCGATCACCGCGGCGCCGCCGCTGAAGTCCGCGAACTCGACCGAATACAGTGCGTCCTTGCCGGCATCGGCCAGATTCCACGGCAGCGACTGCGTGGCGTTCTGCTCAGCGACGACAAGCTTTGTGCCGCTGGGAACGTCGACGGTGTTGGCGATGCGCACCGAGTCGATGGCGACATTGTCCGAATCATCCGACAGGCCGCAGGCGCTGGCCAGCAGGGTGATCGTCAGTGCCACAGGCAGTTTCCATCGCGGTGAGATGCGCATTACTGAGTCCTTGTCTTTCGTTGCTAGATCTGTGGGCCGTCGGTGACGCCGAGTTCGGTCAGCAGCCGGCGGCGCAGCGCCGCGAACTCCACCGACTCACGTAGACGGGGTTTGGGCACGTCCACACCGACGTCGAGCGATATCGAACCTGCCGTCAGCACCACCACCCGGTCGGCCAGCAGGATCGCCTCGTCGACATCGTGGGTGACCAGGAGAACGGCCGGGGTGTGTCGCCGGTACAGGTCCTGGAGCAGCCCGTGCATCCTGATGCGTGTCAGCGCGTCGAGCGCACCGAAAGGTTCGTCGAGCAAGAGCAATTCAGGCTGGCGGACCAAGGCGCGGGCCAACGCAACCCGCTGCGCCTCACCCCCGGACAAGGTGCGTGGCCACACCTTGGCCTTGTCGGCGAGGTTCACCTCGGCGAGGGCGTCGAGCGCCTGCTTGCGCACGGCATTGGTGGCGGGCAGGCCGACCGTGACATTCGTCAGGATGCGCTGCCACGGCAGCAGCCGCGGGTCCTGGAACACGATGGCGCGCCGTTCGGGGACGCGCAGGGTGCCGTCGACGTCGCTGTCCAGTGCGCCCAACGCGCGCAGGAAGGTGCTCTTTCCCGACCCGCTGCGGCCCAGCAGCGCCACGAATTCGCCGGCACGGATCTCCAGGTCCAGGCCATCCAGAACAACGTTGTCGCCGAAGACTTTTCGAAGGTCGCGGGCGTCGACGACGGTTTCGGTCGCCGTATCAGTCACCGTCATACGCTCGTCTCCAGGTGAGCAACCTGCCCTCGAGGAAGCGGACGATGAGGATGGAGAGCAGGCCGAGCGCGGCGTACACGGCGATCAATACGAACACGACATCGACCTGGAAGTACTCGCGTGCGTCGGTCATCATGCGACCGAGGCCCTTCTTCGCGTTGATGGTCTCGGCGAAGATCAGCGCCAGCCACGATGCGGTGAGCGCGAGGCGAAGTCCGACGAGGAAGCCCGGCAGTGATCCGGGGATGATGACCCGGTAGATCATCTCAGCCCGTCCCGCGCCGAACGACCGTGCTGCCTCCACGAGCCCGGCGTCGACGCTGCGGATGGCGCTGAAGGTGTTGATGTAGATCGAGACCGCCACCGCCAGGGTGATGAGCAGGATCTTGGGCACCTCGCTGATGCCGAACCAGACGATCAGCAGCGGCACCAGCGCGAAGTTCGGAATCGCATTCAGCACTTCCATGTTCGCGTCGAAGAGGTTCTCGCCGAATCGGGACAGTCCGGTGATCAACGCCAGTCCGAGGCCGAGGGCAATGCCGAATGCCAGTCCGTAGCCCACGCGGATCAGGCTGGTCGACATGTGGTCGGCCAACGATCCGTCGGCGATCAACCCATACGCGGCGCGCACGACGCGCGACGGTGGAGGCACCGTGCGCGGATCGAACGCGCCCGTCATCGAGAGAACTTGCCATAGCGCGACGAGCAGGACCGGGCCTAGAAGGCGCTGCACCTGGCGCGGAATGCGCTGCCCGCGTTGGCGCTTCTTGCCGACCGCTCTCGGGTCGACGAGACCGCGGTCGGCCCGGGTCTTCGTCGACGGCCGGGAGAGGACGGCGGTCATGTCAGGCTGCTCCGAAGAATGCGCCTGAGATCGACTCGGAGGCAACACCGTCGGGGCCGACGGGGATATCTCCGACGAGCGTGATCCGATGCAGGATGCGATCGCCTTCGACATGCTCGAAATCACGGGGCGCCAGGTGCAGCGCAGCGCGGTTGTCCCAGAACGCGACGCTGCCGGGTGCCCATTTGAAGCGCACCGCGTATTCGGGGCGGGCGATCTGCTCGAAGAGCAGGTCCAGCAGATGCCTGCTCTCGCGCGGCGACAGGTTGACGATCTCCTTGGTGAACGACGGGTTCACGTAGACGACGCGCTCCTGCGTCTCCGGGTGCACGCGAACCACCGGATGGATCGACGCGAGCGGGTTGGTGCGCACGAGCTCGCCGATCTTCTCGTTGCTACGTTCGGCGGTGCGGGTCGACTCGAAGCGGTGCTCGGCGCGCAGGCCGTCGATCAGCGCGCGCACCGCCGGTGACAGCCCTTGGTAGACGGCGGCGACGTTGACGAACTGCGTGTCACCGCCGTAGGGCGGTACCTGCTCGGCGCGCAGGATCGAATGCGACGGCGGATTGATCAGCGGCGTGACGTCGGCATGCCAGCCAGGACCGTTGGGGCTTTGCTTCTTTCGGTACTTGGTGCCATATCGGTGGTCATAGGCCGCGGGTGAGACGGTGTGGATTTGCGGAAACTCCGGTGGCGCGGAATCACCCTCGTATGGGTGGCCGGGAGTCACGTCACCGAATTGGGCACCGAACGCGATCTGCCCCGCGTGATCGAGCGTCTGATCGCGGAAGAACACGACCTTCCACGTGTGCAACGCGTCGCGGATGGCCTTCACCTCGTAGGCCGACAGCGGCGACGACAGATCGACTCCACTGATGAGCGCTCCGGTCCAACCGGACAGCGGCGTTACTTCAAGACGTGTTTCGGTTGCAGCAGTCATCCCCACGTTCCCCTCGAAAGCGATTGCAAATATCGGCTATTCGCACGTTAACGAGAACGCGCCGGATGGTAATCAGTTGAAATCGGCGTGAAATGAAGTCCTGCTTATCGCGGCCGTCCCAGCCGACTATCGAGGATGTCGTTGCAGAACAACAGAATCGGTCAGATAACCGGAGTTATGACGATTTGGTCGCGGCGTGCAGCGCCACGATGCCGCCCGTGAGGTTGCGCCAGCGCACCGCCGACCAGCCCGCGTCGGCGATATGACGGGACAGGTCCGACTGGTCGGGCCACGCGCGGATCGACTCCGCGAGGTAGACGTAGGCGTCGGGATTCGAGGACACCGCCCGCGCCACCCGCGGCAGCGCCTGCATGAGGTACTCCTTGTACGCCGTCGCGAACACCTTGCTCGACGGTGTGGAGAACTCGCACACGACCAGCCGCCCGCCGGGCCGGGTCACCCGCGCCATCTCGCGGAGCGCGGCACCGTGGTCGACGATGTTGCGCAGCCCGAAGCTGATGGTGACCGCGTCGAACACACCGTCGTCGAACGGCAGCTTCGTTCCGTCTGCGGCGACCTTGGGCACCTTGCGCGCGCTACCCGCGGCCAGCATGCCGACCGAGAAGTCCGCGGCAACACACCACGCGCCTGAGGTCTTCAGCTCCACGGTCGACACGGCGGTGCCGGCGGCGAGGTCGAGCACCTTGTCTCCGGGGCCGATGCGGAGCGCCTCGCGCGTCGCGCGCCGCCAAAAGCGGTCCTGACCGAGGGACAACACCGTATTCGTCAGGTCGTAGCGGCGCGCCACCCCATCGAACATCGATGCGACCTCGTGGGGGTCCTTGTCCAGCGTCGCGCGGTTCACAACCGCGACGCTACCTGTCAACATCGGAGCACCGGGAATGGAATCCGCCCTTACGGGCATATACCGCACATGGCTGAAAAGGTTTGGTTCATCACCGGCACATCGCGCGGGTTCGGGCGAGAGTGGGCCATCGCGGCCCTGGAGCGCGGCGACAAGGTCGCAGCCACGGCGCGAAACACGTCGACGCTGGACGATCTGGCCGCCAAGTACGGCGACGCGCTGCTGCCGATCGAACTCGACGTGACCGACCGCGATGCGGACTTCGCGGCGGTCAAGCAGGCGCATGACCACTTCGGGCGGCTCGACATCGTCGTCAATAACGCGGGCTACGGCCACTTCGGCTTCATCGAGGAGCTGACCGAGCAGGAGGCGCGCGACCAGATCGAGACCAACGTGTTCGGCGCCCTGTGGGTCACTCAGGCGGCGCTGCCGTATCTGCGGGCGCAGCGCAGCGGGCACATCATCCAGGTGTCGTCGATCGGTGGGATCACCGCGTTCCAGAACGTCGGCATCTACCACGCCTCGAAGTGGGCGCTTGAAGGGTTCTCGCAGTCGCTGGCGCAGGAGGTCGCGCCGTTCGGGATTCACGTGACGTTGATCGAGCCCGGCGGCTTCTCGACCGACTGGGCGGGCTCGTCGTCGAAGCGGTCCGAACCGCTGCCCGGTTACAAAGAGGTGCACGAAGAAGCCGACCGCCTCCGCAGCCAGCGCGTCTCGACGCCCGGCGACCCGAAGGCGTCGGCGGCGGCGGTACTCAAGATCGTCGACGCCGAGAAGCCGCCGCTACGAATCTTTTTCGGTGAGCTGCCGCTGCAGCTGGCCAAAGCCGACTACGAGAGCCGGCTCAAGACGTGGGAGGAATGGCAGCCGGTGTCGATCGAGGCGCAGGGTTAGGCAGCCTTGAGGCGGCGCAGTCCGATGACTTCGTCGTAGTGGCCGAGCAACTCGTCGCAGATCGCCGGCCACGTCCGGGCCAGCACGCTGCGGCGCGCCGCTACCGAATACCGCTGCCGTTCGGCGATCAGGTGGTCGACCGCCTCGGGCAGCTTTGCCTCGAACTCGTCGACGCCCAACAGCAAGCCGGTGCGGTACGGGGTCACGAGGTCCCGCGGTCCCCCGGCATTGGGGGCGATGGCCGGTAGGCCGGACGCCATCGCCTCCTGCACCGCCTGACAGAAGGTCTCGTGCTCGCCGGGGTGGACGAAGACATCCATGCTCGCGTACGCGGTGGCCAGCTCTTCGCCATACAGTGCGCCGGTGAAAATCGCTGACGGCAAGACTGTTTCGAGCTTTGCGCGGTCGACGCCGTCGCCGACGACGACCACCTGGAGATCGTCGCGATCCGACAGGGCGGCCAGCCGCTCGACATGCTTCTCAGGCGCCAGCCTGCCGACGAATCCGACAATCGGCTTGCCCTGTGGGGACCACAGGCTGCGCAGGCTCTCGTCGCGTGCCGACGGCGCGAAACCCGTGATGTCGACGCCGCGTGCCCACTTGTGCACCCGCGGGATGCGATGGGCTGTCAGGTTTTCCATCGCCGCAGTCGATGGCGCCAGCGTGCGGTCGGCCCGACTGTGGACCATCCGTGTCCACGCCCAGGCAGCCCTGGCGGCGAAACCGATGCCGTAGCTCTCCGCGAAACCTGCGACGTCGGTTTGGAATACGGCGACCGTCGGGACATTGAGACGGCGCGCGGCGAGCATGCCGCCCCAGCCCAGGAGCGCCGGAGACGCGAGATGCACGACGTCAGGGTCGAATCCGCGCAACACACTCACCACGCTGGGGCGCGGCACGCCCAGCGGAAGCGAATTGATCTTGGGGAACATCCGGGACGGCACCCGGTGCACCCGGATCCCTTCATGAATGGTGTCGGCCGCCGGTTCACCCCGCGGGGTGTCCGGTGCGATGACGAGGGCCTCATGACCCGTGCAACGGAGATGCTCGAGCACCCGAAGCACCGAGTTGGTGACGCCGTTGACATTCGGGAGAAACGATTCTGCGACGATTGCAACGCGCACGCCACGAGAGTCCCATCGGCGGCTGTCGGCAAGGTTTCATCCAGGGATATGTCACGCGAATAGCTCGTGCCGATGAACGGATCCTCCACGTCGGCGTTTTCGAGTACTCTGCGCTCAGAGAAAGGCGGTTGACATGCGGATATCCCGGATGGCGTCGGTGCTGGCGATCGCTGTGGTGCTGATTGTCGCCGGTTGCACCACGCAGGTCACCGGCACCGCGCTACGTGATCCCGCGCAACCCCCGCTGACTCTGAGTGAAGACGGGTACGGCATCGTCGCTGGGTTCGAGGACGCGCCGACCCGCATCGAGATCTTCACCGAACCGCAGTGTTCGCACTGCGCGGACCTGCAGGCCGACTTCGGCGATCAGTTCGCCTACTACATCGGCGTCGGCGCGCTGAAGATCACCTACCGGCCATTGACATTCCTGGACAGCGGGGGTGGCGGGTACTCGGCGAATGTGAGCAACGCGTTGTTCCTGGCCGCCGAGGGCGGTGCGACGGGGACGCAGTTCCAGCGCTTCGTCGAGGAGTTGTACGGACATCAGCAGCGGACCAAGGGCGGGCCCGGTCCCACTGACGACGAGATGTCAGATTTGGCGAAGGCGGCGGGTATGTCAGAGACCGTCGCCAACCGGATCGCCGAGGCAGGATCGGCGATCAACACCAAAGACATGGACGAAGCCAACTTCGAATACCTGTATGAGATCGACTCGATGAACACCGGCACACCAACGGTTTACGACCCTGAGACCGACGAGAAGATCGACGTCTACGACAACAACTGGCTGAACAAGCTGATGCAGACCTGAGGGTCTATTCGACCTTCTCTGCAGGAACCTGAGCCGGGCCACGCCGACGCTCCAGATACGCCAGACCCGAAAGCGCGGCCACCGCGATCAGCCAGCCGACCACCGCGATCGAGCCGGCCGGGATGATCGCGAGCGACGCGTTGCGGTCCCGGACCCGCACCAAATCCGGGTTGTTCGTGTCGTATTCGACGTAAATCCGCATGCCCGTCTCCAGTTCGGACGGGTACAGCACACCCAACTCTGGCCGATAGGTCACGCGGTCGGGCGTGACGAACTCGATGGTCGACCGTCGCGGCCCCGCGCTGAGCACCTCCGCGGCGGCCACACCCATGTGGCGCTCGATCTGCCGGTCATTGCGCCAGGCGCCCACCACCATGAGCAGCGATTGCAGCGTCACCAGACACGCCAGGAGCACGATCCCGATCCGGATGCGCCGGAACACCCGCTGCGACCGTGTCTCGTTGGGATCGGACGCCAGCCGCGGAACCAGCTTGCGCCACAGTGTGATTGGTCGGCTCACCACCGCCGTCTTGCTCGTTCCGCTCACAGTGCCATCACAGTGCAGCCTTGATCGACGCATGCAGTGCCCGCAGCGACGACCGGTCGGCCTTCACCTCCAGGACGCGCATCCCGTCGAACGGCTCGTTGAGCGCATCCACCAGGCCGTCGACCTCGATCTGCCTGCTGTCGACGTGATACGCGCGGCACAGCGCGCCGACATCGACGTCGTGCGGCGTACCGAAGATCCGCGACGACACGTCGGTAAAACGCGGATCGCCCTGTTCGAGCAGTTCGAAGATGCCGCCGCCGTTGTCATTGGACACGACGATCGTCAGGTTGCGTGGTGTCGGCTCAGTCGGGCCGATCAGCAGCCCGGAGCTGTCGTGCACGAACGTCAGGTCACCGATCAGCGCGATGGTCCGTCCGGAGTGCGCGAGCGCGGCGCCGATCGCCGTCGACACCGTCCCGTCGATGCCGGCAACACCGCGGTTTGAGCGCACCTTCAGCCCTTGGGTGTTGAGGCCGACGAGCGCCGCATCCCGCACCGGGTTGGATGCGCCGAGCACCAGTTGGTCGCCGGTGCGGACCGCGTCGGCCACCGCGGCCGCCACGTGCAGCCCCGTCTTGAGCGGGTGCGCCTCCAGTTGGGCACGAACGGCCTCGACAGCATGCCGGTTGACCTCGCCGCAGCGCGCCAACCAGGCGGGATTGGGTTGGCCGCTCGTCACGGCGCGGGTACCGGTGGCCGCCGAGTTCCCCGAAACGTCGGGCCAGCGCGGGCCCGTTGTCAACGCGTACACCGGGACGGCCGGATCGGCCAGCAGCGCGGACACCGGACGGTGCAGCGTCGGGCGGCCGAGCATGATGACCTGCTGGGGGCGGACCAACCGCAGGGCGAACGGATGTAGTGGGTTGGCGGCCGGCGGCGCGGTCGGCTCGGCGACGGTGGGTAACGCGGCCAGATTGGGGTGCACGCCGGCGCCATGCCCGGCGATGACGATGGTGTCGGGCGTCAGGTCGATGTCGAGCGGCTGATCGAAGGTGACGGACGGGGTGTACGTCCACGGCTTACCGTCGGGACGTCCCTCGGGGCAATAACGGTCGCCGCGGCTCAGGCTGTCCTCGACGCCGGGAACCAACGGCTCTCGTAGCGGGATGTCGAATTGCACGGGTCCAGCGTTTGCCGAGCGAGATCCGGTGGCGGCCACCAAGACTCGGCATGTCGCCGAACGCCACTGCGCGTTGAGTCCATCCATCTGATCCGGTCGGTCCTCGGCGAGGCCGAGGCTGATCGTCTCGCGCATCTGCGTGCCGAAGTAGCCCAGTTGCTCGAACGTCTGGTTCGCGCCGGTTCCCAGCAGCTCGTAGGGCCGGTTGGCGCTCAGCACGATCAGCGGCACCCGTGCGTAGTTGGCCTCCACCACTGCTGGCCCCAGGTTGGCCACCGCGGTGCCCGACGTCATCGCCACACATACGGGCGCGCGCTCGGCGATGGCGAGACCGATCGCCAGGAAGCCGGCGGTGCGCTCGTCGATGCGGACATGCAGCCGCAGTCGGCCGGCGCGGTCGGCGTCGTGCAGGGCGAACGCCAGCGGCGCGTTACGCGATCCAGGGCAAAGCACCACGTCTCGCACGCCGCCGCGGATCAGTTCGTCGACGACCACGCGGGTCTGCGCAGTCGAGGGGTTCATCACTACAGACTATCGGCGAAGAATTTCAGCACCGCGGCGTTGACTTCCTGCGGCTTCTCGATGAAACCGAGGTGGCCGGTGTCGGCAATTTCCAGGTAGTAGCCGGTGCGGATGGCATTGGCGACCTCGCGGCCAAGATGCGGAGGTAGCACGATGTCGTCGGCGAACCCGATGACGAGCGTGGGTGTCGTAATACTTTTGTAAGCCGGTAGACGATCGGTCGTCGGCGCGGCGTCGGTCTGGCAGCGCAGGCCCGATGTCGGCTTGGTGGGCCACATCGTGAACATCTCGGCCCAGTCGCGCACGAAGTTGTCATCGTTCAGCGTTTTCGGCGAAAAGCTTTCCATCAGTCGGATTTTCGCGTCGAATGTGGCCGGTAGCTCGATGCCGGCATCGGACAGTTCCCGTTCGGCGTCGCGGAAGAAGCTGCGGGCCCGGTCATGGCGGCCGCGGGTGGCCATCAGCACGGAGGCACTGACCAGCTCCGGGCGCGCCAGCATCAGTTCCTGCGCGATATAGGAGCCCATCGAGACGCCGACGATGCGCACGGGCCCCGCGCCGATCTTCTCGATCAGCTCGGCGGTGTCGGCGACCATCTCCTCGATGCCGAAATTGTCTTCGTTCTCGGTGGCGCCGATCCCGCGGTTGTCGAAGGTGATGCAGCGGTATCCCGCGCGCTGAAACTCCGGCACCTGGTGCAGGTGCCAGGTGCGGCCGGCACCGCCCCTGCCCGCGATGAACAGCACCGGATCGCCTTTACCGCGGTCGTCGTACTCCAGATCCACGCCGAAGACGCTACTTGCTCACTTCACCTCGGTGAACGCCACCACCGGGATGCGGCGTCCCTGCGTCGTCTTTTGGTATCCCGCGTAGTTCGGCATGAACTGCGTCGCCAGCGCGAACAACCGCTCACGTTCCGCGTCGAGCATTTCCTCGCCGAGGAAGGTGCCCTGGTAGCCGCGGGACGCGAGAGTGACGCGGGGATTGGCCTTGACGTTGTGGTACCAGGCGGGATGACGAGCGCTGCCGTAGTTCGAGGCGACGACGATGACGCGACCGCCGTCGGAGAAGTACGTCAGCGGTGTGCTGCGCTGCTGACCGGACTTGGCGCCGGTGTGTGTGAGCAACACTTCCGGCCGGACCATCGAGATCGACAGGTGGCCCTTGGTGGCCTTGATCAGAACGCGATCGATACGCCAGCCGTAGCGGCGCAGGAACGACTGCGCAGGACCTGTCGCCATGAAACGCGCACCTGCCCTGACCATCGCTGACGGCGGATCGGGCGGTACCTCGGGAATTCCCACGCCCACGACCGTATCGCAGCGATTTCGGCGTGGTCAGGCTCGCTGAGTGTTACCCATCACGCCGAAATCGCTTTCTTGCGGCCGCTGCGCACGCGGTCGATCGCGGCACCCCACAGCAACTGCACCGTCGGCGCCAGTTGTCCGCCCTTGATGGTGTCGACGCTCAGCGCCGCGGTGGCCGCCGCTTTCGTCGCCGCGGAGGCTTTCGACATGTGTCCGGAGTCGTACGGCGGTTGCGGGTCGTATTCGATGACCAGTTGCACAGCTTTGGCCTTCGCGTCACCGCAGATCTGGCCGAACAGCCAGAGCCCAAGGTCGATACCGGCCGACACCCCCGCCGCGGTCACGATCTTGCCTTCGCGCACGATGCGCTCGTCGCCGACGGCTTCGACGCCGAACGGCTTGAGCATCGGTACGCACATCCAATGCGATGTGGCGCGACGGCCGTCGAGGATGCCCGCGGCAGCCAGGATCACCGAGCCCGAACACACCGACGTCGTCCAGGTGGACGTCTCGTGCGCTTGGCGCACCCAGTCGAGCACCTTCTCGTCGCGCGCGTGCTCGAAGGTCGCCATACCTCCCGGCACCAAAATGATGTCCGGCGAAGGGGTCTCGTCGAAGGAGTGGGTGGCGCCGATGAGCAGCACCCCCGAGTCGGCGGCGATGGGGCCTGGCTCGTGCCACACGAACCGCACCTCCGCGTCGGGCAGGTTGCGCAGCACCTCGTAGGGCCCGATGAAATCCAGTGCGGTGAACCCGGGGTACACCATGATTGCGATCTGCTGGGACATAAGAGTGATCTCCTTCGGCTAGGCGAACGTCTTGCGGTACTGATCGGGCGAGATGCCCAGGCGTCGAACGAAATTGCGGCGCAGGGTTTCGGCGCTGCCGAATCCGCACCGGGCGGCGATCACCGTCACGGTGTCGTCGGTCTCCTCGAGTTGCCTGCGCGCGGCCTCGGTGCGGATCCGCTCGACGTAGGCTCCCGGCGCCTCCCCTACCTCATCGGTGAACACCCGAGTGAAGTGCCGCGGGCTCATCGACGCGCGGCGCGCGAGGTCGGGAATGCTGTGCGCGCCACCGGGTTCGGCCTCGATCGCATTCTGGACATCGCGGATCGGCGCCCGCTTGGCGCGCGGCATCCACACCGGTGCGGCGAACTGCGTCTGACCACCGGGCCGTCGCAGGTACATCACCATCCAGCGTGCGACCGTCTGTGCGACATCTGTGCCGAAGTCGTCTTCGACGAGCGACAGTGTCAGGTCGATGCCTGCGGTGACCCCCGCCGCCGTCCAGACCTGCTCGGAGCTGCGCACGAAGATCGGTTCGGGATCGACGGTCACGGCGGGGAATTCGCGCGCCATCTGCGACGCGAACGCCCAATGAGTGGTCGCGACGCAGCCGTCGACCAGGCCGGCCTGCGCGGCGATGAACGCGCCGGTGCACACGCTGATGACGCGACGCGATTGCTCCGCGGCGATCCGGATCCATCCGATGGTGTCGGGATCCCGCCGCGCATCGTCGACGCCCATACCGCCGGGCAGGACGAGGGTGTCGATCGGCTCACGCGGATCAGGGAAAGGCTGGGCGACCAGTGCAAGCCCGGTGTGGGTGGCGGCGGGTTCACCGGTGCGGGTGACGACGCTGACCGTGTAGCCCTCATCCGTACGACCCTGGCCGGCCAGCGCGATGGTGGCGCCGGTGAACACGTCGAACGGGCCGACCAGGTCGAGAGCCTGGACGCCCGGGAATCCGAGGATCACCACAGATCGCACGTATTCAGTGTTGGCGACCGCCCGCGTGGCGTCTAGGCCATGACACCCACAAATCAGGACATCGCTGCGAAGCAGGCCCGGAGTCGGTCGACCCACCACTGCCGGCGTTCCGGGGCGGCGGCGAGCGCGGCCAGCCGCGCGGGGTCCGGCGTCACCGGCACAACGGGCAGGAAACCGTCGACGGGCAGGGCGGGCTCGGCGATGTCCTCGACGAAAAGGCCACCGGTGCCCAGGCCGCAGGCATACCGCAGTTCGGACAGCGCCGCGGCCCCCAGCAGTCCGCGCCCGATGCCCACCGCGGAGTCGAGTGCGCTGGACACGACGATCGGGATGTCGATCTGATCGGCGATCTCGAGCATGCGCGTGACACCGCCCAGCGGCGCAATCTTGAGCACCGCCACGTCCGCCGCCTTGGAACGCACGACATGCAGTGGGTCGTCGGCCTTGCGGATGCTTTCGTCGGCCGCGATCGGCACGTCGACGCGCCGCCGCAGCGCAGCGAGTTCAGGCACGGTCGCGCACGGCTGTTCGATGTACTCGAGCGGGCCGTCGGCGGTTAGTGCGGTGGCCGCTTCGGCGGCCTCGTCGACGCTCCAGCCGCCGTTGGCGTCGACGCGCACCGTAGGAATCAGTGCGCGGACGGCATTCACGCGCGCTATATCGTCGGCCAAGGTCTGGCCGCGCTCAGCGACCTTGACCTTCGCGGTGCGCGCGCCGGGAAACCGGGCCAGCACCTCGGGTACCTGCTCGGCCGCGACGGCCGGGACGGTGGCGTTGATGGGAATGCGATCGCGGTGGACGTCGGGCGGTGGCTGGTAGGCGGCCTCGATCGCCGAAGCCAGCCAGTGCGACGCCTCGGGCGGCTCGTATTCGAGGAAGGGCCCGAACTCCCCCCAGCCCGCCGGCCCCTCGATGAGGGCAACCTCCCGAACGGTGATGCCGCGGAACCGAACTCGCATCGGCAATGAGACGACATGCAATCCGTCGAGAACCTCATCCAGCTGCGGCACGAACACCATACTGCCCGGCTCCTGCCCAGTGATCCCGGCTTTACAGTGGTGACATGCCCATCCCCGACAAGCCACGGCCCGGCCAGGAGTCGGTGTGGGATTACCCGCGACCGCCACGGTTGGAGGAATTCCACGGTTCGATCACGGTTGAACTCGGTGGCGTCGTGATCGCATCGACGACGACGGCGTGGCGCGTCCTGGAGACCAGCCACCCACCGACGTACTACCTGCCTGCCAGCAGTTTCATTGACGGAAGTCTGCGCCCAGCGGCCGGCTCCTCTTGGTGCGAGTGGAAGGGGCAAGCGAGCTACTTCGATCTGGTCAGCCCGCGGCGGGTCGCGTCACGCGCGGCATGGACCTATGTTTCGCCGACCCGTGGGTTCGACGCGATCGCGGGCGCGCTCGCCGTCATGCCCGCACTGGTGGACCGGTGCACAGTCAACGGGGAAGAGGTCCTTCCACAGCCCGGGGGTTTCTACGGCGGATGGATCACGAGCTGGGTCGCGGGCCCTTTCAAAGGAGTTCCAGGCTCGATGGGCTGGTGACATCGGGCGTCATGCATCGGTAATTTCTGGCCAAGGTTTAGATCAGCGCTACGTGGATATAGTTAAGAAACTTAACGAAGTCACGAGGAGCAGATCTTGAAGGCAGGAACCATCGCGGGAACCGCTTTGGCAAGCGCGGCGACCGCTGTCATCGGCGGGCTGGCGAGCCGCCCGGCCCAGTCGACGTGGTACGAGAAGCTGAAGAAACCGCCGTATCAGCCTCCGCGCCAGGCCTTTCCGATCGTGTGGCCGGTGCTGTACGCAGATATCGCGGTCACCTCTGCGGCCACGCTCGATGAACTCGAAGAACGCGGCCAGCAGCAACAGCGACGCGCGTATGTTGTCGCCCTCGCGACGAACCTGGTGCTCAACGGCGGCTGGTCATGGCTGTTCTTCAATCGGCGATGGCTCGGGACTTCGGCGGTCGCCGCGGCCGCACTGACGGCCAGCAGCATCGACCTGACGAGGCGGTCGGTTGCGGTTCAGGGCGCCAAGGCCGCACCGCTGGCCGCGTACCCCGCATGGTGCGCGTTCGCCACCGCACTGTCGACCCACATCTGGGCGCTGAACAGGCGGCGCTGATGCGATTTTTGGATATCCCCGGCCAAGTCGGCGAATCGCTGCTGTCGATCGTCGGCGTGCGCATCGGGACCGAAGAGCCGCACTACCTGGCCAGCCCCCTGACCGATCGAGTGGAGATTCGGCGGTACGGTCCGCGGATCGCCGCGGAGACGACGGTCGCCGGCGAGGAGGACCGTGCCCGTAGCATCGGGTTTCGCCGCCTCGCGAGCTACATTTTCGGCGCCAACCATCGCGACGAGACGATCTCGATGACAGCGCCCGTCAGCCAGCAGGCCGGCGACGCGATCGCGATGACCGCGCCCGTCGCTCAATCGCGTACCGCCAACGACCAATGGGTGATTCGGTTCTTCATGCCCTCGAAGTGGACGATGGACACCCTTCCCGAACCAGACGACGACAAGGTCGAGCTGGTGCCGGTTCCTGGCGAAACGGTTGCGGTCCTGCGATTCAGCGGGGATCGCGGTCCGCAGGCGGTCACCGATCACGTAGACCAGCTGCGAAATATCCTGGGCGACAACGCTATCGAGCCGATCGGAGAGCCGGTCGCGTGGTTCTACGATCCGCCGTGGACGCTGCCGTTCCGGCGTCGCAACGAGATCGCCATCCCGATTGAGCCGCCCGCGTAGGCGGTTTGTGTGCACTTTGCTGCGCTCAGCGCAACAAAGTGCACACAACCCCTAGACAGCGCGGTCGCGGCCCTCCCAGTACTGCTTGCGCAGATCCTTCTTGAGGATCTTGCCCGTCGGGTTACGCGGCAACTCCTCATGGACGTCGACGGACTTCGGGCACTTGTAGGCGGCCAACCGTTCCCGCGCAAAAGCGATCAGCTCGGCCTCGGTGGCCTCCCCCTCAAGCTGGACAACGGCTTTGACGACCTCACCCCACTTGTCGTCGGGAATGCCGATGATCGCGACGTCGACGACGGCGGGATGCTCGGCCAGCACGCGCTCGACCTCGATCGAGTAGATGTTCTCGCCGCCGGAGATGATCATGTCCTTCAGCCGGTCCTCGACGAAGATGTAACCGCCGTCGTCGACGCGGCCGATGTCACCGGTGCGGAACCAGCCATCCTCGGTGATCGACTCCTCCGTCGCCTCCGGCTTGTTGTGATAGCCCTTCATCAACTGTGCTGAGCGGAACCACAATTCGCCCTGCTCGCCATCCGGTACATCTTTTCCGGTGTCGGGGTCGACCACCCGCACCTCCGCATTGGGCACCAGCGTCCCCGCACTCGAGAGTCGCTCCTCCTTACCGGGATCGCGGTGCGCCTCGGGCAGCAGGTGGCTGATGACGCCGCCGAGTTCGGTCAGCCCGTAGGCCTGCATGAAATCCGTGTCCGGCCACGCCTCGAGCGCCTTGCGCAGCAACGGCAGCGGCATCGGCGAGGCGCCGTAGGCGAAGGTCTTCAACGCTGCGAAAAGTTTGACGGCATCCTCACCGGAGTCCAGCACCTTGGCCAGCACCGC
>Ga0075370_10000396_pt1 | contig 16088 bp, 17 predicted proteins | sample EndMethybrTD3035_FD_71398 | JGI IMG/M metagenome (GOLD analysis project Ga0075370, IMG submission 71398) | Populus endosphere microbial communities from Tennessee, USA - Endosphere MetaG P. TD hybrid TD303-5 | ecosystem: Host-associated > Plants > Roots > Endosphere | place: USA: Tennessee... | reverse complement strand
TTCTCAGACACTGATGACACCCCTGGGCAATAGCAACGGCAGGTCGGTATAGGTGGCGATCCCCGGAGGTGCGGCGACGATGGCGGGGATCGCGGTGATCGCGGGAACCGCGGTGATGGTCAGACCGAGCAGGATGTACTCCTCGATCGTCTCTGCCACGAAGTCCGGTGGCGGCTCGAACGCGAGCGTGGTCTTGATCGTCGGTCGCCCCTCGACCCGGATGTTGTAACCAAATCCCATCTCCCAAACAGGATCCAGTGACTGGCCTTTGGTCCATACCGCCCGTACTTCGACGACGTCCCGGTCGCCGACATAACCCTTCCAACTCACGTCGATGCCCGCTACACAGCCCTTCGCGATGACCCAGTCGCCAGGAAGGGTGATCTCCTCGGTGGCCTGGGCGTATTTGGCTTCGCAGCGGATGTCGTCGAGTTCGGCCCCTAGGGCGTCGGCGACGAGCATGACCGCTTCACGGAATATCGACGACCCCTCCTCGGTCACCGCTAGCAGATCCGGATGGTCGATCGGGTATCCGAAACCCATGATCTTCTCGGTCTCCGGTGAGTTGTAGATCGTCGTGTCGAAGGATTCCTCGATGTACACCCGATCGATACGGTCCGACAGCCCCGCGGAGACGATAGCGAAGAGCTGGATGAAGCCGGGGTTCAGTCCGCTACCGAAGATCGTCGACTTGCCGACCTCGCAAGCCTTCGCAACGCGATCGCGACCGTCACCGAGCCGATGGCCGGTGATGAACTCGGACGTGGTGACGGCGTTGATACCCGCTTCGAGGATGCGAACGAGGTGGTCTACGTCGGCGAACATCTGGTTGTAGACAACGCAATCCGGTTTGAGCGCGATCAACGCGTCGATGTCGTCGGTGGCGAGCACTCCGAGCGGTTGGATGCCGCATAGTTCGCCGACGTCGCGGCCGACCTTGTCCGGTGACCATGCGTAGCACCCGACCAACTCGAGCTGTGAGTTCTCGACGATCGCGTGCACCGACTTCACCCCGATGTTCCCGGTGGTCCACTGGACTATTCGATAGGTCATGCCGACCTCGCCTCGGGCGTGAAAGTCACTGGGATGGAACGGAACCCCCGGGTGACCGAGTTGCCGTGGAACACCGCGTCCTCACCGGCCGCGAGGCGATAGTCGGGCATCCGTGAGAGCACCTGCTCGACGCCGATCTGGAACTCCAGCCGCGCCAGGTTGGAGCCGAGGCACCGATGGACGCCGGCGCCGAATCCGAGGTGGCGATTGGCCGTGCGGTCCAGGATGCAGCGGTCCGGATCGGGGAACTGGTCCGCATCGCGATTCGCGGAGGCGTAGTTGACGATGACCGATTCACCCGGGCAGAAGGTATGTCCGCTCAGTTCGACTTCGCGGGTGACGGTTCGCGGGATTCCGTGTATCGACCCTGAGTAGCGAAGGAACTCCTCGATGGCGCGCGGCCGCAACTCGGGGTCATTGATGAGGCGGTCACGCTCCTCGGGATGCGTTGCCAGATAGTGAAAGGCGAACGACATCGCGCTCGCCGTGGTTTCCAGACCCGCCTGTACCAACAGCATGGCGTTGCCGACGATGTCGCCGAACTGCAGCTTCTCGCCGTCGATCTCGGCGTTGAGCAGGACGTCGATCATGTCGTCCCTCGGGGGTTGTGTGGTGCGGGCCGTGATCGCGTTGTGGAGGTGTTGATACAGCCCGCCCCACGCGGCCCCGCGCGCTTCCTCGGTATCGCCGTTCAACCCTATGTCGGTGAGCTCGATACACAGCGGCACATCGTCGATCGGCAATCCGAACAGGTACTTGAAGAAGACGATGCCGGGCTGACGCCACGCGACCTGCGCGAGATCTCCGCGGCCCTGGACGATGAAATCGTCGATGAGCCTGTCGGTTTCATCTCGGATCTGGGGCGTCAGTGCCTTCATCCGTGCCGGCGAAAAATACGGGTTGAGCACCTTGCGGAACTGCTGTTGCCGCGGCGGATCGAGGGTGATCACCAGATCACCGGTGAGTTGCTCGGATGCCTCGGGGGTCGGGTTGGACGAAAAGTGCTCCCAGTCCTGCAGGATTTTGTAGCAGTCCTCGTAGCGGACGGCCACCCAGGCCCCACCCGGTGTCGCGCTGAGAAAGGGTGTATCGGTGTGCGGAAAGGGGGAGTTGCGGCGCATCACTTCGTAGACGTCGTAGAGGAAGTCGTTGTCCTTGAAATCCTCGTGCCGAAGATCCCAGTTGTCCGCGTGCTCCTCAATCGATTTGGTCACGGCGCCCCTTGCTGTTCGGCGGCCTGGCGTGCCTCACGCTCTTCATGGATCCGGACGAGTTCGCGGAACCCGATCCGGTTGTACTTCGGGACTGGCTGGATACCCCACTCGTCCTGTGCGGTGTCCTTGCCTTCCGCTCCTTCAGGGGGACCCAAGGGCGGATACGGAACCTTGCATTCCAGTGTGTCGTCGGAATAGCGCACCTTCAGGAGCTCACTGCAGATCTCGGTGAGACTCAGCGTCGGATAGCCGTAGTAGACCGCCATGAACGGCAGCGTGAAAGCACCCTCGATGACGAGCGCGACGAGGCACACCAACACCGCCCGTTTGATCCACTTGTGCATCCGTGCGTAGTACGGCGTGGTGCCCGGGGGGAGATCCTCGGACTTCTGTTCCGCTTCGGTCTCGGGTGTTTGAGAAGTTGAAGTCACAGTGGTTCCTCAATCAGGTTCAGTCGGAGAAGATTTCGCGATTGACCGTGTGCAGGTACGGGATCGCCAGGAAGGGGGTGATGTAGAAGATGTCGTAGAGCCACCAGCCGATGACCGGGAATACGACACCTGCAAAGCGCACGTCGGCGTACATGGTCATGTTGAACACGTACAGGCACCAGATGAGCACACCCATCCAGCAGGTGATGATCATCCACTGATGTCCCCAGCGCTTCATCTGCAGGAACCCGATCGCCGCGGCACACCGCATCGCGAAGACCGTGACGATCATCCCGAACACCATGGACTTTTCACCAGGCCCGGCTGCACCGCCGACCCAGAATTCGTTGTAGTGCCAGAAGTAGCCGGCGTCGAACATCGCGCCCCAGCCGACCATCAGCACGCGATTGATCAACGTGTGGTTGGCGACGAGATCGAGCGCCCAGCCCAGGCTGTTGAGCATCCCGTCGATCAGCACGAGATAACCGATCAGCGTGACGATCATCGGGCGCATCGACAAACCGGCCCGCGCGGCCTGGCGTTGCAGCCACACGCCGCGCAGGAAGATGGGTAGTCCGAAGATCCCCGGGGCCCACATGCCCATCAGGCCGGCGCCGACGATCATCCACTTGTCGGCCCGCCGTTGAGCCAGCCGCGATTCCTCGTCGTGCTCCTCGAGGCTTACCGTGCCGCCCGACCGCACGTCCAGACTCACAACTCCCACCACCCTCGGGCGAAGGACATGTAGAGCTGAATCCCGAACATCGTCAGCAGGTAGCCGTAGATGACGATCTGCAGGATGATCAGTGCCTTCTTGCGCTGCTTTTCCTTTTGGTCAACCATGTCGGCGACTCCCTTCTTTAGCGTGTCGTGCTCGAGCTGTCGGCGTCGGCCAGGCTGGCCGCCGCGACTTCGCGCAATCCTTCTGAGATGGCCCCGTCACTCGACAGCGGCGCGAGGATGCAGGCCTCGGCCGCCTCCAATTCGGTCGCGCCCGCAGCGATCAGCTGCGCTGCGGTGACCAGCACGCGCGTGGACGGGGGTTCGAAGTGGAATGCTTCGTCCGCGGTCCTGATCGCTGTCGCACACTGCACGAGCCGCTGGGCCGACCCCAGTGCGATACCCGCCTCGGCGACGATCACCTCTGCCTCACGCTCCGCCGGGAGATAGCGCATCGGCAATGTGACGAACCGCTGACGGAACGACGGCTTGAGTTCCTTCAACGAACTGCGGTAGGCGGGGTTGTAGGAGCACACGAGCATGAAGGCCTCGGGTGCCTGGACCACTTCGCCTGCCCGGTCCAGGTACAGCGCGCGACGGTGGTCGGTCAGCGAATGCAGGATCGCGAGCGAATCGTGGCGGGCCTCCACGACCTCGTCCAGATAACAAATGGCCCCGGCCTTTACGGCTCTGGTGAGCGGCCCGTCCGTCCAGACGACGTCACCGCCGGTCACCATGAACCGTCCGACGAGATCCGAGCTCGTCAGGTCGTCGTGGCAGCTGATCGTGACGACGGGCCGCCGCAGGAGCAACCCCATGTGCTCTACCAGACGTGTCTTGCCGCACCCGGTCGGCCCGGTGAGCATCACGGGTAGACGCTGGCGGTAGGCCTGTTCGAAGAGCTGAACTTCGTTGCCGTTGGAGTAATAAGTGTCTGTCACGCGGCCACCAACTCTCGATGCACATGGGCCAACACCCTGGGGAGTTCCTCGATCCGCCGGATGCGTTGAGAGCGGCGAGGTCCGAACACCTCAGGCAGCGGATCGACGCGCGTCGGACCGACACCGACGTAGTACATGCTGACGCCGGCCTCGCTGGCCTCCTCGACGGCATGCGCGGCATCCGCCCAGGCGTAGCGGCCCTCGTAGCCCTCGTCGGAGATCAGCCCGTCGCCGATCACGATGAGCAGCCGCCGTTCCGACGGCTGGTCCAGTAACCGGCTGGTCAGATGTCGCAGTGGCGCGCCGAGCCTGGTGTATCCGCCGGTGGCCAGGCCGAGCCCACCCGGCGGCACGAACCGGCGGTCCTCGAAATCCTTGAGGCAGGTGACCTCGACGCGGTGCCGGGTGTTGCCGGTGAACACGAAGATCCCGTGCCGCTCGCGGGCGAGGGTCATCGCCTGTGAAAGCGCGTCGGCGCAGGCTAATTCGAGCTTGAAGATCTTGCCGCCGTGTACACCAAGCGACGAGCTGCCGTCGAGCAGCAGTGCGGTGGTGACGTCGCGGCTGCTCGGCAGCAGATCCCGGAATATGCGCGGCTCGACAGCCTCGCCGGTGGTCAGATCGATGTAATGGCTGACGTATTGCTCGACGTCGAGATCGGAGCCGTCTTCGAGCCGATTCTTCATGGCGCGATGGGTGTGCTCGGAGAACCACTTCCGCAGATCGGCCGAGGCCATCACCTGATGGCGGTGCTGGCTCGTATGTGTGCGTTCGAGCACCGCGACGTGGTTGGCCAGGAAACTCTCGGTCCATGCATTCCACTCCGGATACGGAATGCCGGGCCGGTGCTCGGGCGTGACGTCCAGATCATTGTCCTGCGGTCGGCTCGGCGGAGGCAGGTTCGGATTGCGCACGCCACCGTCGCCGCCGACGGGAACGGAGTACGGCCGCGGAAGCCGCTTCTGCGTTGTGGTCCAGGGCATCCGGCCGAAGGTGCGCCGCAGTTTGTCCGCGATGCCCTGCGGGTCGGTGTACGCCCTGGGCAAGGTGCCCAGCAGCGGGTCGACGGTCAGCTGTTGCGACGTGCGGGCCAGCGCGACCGCGCGGTTGAGCATCTCCTTGGCGTCCATGTCGCTGGAGGCGATCGCGAGATCAGGCAACAGGCGGCGCACTTCCGCCAGCAGACCGGGCCAGTTGTCCGCGATCCAGCCCACGGCGACGCCCGCTTCGACGAGGGTCAGCGCGCTCAGCTCCCGTGCCGAGAGCTCGTTCAATCGATAGTCGACCACGCGGTCCTTCGACGGTGAACACTGAAGCGCTACACCGCATGTCAGGCTGCGTCGGGTCCAGTCCCGCACCGGTGGCGGGTATGGGACATGGATGAAATCGAGGGTGGAGTTAAGGCCGAAGTTCCGCCGCTGGCCGCTCACGAGGCGCACACCCTCGCGGCGTTGTCCGCTCAGGGCGACGGCCGTGACGGCGCAGCTGCGTTCCACGGCGAGGGCGTGCGTATCGGAGAGCTCAGACATGTCGAACGCTCAAAACGTCCCGATGTTGGAGAACATCCAATACCAGAACCAGATGATCAAACCGGTGCCACCCCACGCAGCGACGTATCGCAGGATCTCCCATACCCAATCCACGTCAGGCCTCCTTGCTGTAAGTCATCGGATCTCCAGTCCTCGTACCGCGGTGTCGACCAATTTGGCGAGCATCGTGTCCCGGTTTACGGAGCTGACCGTCGTCGTGAGCACGCCGTATACGCCGAGCAGGAAGAAGGCGGCGCTGTAGAACGCGTCGACTGCCGGATGTACGGCGCCGTCGCCGCGTGCCCGCTCGATCTCATTGACCAGCAGGACGATCACCGGGTGGTCGGTCCATTCGTCCGTGGTTGGCCGCGTCGGTGAGAAGTGCAGTGAGAGAAGCTCTTTGAATAACAGTGGACCAAGCCGTTGTTCGAGCCCGGTCACCAGGTGCATGGCCTCGTTGAGCACCGTCACCAGAACGTGTGTGCCGTCCAGGAAGCGGGCGAACTCGGCCGCCATCCGCGCTTCTTCGCGACTCTCCAGTTCGAGGAGAACGTGCTCCTTGCTGGGGAAGTGGAAGAAGAACGTTCCGTGTGCGACGCCGGCTGCGGCCGCTATCGCGTTCACGTCGGCGCCGGACATTCCGGCGAGCTTGAACTCGGCGATCGCCGCGCCGAGGATGCGTTCCCGCGTCTGCAGCCGGCGTGTTTCCCGCGCCGAGTGCTTGACCTGAGGCGTCATGGTTCGCTCTTTGTAACCCAGTTACTGACCAAAGTCAATGAGTTGAGTCATTGACGTCAGTCGGAAAAGATCTCGCGATTCACCGAATGTAGATAGGGGATCGCGAGGAACGGGGTGATGTAGAAGATGTCGTAGAGCCACCAGCCGACGACGGGTAGTACGACGCCGGCGTAGCGCACGTCGGCGTACATGGTCATGTTGAACACGTACAGGCACCAGATGAGCACACCCATCCAGCAGGTGATGATCATCCACTGGTGTCCCCAGCGCTTCATCTGCAGGAACCCGATGGCCGCGGCGATTCGCATGGTGAAGACGGTGAGGATCATCCCCACTTCCATCGCCTTCTCGCCGGGTCCGGCGGCACCACCGAGCCACAATTCGTTGTAGTGCCAGAAATAGCCGGCGTCGAACATTGCGCCCCAGCCGTTCAAAAGAATTCGGGCCAGGATGGTGTGGTTGGCGACCAGATCGAGTGCCCACCCAACCGTGTTGATCGCCGCGTCGATGATCACCAGATATCCGAGCAGCGTCACCAGCATCGGGCGCACGGTCAGTCCTTCGCGCTGCGCCTTGCGAAGGAGCCACACCCCACGAAGAAACAGCGGCAGGCCGAAGACGCCGAGCGCCGCGGTGCCGATCAGCAGGCTGCCGGAGATGAGCCACTTGTCGGCTTGGCGCTGTGCCGCCTGCGATGCCGCCATGTGCTCGTCGAGGCCACTACCGGTGAGCTTCGCGCTGGTCGTGGCATCACGTTTACGGCCCAAATTCAGCGTGGGCAGATTCATGCAGACTGACTATAGTCAACCAGCGATAGTAGTCAATCGGCTACTTCGTCTCGACGCTGCGAAGCGTCCTCGTCACGTAGTCGTCGATCATCGCGGCCTGGCCGGGCCAGGCGTGTGTCGTCGTCAACAGCGCGTAGAGACCCAACAGGAAGAACACCGCGCTGTTCATCGCGTTGACTTCGGGGTCCACCTCACCCCGCTTCTTGGCATGCTCGATCGCCTGCGCGACCTCGACGATCACCGGATGCTGCCGGCTCTCGTCGGTAGGTCGGGTCTGCGAAAAATGCAGTGCAAGAAAGTCTTTGAACAGTACAGCTCCGAGGCGGCGCTCCAGGCCCATCACGAGGCGCACCGCCTCGCCCAACGTCGATGCAAGGCCGTGCTCGGGAGCGGTGGCGCGTGCCAGCTGTTTGGCGATGCGCTCCTCTTCGCGCTGCTCGAGTTCGAGCAGTACGTGTTCCTTCGTCGGGAAATGAAAGAAGAAGGTGCCGTGCGCGACGCCCGCTGCGGCGACGATCGCACCGACGTCCGCTTCGGCCATACCCGTGCGTTTGAACTCGGCGATGGCCGCTCCCATCAAACGTTCGCGGGTCTGCAAACGCTTCGTTTCACGCGCTGAGGGCTTGTCTACCACTGCCATACGCCAACTCTACCGTCTGACCGGCGACATCTGCTCTACATCTTATTGACTTCAGTCAATGAAAGTCGTTAGATGAGCAGCACTCGATCGAGAGGATGCGGATGGCGCTGGAGCAGTTCAACCTCAGCGGGCAGGTGGCCATCGTCACCGGCGCGGGTAAGGGGGTCGGTCAGGGGATCGCGAGGGTGCTGGCCGAGGCCGGCGCGACGGTCGTCGGAACCGCACGGACGGAGTCCGACATCGTCGCGACGATCGACGGCATCGAGAAGGCTGGCGGCACGGGCCTTGCGCTGGTCGCCGACGCCATGAGCCGTCCCGATGGCGAGCGCGTTGTGTCGACGGCCATGGAAAAGTTCGGCCGCATCGACATACTCATCAACAACGTCGGCGGCTCGACATTCGGGTCGTTTCTCGACATCACTGACGAGGACTTCAGACGCACCTTCGACTGGTGTGTGACCTCTGCCTTCATCATGAGCCAACTCACTGCAAAGCACATGATCGAAGCGGGCCACGGCAGCATCGTCAACATCTCCTCGGGCTCAGCGCGTTTCGGTATCCGCGCCCTCACCGCGTATTGCGTCGCCAAGGGCGGCATGGAAGCGCTGACCCGGGCGATGGCCCAGGAGTTGGCGCCCAAGATTCGCGTCAACGCGATCGCACTCGGCTCCTTCTCTACCGAAGGTCTGCAAAGTGGCCTTGACATGATGCCCGGGGCGTTGGACACGATGCTCAGTCTGACGCCACTGCATCGTCTCGGAAACGTCGAGGACCTGGGCCGTCTCTGTGTTTACCTGTCTACCCGCGACTGTTACGCCACGAACGCTATCTTTCACGTGGACGGCGGTATCGACTCGAACAACCTACCGCTGCCAATTCCCGACTACTGAGGACCCACATGCGAAGAGTTGTGCAGTTCTCCACCGGCAACGTCGGCCAGCATTCACTCAAGGCGATCATCGGCCGGCCGGATCTGGAACTGGTCGGTGTGCACGCGGCAAGTCCGAACAAGGTCGGGCGCGACGCGGCCGAACTGTGCGGATTGGCGGAACCGACGGGCATCATCGCGACCGACGACATCGAGGCACTGATCGCGCTCAAGCCCGACTGCGTCGTTTACACCGCACAGGCCGAGACCCGGCCGATGGAGGCCCTGGAGCAGCTGTGCAAGCTGCTGGCCGCCGGCATCAACGTCGTCGGCTCGTCTGTGGTGTGGCTCGTGACGCCGCGGCAGGCCGACGACTGGCTGACCGGCCCACTGGGTAAGGCGTGCGAGGAGGGCAACTCTTCGCTGTATGTGAACGGCATCGACCCCGGTTACTCCGGCGATACCGAGGTACACACCGCGCTCAGTCTGGTCACCCGCGCGACGTCTGTCCTCGTTCAGGAGATCTTCGACTACGCGAACTACGACGACTACGAGTTCACCGGCAAGGCAATGGGTTTCGGTCTCAAAGCAGACGAAGAGCAGCCGATGTTCTTTCTGCCAGGCGTGCTGACCACGATGTGGGGCGGCCCGGTTCGTAACCTCGCCGACCAGCTTGGCATCGAACTCGACGAGGTGCGGCAACGGATCGAGCCCTGGTACACCGATCAGAGGATCGAGTGCAAGCTGTGCACCGTCGAGCCTGGGGGCATGGCGGCGATCAAGTTCGCGGTCGAGGGGGTGCGTGACGGCGTCCCGGTGATCACGATGGAGCACATCACCAGGCTCACTGCGGTCGCCGCTCCGGACTGGGAGTTCCCGCCCGACGACAAGCCCGGTGTGCACCGTGTCGTGGTCGAGGGTCAACCGCGGGTCGAGCTGAACACGCACGTCTCGGATCCGCTTCTCGATGTCACCGAGGCCGGATGTGTCTCCACCGCGGCGCGGGTGGTCAACGTGATCGACTGGGTGTGCGACGCCCCGAAGGGGTTGATCGCCGTCGAGGACATTCCGCAGGCAGAGGTCATCCGCGGCCTGTTTTGGTGACGTCATCCGCAATTGCACCCCGGATTGCTGAGCAGTCGCCTAGCATCGGGTGATGTCGCAGACCACCACGCAACCAGGCATATGCCGGATCTGCTCGGCGCACTGCGGGGTGCTGGCGACGGTCGTTGACGGTCGGCTCACAAAGGTGACAGGCGATCCCGACAACCCGATGTTCAAGGGGTACACCTGTGTCAAGGGTCGGACCTTGCCGGAAATCCACAACAACCCGTCGCGGTTGCTACACAGCCAGAAACGGCAGGCGGACGGTACTCACGCGCCGATCGAATCCGAGCGCGCGATGGACGAGATCGCAGCCAAACTGCAGGATTTGATCTCCACCCACGGCCCACGATCGATCGCGATGTACCTGGGCACCAACGGCCTGCCGTATCCGGCGTCGGCGTTGATGGGCAACGCGTTCCTCAGAGCCATCGAGTCTCCGATGTTCTTCACAGCCAACACGATTGATCAACCCGGAAAGCAGATCGCTCTCGCAGCGCACGGGCACTGGCTCGGCGGGGATGTCGACTTCCACGAGGCTGACAGCTGGCTTCTGGTGGGAACGAACCCCCTGGTGTCGAAGGCCATCGGCATCCCAGGGCAGAACCCGGCACAGAACCTGCGGGCGGCGATCAGTCGCGGGATGAAGCTCATCGTGATCGATCCGCGCCGGTCCCAGACGGCGGCACGCGCGGCGATTCACCTTCAGCCCCGCCCCGGCGAAGATGTGACGATTCTCGCTGGGATGATCAACTTCGTCATCCGGGAAGGTCTGTGCGACACCGCGTTCATCGAGGATAACGTCGCAGGCTTTGATGACCTGGTGGCAGCCGTGGCCGGGTTCACCCCGGCCTACGTCGCCGAGCGCGCCGATGTTCCCGAGGACCAGTTCATCGACGCCGCAAGGCTTTTTGCCACGTATGGCGAGCGGCGCGGAATGGTGAATGCGGGCACCGGCGCCAACTTCGCGATGCACGGCAGCTTACTGGAGTATCTGTGCCTGGCCCTGACGACGATCTGCGGCCGCTGGCAGCGTGTAGGCGAAAAAGTGCTGCGCCCCAACACATTGATGCCTGCGTTCACAGCCAAGGCGCAGCCGCATCCGCCGTATGAGGGGTGGGGTTACGGCGAGAAGCTGAGGATGCGTGATCTCACCGACACCGTGGCCGGTATGCCGACCGCCGCGCTCGCCGACGAGATCCTGCTCGCGGGCGACGGTCAGGTGAAGGCGCTGATCTGTATCGGCGGCAATCCGATGGCCGCGTGGCCAGATCAGCGCAAGACGCTGCGGGCTCTGGAGAGCCTTGACCTGCTGGTCACCCTCGATACGGAGATGTCGCTGACCTCGCGGCTCGCCGACTACGTCATCGCCCCGATGATGCAGATGGAGACGCCCGCGATGACGATGGGCAGCGAGCTCATCAAGTACTACACCAGCGGGACCGGGATCCCCGCCGCATATGGGCAATATGTGCCGCGACTCCTCGATCCGCCGGCGGGTTCCGACCTCACCGAAGAGTGGCAGTTCTTCCTCGGGTTGACCAAGCGCATGAACCTCGATCTGTGGTTCGTGAATTTCTTCGGCGGGGGCGGTGGCAGGTTCATGGAATCACCGCCGGTGGTGCTCAACATGAATCGCGACACCGACCTCACTACCGAGGAACTGTTCGCACAGATGTGTTCGGGCTCGCGCATCCCCTTCGATGAAGTACGCAGCCATCCGCACGGCAAGATCTTCGACGTCGACGCCGTGGTCGAGCCGCGGGATCCGGATTGCACAGCCCGGCTCGACGTCGGCAACTCCTACCTGCTTGGTGAGCTGGCGGAGGTGCTGACCGAGGATTTCGTCACTGCACGAAGCGATTCCGCCTTCCCGTTCCGCTTGATTCCGCGGCGTAGCCAGAACTTCATGAACTCCTCTGGCACCAGTCTCGCCGCGTTGCACAGGGGTAAGCCGTACAACCCCGCGTACATGCATCCCGATGCGATCGCCGCGATCGGTCTGAAGTCCGGGGCCTCGGTCAGAATCGAATCGCCGCACGACGGCGTCCCCGCGGTGCTGGAAGCCGACGAGACCCTGCGTCCCGATGTGATCGCGATGCACCACGCGTTCGGTGGATTGCCCGACGAAGACGCCGAGTTCCGGGACAGGGGCACCAACGTCGGCCGACTCGTACCCACCGACGTCGACTACGACCGCATCACGGGCCTACCGCGTCAGGGCAACATCCCCGTCGGTGTCACCGCGCTGACTTGATCGCTTCGTCGATCGGGGTCTCACCGGAGATCACCTCGAACGTCCGCCCGGCGGTGGCTGGAGTGTCGAGCACCGCGAGCAGTACCTTGGCGACGTCCTCCCGGGGGATGTCGCCAAGGCCGGTCTGATCAGACACTTCCACCCGGCCGGTGCCCGGGTCGTTCGTGAGATGCCCGGGACGCACGACGGTGGCGTCGAGGTCCTTGCGCTCCCGGATCACGTCGTCCGCATGGCCTTTCGCGCGCAGATAGGCGACGAACACCGGATCGCCGATGTCATCAGGTGCCTCGACATCGGCCCCGATCGCCGAGACGATCACGTAGCGCCGCACACCCGCGCTCTCGGCCGCGTCGGCGAGCAGAATCGCCGCGTCACAGTCAACGGTCTGCTTGCGCGCCGCTCCGCTGCCGGGTCCTGCACCTGCCGCGAAGACGACCGCGTCGGCGCCCTGTACGTATGCCGCGATATCGGGCACAGTGGCCGCTTCGAGGTCCACGACCACCGGCTCGGCGCCCGCCGCTTCGAGGTCGGCGATGTGGTCGGGGTTCCTGATCAGCCCGACGGCAGTGTCTCCGCGCTCCGAGAGCAGGCGTTCCAGAATGAGGGCGATCTTGCCGTGTCCACCGGCGATGACGACGCGCATCCCCCTACGCTAGCCGCTCGCGCAAGGCCCTCTTGAGCACCTTGCCGTAACTGTTCTTCGGCAGCTCGTCGATGTACTCATAGCGCTTGGGCCGTTTGAATCGGGCGATGCGCTCGAGCAGGTGGGCGTCGAGGTCCGCAGGCGAGGCCGAGCCGACGATGAACGCGACGACGACTTCGCCCCACTCCTCGTCGGGCGCCCCCACGACTCCCGCTTCATCGACTCCCGGGTGTTCGAGCAGTATCTCCTCGACTTCACGGGGATAGATGTTGCTTCCACCGCTGATCACGACATCCTTGGAGCGGTCCCGCAGCGTGAGGAATCCGCGGTCGTCGAACGACCCCATATCGCCGGTGCGCAGCCAGCCGTCCTGCAGCGTCTTCGCGGTGGCTTCGGGGTTGTTCCAGTAGCCGGACATGACAACGTCTCCGCGGCAGACGATCTCACCGATCTCACCTGCCGACGCCGGTGTGCCGTCGTCACGCAGCACCGCGACGTCCGCACCCGAGCGGGCGTAGCCGACGGAACCCAGAACAGAATCGTCGGCGTCGATGTGGTCGGCCCTGCGCAGGCCGGTGATGGTCATCGGCGCCTCACCCTGACCGTAGAGCTGGACGAAGATCGGACCGAACGCCGCCATCGCCTTCTTCAGGCTGTCGACGTACATCGGGCCGCCGCCGTACACGATCGTCCGCAGGTTCTGCGGGCGCGGTCGTCCGGTCTGCACGAGACGCTGCACCATGGTGGGCGCGAGGAACGCGCTGCAGCCGGAATGGTGCTCGCAAAGGTCGAGGAACTCATCCGGCTCGAACGCTGCCGACGACGGAATCACCTGTCGCGCGCCGCGTAACACGTAGGGCGGGATGTACAGGCCGGAGCCGTGTGACATCGGCGCACCGTGCACCAGACTGCAGTTGTGGTCCGGTGAGTCGAAATCCGCCAGATGCGACACCGTCATCGCCATCAGGTTGCGGTGCGACAGCATCGCCCCCTTCGAGCGGCCGGTGGTTCCGCTGGTGTAGAACAGCCACGCCAGGGTCGACGGGTCGGTGTTGCGCGGACGGTTCACCGCGACACCCGTCGTCCGCGCCGAATAGGCCTCCGAGTCAACGCTTTCGACGGGCACATCGGTGACCGACGACAGCTCCGCGCCGATCTTGGGGGACGCGAACACCTGAAAGACTCCGGCGTCGTCGATGATCTGGACCATCTCTCGCGGATGAAGCTTGTAGTTGATCGGCACGACCACGCACTCGGCGGCCCACGTCGCGAACATGAGCTCGACGATCTCGGGGCGGTTCTCGCTGGCGACGGCGATGCGGGTGCCGGGCGCCCCTAGGGTCGACGCCATCCGCAGCGCGCGTTGACGCAACTCCGACCACGTATGCAGTTGACGCTCACCGCAGTACACCGCGCCGCGATCGCCGAAACGGTCGGCGGCCTGATCCAGGAGGCCGAACAGATTCATGGTTCTTGGCTCTTCGCGCAAGCGCTCATCACTGCTTCGCAACCCAATCGGCGTTCAACGCGAAATCCGACAGGTACTTGGTCGACGTCCAGCCGCCGTCGACGGCGATCTCCTGCCCGTTGATGAAACTCGCTCCGTCCGAACACAGAAACGCGACAGTGCTCGCAATGTCGTCGACCTCGCCGAGCCGCGGGTACGGCGTCATCTCGGTGTTGATCTTCTTGAACCTCGGGTCTTCGAGGCGCGTCGCCACCATCGGTGTCAGCGTCACGCCGGGGGCGACGGCGTTGCAGCGGATCCCCTGCGGCCCGTACTGCGCGGCGATGTGCCGGGTCAGGGACGTCAGGCCGCCCTTGGCCGCCGAGTACGCGCCGCCCCGCAGCCCGCCCACGATGGCGAACGTCGACGTAATGTTGATGATCGCCGACCCGGGCTGCATGTGCACGACCGCCTCCCGGGCAAGTCGGAACGGGGCGCGCAGCATCAAACCCAGGAAATAGTCCAGTGATTCGTCATCGGTCTCGTGCAGCGGTTTGGGACTGCCCACTCCGGCGTTGTTGATCAGGAAGTCGATGCGGCCCCATCGTTCGATGGCGGTGTCGACGATCCGGCGCGGCGCATCGTCCGCGGTCAGATCGACGGCGAGGGTTTCGATGTGCTCAGGGTCGCAAGCCTTGAGCTCGGCGAGCCTCGCGTCGTCGCGGCCGGTGCCCAGGACGGACATCCCCTGCTCGGCGAGCTTGGTGGCGCACCCGAACCCGATGCCGCTACTCGCACCCGTCACGATCGCAACCTGCATATCAGTCCACCTTCGTCAGTGTCGCGCGGATCTGGTGTTTCAGAATCTTGCCCGCATCGTTCTTCGGCAGTGCGTCCCAAATGACGATCTGCTCAGGGATTTTGAACTTGGCCAGTCCCTCGCCGATGAGTAGGTCCGCAAGGTCGGCGAGCTCAGGGGCTTGTCGGTCGGCGGTCACGACCACCGCGCAGGCCCGCTCTCCCGTCCGCTCGTCGGGCACACCCACGACCGCGATCTCGGCGATCGCCGGGTGCGCGATGAGCAGGTCCTCGACTTCCTTGGGTGAGATATTCTCCCCGTTGCGGATGATGATGTCCTTGGCGCGACCCGTCACGACCAGGTGGTCGTCGTCCACCCAGCGCCCGAGATCGCCGGTGCGGAAATAGCCCTCGCTGTCGAAGGACGCAGTCTCATCGGCGGAGTGCAGATAGCCGACGAGCATCTGTGGGCCACGGGCACAGATCTCGCCGTCGGCCAGCTTGATGTCGGCGATGCCCGCACGACCATCCGTGTCGGCCGCATGATCGACGTCGTCGAGAGATCCCACGGTCGTCACCGGTACCTCGGTCGACCCGTACACCCGAGATACTGCGGCCTTCTCGAAATACTCTGCCGCTCTGCGGATCAACGACGGCGGCACCGAAGCACCTCCACAGATGAACACCTTCAGATCGGGCAGCCGTGTGTCCGCCCGTTCGGCGGCGCCGAGCAGACCATCGAGAAACGGTGTGGCGCCCGCCATGTGCGTGCTGTGTTCGGCGAGCATCAGCGACACCGCGCTGTCCGGGTTCCAGCGTTCCATCAGCACCGCCGTGGTGCCCAGCAGCAGCGGACATTCGAACGCATAGATCGATCCACCGATGTGCGCGATCGGCGACGGGACGAGGAACGTGTC
>Ga0075370_10000395_pt1 | contig 16105 bp, 13 predicted proteins | sample EndMethybrTD3035_FD_71398 | JGI IMG/M metagenome (GOLD analysis project Ga0075370, IMG submission 71398) | Populus endosphere microbial communities from Tennessee, USA - Endosphere MetaG P. TD hybrid TD303-5 | ecosystem: Host-associated > Plants > Roots > Endosphere | place: USA: Tennessee... | reverse complement strand
AGATTATTTCTCCGCGTCTTTGCGTTTCAATTTTTGAGGACCAAGACTTACTAGGATTTTAGGAAGCTTGACGAAATGGGAGAGTGAAGTCTAAGTTAGGGGTCTATGAATAAACTCTCGCTGAAAGATCTTCCTTTGAAAGGCAAACGAGTTTTGATGCGGGTGGATTTTAATGTCCCCTTGTCCAAAGAGGGAAAAATTACAGACGACTCCCGGATTGTTGCCTCCCTTCCCTCCATTCAGTACGTTATAAACCACGGGGCGTCTTTAGTTTTGATGAGCCATTTAGGGAGGCCTAAGGCAAAACACGAGCCTGAATTTTCCTTGGCCCCATGCGCCAAAAGACTTTCGGAACTTTTGAAAAAACCGGTTCCGTTAGCATCTGACTGCGCGGGAGAAAAAGTAGAAAAATTGGCTGCTGGGTTACACCCGGGCGAAGTTCTGCTTTTGGAAAATGTCCGTTTCCATCCGGGGGAAGAAACTCCCGAGAAGGAACCCGAATTTGTTTCTCAATTGGCAAAATTGGGAGATGTATACGTCAATGACGCGTTTGGAACAGCCCATCGAGCCCACGCATCGACTGCCTTGATCGCCCAGTTTTTTCCAGGAAAAGCCGCAGCGGGTTTTTTAATGGAAAAAGAGATTGCCGAACTTTCCCCTCTTTTAAAAAATCCGGAACGCCCTTTTTATGCGATCCTGGGAGGAGCTAAAATTTCGACGAAGGCGGGCGTTGTAAAAAATTTGTTGGACCGTGTCGATGGTTTATTTTTAGGCGGAGGGATGGCTTTTACGTTTCTAAAGAGCCAAGGAATTGAAATTGGAGAATCTCTTTGCGAAGCCTCGGAAATAGAAACGGCACGAGAGATTCTAGAGAAAGCGAAAAAGAAAAAAATTCCTTTGCACCTTCCCCTCGATTTTGTCATCTCGAACGGCTTCAAAAATGAGGCCGAGAAAAAAATAGCTCCCTCAGAGAAGGGGATCCCTTCTGGATGGCAAGGAATGGATATTGGCCCTAAGACGATCGAAGAATGGTCGTCCGAGCTGAAAGGAGCGAAAACCGTTTTTTGGAATGGCCCCTTGGGGGTTTTTGAAATGCCCCATTTTGCTAAAGGAACTCATGCCATTGCAGAAAAACTGGCCCATTCGAAAGCAAAAGTAATTATTGGGGGAGGCGATTCTGTAGCCGCCATCCAGCAGATGGGCCTAGCCGATCGTTTTGCCCATCTTTCCACAGGAGGGGGCGCTTCATTAGAATTCCTTGAATTCGGGCATCTCCCCGGAATCGACACCCTTTCCGATTGTTAATAAATTCTTTATTTAAGCTGACTCTGCAAAGAAATCTCCTTCCCCGTTTTAATAAATAGGCGAATATGCCATGCTAGGGGCATCAAAGTCGAGGGACACCCAAGTCGATCTATGCAGGCAGACAGCACGGCAGAATTTGGAAAGTGGCGCTCTTTCTTCTGGCCGATACAGCGTTGGGAGCTCAAAAAATTCCTCCCCATGTTTTTCATGTTTTTTCTCATTTCTTTCAACTATAATGCCTTGCGCGCGTATAAAGACTCCATGGTCGTCACGGCTCCTCAGTCGGGCGCCGAAGCAATCCCCTTCATTAAAGTTTGGGCCATTCTTCCTTGCGCCATCTTACTGACCTTTCTTTTTACTCGTCTTGCCAACAGATTTAGCCGGGAAAAAGTTTTCTACATCATGATGTGCCTATTCCTGGCATTCTTCTTCGTTTTCACTTTCGTTCTCTTCCCCGCGCAAGAATTTTTGCACCCGAACGGCGTAGCTGACAAATTGCAAGCCTTTCTTCCTGCAGGTTTCAAAGGTTTGATTGCCATTTTCCGTAATTGGACCTTCACCCTCTTTTATGTAATGTCGGAGCTTTGGGGAACTGCCATTTTGACCGTGTTGTTTTGGGGATTTGCAAATGAAGTCACCAACGTCAAAGAGGCGCGCCGCTTCTACGGCATTTTGATGATCGGGGCCAACATTGCAGGAATTTTTTCAGGCCAAGCTTCCATTTATTTTTCAGGAAATATTTACCTCCCCTCCATCCCCTATGGAAAAGACGCCTGGGAGCAATCGGTCTTTTTCTTAAACTGCGCGATTATCGTCTCCGGCGTCATTACTATCGCGATTTTCAGATGGCTCAATCGGCATGTAATCCAGCCCTCTGAAAACTTAAAGAGGGATGAGCAGAAGCCGGAAAAAGTAAAAATGTCGATGCGGAAAAACTTTGCCTACCTTGCAAAATCCAAATACCTCATTTGCATTGCCGCCATCGTCGTTTGCTATAACGTCGCAATCAATTTGATCGAAGTCGTTTGGAAGAATCAAATTAAACAAGTTTTCCCCAATCCCAGCGAATATAATATCTATATGGGGGAAGTAATGACCCTTATGGCGGTCATCGCAACGATCGCTTCCGTTTTTATTACTGGCAATGTGATCCGCCGCACCTCTTGGACTTTCAGCGCGCTGGTATCGCCTGTCATTATTTTGCTGACCGGGATTGGCTTTTTCACGTTCGTTCTCTTCCAAAATTCCGGATTGGGATGGGTAGGTTGGATAGCCGGACTGCTGGGATCGACCCCTTTGATGCTCAGCGTCATGTTAGGTTCTATTCAAAACTCGCTGGCCCGTGCAGCTAAATACACTCTCTTCGACGCGACGAAGGAAATCGCTTTCATCCCTTTAAGCAACGAATCGAAGCTGAAAGGAAAGGCCGCCATCGACGGTGTTGTTTCTCGTCTGGGGAAATCAGGAGGATCGGTAGTCCATCAAGGTTTGTTGCTGATTTTCTCGACAGTTGCCGCGAGCACTCCTTTTGTCGCCGCCATTTTCCTGGGAGTGGTCTTCGTCTGGATTCTCTCCGTAATGACCTTGGGTAAAAAATTCGACAGTCTAGTTGCAGAAAAAAGTCAGCTAGATATTTCAGACGCTCCTAATCAAAACCCTATTTTAGCTAAAGAAGGCGCCTAGAAACTGCCGTTTCAACTCAAGGAAAACGACTACATTTTGTTTTTTGGCTCCTTTATGGTGTTGATAATTACCTTTATTTGGTATAAGAAGAAGAAAAAGGTTTTCATTTAAGTCATTGCATTCTTTCCACTTGGTATCATCAAACATGGGTGTAATCTCCAATATTTTATCATTCCTCAGAGCTCCGCTTGCTTTTTTATTTTTACAAGAAAATCCCACCTTGCGGATTTTGGCAGTTGTACTGGCAATGATTACAGATAGCATTGATGGCTATTTAGCTCGTAAAAACCAATCCGCTACTCGTTTTGGAGCGATTCTGGATCCTGCCATGGACAAGTTTTTCGTGTTCTTCACTCTGAGCGTCCTTTTCTTTGAAGGCAAAATAGCCCCTTTAGAAATGACAGCCATGCTTTCTCGAGATTTTTTTCTGTGCCTATATGGAATGATCATGCTCGCCTCAGGGCGAATCAAAAACATTGTTTTCCGCGGGATCCGCTGGGGCAAAGCGACTACCGCTTTACAGTTTTTGGTATTGATCGGACTCGTGATGAATACAATTTTCCCCTGGTATGTTTTTGCCGCGTTTATGCTGATGGGCGGCCTTGCTTTTGTGGAATTATTCCAACCTTTCCGACGAGACGCAGAAACTGCCTAAGAGACTATTCTCAATTTCAAGATTTTCTCCGCGCCTTGGCGTCTCCGCGTCTTTGCGTTAATTTTTGAGGGATAAAAGTTACTAGGATTTTTCAGCCCGAGGGAAAGCCATTTCTGCGCCTGATTTTTCTACCAAGTAATAAATTTCCAATAACATCTTTTGCTTGATTTCCATGAATTCCTCATACCGAGTAGCCAAGGTAAAGGCCTTCACTTCCAATTCGAGTGCATGAGGAGCCAAAGAGCTGAGATAAACATTGACCGGCTGGTGAGGATCTATATCAGGATGGGAGGCGAACATTTCCCGCACTTCTTCTACAATGGGACGCACTTTTGAAATATCGGCATAGCGGATCCCAATCGATTCATCGATTTTCCGATGGGTAATGCGCGAAAGATTGACAATCACTTCAGTGGAAAAAATGGCGTTCGGAATATAAACCGGCTTTTTATGCGAGTCGCGGATCGAAGTGAAATACCAACCAATCTCTTCAATATGTCCAGTGACTTTCTTTTCGGGGATCTCTATCAGGTCGTTTACTGTAAAAGGACGGGTGACATAAAGCATCAAACCGCCAAAAAAATTCGCCATCACATCTTTGCTTGCATACCCGAGAGCGGCCGCCCCAATCCCTCCAAAAGTAATCAGAGGAATAATATCTAGACCAAACAATTGGAGGATCACCAATAGGCTGACGAAAAAAACTCCCAAAGTGAACACTTTTTCTAATATTTCTAAGGAAATAGGATCGAAAGAAGGCTTTCCCTTCACTCTCTGGGAAGCAATGGTCCGGAAAAATATTTTTTTCCATCTTAAGAAAAACCAAGCCAATGTGAAAACGATCCCAACATTTCTCAAAGAGAGAACCCAGGAAAAGGCGCTTCCCATCTCAAGCTTGCGAGCCCCAAGATCAATGGCAAAAGAAATAAGGAACAGCCAAAAAAGGACCCGGGCTGGAAAAAGAGCTGCAAAATCTAAATGCATACGCCAATCATTTTCGTGTAAATGGGCCTTCCGTTTCACTCGCAGCAGCGCATTTTTCATTAAAAAATTTAACATCAAAAGGACCACGAGAACGATCAAGAGCTCAATGACCCATGCATGCTCGAAAATCAAGCTTTTCCAATCGAAAATTGTTTTGTGTTTTTCCATCGCTTTATGGCTACCATTTTTTATTTAATGTGGGTTACAATTAACCAGTAGACCCTATCTCAGTAAAGATTCCAATGGCTTTTTTAGGTAGGCTCTTATCTCTAATGGAAGGTTCTTTTCATGGAAAAAAGTCGCGAATCAGTTTTTGTTTCAGCCATAAGAAGTTTTTGTCGCATGTTTTTTGGAATGTGCGGGATTTTCCTCGCATTCGTTTTGTTGATCTTAGGCTACTCTGCTTTTTCTTCCGTCTCAACGAACGAAGAAAAAACAACCATGAATTATTTGACAGATGCTAATGGGAGCGAGACAGTAGCCTCCCTTACCTCTCCTGTCGTTTTGCAAATCAATATTCATGGCGTTATCGGCGAGCCAAAGACCTTGGATAGCGACACATTCCAACATATCCTGACCGATTCTCGAGTTGGGCTCCTCGCCTCTAACCGTGTGAAAGGGATCCTGCTTCGGATCAATACTCCCGGAGGCACGGTTGTCGATTCCGATAATATTTATCGCATGTTGATGGACTATAAACAGCGCTTTCAAGTTCCTGTTTTCGCCTATGTCGATGGACTTTGCGCGTCGGGCGGAATGTACATTGCCTGCGCAGCGGATCGGATTTACGCCAGCCCCGCAAGCACCATCGGATCCGTAGGTACTTTAATCGGTCCTTTTTTCAATATTCACACCGCTCTGGAAAAAATCGGCGTCACCACCGAAATGATCACGGAAGGCCTCGATAAAGACATGATGAGCCCTTTCCGTCCGTGGAAGCAGGGAGAAAACATTTCTTTGAAGAACCTAATTGGTTATTTTTATAATCAGTTTGTAGATCTAGTGGCCGCTTCCCGACCCCGTATAGACAAAACCAAACTAATAAATGAATACGGCGCTCAAATTTTCGATCCGATCAAATCGCAAGAACTGGGTTATATCGATGTCGCCAACGCCAGCCGCAGCGAAGCCCTCCTGGCCCTTATGCAGGAAGCGAAAATCGACCCTTCAAAACCTTATCAAGTGGTTGAACTGGCTCCCAAAAATGATTGGCTCTCCTTATTCTCCAGCCAATCTCCCTTGTTCACAGGAAAGTTTGTCCATTCCTTAGGCGGGCAAAAGCCCTTTTTGCAAGGTCAATTATCTTATCTTTATCAAAATTGAAGGGAAAGCCTTAGAGTGGAAAAAATCTATATTTTTGATGCAGTAAATTACTTGTTCCGGTCCTACTATGCGATCGGACCCATGACGAATGGCAAAGGGCAATCGACCAGCGCGTTGTTTGGATTCATTCGCACGGTGCAAAAACTAATCAAAGATTTTTCTCCTCAACACTTCGTTTGCGTATTCGACGGGCCCGACAATAAAAAATCACGCCAGACCGTTTACGCCGATTATAAAATGAATCGGAAAGGGGCGCCCGAAGATTTGTTTCATCAATTCGAATGGGCGGCCGATTATTGTGAAATGGCTGGCATCCCTCTGTTATGCGTAGAGGGAGTTGAAGCCGATGATGCCATGGCCACTGTGGCTCTTTGGGCGGCGAAAAAGGGGGCCAAAGCTTTTCTTTGCTCCAGCGATAAAGATTTAATGCAGCTGGTCAACGACCACATTTACCTGCTGCAATTGCATAAAGACAATTTGCTCGTTGATGCAGTTAAGGTGAAAGAACTTTTTGGCGTGCGGCCCGACCAAATTTTGGACCTTCTATCCATAATGGGAGATGCATCGGACAATATTCCCGGGCTGGAGGGATTTGGCCCAAAAACAGCCGCTTCTCTTCTCCAAGAGTTTGGGACTCTCGACCATATCTTAGCCAATCCGGAAAAAGTCAAAGGAGAGAAAAAACAGGAAATTCTTAAAACGCAAAAAGACATCGCTTTGATGAGCCGGGAACTCGCCACGCTCAACACACGGGTAGAGGTTCCTCTTTCCGAAGATTTTTATCGTTTGAAAGAGCCGGACAAACAAAAAATCATCCACTTCTTCCAAGAGATGAATTTTAATTCCTTATTGAGGGAAGTCACCGCCTCTGTAGAAACTCCTTCTCTGCAGATTCAAGAATCTACAAAACCTCGCCATACAGAGAAACACGATTACATTCTGGTCGATTCGGAAAAAGATCTCGAAGATTTACTCAGACGTCTATCCAAGGCTAGAGAAGTAGGGCTCGATACAGAAACGACTTCCGAAAACCCTTTTTTAGCAGAACTGGTCGGGATCGGTTTTTGTGTGGAACCAGGCCAAGCCTGGTATGTCCCTTGCAACGGCGCATTAGGTCAAGAAAAGGTCATCCAGGAGCTGAAAACTTTTTTTTTCAATTGCCCCTGCGCTTTTTTCGGTCACAATTTGAAATACGACCTTCATGTTCTCGAAAACTACGGCATCCCCCTTAAAAAGATCGGCTTTGATACTTTGCTCGCATCGTATCTTTTAGACCCGCAAAATCGACGCCACAATCTGGATGAATTGGCCCTGGTAAAATTCAAAAAAGTGAAGATTCCAATTGAAGATTTGATCGGCAAAGGGAAAAACCAGATTTCCATGCGAGATGCGCCGATCGAAAAAGTAAAAGAATATTGCTGTGAGGACATCGATTATACGGCCCGTCTAAAAGAATTATTCGAAGAAGAATTGAAAACAAGAAAACTGGATCACCTGCTTTTGGAAATCGAACTGCCTCTTTTGCGGATTTTAGCAAAAATGGAACGAACAGGAATCTACCTCGATACGGAACAACTCAATCTGCAAGGACAGGAAATTTCCAAAGATCTCCAGGAGATCAAAAAGAAAATTTTTCAAGAAACTGGAGAAGAATTCAATCTCAATTCCCCCAAACAATTAAGCCATATCTTATTTGAAAAGATGGCCTTGAAGCCCCCGCTTAGAAAAAAAACAGAGTTTTCCACTAGCGCCGACGTACTCGAGGAACTCGCAGAGCAAAACCACGTTGTTCAACACATTCTCGATTACCGCACGCTGGAAAAGCTCCGTTCCACTTACATCGAATCCCTTCCCGAAATGGTGAATCCCAATACCGGAAGAATTCACTGCACCTTCAACCAATCGATTGCTGCCACCGGCCGCCTTTCCTGCCAAAATCCCAATTTGCAAAATATTCCGATCCGAGGAAAGGAAGGCGCTGCAATCCGTTCTTGCTTCAAACCTGAAGAAATCCGGAACTGGAGTTTTTTGGGCGCAGACTATTCACAAATCGAACTACGCCTCTTGGCCCATTTCAGCGAGGACAAAGAACTCCTCCATGCATTCCAATCGGGTCGAGACATCCACACCCATACAGCCTCTTTGATTTTCGGGGTTCCTGAAAATGAGGTCACGCCCGAAATGCGGCATAACGCCAAAACGGTCAACTTCGGGATCGTGTATGGACAAGGTCCTTTTGGTCTTTCGCGGCAACTGCACATCTCCATGCGGGAAGCCTCTGATTTTATAAAAAAATATTTTGATCGGTACCCGCGCGTTTTAGACTATCTTGAATTTTGCAAAGAACAAGCGAGAAAAACAGGCTTTTCGCTTACCTTGACGGGCCGCCAAAGGCCTATCCCTGAAATTCTTAATAAAAACCCCTCTATCCGATCCGGAGCGGAGCGCCTTGCCGTCAACACCCCTTTGCAAGGAACAGCCGCCGACCTGATCAAAAAAGCCATGATCGAAATCGATCAAAAAATAGATGAGGAACGCTTAAAAGGGAAAATGGTCCTTCAGATCCATGACGAATTAATTTTTGAGATTCCAGACGGAGAAATCCTCGCTTTTCAAAAATTAGTCAAAAATAAAATGGAACAGGTCCTGAAGCTGAAAGTTCCTATTGAGGTCCACATCGCAGTTGGCAAGAATTGGGGCGAATGTTAAAATTAAAGAAAATTGCTATCACAGGTGGGGTAGCTAGCGGGAAAAGCTCTCTTTGCCAGTTCTTTGAAGAACTGGGGGCTTTTGTGGTCAACGCAGATGCGATCGTCCACGAACTACTAGACCCAAACACCGATCTCGGCAAGAAAATCATACGACAATTCGGCCCGGAAGTCCTCGACCAGAAAGTTCTTGATAAGACCCATGGAAATGTTCAAAAGGTTCAATTCAATCGTAAACTTATTGCTGAAAAGGCGTTTAAAGATCCGGAGCTTCTTAAGAAGCTGGAAGAATGGGTTCACCCCGCTGTACTTGCACGAATTGAAGAACTTTATGACCACGCCTGTAAAACAGGCCGCTACTCTTCCTTTGTGGTCGAGATCCCGCTCCTCTATGAGATCGGAGCGGAAAAATTTTACGATGTGGTAATCGCAGTGCTTGCAGATGAGAATGTCGCGAAAACGCGCTTTGAAAATGCAGGTTTTAAACCTAAGGAATATGAGCAAAGAATGAGTAGGCAGATGGCCCCCCAGCTAAAAGCAGACAAGGCCCGCTTTACCATTCGGAACAATGGTTCCCTTGAAGACCTTCGCGAAGAAGCTGTCAAGTTGAACCGCATCATCCATAACAAATAGAAAAATATTTGGAGTTTTCTTTTCATGAACCAAGATCAACAAACCGAGCAGCCTAATTCTGAAACGAATCGCCCAGCAGAACATTTTGAAACGGTGACTAAAATATCCGACTTGCAGCGGATGAATATCGACCAACTGCAAAATTATGCTCGAAACATTGGCCTTAGACACACAGCCTCCCTTCCGAAATCCGCTGTCGTATTCGAGATCGTAAAAACGATCTCTGACCGTCCTAATGAAGTGCTGTACGGCGAAGGGGTTCTCGAAGTCCTTCCCGATGGATTTGGATTTCTCCGCTCTCCCAACTACAACTACCTCCCTTCAGCTGAAGACATTTATGTATCCCCCGCCCAAATCCGCCGATTCGATTTGCGTAAAGGAGATACTATTTACGGATCGATCCGCGCTCCCAAAGACAAAGAAAAATACTTTGCGATGCTCAAAGTGGAGCGGATCAACGGAAAGACTTTCGAACAAACACGCGATCGCGTCCTTTTTGAAAACTTGACCCCGCTCTATCCTGATAAACGGTTAGTCATGGAAACGACACGGGAAAGACTTTCTACCCGCGTCCTCGACCTGGCTGCACCGATCGGGAAAGGACAGCGCGGATTGATCGTTGCTCCTCCTAAATCGGGAAAAACCGTCCTGATGCAGAATATCGCAAACGGAATCGAAACCAATAATCCTGAAGTGATTTTAATGGTTCTCCTCATCGACGAACGTCCTGAGGAAGTAACCGACATGATGCGAACCGTCAAAGGGGAAGTCATTGCTTCCACTTTCGACGAACCTCCTGAAAGACACGTGCAAATCGCTGAAATGGCGATTGAAAAAGCCCGCCGACTCGTCGAGTGTGGCTACGACGTAGTCATTCTCCTCGACAACATTACCCGTTTGGCCCGTGCTTACAACACCGTCCAACCCCATTCTGGAAAAATCCTTTCCGGGGGGGTCGATGCCAACGCGCTCCACAAGCCAAAACGCTTTTTCGGCGCAGCGCGCAATGTGGAACAAGGCGGTTCTCTAACGATCATCGCAACAGCCTTGATCGACACCGGCTCCCGAATGGACGAAGTTATTTTCGAAGAGTTCAAGGGAACGGGCAACATGGAGCTCGTCCTCGACCGCAGATTGGCCGACCGGCGCATTTGGCCTGCAATCGACCTGATCAAGAGCGGAACTCGAAAAGAAGAGCTTCTTTACCATCCTGCCGAATTGGAAAAGATTTACCTCCTCCGCCAAGGCGTTGCCGATCTTACGCCAGTAGACGCGATGAATCTCTTAACCGCGCGGCTTAAAAAAACCGCTTCCAATGCCGAGTTCCTTCTTTCAATGAAAGAATAAGTAGATGGGAAAATTCACCGCAGAGATTTTTTTTATCTGCGGTTTTATTCCGGATCCAAATTGAACTGTTTGCGTCAAATGAAGGTTTTCGATACAAGGAAACTGGAGACCTGAAACTATGCGGTTAGCTACTCTTCTGATCTGTTTTGTCATCGTAGGACTCGGTGGATTCTGGACCTGGATCTACGTCCCCGGAGTTCGAAGCAAAATAGAAGATTATTTCAGTTCAGGTACTTTTCAAACTTTAGAAGTTCGTTACTCCGCAGAAAGCATCATGGATGCCCACCGGAAAGAACTCTTGAAAGATGGCGACCATGTTTTTCTGGAACCGCGGTTGAAATTTGTTCCTTACCTTCTGATGGATGTAAAATACAATCGCTCCCAAGAAAAAACCGGAGAAGGATTGATTTTATGGGGCCTCGTCGATGGGGAAATGGTGATCAATACGGGCACCTGGGAAAAAACCCATGGATTCACCGATTGCATCGCTTCGAACGCGACCCGCCAGGAATTCAAAATCATCAATGCCCTCGCCTCTAAAGGAGGTTCTTGGGACCGAGAAGGCCTTTCCAAATTCTTGAATATCGAAAACAATATTCTGGATACTTGGGTCGATGCGTGCCGAAAGAAAAGCCTGATTGTGCAAAGTGGAAATAGTTACCGTCTTCATTTGCAAAATCCGAAACTGCAAGTAATCCCGGAAACCAAACTAGATCAATGGCTAGTCACTAAGTCGACTAAACACGCTCTTCGTGTGAAAAAACGATACCGCTCCTCTCAAATTGAAAACATCGCCCGAGCCGCCTTTGGCAATGATTTTGCCATTCGTAAAACAACTGAGATCTTCCTCCCTGTCTATAGCATCGTGGTTCAAAATCCCGATGGGACCCAAATGACCACCTATTGGAATGCCCTCAATGGGAAACGTTTGGCGACCACTCCCAACGAAATTGAATAAAATCATTCACGCGCACTTTCTTATTTTAATTTTAAAATAACTTAAAAAAGGAAAATTTATGTCAGTTCATTTTTCAGAAAAACCTCCCATTACAACAAATACAAACAGTGAAAAGATTCAAAAACCTAAAGCAACTAAAGCAGCCTCTGTTAATTTCGCCAAGACTGCTGCTTCCACTGCCAACAGCGCAGTAAACGTAGATTGTTATTTTAAATTCGAGAGAGAAGATAAAAAACACTTAACGGATTGGCAATGGGATAACGTCCAAAATCTCCAAGCCGCGCAAGATGGCGTTACTGAAAATGTCGTTTCTTCTAAACCCGATGGCGAATGCGTAATCCAATAAAATTGATTAAAAAATAAAATATCTTTAAGGTACCTCAAAGAAAAACTATCGAGGTACCTATGTCTCTTTTCCGCCGTTCGGCCCTTTTTCTTTTTGCCAGTATTCAAGGTCTGTTAGCGGTCAACTGTCCGCAAAATCCCCAACCCGATTGCTGTTTCCTCCAAGGAGAGCCTCTCGAAGGCTGCCCCTGCAAACCTGCCTACAATACCCCCGCGGCGATCGCTGTTAAAAATAAGTGGTGCGGCTGCTACAACGCCTTTATTGATGCCTCTTTTATTTATTGGCACGGAAGTGAAGAGGGATTGGAACTGGCCCGGAGCGGTGAAGCGGATAGCCCCGTTTTTGCTTTCCCTTTAAACGGCGAATTTATCTCTCAGCCTTTTGAATACAAACCTGGCTTTAAGGTGGGCGCAGGAATTACCGGCAACGATCAATGGATGCTCTATTCCGAGTATACTTGGATCCGCCAATCGACCACTCTAGACACCTCTCTCCCTCCTGCCTCTCAATTTCTTGGATTTGCACCCGTTTGGGAAATTCAAACTTGGTTCAATCAAGAAATAGATGGGAACCCTCTTTTAGGCACCGCTATCGGTTCCACATGGAAGCTTGCCATGGATCTGGTCGACCTCAATTTGAGCCGTCCTTATTACCAAGGACGCAATTTGACCATCGCCCCATTCGCAGGCCTTCAAGCTGCTTTTATCCGGCAATCCATGATCGTTGATTTAACTGTTTCTCCCTTATCCGTTGGGGGAGCAGGCAATCTCGCTCCGCAACCTATTTCATCGGTTAATAGATCCCACTCTTGGGCTATCGGGCCAAAAGTTGGCTTTAATGGATACTGTTTATTCCCTAGTGGCTTCAGGCTTCAAGGAAACGCGGCGGGCAGTATTTTATACACCCGGTATACGACCGTGGTCCATAAGGAATATGGAGCCTCCATCTTGACTGATTTAGGACCCTATCAAACTTCGTTCATCGATTACGATTGCCTCCGCCCAGTTGCTGAATTAGGGCTTGGACTCGGCTGGGGAACCTATTTTTCTTGCCAAAACTATCATATAGATTTTTCAGCTACTTATGATTTCCTTATTTTCTGGCAGCAAAACATGATACGCAGATTGGCAGATCTAGGAGCTGAAGGAGCTGGAAGCTCCCCGCTTGATTTGCATTTGCATGGATTAACAGTGACTGCAAGATTTGATTTTTAAAAAAACAATTTGTTTTTAATTTCAAATTGACTTGATCCCGTTTTTTATTATCTATATATTATCTGATAATAAAAAACGGGATTTATGACTCTAGCCATTTCTGTTCAAAAAAATATCTTTCAAGCCCCCCGTTCTGAAGAGCTCGATCGACCTTTTGCAAATTCCCCTTTAAAAGATATTTTCGAAACGGCCATTGCAGATAGAGAAAACCTTTCCCAATGCGTCACACAACTGGCTGAAACTTATTCCTTAGAACAGATCCAAGAGGAAGTCCGAAACGAATTCCCTTTCCATCAAAATGCTTTGCATACGGCAAAAGAATTGTTGCATGAAGCGAAGTACTATCTTGAAACAGCCCAAGATCTCCCTCCTTCAACCCGCACCCGAATTTCCTCCCTGCTTGATTCTATGATCGCTGTTCTAGAAAGTTTCTTGAACGCATTCGGTATTGCCGTTTTTTTCAAGCCCGCGGACAACGAAATCCATTCTGAATTCAAAGGGCAAAAAATCATGATGCTCGTCAGCTTATTTACCTTGCTGAGCGGCGTTTTAATGCCCGTGCTCGGACCGGCTTTATGCGGATCCGTTTTAGGGGGAATTTTTCTAGCAACAAGCGCCCTTAGCCTTATTTATCCCCATTTCCGTCCCGCTCCTACTTCCCTTCCCCATGCGGACAACTGGAGCAAAGAGTGCAGGATCGGCCATCTCGCTTTCCCTGAGGGAAGAAAGGCTTCCTTGGATGAAATTGCAGCCACCCTGATTGCGAGCAAAAATTCCCACACCCATGCCCTGCTTCTTGGGAAAACAGGGGTGGGAAAAACCGAAACGATCAAAGCATTCGTTCACGCTCTGGAAAGGGGCGATTACCCAGAACTTAAAGGGAAGCAAGTTTTCTATATCAACACAGCAAATCTCGTGAACTCGGCCGATATGTTCTCAGGATCCAATCGAATCTTAGCTCGAATCAGCGAAGCTTTAGGACGGCACCGTGACCAATTTATTCTAGTACTCGACGAGATTCATCTGGCTTGCCAGAAAAAGAAAAAAACAGGAATTGGGGATCAATTGAAAACTCTCCTCGACAGCGGCAAAAAGGGATTCCCTTATGTGATCGGGATCACAACCGAAGAAGAATTTTATCGCGACATCTACCTAGATCACGCAGCATTTGCCCGCCGGTTCAAACAGATTACGATCCAAAATACTGAAGATAGCGAAACGCTTAAAATTTTAAACCATTTCCTAATAAAAAAAGCACCCACCATTCTTTTGGCCCCCAATGCCATCCAGAACCTTTTGAATAAAACAAAAAGCGCCTTTGGCGAACAAGCAGCCCAGCCAGGAACTTCCCTGAAAATCCTCTCTCAATGTCTGAAAAAAACGGGACCTTCTGAAAAGCCTCCGCTGCAAATTCAGATCGAGCAAATCAGAAACCGCATTCAGGCCATTTATTCTCAAAGCGCCGCCGCATCCCTCCTTCCTTATACCCAAGAAAATGAAACAGCGGCAAAATGGGAAAAAGAAATTCAGAACCTTGAAAAATTATTGAAAAAAGAACAGACCGATATCGACTATCTGATTGCCCTACAAAGCGAACTAGCCCTGACTAAAACATCGGCATTCCAAACCGCGCTTGAAGCTTCCGATTTTGCCCGCAATCTCCTCCCAAAACAGAAAAAGAAACTAAAAGAATTCCTCCTTCAAACTCATTTCCTTGCGCCCGCCCTGGAAAAAACCATCCTTTCCCAAGGAGCCTCCCTAGGGATCCCTGTCCAGATCAACGATACTCTGATTGATCAGGTCATCGAAGAGGAACTGGCCAACACCTCAAAAGTGAAAGAAATGATCGAACAAGGGAAACAGCAGCTCGCCCACCGGAAAAAAGCTTAATCCTCTCAGAAAATCGCAAATAAATTTTTAAAACCCGCTGCTAAAGGAAAAATTCTCCTCTTTAATAAAAGCCTTAAGTTGCTGGAAACCCTATTTTGTCCTAAGATAGTTCCTTTTTATGTGGAAAGATGGCTGAGCGGCCGAAGGCACGTCCCTGCTAAGGACGCATACCTGTTAAAGGGTATCGAGGGTTCAAATCCCTCTCTTTCCGAACGCAGTGAGTAAAGAAGAGACGCACCTGCGTGCGTCTCGCGAGGATTTGAAGTGAGCAGCGATGTTTTTGTTCTGCAAAAACCGATGCGAACCGGTTCCGAAAGACGAAGATCTGCTTCGCTTTGAGGGAAAGACCTCTCTTTCCGAAGGAATGAAGCAACCCGCCTGCGTGGGTTGCTTTGATTTAAAAAGCCCAAGTAATAGCTGTAGCTAAAAAGACAAAAATAGCTGCTGTGGAGAGGGCCGCTAAATAGCCAATCCCTACAATCAATCCATCGTCTTCTAAGATTCCCAAAGAAATTAAAAGGATCGACCACGCGGCAGTGATGTTGGATAATGGAACAGGAAGAGGGAGGGCCAGAAAAAGTCCAAGAATGAAAATCATCAATCCATGAACCACTTTTGCCGCTCGAGGTGAACACATCCAACTTAATCTTGGATGGATGAAACGTTTTATTTTCTTACCCAAAGCAAGCGCTTTCTTAACGATTTTCCGAACTTTCCGAATGGAAATACTTTTTTCCCGGATTTTTTTTGGAAGCCACATTTGCTTGGCGAAGGCCATCCTCAATCCAATAAATGCAATGATCAAGCCGAAAGGAAGAGCCGATCCCGGAATTTGAAAAGGGAGGCAAAAAGGAAGGCTCAATAAAATAAGCACCAAGGCTTTGCCTTTTCCAGACAAAACCTTCAGAATATCTTGCACAGAAAGAGACTTCTCTCGTTCTGTCATTTCTTGCAGGGCCAAAAGGCTCTCTTCTAAATTTTTAACTTTTTTCATCGGAGTCGCAAAGGATCCTTTTCTGCCAAGCGCAGATAGCTTCTAAGCCTTCTATTGCTGATCTG
>Ga0075370_10000393_pt1 | contig 16172 bp, 17 predicted proteins | sample EndMethybrTD3035_FD_71398 | JGI IMG/M metagenome (GOLD analysis project Ga0075370, IMG submission 71398) | Populus endosphere microbial communities from Tennessee, USA - Endosphere MetaG P. TD hybrid TD303-5 | ecosystem: Host-associated > Plants > Roots > Endosphere | place: USA: Tennessee... | reverse complement strand
GACGTCATGCTGGTGCTCCTGATCATCTTCATCATCACCGTGCCGGTGATGAAGCACGCCGTGAACATCGACCTCCCTCGCGCGAGCAGCGAACCGGAGCAGACCAAGCCACAGAACATCCTCTTTACCGTGGCGGCGGACGGGAGCTACTACTGGAACGAGCAGCGGATCGACGACAGCGAATTGAAGGCGCGGCTGGCCGCCGAGGCCGCCAAGGACCCGCAGCCCGAAATGCACATCCGCGGCGACAAGGCGGTGCGTTACGAGCGCGTCGCGCAGGCCATGTCGGCAGCGCGCGAGACCGGCGTTCGCAAGATCGGATTCATCACCGAACCCGATCCCAAGTAGGGCCGGAGGGCAAGCCCAAAAAAGCGATGAGCGCGATTGACTTTTTATTGAGAATCATTATCATTTGTCTACCGTTCAGATAAAGGAATTCCCGATGCAAGCCGTGCCCAACGCGTTCAGTGTCTTGAGCCATTCCTCGCTCGAACATTCCAGCGGCGGACGTGCAAGCATCGAGGCTCCCCGCCCTGCAACCCTGTTCGAGAGCGCGGAGCTTCTCAAGGGCGACAAGAGCGTCGGCATCATGCACAACGGCTCCCTGTACCGGCTGCAAGCCACCAAACTCGGCAAGCTGATCCTCACCAAGTAGGGTTCAGTACGCCTCTCGCGCAAGTTTCATCGTGGGGCGACTCGAGGAGATCGGATCTCCGAAGGGTCGTTTTTTGCTAGCCAACGGCTGCTCGCCGACTAGCCAAGCTTTTTTTCCCTCTTGACCTCCAAGAAAAAACGCCGACCCGGGAGGTCGGCGTTTTGCATGGGACGCCTGAAATCAGAGGCCGAGCGCCGCGATGCCGGCCCTGGCGATCTGGGCATCCTCGTTCGACTTGACACCGCTGACTCCGACCGCGCCGATCACCTGACCGTCCTTGACGATCGGCACACCCCCCTCCAGCAAACCATCGATGCCAGGCGCCGAAAGGAACGAGGTCCGGCCGCCATTGACCATGTCCTCGTAGACCTTGCTTTCGCGCCGCCCCATGGCGGCCGTGTGAGCCTTGGCCGGCGCGATGTGCGATGAGATGGCCGCGGCGCCATCCAGCCGCTGCAGCCACAGCAGGTTGCCGGCGTCGTCGGCGATCGCGATGGTCACCGCCCAATTGTTCTTGAGCGCTTCGGCTTCGGCCGCTGCGGCGATCGCCTTGACGTCGGCGAGTTCGAGAAAGGACTTGGTCTTCATGATTTTGCGAATAGTGAGCAAATGCCGAGCATAGCGCCCGCGCCTGCCTGAACGCTTACGAAAGACCAGGGGCGCATAAGCGCCATGCCGAGGCGGGTCTTTTCACAGGCGGGTCCTTGCAGCCCCCTAGAATGACCTCAACTGCTGCATCGCAGCCAACATCAGGAGCTTCAGCAATGAACGACCGCGTCAACACCCTTGCCACTTCCGTCGGCTACGGCCAGGCGCTGCCGCAAGCAGAGCGCCAGCGCGTACTTCGCAACACCTATTGGCTGCTCGCCGTGAGCCTGCTTCCCACCGTGCTGGGCGCCTGGCTCGGCGTCGCCACCGGCATCACCCGCGCGCTTACCGGCGGCCTCGGCCTCATGGTGTTCCTGGGCGGCGCCTTCGCCTTCATGTTTGCCATCGAGAAGACCAAGAACTCTGCCACCGGCATTCCGGTGCTGCTGGGCTTCACCTTTTTCATGGGCCTCATGCTTTCGCGGTTGATCGCGATGGTGCTGGGCTTCAAGAACGGCTCCGAACTCATCATGACCGCCTTCGGCGGCACGGCCGGCGTGTTCTTCGTGATGGCCTCGCTGGCTACCGTGATCAAGCGCGACCTGTCGGGCATGGGCAAGTGGCTATTCGTCGGCGCGATGGTGCTGATGATCGGCGCGATCATCAATGTGTTCGTGGGTTCCAGCGCCGGCATGCTCGCGATTTCGGTCGCCGCGATCGGCATCTTCTCGGCCTACATGCTCTATGACCTCAAGCAGATCATGGACGGAGGCGAGACCAACTACATCAGCGCCACGCTGGCGCTCTACCTGGATATGTTCAACGTGTTCCAGAGCCTGCTGGCTTTGCTGGGCATCTTCGGCGGCGAGCGCGACTGAGATCGCCTCGACTTTGAAAAAGGGGCCTTCGGGCCCTTTTTTCATGCCCGCTCGAACACCGCGATCGACTCGACGTGCGCCGTGTGCGGGAACATGTTGACCACGCCGGCCAAAGTGCATCGATAGCCCGCCTGATGCACCAGCAGACCGGCATCCCGCGCCAGCGTCGAGGGATTGCAACTCACGTAGACGATCCGCTTGGGAGGCGACCAACCGTCCCTGTGCAGATCGTCATGCTGGTGGAGGTCGGCCAGCGCCTTGGCCAGCGCGAAGGCACCCTCGCGCGGCGGATCGACCAGCCATTTCTCCGCTGCGCCATCAGCGACCAGCATCTCTGGCGTCATCTCGAACAGGTTGCGGGCCACGAAGCTTGTCGGCGCGAGCGCGCCCCGGCCAGGCACCGCGTCCTGGTTTCGCGCCAAGCTCTCTATGGCCCTGGCCACCAGCGTGTCGCTGCCTTCGATGCCCAGCACTTCCCGCGCACGGGTCGCGAGCGGGAGCGTGAAATTGCCCAGTCCGCAGAACCAGTCGATGACGCGCTCCTCTGCCTGGACGTCGAGCAAGCGCAAGGCGCGGCTGACGAGCACGCGGTTGATGTGCGCATTGACCTGGGTGAAATCGGTGGGCTTGAAAGGTATCGTGACGCCGAACTCCGGCAACTGATAGGCCAGCGCCGGCCCGCCGGGTGTCAGCAGCCGCACCGTCTCGGGCCCCTTGGGTTGCAGCCACCACTGCACACCCTCGTGGGCGGCCCCAAAGGCCTCGAGGCGCGCGATGTCCGCGCGGGAGAGTGGCTCCAGATGCCGCAACACCAGCGCGATCACGCCGAGCCCGGTCCCGTCGGGCGCATCGCCGCACGCCAGTTCGATTTGCGGGCAGGTGTCGCGAGCATCCATCGATCCGATCAAGTCGCGCAGCGGCATGAGCATGGCGCTGACGCGCGCCGGCAGTACCGGGCACACCTGCATGTCGGCGAGATAGCGGCTCTTGCGTTCGTGAAAGCCGATCAGCACCGTGCCTTTCTTGACCACATGACGCACAGACAGCCGGGCGCGATAGCGATAGTGCCAGGCAGGGCCTTCGAGCGGCCGCAGCATGTTCTCCGGCCGCACCTTGCCAAGATGCCACAGGTTGTCCTCGAGTGCACGCTGCTTGACTGCCACCTGCGCCGCAGCGTCGAGGTGCTGCATCTTGCAGCCGCCGCACGCACCAGCGTGCAATCCGAAATGCGGACATCCGGGACGCACGCGCTGCGAGGACTCGCGGCGGATCGCGGTCACCGTGCCCTGCTCCCAGTTGTTTTTCCTCCGCTGTACCTTGAGCTGCACTTCCTCAAAGGGCAGCGCGCCCTCGATGAATACCACCATGCCATTAGCCTTGTGTGCCACGCCCTGTGCGTCGAGGTCGAGCGACTCGACCTGCAGCCATTCATCGTGGGGCTGCTGCTGAGCCTCTTTGCTTCCTGTCGATTCCGTCATACATGGATTGTCTCAGGGCGGCATGCCCCGCCCGGACCGATGCCTACAGGAGCGCGTCGCGCTGCACGCCCGCGCGCGCGAGTTGGCGTCGCATCTTGGCGAGCGCCTCGTTCTGGATTTGCCGCACGCGCTCGCGCGTGAGGCCCAGTCGCACGCTCAGCACCTCGAGCGTCTCCGGATCGCGGTCATGCAGCCCGTAGCGCCCTTCGAGCACCTCGCGTTCGCGATCGCTCAGCGCCAGGATCCACTGGTCGAGAAGCTTCTCCACCTCGTGCGTCTGGGTGGTGCCCGTCGGGTCGCTGTGCTCATCCTCGGATGCGACCGTGTCGGCGAGGCTGAAATTGTCCTCGCTGCGCTCGCTGCCGGCATCGAGCGAACGCGGCGCCTCGGCCAGCGCCATCAGATCGGCCACCGTCTGTACCTCGCGACCCAGTAGCGCCGCCACGTCTTCCACCCGCACGCCATCCGGGCGGCGTGCGATGAAGTCGGCATCGCCCTCCAGGGTGCGCCGCGCGCGCATCACCTGTTGCAGCTCGCGCACCACATGCACCGGCAGGCGAATGGCACGCGCCTGCATCATCGCCGCGCGCTCGATCGACTGGCGAATCCACCATGTCGCATAGGTCGAGAAGCGAAAGCCGCGTTCCGGCTCGAACTTGTTGATCGCGTGCATCAGGCCGAGGTTGCCTTCCTCGATCAGGTCCGCCAGCGGCACGCCGCGGCCGAGGTAGGCTTTCGCGATGTTCACGACGAGCCGCAGGTTGTGTTCGATCATCGACTGGCGCGCCGAGAAATCTCCGCCACGCGCGGCACAGGCAGTACGGTACTCCTCGTCGGGTGTGAACAGCTCGGTTCGCCGGATCTCTCGCAGATAGAGCGTCAGCGAATCGCCGCCTTCGCCGCCCAGCTCTAGCGGAGCGGCTTCACGCGAAACTTCTTGTGCCGCCTCGCTGCCGATGCGCTCGACCGCTTCGTCCGCCGGCAGAGCAGGTCCGAAGGCACCGAGGGGCACTGCGCCGCCGTTACCCGCCGCGAGCCGCACGATCTGAACGCGACGCAGGCGAGAGGCGGCCATGCATGATCCTAACGGGCGGGCAGATAGCGCGCCGGATCGACAGGCTTGCCCTGCCGGCGGATTTCAAAATGCAGCTTCACGCGGTCCGCATCACTGTTGCCCATTTCCGCGATCTTCTGTCCCTTCTGGACCGACTGGTCCTCCTTCACCAGCAGCGTCCGGTTATGGGCGTAGGCGGTGAGGTAGGTGTTGTTGTGCTTGAGGATGATCAGGTTGCCGTATCCGCGCAGGCCCGCGCCCGCATAGACGACGCGCCCATCTGCCGCGGCGAGCACCGAGTCGCCGGCCTTGCCGCCGATGTCGAGGCCCTTGTTCTTGGCCTCGTCGAAGCCTGCGATCAGCGAACCCTGGGCTGGCCAGATCCAGCCCACGTCTTCATCACCCGAGGCCGTTGCGGCCGGTGTCGCAGGCGATGCCGTGACGATGGAGGGCGTGGGCTTGGCGGCCGCGCTCGCGGCCACCGCTGGAGCTGGCGTTGCTGCGGCGGCCGACCCCGCGCTCGGTGCTGCAGTGGCGGTGCGCGTCGCATCGTTGGCAGAGGCGGGCGGCACTGCCGCCGTTGCGACAGCGCCGGTCGGTGGGATCACGCGCAGCACTTGGCCCACTTCGATCAGGTCCGGATTTTCGAGATTGTTCCAGCGCGCGATATCGCGCCAGTTCTGACCCGTCTCCGTGCCGATGCGGCGAATGGTGTCGCCGGGACGCACCGCGTAGTAGCCGGGCTTGCCGTAGTTCTCGATCCCCGGAAGCGGCTTGCCCGACGCATCGGTGGTGATGGGAGGCGTGCCCGGTGCGGCTGGCGCAGCCACAGCCGGCGCTCCGATCATCGTGCCACGGTCCTCCACCGGAACGGGCCCGCGCTTCGCGGCACACCCCGCAATCAAGAGTGCGACCAGCAGCGTCACGCCAGCAAGCCAGCCCCGATTGCCAATACCCTGCATGTGTTCTTCCTTCAAGCAATTCCCGATTTTAGGGGGACAAAGTGGACCGCCTCAAGAACGCGGCGCTCCTGTCCGCGCGCTGTCTTGTCGATCACGACGAGGGCCTGTCCACCCGTCGCCGACTGCGTAGGCGCGACGATGCGGCCGCCGACAGCGAGCTGCGCGAGCCAAGTTTCCGGCACTGCCTCGCCTCCGGCCGCAGCGATGATGGCGGCGTAGGGTGCACCCTTCGCGTAACCCACCATGCCGTCGCCGAGGAGCAGGTGCACAGTGGCCAAGCGAAAGGGACGCAGATTGGCACGCGCACGCTCATGCAGGCCGCGCAGCCGCTCGATGCTGTAGACCTCCGCCGCGACTTGGCCCAGCACGGCGGCCTGATACCCGCAGCCGGTGCCGATCTCGAGCACACGCCCGAGCCTTTCGCCGGGCTTATTCGCCAAGGCGGGTGCGCCGAGCAGCAGTTCGATCATGCGGGCCACCACACTGGGCTTCGAGATGGTCTGACCCAGCCCAATCGGAAGACTGGTGTCTTCGTATGCCTGATTGACCAAGGCGCTGTCGACGAAGCGATGGCGCTCGACCGCTCCCATCGCGCGCAGCACGCGCGTGTCGGCGATGCCCTGCGCGGCGAGCCGCTGGACCATGCGCGCGCGCACTGCGTCCGATGCCATCGACGGCGCGTGGTGAACGATCGGCTTTGCAGGCACGGCCGAAGTCCGGCCGCGCGTGACCGCGGACGCAGTGGGCGTGAGCCGGACGGGAAACCCGGGCCGTTGGCTCGCCATGTTCAGGAGAGCTCGCCCAGCCGCGCGACGGTGTCGCGCCACTGCCCCAGGTGCGCGTGGTCGGTCAGGTCGATCTGCAATGGCGTCAATGCAATGTGGCCGGCGGCCGTCGCATGAAAGTCGGTGCCCTCGCCGCTGTCCTTGGCCCCGCCCGCGCCGGCGATCCAGTACATGGTCTCGCCGCGCGGGCTGTCCTGCGTGATGACCTTCTCAGCGGCATGGCGGCGTCCCAACCTGCAGACCTTGATCGGCTTGAGCTCTTCGAAGGGCAGGTTCGGCACGTTGACATTGAGCAGGAAGGCAGGCCCTGCGAGCATGCGCTCGCGCTCGATCTGCTCAACCAGCCGCCGCGCCGCGCGCGCCGCAGCGTCGACATGCGCCCAGCCCTTCTCGATCTGGGAGAAGGCGATCGCCGGAATGCCGAAAAGGTACGCCTCCATGGCGGCGCCGACGGTGCCCGAGTAGATCGTGTCGTCGCCCATGTTGGCACCGTTGTTGATGCCGGAGACCACGAGGTCGGGCCGGTAGTCGAGCAGCCCCTTGAGCGCGATGTGCACGCAATCGGCCGGCGTGCCGGTCACATAGCGAAAACCGTTGTGTGCCTTGTGCACGTACAGCGGCGCCGCGAGCGTGAGCGCATTCGACTTGGCGCTGTTGTTGTGCTCGGGCGCAACCACTTCGACTTCCGCCACCTCCTTTAGCGCATCGTGCAATGCAACGATGCCGGGAGCCTGGAAGCCATCGTCGTTCGAAATGAGTATCTTCATGGCGTTGGTAGTGCGCGCGATTGTAGGCGGCGGGCGCGTCACGGCAGGGACAATGCCTGCCTGCGGGCCGGCCTATCATGACCCGGATTCGTTGCCCCCCAGATTCACCCAAGGAGACCCGAGCATGCACGCATGGCTCTGCGAAAACCCGACCGGCGTCGAAGCGCTGACCTGGAAAGAACTGCCGACCCCCACGCCCGGCCCGGGCCAGGTGCTGATCGAGATCAAGGCGGCGAGCCTGAACTTTCCCGATCTGCTGATCGTGCAGAACAAGTACCAGATCAAGCCACCGCTGCCCTTCGTGCCTGGTTCCGAATATGCCGGCGTGGTCTCGGCCGTAGGCGAAGGCGTCACCCACCTGCGCGTTGGCCAGAACGTCGCCTGCCTCTCAGGCACCGGGGGCTTCGGAACGCACACCCTGGCGCCCGCCGCGCTCTGCATGCCTCTGCCCGAGGGCTTCGGCCATGTCGATGCAGCCGCCTTCATCATGATCTATGCGACCTCATGGCATGCGCTGATGGACCGCGCGCAACTCAAGGCCGGCGAGACCGTGCTGGTGCTCGGCGCGGCCGGCGGCGTCGGCACCGCCGCCATCCAGATCGCAAAAGCCGCGGGTGCCAAGGTGATTGCGGCAGCATCGACGGATGAGAAATGCGAGTTGTGCAAATCCATCGGTGCGGACCTCACCATCAACTACACCACCCAGGCACTTCCCAATGCCTTTCGAGATGCCGTGAAGGCCGCGACGGAAGGCAAAGGCCCGGACGTCATTTACGACCCCGTGGGCGGAGAATTCGCCGAACCCGCATTCCGCTCCATCGGCTGGCGAGGGCGCTATCTGGTCGTGGGTTTCGCATCAGGTCCCATTCCCTCACTGCCGCTCAATTTGATGCTGCTCAAGGGCGCATCGGTGGTCGGCGTGTTCTGGGGCGATTTCGCCAAGCGTGAACCCAAGGCCAATGCGCAGATGATGGCCGAATTGGCGAAGTGGTACGGTCAAGGGAAGATCAAGCCGGTCATCGATTGCACCATGCCCATGGCAGAGCTCAAGGCCGCGTATGCGCACATGGGCTCACGTGGCGTCAAGGGCAAGCTCGTCATGGTCAACTGACCATCGCGCACACGCAGCCATAAAAAAGCCCGCAGCGCGGGCTTTTTCAATGGAGAAGCAAAGGGCCTAGCGGATCTCGAAATCAGAGAGCGATTTGCCCGCGGCCAGTGCCTCGGTGATCCAGCGCGGCTTGCGACCACGTCCCCCGGACCAGGTTTCCCCGGTCGGGCTGCGGTACTTTGCAGCGGACTTCGGCGCCGTGACGGGAGTTCCCCGCCTGCCGCCGCGCGCCGTGAGCTTCAAATCGGCTGCCGTCAAGCCGTATTCCGCGATCTTCTTGCGCAACTCCTCGACCACGCCCGCGCGCTCCTGATTGCGCAGTTCCTCGGCTTGCTTGCGCAATTGCGCAATCTGCTCGTCGTGCTTCTTGATCTGGGAATTGATGTCGGCAAGTGTTGAGGCCATCGGTGAAAGTTCCTCCAATTAGGAAGCCGAATTCTAATTCAAGTCCGAATTGCCGCAAGCACTGCCCGCCCGAAAAAAAAGCGCCGGTCTAACGACCGGCGCTTTTCTCAAAGCAGTTTGGGGTGGCTGATGGGACTCGAACCCACGACGACCAGAATCACAATCTGGGACTCTACCAACTGAGCTACAGCCACCGCAGAGCCCGCAATTGTAGCCGGAAAAAACCTAGCGTCCGACGCCCATGCCTGCGTCGACCGGTTTCGGCACCAGAATCTCGGCCTTGACTCGGCTCTTCAGCAACTCGTAGTAGGCAGCCGCCTCCGCCGCTGCGGTCGTGATGGCGACCTGCTGGGTTTCCTGCTGCGCCACCTCGGGCGCAGGCGGTGTCCGCGGCACGGCCTTGTTGACGCGAACGACCGCATAGCCTTGCGTGCCCAGATCCACCCCCACCAGCGTGGGCAGCTTGGCCGGGTCGGAGCGCAGTGCGCTCTCGAGGATCGGCGTCGGCTGCGACTGCGCGTCGAGCCGGGACACGGTCAAGGCCGCGCCGAAGTTTGCGCCGGCCGCATTCGATTGCCAGGCTGCGAGCTTGGCCTCGCCCTCGGTCTTGGCCAGCGCCGCCGCTCGCTCGGCGACAAGCTGCGCGCGAACCTTGTCCTTCACCTCGTCCAAAGGCTGTGCCCGTGCCGGGTTGTATTGCGTCACCCGTCCCGATGCGAGCTGGTTGGGACCGACCTCGATCGCCTCCGTGTTGTGCTTGCGCTCGAGCGAATCGGGGGCGAACAGGGCGCTCAGGAAATTGCGGCTGGCCAGGACGCCCGCTGCGCCCGGCACCGGCGTGCGCGTCACCTTGTCCGCAGTGCGGATCGTGAGCTTCAGCTTGTCGGCCGCGGGCTTCAGGCTGTCGGGCTGCTGATAGACGGCATCGGTGAAGCTCTCCGCCGCCTTGGCGAACTCCTGCGTGGCCTGTTGGCTGCGGACCTCGTCCTCGATCTTCGCGCGCACCTGCTCGAAGGGCGGCACAGCCCCCGGCTTGATGTCGTTGAGCTGGATGATGTGGTAGCCGAACTCTGTTTCGACCACGTCGCTGACCTCGCCCTTCTTGAGCGCAAACATCGCATCCTCGAAAGGCTTCACCATCGCGCCGCGTGTCACGAAGTCGAGATCGCCACCCTTCTCCGCGGAGCCCGGGTCCTGCGAGTTCTTGCGCGCGAGATCGGCGAAGCTGCTCGGCGTCTTCTTGACCTCAGCCAGCAATTGCTGGGCCTTGGCGCGCGCCTTTTCACGCTCGGCGGCAGGGGCGCCCGGAGGCGCGGTGATCAGGATGTGGCTGGCACGCCGTTCCTCCTTGGTGCCGAAGCGCGCGCTGTTCTGTTCGTAGTAGGTCCGCAGGTCCGCCTCATTGACGGCGATGTTCTTCTTGGCAGCCTCGAGATCCAGCACCAGGTATTCGATGCTCGCCTGCTCCGGCACCTGGAATTGCGCAACGTGCTGCTTGTAATAAGCCTCCAGATCCGCATCGCTCACATTGACTTTCGATGCGAACTCGCCGGGCGCGAAACGCGCGACCTGGATCTCGCGCCGATCATAGAAGGCATTGAGCGTGGCGGCGGCCTGCGCCGGCGTCGCGAAGGCCGTGTCGGCGATGCCCTTCAGCACCTGCTGGCGCACCATCTGCGCAGCGAGCGCGGCCTGGTGTTGCTCGGGCGTCATGCCGGTGGCGCGCGTGAACAGCTCGCGATCGAACTGGCGCTTGCCATCCTTGACGACCACGAAGCTCGCCAACCCCGGGTCGTTCTGGAAGATCTCCAGCTGCCGCTGCTCCGTCACCACGAAGTGCTCCTGGTTCGCGGCGGCCGCCAGCACGCGATCGCGCACCATGCGCTCCAGCGTCGCAAAGCGCTCCGTCTCGGTATCGAACATCGCCGCATCCACGTCGGGCCTTTGCTGGCGGATGCGGTCGACGTCGCTGCGATGCTGCTGGTCCCATTCCGGCCGGCGAATGCTCTCGCCCGCCACGCTGGCGACCTTCTCGCCTCTATCGGCCGAGCGGCTGTAGCGATCCAGGACGCCGACCACCACGAAAGACGGCACGATCAACAGGAACAAGACGACCATCAGGACTTTGTTGTGCTGTCGGATGAAATCGAACATGGATGGATGTCTCTGTAGCGAAAAACAAAAAAGGCGAACTGTCCGTTCGCCTTTGCATCGGTTGGTGGGTGCTGAGGGGCTCGAACCCCCGACCTACGCCTTGTAAGGGCGCCGCTCTACCAGCTGAGCTAAGCACCCAACCGCGACCCGTTCATCAGTTCAGCGCATCTTTCAGCGCCTTGCCGGGACGGAACTTCGGGATCTTGGCGGCCTTGATTTTAATCGCGTCGCCGGTGCGCGGATTGCGGCCCGTGCGCGCAGCGCGTTTACCCACAGCGAAAGTACCGAAGCCGACGAGCGAGACGGAGCCGCCCTTTTTGAGCGTCGTACGAATGGCGCCGATGGTCGACTCCAGCGCGCGCGTGGCAGCGGCTTTGGAGATATCGGCGTTTTTTGCGATGTGCTCAATCAGTTCGGTTTTGTTCACAAGGACCCCTTGCAGGAAAAGATAGTTGATCGGTTTGCGTCAGAAGCGGTGCCGGCCCCGTGACGAAGCCACGGGGTTCGTTGAAGAAAGAGGATGGCAGTTCTGAGCGCCGGCAGCGCACTGCCGAGAAGGATTACAACCACTGGTCCACAGGGTGTCAATATGACACTCACCCGTGCAATCCAGCGAGGACCGCGATTCTAGTGGGGTTTGGCGCCGGTCCCTTTCCGGCGCCCGCGTTCAGAGCGCCTGCTCGACCGCGCGGCCCAGGTCAGCCGTGTTCGCGCTGCCGCCGATGTCCGGCGTGCGCGGCGCGCCGCTCGCCGGCGCCAGGACCTTCTCGATCGCAGCCAGGATCAGATCGTGCGCGTTCTTGTGCCCCAGGAACTCGAGCATCATGGCGCCGCACCAGATCTGGCCGATCGGATTGGCGATGCCCTTGCCCGCGATGTCCGGCGCCGAACCATGCACCGGCTCGAACAGCGATGGGGTGGTGCGGTCCGGGTTGAGGTTGGCACTCGGCGCAATGCCGATGGTGCCGGTGCAGGCCGGGCCCAGGTCGGAGAGGATGTCGCCGAACAGGTTGCTCGCCACCACCACGTCGAAGAAGTCGGGACGCTGCACGAAATGCGCGGTCAGGATGTCGATGTGGAACTTGTCGAGCTCGACGCCCGGATAGCTCTTCGCCATCTCGGCCACGCGCTCGTCCCAGTAAGGCATGGTGATCGAGATGCCGTTGGACTTGGTCGCGCTGGTCAGGTGCTTCTTCGGCCGCGACTGCGCCAGCTCGAAGGCGAACTTGAGGACGCGGTCGACGCCCGTGCGCGACATCACGGTTTCCTGGACCACGATCTCGCGGGCCGTGCCCTCGTACATGCGCCCGCCGATGCTGGAGTACTCGCCCTCGGTGTTCTCGCGCACGATGTACATGTCGATCTCCCCGGGCAGCCGTGGCTTGCCGTCGCGCCGCACCACCGGCGCGATGATGCCGGGCATCAGGCGCGCCGGACGCAGGTTGATGTACTGGTCGAACTCGCGGCGGAACAGCAGCAGCGAACCCCAGAGCGAGACATGGTCCGGAATCTTCTCGGGCCAACCGACGGCACCGAAGTAGATTGCATCGTGCCCTCCGATCTGCTCCTTCCAGTCGTCGGGCAGCATCTTGCCGTGCTTCTCGCAGTAGTCCCAGCTGGAGAAGTCGAAGTGATCGAAATGCAGGTCGATGCCGAACTTGCGGGCCGCGGCGTCGAGCACCCGCAGCCCCTGCGGCATGGTTTCCTTTCCGATGCCATCGCCTGCGATGACTGCGATGCGGTGCTTGCTCATGGTCTCTGTCCTTGGTTTGTGCGTTGGAGAAAGAAAGGCAGCGCATCGGCCAGCAGCTCGCGCGGCGCTTCCTCGGGAATGTAGTGGCCGCATGGGAGCGTGCCGCCCGACACCTCGATGGCGCGCTCGCGCCACAGCGCGAGCACATCGAAGCAGCGACCGACCACGCCATGCTCGCCCCACAGCACGCGCAGCGGCTGGACGAGCTTGCGGCCGGCCGCGATGTCCGCGCGGTCGTGCTCGAGATCCACACTGGCCGACGCGCGGTAGTCCTCGCACACCGCCTGCGCCGTGCCCTCGATCGCGATGCAGCGTTCGTACTCCGCCAGGGCTTCAGGGGCAAAGGGTGCCAGCCCCGCATGACGGCCACCCATCACGCTTCGTACATAGCGCACCGGATCAGCCTCGATCAGCGCCTCGGGCAAGGGCGGCGGCTGGATCAGGAAGAACCAGTGCCAGTAGGCACGAGCGAAGGCCTCTGTCGTGTTCTCGTACATCGCGAGCGTGGGCGCGATGTCGAGCAGCATGAGGCGCTCGACCGCCGAGGGATGATCCGCCGCCAGCCGATGGGCCACGCGCGCGCCGCGGTCATGCGCCAGCACGCCGAAGCGGTCGAATCCATGGTGATGCATGGCGGCCAGCGCATCGATCGCCATCTCGCGCTTGCTGTAGCGCATGTGCTGCACATCGGCCGCCGGGCGCCCCGAATCGCCATAGCCGCGCAGATCGAGCGCGACGACAGTGAAGTGCTCCGCCAGCGCCGGTGCCGTGCGATGCCAGATGGCATGCGTCTGCGGATGTCCGTGCAGCAGGAGCAAGGGCGCGCCACGCCCACCGATCCGGCCATGCAGGCGGACGCCATCGCGGGAGAGGTCGAAACTGGCGAAGGAGGTGAACACGGCAGAATTGTGCGTTGCGCCCCTCGCCGAAGCAAGCAACAATGAGCCAATTGATACTTTCCATATCGGCAGCAATGGATCGCGCAGACCTCGAACTCGTGACGGCCATCCGCGACCGGGGCAGCCTCGCCGGCGCGGCCGCGGTGCTGGACGTCGTTCCCTCCGTCGTCACCAAGCGCCTGGGTGCGCTCGAGGCGCGGCTCGGGCAGCGCCTGTTCGATCGCACCACGCGGCGGCTCAGTGCCACCGCCGAGGGCGAAACCGTGTGCCTGCATGCCCAGGCCCTGCTGCAAGGCTTCTCGGCACTGGAGAACGAGCTCGGCGAGCGGCAGAACGAGCTGGCGGGCTCGATCCGGCTGGCTGCGACCTTCGGCTTCGGCCGGCGCTGGCTCGGCCCGGCGCTGGCGAGCTTCCAGGCCCGGCACCCGGCGCTGCAGATCCAGCTGCAGCTGACCGAGCAATTGCCGGAGCTCGGCGCGGAGGGCTACGACGGCGCCGTCTGGCTGTGGCCGGTGCAGCGCCGCCATGCGGGCGATTGGGTCAGGCGCCGGCTCGCACGCAACCAGCGCGTGCTCGCGGCCGCACCCGGCTACCTCGAGCGGCGCGGCCGGCCTGCCGACCTCGCCGCGCTGGCAGCGCACGATTGCCTGGTGGCGCGCGAGAACGGCGGCGAGGGCGGCGAGCGCGATGCCACGCTCTGGTCGCTGCGCAACGCCAAGGACGGCAGCATCGCGCGGGTGCGCGTGCGCGGCCCGCTCGCCAGCAATTCGGGCGAGCTGGTGCGCGACTGGTGCATGGCCGGCCAGGGCATCATGCTGCGAAGCCTCTGGGACATCGCGCCGCAGCTGGCGTCGGGCGAGTTGGTGCAGTTGCTGCCGCAGTACGCAATGCCGGATGCCGACATCCAGTGGGTCGCTCCCTGGCGCCCCAAGACGCCGCGGCGCGTGCGTGCGCTGGTCGACTTTCTGCTCGATGGCTTTCGCGGCGAGCCGTGGAAGCCAGCGCCACGCCGGGCCCGCTGAGCGCGGGCCCGTTCAGCGCTCGCCGCGCACCACCAGGCTCACGCCCACGGCCGTCATCGCGATGCCCACCAGCGTCGCCACCGTGATCGGCTCGGCGAACAGGAGCCAGGCCATCAAAGCCGTGCACGGCGGCACGAGGTACAGCAGGCTGGTCACCGCCGTCGCGGTCCCTCGCTGAATCAGCATGTAGAGCAGAGAGCTGCCACCCAGCGACAGCGCCAGCACCGACCAGGCCATGGCGCCGCCGGAATGCAGGTTCCACTGAATGCCGTCGGTCTCCAGGGCCGCAAAGGGCAAGCTGACCAGCAACGCGGCGCCCAGCTGGATCGCGCCCGCGATGCGCACGTCGCAGGGGGCGACGAAGCGCTTCTGGTACAGCGTTCCGGAGGTGATGGAAAAGAGCGCCATCAGCGCCAATCCCATGCTCAGTACGCTCACCTCGCCGCCCTGCCCGAGCTTGCGCAGCACCACCAGCACCAGCCCGGCGAAGCCCAGCGTGAGGCCAGCCCATTGGCGGCGCGAGATCGCGCCGCCGCGCATCGACAGCCAGACGGCCGTGAGCACCGGCTGGATGCCGACCAGCAAGGCGATCAATCCCGAGCCCATGCCGGCCCGGACGGCTGCCCACACGCCACCGAGGTAGCCGGCCTGCATCAGGATGCCGGTGACCGCCAGGTGCGCCCACTGCGCACGCTCGCGCGGCCAGCGCACGCGCGCGGCGCGGACCCAGACCAGAAAGCACAGCACCGACAGCGCATAGCGCACCGCCAGGAACTTGAGCGGCGGCGCATAGGGCATGCCGTAGCGCGCCACGATGAAGCCGGTGCTCCAGATCAGCACGAAGACCGCGGGCATCGCCCGCACCCAGCCGGATGACGCCGGTACCGCAGCCGCCGTCATTTGGCCCGGGCCCGGATCTCCGGAATGGCCTTCTGGAGGTAGTAGATCATCGACCAGACCGTGAGCACGGCCGAGATCCAGATCAGCCACTGGCCCCAGGCCCCGGTGTCGATCGCGCCGAACAGGAGGCCGTCGAAGAGGAGGAACGGGATCGCCACCATCTGCACCACCGTCTTGACCTTGCCGATCATGTGGACCGCCACGCTCTTGCCGGCGCCGATCTGCGCCATCCATTCGCGCAGGGCGGAGATGGCAATCTCGCGGCCGATGATGATCAGGGCCACGAACACGTCGGCGCGGTTCAGATGCACCAGCACCAGCAGCGAGGCGCACACCAGGAACTTGTCGGCCACCGGATCGAGGAATGCGCCGAAGGCCGAGGTCTGGTTGAGCCGCCGCGCGAGAAAGCCGTCGAGCCAATCGGTCGCGGCGAACACGATGAACATCAGCGTGGCCACGAGGTTGCGCATGGGCTCGCTCAAGGGCAGGTAGAACACCCCCACGATCAGCGGGATCGCGACGATGCGCGTCCACGTCATGATGGTGGGAAGCGTCCAGAACATGACGGGGAGTATATGGCCCGCCCTCAGCCTGGTCGCTCGCTGGCCTAGTGCAGTGCGCGGTAGATTTCTTCGGCCAGATCGAAGGCGATGCCGTCGACCGAGGCGATGTCTTCGACGCTTGCAGCAGCCACGCCGCGGATGCCGCCGAAGCGCTGCAGCAGGCGCGCCCGCCGCTTCGGCCCGATGCCGGGAATGTCC
>Ga0075370_10000392_pt1 | contig 16194 bp, 17 predicted proteins | sample EndMethybrTD3035_FD_71398 | JGI IMG/M metagenome (GOLD analysis project Ga0075370, IMG submission 71398) | Populus endosphere microbial communities from Tennessee, USA - Endosphere MetaG P. TD hybrid TD303-5 | ecosystem: Host-associated > Plants > Roots > Endosphere | place: USA: Tennessee... | reverse complement strand
GGCAACAACCCCGTCGCGGTCGGTTAACCCAGGGACTTCGCGAACCCGCTGACGTCCCGCAGGGACGCGTGGAAGACGTCCGGCATCACGTGTGGAAGCAAGAGATCGCCGCCGTGGCAGGTGCCGGCGACCAGGCGACCCACCGTGGACACACCCGCCTGCAGCAGCCGCCGGTAGTACTGCAAGCCTTCGTCGCGAAGCGGGTCGAGTTCGTTGACCGAAATGACATGCGGAGGAAGGCCCGCCAACTCCTCGTCGGTGGCGACCGAGGCCCAGCACGTCGCATCGTCACCGTGGCTGTTGGTGGGGTCGTAGAGCGAGCCGAGCAGTGCCAGTTGCTGGCAGGTGACGAAGTATTCGTCGTTCTCGGTCAGCGAAGGCAGGTCCTCGCAGACCTCGAGCCAGCGGTTCGAGATGTAGGGGCACTGCGCGTAGAAGCCCGCGATCTCGTTGAGCCAACCTTCCCGCTTCGCCTTGTGCGCGACGGTGAGTGTGAGGTTTCCGCCGCCGGACTCGCCGGAGACGATGAGGTGCGTGATACCGAGTTCGGCTTTGTTGGCGGCGGCCCAACGGACGGCGGCGGCGCAGTCGTTCAAACCCGCGGGGAAGGGGTGCGGACCGAGCTTGCCACCGGAGTTGCGGAACTCCACGCCGACGACGACAACCCCCGTGGCAGCCAGATGTTCGCGCAGCATCATGTACCCGACATCGGCGGCGCTGCCGATTGCCATACCGCCGCCGTGTAGATGCACCACGCCCGGGATCGCACCGTCAACGTCGTCGGGCCGACTGATGAACACGGTGATGCCGTTGCCGTCGACGCCGGTGATCGTGGTCGTCGTGGTGGTGACGCCGACGGCCGAGGGTGCCGATTTTGCGAACACGTCGAAGACCGCGCCCATCCCCTCTTCGCTCAGCGTGGCGAAGTCCAACCGCTCCTGCAGTGGCGAGTCAACGGCCAACGGTATCGGCGGCAGCCTGCCGTCCATCCCGAACTCCGCGAGCGCCTTGACCATTCGCGGATCGGAGCGGGGGTCGGTGCCGAGGGTCGAGTCGGGGTCAGCGTGACGTCCGTAAGCCATGGCGCGACCGTACAACGGTGCGGCCGCGCCCGGCCTACTTTCGGGTGCCTCAGTCGATCGCTTCGAACGGCTCGCCGTCCAACGCGACGGACGGCCTACCGTCGGGGCCCACCGGGACGTCACCGACGAGGGTCACCCGGTACAGCCGTCGATCGTGGTCCAGCGTCAGGTCCGACGGCGCGAGGTGCACCGTGGAGCGGTTGTCCCAGAAGGCGATGCTGCCCGGTTCCCATTTGAAGCGGACCGTGTACTCGGGACGGGCCAGCTCGTCGTAGAACAGGCCGAGCAGGCGACGACTCTCGTGCGGCGAGACGTCGACGAGGTGGCTGGTGAATCCGGGATTCACGTAGAGCGCCTTCTCGCCGGTCTCGGGGTGCACGCGCACCACCGGATGCTCGGTGAGCAGTGGTCGCCCGGTCACCCGACGTCGGTAGTCGTCGGTGGCCGTCGCACCGTCTGGTGGTGAGAAGCGGTGCACCGCACGCAACCCTTCGGCGAGCCGGCGCAGCGGCTCCGACAACCCCGCGTATGCGGCGACGGTGTTCGACCACTGGGTGTCGCCGCCGTAGGGCGGAATGACCTCCGCACGCAGGATCGAGGCAGCCGGTGGATTCACCGCCGCGGTAACGTCGGCGTGCCAGTTCGGCTTGTCATATCCGTTGCCGCGAAAGCGTGCCTTGAACCGGTCACGGAAGATCGGGTAGATGGTCGGATAGTTCGGGTCGGGGATGGAATCGAACAGCGGATGCGCCGGTGTCGGCGCACCGAACGCCCGCGCGAACCGCAAATGGTCGTCGTGCGTGATGAACTGGTCGCGGAAGAAGACCACCTTCCACGTCAGCAGCGCCTCGCGGATCGCCGCGATCTGCTCGTCGCGCAGCGGTGCGGTGAGGTCGACCCCACTGATCTCGGCGCCCGTCCAGCCCGATTGCGGTCGGATCTCCAATACCGGTGTTGCTACTGTCATCGTCGTATTCCTTTCGTGGACAGCGGGTTACGAGTCGATCGGTTTGAGCGTTACGTCGTCGAGGTCGTTCTGGGCCGTGACGATCGAGTTGTAACGACCGTCGACGTAGGGGGCGACGTCGACGTGGGTCTTGGTGACGCCGGAATCGAACAGCCCGTCGGCGACCTCTTGGAACAGCGCGGTGGACGACGCGTCGATCGGGTAGTACGGCGCGAGACCGTCCTCTTCGTAGAGCTTCTTGCCCTGATCGAACGTGATGCCCTGCTGGTCGACGTAGTACGCGTCGACCCACTCGTCGGCGTGGGTGTCCTTCCAGTTGTTGGCGGCGATCGCACGACCCACGTAGTCGCCGATCGCTTCGACCTTCACCGGGTCGTCGAGGATGTCTCTGCGGACGATCAGCGTCTGTATCCCGGTGTTGATCCCCTTGCCGTCACCGAGAATGGGTGGCTCGCCGAGCTGGTAGTACTGGTTGCCGAGGACGATCGCGGCGTCGACGGCCCCGGCCGCGAAGGTCGGAACCACTTCCGTCCCTGCGAGTTCGACCGGTTGCACATCGGTCTTCAGATCGAGACCGTGCCGCTTGAGCAGTGCCGCGGTGATCATCTGCCTGCCTGACCCCGGCGGATAGGCCACCCGTTTACCGCGCAGCTGTTCGATGGACGTGATGCCGCTGTCGGGTCGCCCGACGAGGTAGTACCCGCCGCTGGTGCCCGGGTTCGCCTGCAGGCCGATGGTCACGATGTCTGTGACTCCGCTGTCGACGGCGATGGGCACGGGCGCCTCACCGATGGAGCCGACGTCGGCCGCGCCGGACCGCAAAGCCTCGATGACCGCCGCGCCTCCGCTGAAGTCGGCGAACTCGACTGAGTAGGGGGCATCCTTGCCCGCGTTGGCCAGATTCCACGGCAGCGACTGGGTGGCGTTCTGTTCTGCCACGACCAACTTCGTGCCGGGTGGGACGTCGACGGTGTTGGCGATGCGGACCGACGCGATCGCCTCACCGGTGTCGTCGTCGGACAGGCCGCACGCCGAAGCGAGCAACGTGATCGCCAGTGCGATAGGTAGTTTCCACCGGAATTGCGGCATCAGAGGTGTCCTCTTCTTCGTATGTCAGGGCTGCGGATCGTCGGTGACGCCGAGTTCGGTGAGCAGGCGGGCCCGGAGTGTGGCGAACGCGTGGGAATCACGCCTGCGCGGTTTGGGCACCGTCACTTCGGCGTCGAGTGAAAACGAGCCGTCGGTCAGCACGATGACGCGGTCTGCGAGCAGGATCGCCTCGTCGACGTCGTGCGTGACCAGCAGGACGGCCGGCGTGTGCCGGCGACAGAGGGCTTGCAGCAGTCCGTGCATCTTGATGCGTGTCAGCGCGTCCAACGCGCCGAAAGGTTCGTCCAGAAGCAGCAATTCGGGCTCACGCACCAGGGCGCGGGCTAGTGCGACCCGTTGAGCCTCTCCGCCCGACAGGGTGCGTGGCCACACCTTGGTCTTGGCGGCCAGGTTCACCTCACCGAGCGCGTCGAGCGCCTGCCTGCGCACCGCCGCGGTCGAGCGCAGGCCGACCGTCACATTGGTCAGGACGCGTTGCCACGGCAGCAGACGTGGCTCCTGGAAGACGATGGCGCGGCGCTCGGGGACCCGCAGAAAACCGTCGACGTCGCCGTCGAGCGCGCCGAGGGCGCGCAGGAATGTGCTCTTCCCCGAGCCGCTGCGGCCGAGCAGCGCGACGAACTCGCCCGCGCGGATCTCCAAGTTGAGTCCGTCGAGAATGACATTGTCGCCGAACACCTTCCGCAGATCGCGCACGTCGACGACGGTGTCGGTGATCGTGTCAGTCACCGTCATATGCCTGCCTCCACGTCAGCAGGCGGGCTTCGAGGAAGCGCACGATGAGGATCGAGAGCAAGCCGAGCGCGGCGTACACCGCGATCAGGACGAACACGACGTCGACCTGGAAGTACTCACGTGCGTCGGTCATCATCCGACCGAGACCCTTCTTCGCGTTGATGGTTTCGGCGAATATCAGCGCCAGCCAGGACGCGGTCAGGCCGAGCCGCAACCCCACCAGAAAACCCGGCAACGATCCGGGAATGATCACGCGGTAGATCAGTTCCGCGCGACCCGCACCGAACGAGCGCGCCGCCTCGACCAGTCCCCCGTCGACACTGCGGATGGCGCTGAATGTGTTGATGTAGATGGACACCGCCACCGCAATCGCGATGAGGGTGATCTTCGGGACCTCGCTGATGCCGAACCACACGATCAGCAGCGGCACCAGTGCGAAATTCGGAATCGCGTTAAGCACTTCCATATTCGCGTCGAAGAGATTCTCGCCCAGCCTGGACAGCCCGGTGATCAACGCCAGTCCGAGCCCGATGGCGATTCCGAACGCCAATCCCCACCCCACCCGCAGCAGACTGGTCGACATGTGATCGGCCAGCGACCCGTCGGCGATGAGCCGGTACGCCGCGCGCACCACCCTGGTCGGTGGCGGAAACGTGCGCTGGTCGAAGGCACCCGCTGTCGAGAGGATCTGCCAAACTCCGATGAGCAGCACCGGCCCGAGCAGGCGCTGTAGCTGACGCGGGACGCGTTGCCCACGGCTGCCTTTACGGCTTACCGTCCTCGGATCGACAAGCCTCGCCGCCGTGCCCTTGACGGGCGGCCGCGAGATGACTGCGGTCATGTCAAGCAGCTCCGAAGAACTCACCCGAGATCGACTCGGACGCAACGCCGTCGGGGCCTACCGGAACATCGCCGACAAGAGTGATCCGGTGCAGGACGCGGTCGCCCTCGACGTGCTCGAAGTCGCGCGGTGCGAGGTGCAGTGCGGCGCGGTTGTCCCAGAACGCGACACTGCCCGCTTCCCACTTGAACCGCACCGCGTACTCGGGACGAGCGATCTGCTCGAACAGCAGATCCAGCACATGCCTGCTCTCCCGCGGCGACAGATCGACGATCTCGCGGGTGAAGGACGGATTGACGTAGACCACCCGCTCGTTCGTCTCGGGATGCACGCGCACCACCGGGTGGATCGACGCCAGCGGATTGGTTCGGACCAGGTCGCCGATCTTCTCGCTGCTGCGTTCGGCGGATTCTGTTGATCCGAAGCGGTGTTCGGCTCGCAGTTCGTCGATGAACGCACGTACGGACGGCGCAAGGCCCTGGTACACCGCAGCGACGTTGACGAACTGCGTATCCCCGCCGTAGGGCGGAACAGCCTCGGCGCGCAGGATGGAGTGTGACGGCGGATTGATCAGCGGCGTGACGTCCGCGTGCCAGCCGGGACCGTTCGGACTCTGCCTCTTGCGGTACTTGGTGCCATATCGATGGTCGTAGGCCGCCGGCGAAACGGTGTGAATCTGCGGGAAATCCGGTGGCGCAGAATCACCTTCGTACGGATGGCCAGGGGTCACCTCGCCGAACTGGGCGCCGAATGCGATCTGCGCCGCATGGTCCAGCGTCTGCCCACGGAAGAAGACGACCTTCCACTTGTGCAACGCGGCGCGGATTTCCCTCACCTCGTCGTCGGACAGCGGTGACGACAGGTCGACTCCGCTGATCAGTGCTCCGGTCCAACCCGACAACGGCGTCACCTGCAGTCGGATATCGGTTGCAGCAGTCATCCACACGCCCCCTCGAAAGTAATTGCAAATCTCGACTTCTCGACGTTAACGAGATTGCCGTGCGGAGGGATCAGTTGAAATCGACGTGAAGGTATTCCCCTTGGCGTTACGGCTTGGTGGCCGCGTGCAGGGCCACGATCCCGCCCGACAGATTGCGCCACCGTACCGTCGACCAGCCGGCGTCGGCGATGTCACGTGCGAGGTCCGGCTGATCGGGCCACGCGCGAATCGACTCCGCGAGATAGACGTAGGCGTCGGGGTTCGACGACACCGCACTCGCCATCCGCGGCAGCGCCTTCATGAGGTACTCCTTGTACGCCGTCGCGAACAACCGGTTCGTCGGAGTCGAGAACTCACACACCACCAACCGCCCGCCCGAGCGGGTCACGCGGGCCATCTCGCGCAGTGCGGCGGCGTGGTCGACGATGTTGCGCAGACCGAAGCTGATGGTCACTCCATCGAACACGCCGTCGTCGAACGGCAGCTTCGTTCCGTCCGCGGCGACCTTCGGCACGTTGCGTGCACTGCCCGCGGCGAGCATGCCCACGGAGAAGTCCGCGGCCACACACCACGCCCCGGATGTCGCGAGCTCCACCGTGGACACCGCGGTGCCCGCCGCGAGGTCGAGGACCTTGTCGCCGGGCCCGATGCGCAGCGCTGAACGCGTCGCCCGCCGCCAGAACCGGTCCTGACCCAGGGACAACACCGTGTTCGTGAGGTCGTAGCGCCGCGCGACGGCGTCGAACATCGAGGCGACCTCGTGCGGGTCTTTGTCCAGCGTCGCGCGGCTCACATGGGCGACGCTACCTGCCAACTTGCTTACAGCGGGAATGCGGCGGGCTGTTCTGGGCATTCTGGGGACGTGACTGAAAAAGTTTGGTTCATCACCGGGACATCACGAGGATTCGGGCGCGAATGGGCGATCGCTGCCCTGGAACGGGGCGACAAGGTCGCCGCGACCGCGCGGGACACCTCGACGCTGGACGATCTGACCGCGAAGTTCTCCGACACGCTGCTGCCGATTCAGCTCGACGTGACCGACCGCGAGGCGGACTTCGCCGCGGTCAAACAGGCCCACGACCACTTCGGCCGGCTGGACGTCGTCGTCAACAACGCCGGATACGGCCACTTCGGCTTCATCGAGGAGCTGACCGAGCAGGAGGCGCGCGACCAGCTCGAGACCAATGTGTTCGGAGCGTTGTGGGTCACCCAGGCGGCGTTGCCGTATCTGCGCGCCCAGCGCAGCGGGCACATCATCCAGGTGTCGTCGATCGGCGGGATCACCGCGTTTCAGAACGTCGGCATCTACCACGCGTCGAAGTGGGCGCTGGAGGGCTTCTCGCAGTCGCTGGCGCAAGAGGTCGCGCCGTTCAACATCCACGTGACGTTGATCGAGCCCGGCGGCTTCGACACCGATTGGGCGGGCCCGTCATCGAAGCGGTCGACGCCGCACCCCGACTACAAGGAGGTGCACGAGGAAGCCGACCGGCTGCGCAGCCAGCGCGTTTCGGCGCCCGGCGACCCGAAGGCGTCCGCCGCGGCGGTGCTCAAGATCGTGGATGCCGAAAAGCCCCCGCTGCGAATCTTTTTCGGTGAGCTACCCCTGCAGCTGGCCAAGGCAGACTACGAGAGCCGGTTGGCCACCTGGGAAGAGTGGCAGCCGGTGTCGATAGAGGCGCAGGGCTGAGTTTCCGGGCGCGAGCAGACGCAAAAGTGCCTCTTTTCCACTGGCAAAGGTCAGTTTTGCGTCTGCTCGCGGAGTTTGTCAGGCGGCCTTGAGGCGGCGCAGGCCGATGACCTCGTCGTAATGGCCGAGCAGTTCGTCGCAAATCGCGGGCCACGTCCGGCTCAGCACGCTGCGGCGCGCGGCCACCGAGTAACGCTGACGTTCGGCGATCAGGTGGTCGAGGGACTCGCCCAGCTTGGCGTCGAACTCGTCGACCGACAGCAGCAGTCCGGTGCGATACGGCGCGACGAGGTCACGCGGGCCGCCGGCGTTCGGCGCGATGACCGGCAGACCCGACGCCATCGCCTCCTGTACCGCCTGGCAGAAGGTCTCGTGTTCGCCGGGGTGGACGAAGACGTCCATGCTGGCGTAAGCGGCGGCCAACTCGTGTCCATAGAGCGCACCGGCGAAAACCGCTGACGGCATCAGCCTTTCGAGCTTTTCGCGGTCCACGCCGTCGCCGACGACCACCACCTGCACGTCGTTGCGTGCCGCCACCGCCGCCAACCGCTCGACATGCTTCTCCGGTGCGAGGCGTCCGACGAAGCCGATGATCGGCTTACCCTCGGGCGACCACACCCGGCGAAGGTCTTCGTCACGCGCCGACGGCGCGAAGCCGGTGATGTCCACACCGCGTGCCCACTTGTGCACGCGCGGGATCCGATGGGCGGTCAAGTTTTCCATCGCCGCGGTCGACGGTGCCAGAGTGCGATCGGCGCGGCTGTGGACCATCCGGGTCCACGCCCACGCCGCCCTCGATGCGAAGCCGATGCCGTAGCTTTCGGCGAAACCCGCGACGTCCGTTTGGAATACCGCGACGGTCGGCACTTCGAGGTGACGCGCGGCGAGCATGCCGCCCCAGCCGAGGAGAGCCGGCGAGGCCAAGTGCACCACGTCGGGTGCAAACCCGCGAAGGACGCCCACCATGCGTGGTCGTGGCACCCCGAGGGGGAGGGAGTTGATCTTCGGGAACATCCGCGACGGCACGCGGTGAACACGGATACCGTCGTGGATCTTGTCGGCCGGCGGTTCACCACGCGGGGTGTCCGGGGCGATGACGAGGGCCTCATGGCCCGTACAGCGGAGATGCTCGATCACCCGAAGCACCGAGTTGGTGACGCCGTTGACATTCGGGAGGAACGACTCTGCGACGATTGCAACGCGCACGCCTTGAGAGTCCCATCGGCGGCTGTCGGCAAGGTTTCCTACAGGGATATGTCATGCAAACAGGTCGTGCCGGTGAACGGATGTCCCGCTCTGCTCGTATCAAGTATGGTTCGCACAGAGAAAGGCGGTTGACATGCGGATATCCCGGGCGGCATTCGCGCTGGCCATCGCAATGCTGTTGGCCGTCGCGGGCTGCACCACCCAAGTCGCCGGCTCCGCCACGCGCGATCCCGCCCAGGCTCCGCTCAAGGTGAGCGACGACGGCTACGGCATCGTCGCCGGTTTCGACGACGCGCCCACCCGCATCGAGATCTTCACCGAGCCGCAGTGCTCACACTGCGCGGATCTGCAGAAGGATTTCGGTGATCAGTTCGCCTACTACATCGGCGTCGGAGCACTGAAGATCACCTATCGCCCGTTGACATTCCTGGACAGCTCCGGCGACTACTCCAAACACGTGAGCAACGCGTTGTTCCTTGCTGCCGAGGGCGATGCGACCGGCACTCAGTTCCAGCGTTTCGTCGAGGAGCTGTACGGCCACCAGCAGCGAACCAAGGGTGGACCAGGCCCCACCGACGATGAGATGGCCGATATGGCGAAGACCGCGGGCATGGCGGACAACGTCGCCGACCGCATCGCTGAAGGCGGATCGGCGGTCAACCTCAAGGACATGGACGACTCGAACTTCGAGTATCTGTACGAGATCGATTCGTTGGAGACCGGCACACCAACGGTTTTCGACCCCGAGAACAACGAGAAGCTCGATATCTTCGACAACGACTGGTTGAACAAACTGATGCAGACCTGAGGGTCTATCCGACCTTCTGCGACGCGACGTGCGTCTGCGTGCGACGACGCTCGAGGAACGCCAAACCCGCTAGCGCTGCCCCCGCGATCAACCAGGCGACCACTGCGATCGACCCGGCCGGGATGATCGCCAGCGACGCGTTGCGGTCCTTCACCCGCACCAAATCCGGGTTGTTCGTGTCGTATTCGACATAGATGCGCATACCCGCCTCGAGCTCCGACGGGTACAGCACACCCAGTTCGGGCCGATAGGTGACGCGGTCGGGAGTGACGAACTCGATCGTCGACCGCCGCGGCCCGGCGCTGAGCACTTCGGCGGCGGCCACACCCATGTGCCGCTCGATCTGGCGGTCGTCACGCCACGCGCCGACCACCATGAGCACGGATTGAAACGTCACCGCCGACGCGAGAAGCACTACCGCGATACGCAGACGGCGAAACGTGCGCTGAGTCCGCGTCTCGCGGGGATCCGGTGTCAGCCGCGGAATCAGCTTGCGGCCCAACGCCATCGCTCGGCTCACAGTACGGACTCGTTCGCTCGGCTCACAGGGCCGCCTTGATCGACGCATGCAGCGCCCGCAGCGACGACCGGTCGGCCTTCACCTCCAGCACCCGCATCCCGTCGAACGGCTCGTTGAGCGCCTCGACCAGGCCGTCGACCTCGATCTGGCGGCTGTCGATGTGGTACGCGCGGCACAAGGCGCCGACGTCCACATCGTGCGGTGTACCGAAGATCCGCGACGACACGTCGGAGAACCGCGGGTCGCCCTGCTCGAGAAGTTCGAAGATGCCGCCGCCGTTGTCGTTCGACACCACGATGGTCAGGTTTCGCGGCGCCGGCTCAGTCGGGCCGATCAGAAGACCGGAGCTGTCGTGCACGAACGTCAGGTCGCCGATCAACGCGATGGTGCGGCCGGGGTTGTCCCCACCAGCCCGCTCGTGCGCCAGCGCGGCACCGATCGTCGTCGACACCGTGCCGTCGATGCCGGCAACGCCGCGGTTGGACCGCACCTTGACGCCCTGGGCGTTCAGACCGACCAGTGCGGCGTCGCGCACCGGGTTGGACGCGCCGAGCACCAGTTGGTCGCCGGGGCGGACCGCGTCGGCGACGGCAGCGGCGACGTGCAGACCGGTCTTCAGTGGATGCGCCTTGAGCTGAGCCCGGACCGCGTCGACCGCCTGCCGATTGACCTCGGCGCAGCGTCGCAGCCACTCCGGGTTCGGCTCACCGGTGGTCACCGCTCGCGTGCCTGTGGCCTGCGAGTTTCCCGACACATCCGGCCACCGGGGGCCGGTGGTCAGGGCGTAGACCGGCACCGAGGGATCCGCCAGCAGCGACGACACCGGTCGATGCAGTGTCGGGCGGCCCAGCATGATGACCTGCTTCGCCCACACCAGTCGCAATGCGAGCGGATGCAATGGATTCTGCGCGGCCGGCGCGGTGGGTTCGGCGACCGTCGGCAGGTGCGCGAGGTTCTCGTGGACGCCGGCACCGTGACCGGCGATGACGATGGTGTCGGGTGTCAGGTCGATGTCGAGCGGCTGATCGAACGTCACCGGAGGGGTGTAGGTCCACGGCCTGCCGTCGGGCCTGCCCGGAGGCGCGTACGGCGTCGCATGGTCCTCGATGTCGGGCACCAACGGCTCGCGCAGCGGAATGTCGAACTGCACGGGTCCTGCGTTCGCGGTTCGAGAGCCTTTGGCCGCCACCAGAACTCGGCAAGTCGCTGAACGCCACTGCGCATTGGATGCACCCGTGAGGTCGGGCCTGTCCTCGGCGAGCCCGAGGCTGATGTGCTCACGGACCTGCGTGCCGAAGTACCCGAGCTGCTCGAAGGTCTGGTTGGCGCCGGTGCCCAACATTTCGTAGGGCCGGTTGGCGGACAGCACGATCAGCGGCACCCGCGCGTAGTTTGCCTCCACCACCGCCGGGCCCAGGTTGGCCACCGCGGTGCCCGACGTCATCGCCACGCACACCGGCGCCCGCTCGGCGACCGCGAGGCCGATCGCCAAGAAGCCCGCGGTGCGCTCGTCGATGCGCACATGCAGCCGTAGCCGGCCGGCGCGATCAGCGTCCTGCAAGGCGAATGCCAGCGGGGCGTTGCGCGAGCCCGGGCACAACACGACGTCACGCACGCCGCCGCGAATCAATTCGTCGACGACCACGCGGGCCTGCGCAGTCGAGGGGTTCACCTCTACAGACTATCGGCGAGGAATTTCAGCACCGCGCCGTTGACCTCCTGTGGCTTCTCGATGAAGCCGAGATGACCGGTCTCGGGGAACTCCAGGTAGCGGCCCTTGGGCAACGCGTCGGCGACCTCACGGCCGAGGTGCGGCGGCAGCGCGAGATCGTCGCCGAACCCGATGACCAGCACCGGCGTCGTAATACTTCGGTAAGCGGGCAGCCGATTCTCTGACGGGGCGACATCGAGTTGGGCCCGCATGCCCGGCGTCGACTTGTTCGGCCACATCGTGAACATGTCGATCCAGTCGCGCACCGCGTTGTCGTCGTTGAGCGTCTTGGGCGAGAAGCTCTCGATCAGGCGGAGTTTGGCGTCGTAGGAGGCCGGCAGTTCGATGCCCGCGTCGGCCAGCTCGCGTTCGGCGGAACGAAAGAACTGGCGGCTGCGGTCCTCGCGGCCCCTGGTGGCCATCAGCACCGCGGAGTGAACGAGTTCGGGGCGCGCGAGCATCAGCTCCTGGGCGATGAACGACCCCATCGACACCGCCACGATGCGCGCGGGCGCGGCGTCCAGCTTCTCGATCAGCGCTGCGGTGTCGGCCACCATCTGCTCGATACCGAAATCGCTGGCTTGCTCGGTGGCCCCGATCCCCCGGTTGTCGAAGGTGATGCAGCGGTATCCGGCCCGCTGGAACTCCGGCACCTGATGCAGATGCCAGGTGCGGCCGGCACCGCCCCGACCTGCGATGAACAGCACCGGATCGCCCTTGCCGCGGTCGTCGTACGCCAAATTCACGCCGACGACGCTACTTGACCGCGAGTTGTGTGCGCTGAGCAGCGGTGGGCGCTCGAAACGCACACAAGTCGCTAGTGCACCTCAGTGAACGCCACCACCGGGATGCGGCGACCCTGCGTGGTCTTCTGGTATCCGGCGTAGTTCGGCATGAACTGTGTGGCCAGCTCGAACAGCCGGTCGCGTTCGTCGCCGACCATCTCCTCACCCACGAAGGTGCCCTGATAGCCGCGCGACGTGAGCGTGACGCGCGGGTTCGCCTTGACGTTGTGGTACCAGGCGGGGTGACGGACGCCGCCGTAGTTCGAGGCGACGCAGATCACGCGGCCGCCGTCGGTGAAGTACGTCAACGGCGTGCTGCGCTGTTGGCCGGATTTCGCCCCGGTGTGGGTGAGCAGCACCTCCGGCAACGTCATCGACAACGACAGGTGGCCGTTGGTCAGCTTGATCAGCGCGCGGTCGATGCGCCAGCCGTACCGGCGAAGGAACGACTGCGCCGGACCGGTCGCCATGAAACGAGCGCCCGCCCGGATGAAGCGGGACGGCGGGTCGGGTGGAACCTCGGGAATCCCCATGCCTGCGACCGTACTTCACCGCGAATTCGGTGCGCGCACGATCGCTACGCGACCCTCAGCGCACCGAAATCGCTTTCTTGCGGCCGCTTCGGACCCGCTGGATCGCCGCGCTCCACAGCACCTGCACCGTCGGAACCAACTGGCCATGCTTGACGGTGTCGAGGGTGAGCAGCGCCGAAGCCGTCGCCTTCGTGGCGGCCGACGCCTTCGACATGTGCCCCGAGTCGTACGGCGGCTGCGGATCGTATTCGATCACCAACTGCACGGCCTTGGCCTTCGCATCGCCGCAGATCTGACCGAACAACCACATCGCGAGGTCGATCCCGGCCGACACCCCCGCCGCGGTGACGATCTTGCCCTCGCGCACGATCCGTTCGTCGCTGACGGCTTCGACCCCGAACGGTTTGAGCATCGGCAGACATATCCAGTGCGAGGTGGCGCGGCGGCCCTCGAGCAGACCGGCCGCGGCGAGCATCACCGATCCCGAGCAGACCGACGTCGTCCAGGTCGACGTCTCGTTGGCGCGGCGCAACCAGTCGAGCACCTTCTCGTCGCGGGCATGTTCGAAGGTGGACGGCCCGCCGGGCACCAGAATGATGTCAGGCGAGGGAGTTTCGTCGAAGGAGTGCGTGGCACCGATCAGCAGCACACCCGAATCGGCGGTGATCGGACCCGGTTCATGCCATACGAACCGGACCTCTGCGTCGGGCAGATTACGGAGCACTTCGTATGGGCCGATGAAGTCCAGGGCGGTGAAACCCGGGTACACCATGATGGCGATCTGCATTACCTTCTCCTTCGGTTAGGCGTTTGCGGACTTGCTCCTCGCGTGCGCGGAAGTCTTGCGGTACTGGTCGGGCGAAATGCCCAGCCGCCGAACGAAATTCCGTCGGAGAGTTTCGGCACTGCCGAATCCGCAGCGTGCCGCGATGACCGTGACGGTGTCGTCGGTCTCCTCCAACTGGCGGCGGGCGGCCTCGGTGCGGATACGCTCGACGTAGGCCCCCGGCGCCTCGCCCACCTCGTCGGTGAACACTCTGGTGAAGTGTCGTGGGCTCATCGCGGCACGACGGGCGAGGTCCGGAATGCTGTGCGCACCACCAGGTTCGGACTCGATCGCATCCTGCACGTCGCGGATCGGCGCTCGCTTGGCGCGCGGCATCCACACCGGTGCCGCGAATTGCGTCTGGCCGCCGGGTCGCCGCAGGTACATCACCAGCCAGCGCGCCACCGTCTGTGCGACGTCGGTGCCGAAGTCGTCCTCGACGAGCGCCAGCGCCAGATCGATTCCCGCAGTGACTCCCGCCGCCGTCCAGACCTTCTCTGAACTTCTCACGAAGATCGGTTCGGGATCGACGGTGACCGAGGGAAATTCGTTCGCCATCTGCGGCGCGAATGCCCAGTGGGTGGTCGCGACGCAGCCGTCGATCAGCCCGGTCTGCGCGGCGATGAACGCACCGGTGCAGACACTGACGACGCGACGGGTCTGTTCGGCGGCGATCTGAATCCAGCCGATCGTGTCGGGATCGCTGCGCGCATCGTCGACTCCCGAACCGCCGGGCAACACCAGTGTGTCGATCGGCTCCCGTGGATCGGGGAAGGGTCGGGCGACCAACGCGAGGCCGGTCAACGTCGTCGCCGGTTCGCCGTCACGGGTCACGACGCTGACGGAGTACCCCTCGTCGGAGCGGCCCGCGGCGGCCAGGCAGAGGGTCGCCCCGGTGAACACGTCGTAGGGGCCGACCAGGTCGAGAGCCTGGACGCCCGGGAATCCGAGGATCACCACCGATCGCACGCATCCAGTGTTGGCGAGCGTGCGCGTGGCGTCTAGGTCAGGGCCCCCACAAATTAGGACATCAGTGGATGACAGGCCTTGATCCGCTCGATCCACCACCAGCGCCGGTCGGGGGCCGCGGCCAGCGCGGACAGCCGAGCCGGATCCGGCGTCACCGGCGCGACGGCCAGGAACCCGTCGACGGGCACCGCGGGCTCGGCGATGTCGTCAACGAAGAGCCCGCCGGTGCCCAGGCCGCAGGCGTACGGCAGGTCGGGAAGCGCGGCCGCCGCCAGCAGCCCGCGACTGATGCCGATCGCCGAATCGAGCGCACTGGACACGACGATCGGGATGTCGATCCGCTCGGCGATCTCGAGCATCCTGGCGACGCCGCCCAGCGGGGCGACCTTGAGTACTGCGACGTCGGCCGCACGCTCACGTACGACGCGCAGCGGGTCGTCGGCCTTGCGGATACTCTCGTCAGCCGCGATCGGCACATCGACGCGTCGGCGCAACTCCGCCAACTCGGGCACGGTCGCACACGGCTGCTCGATGTACTCCAGCGGGCCGTCGGCGGTCAGGGCGACGGCTGCCGCGGCAGCCTCGTCGACGCTCCACCCACCGTTGGCGTCGACCCGCACCGTCGGCACCAGTGCGCGTACGGCGTCGACGCGCGCCACATCGTCAGTCAGCGACTGGCCCGGTTCGGCGACCTTGACCTTCGCGGTGCGCGCACTCGGGAACCGGGCCAGCACCTCCGGTACCTGGTCGGGGGCGACGGCGGGCACAGTCGCGTTGATCGGTACGCGGTCGCGCCGCGTGGCGGGCGCCGCTGTGTATGCCGCTTCGACAGCAGACGCAAGCCACTGCGCCGCCTCGGGTGGCTGGTACTCGACGAACGCGCCGAACTCGCCCCAGCCCGCCGGCCCTTCGATGAGCGCAACCTCGCGAACGGTGATGCCCCGGAAGCGAACTCGCATCGGCAGCGACACGACGTGTAGACGGTCGAGGATGTCGTCGAGCTGCGCCACGATCTCCATAGTGCCAAGCGGTCGCCGCCTAGAGTGGTGAGATGCCCATCCCGGACAAGCCACGCCCAGGCCAGGAGTCGGTCTGGGACTACCCGAGGCCGCCACGACTCGAAGAATTCAGGGGCTCGATCACCGTCGAACTCGGCGGCGTGACGATCGCCTCGACGACGGCGGCGTGGCGGGTGCTCGAGACCAGCCATCCACCGACCTACTACCTGCCGCGAGACAGCTTCGCCGAGGGCAGCCTGCGCGCCGCCGAAGGATCCTCCTGGTGTGAATGGAAGGGGCAGGCGAGCTACTTCGACCTCGTGACCCCGGCCGCGGTCGCGCCGAGGGCGGCGTGGACCTATCCGAATCCCACCGCCGGCTTCGAGCCGATCGCAGGAGCGATCGCCGTGATGGCCGCGCAGGTCGACCGCTGCACCGTCAACGGTGAAGACGTCACCCCCCAACCCGGGAACTTC
>Ga0075370_10000391_pt1 | contig 16200 bp, 14 predicted proteins | sample EndMethybrTD3035_FD_71398 | JGI IMG/M metagenome (GOLD analysis project Ga0075370, IMG submission 71398) | Populus endosphere microbial communities from Tennessee, USA - Endosphere MetaG P. TD hybrid TD303-5 | ecosystem: Host-associated > Plants > Roots > Endosphere | place: USA: Tennessee... | reverse complement strand
AATCTCCACCGACACCCTCGGGTCCAAGACATAGCCGCCAGCCCTCAAAGCGTTCGTGATCGTCTGTGCGAGTTGCCTCGGAGTATTCCCGCCGGCCGGGATCGCCTCGATCAGCGGCAAAGACAACTCGCCTCCAACCCCAACCCCGTACTCCCCGGTCAGAGAGGGCTCTCCGAACACTGTCACCCGAAGCTTGTCACCAGCTGCGACATGATAACCGGCATCCAACTTCTCATTGAGATCGGACGCGAGCAGAGTAGCCGAGCCGGCTACCGCCGGCTGATGGGTCGCGACGATAGCGCAAAGCGTCAAAGACACCATGCAAGGGCGGACCCAGCCCGTTTTTACATCAATACCGTCCATTTGGCCCAATCCTCGTCAGCGCCGCCCCCTGCGACTCAAACATCGGAACGCAAAATATAGGTGCCCGTAATTTGGGGATATTATCCTGACGGGTGAATTGAGCCGACAGCCGGCATATCCGCCTACCCGTAGGGGTCAGTACGCTATACGCCCAATGCCCGTTTGTCGGGTGCGCAAAACTGCGAAATCGTGCCGGGAGTTTTCAAGTTTCGGGGGGGGCGCGCGCGGCGCATTTTGGCATGCACGCGGCATCCCACGGGATACGGAGCACGATGCAAGATTTGAAGCTCAATCTTGAGGAATCGCGTAGCGGCGGTGCGTACCCGGCGGTTGCGTTTGAACCCGCGACCGACGCCGAGCGGCGGCTGATCTTGGCGGCGGCTTCGCTACCGGAAACGGATCATCACGCCAACCTTGCCGGCGACAAGCTGTATATTCGCCGCACGCTCGACATTGTCCTAAGTCTCATCCTGATCGTTATCCTGACACCGTTGCTGGTTGTCATTACGCTGGCGATAGTGCTGTGCGATCCTGGTCCGCCATTTTTTGCCCACTATCGGATCGGCAAGGAAGGACGTCCGTTCCGCTGCCTTAAGTTTCGCTCGATGTGTGTCGATGCTCAAGCCCGACTGCAAAAGATGCTACACGAGGATGCCGGACTGAAAGCGGAATGGGATCGTGGTTACAAGCTTTCCAGCGATCCTCGAGTGACGCGCCTGGGCCAAGCCTTGCGCGTTTCGAGCCTCGATGAGCTTCCACAGCTGTTCAATGTCCTATGGGGAAACATGACCCTCGTTGGCCCGAGGCCGATCGTATCAGCTGAACTCTGCCAGTACGGGCGCTTTGCGCCTTACTACCTGGGACTGAAACCGGGCCTTACTGGCCTTTGGCAGGTAACGGGAAGAAGCTCTTTGTCTTACCGTCGGCGCGTAGCGGCCGACGTGCGCTATGCACGCACACGCAGCCTTAGCCTGGACATCCGCATCCTTCTGATAACGATCCCTGCAGTTTTGTTCGGCAGGGGCGCGTGCTGATGAACGAACGCAATGACTACAGTAACAGACCTATGATTGCCCAAAGCACGACAACAATTGGCACGCTGAAAACCAAGCCACGCGCAAAGCTGCGCCTGGAAGGACGTCTGGCGGCTGCCTCTGATTGCGCGTCGCTCATACTAATGGGTATACTCACAATGGTCAGCTCCTTACCTCCATTAGGTGGGATAGGCCATACCTTCAAAACGCGCGGCGGTCCGATTCGGCTGCAGGCACCTCGACGAGACCTGAAATTCGCAAGCAGCGCCGCCAGCCCCCGCAACCGAAACGCCGCGCTGGACCTGATCGCCCTCCTGTTCTTTTCGGTTTGCAGAGACGAGCAGCGCCAGCGTGAGGCCTACGACGTCATCTTGTTGGGGCACATTGGTCGGCTGAGACCTCGTCCAGGCTGGGCTTGCCGGATCGCAATTTTTCTGCTGGCGATCAGCGGTACTCGTGCATTTGCCCAGGAAGCAAACGTCGAAACACCCACCCAATTGCTGGAACCAGAAGCTGGCGACGGGATACGAGTGGGTCATAGCTTTGTCCTTCACTCCGAAGCCACGGGTGAAGCCAAGCATGATACAAACGTCTATAATGTGGATCGGGGTCAGAGCCCGGACACAGTCTTTTCGCTCCGTCCGACGCTGCGCCTGGTATCGGATTTCCCACGACATCGTATCCAGATCAGCGGCACGGGCGAACTACGCCGATATGCCAAGTTTACTGGTGAAAACAGCGAGACGGGCGAGCTCTCGGCCGCGGGATTGGCCGAGCTGGCCGGCGCGATCAACGTCGATCTGGCCGTGAGCATTGCACGTGGAATAGAGCAGCGCGGTTCGGTCGGCGACCAGTTCCTGACGGATACTCCCATCTCTTTTAAGAGGCACAATGCCTTTCTCAAGGTTTCCCGCGTCGAGCATCGGCTTGAGTTTACGGTAACAGGAAATATCGAACAGCTCCGATACAACAATACGACCACCCTTGGTGTTCCAATCGATCTTTCGGACCGCGATTTCACGAAAAAGACGGGCGCGGTTCGTTTTGATCTGCGTCTTGGAGGGCGCCTCGCGGTCTTCGCGGAGATCGACGGCAACAGTCTGACCTACAACAACGCTATTGCAAGCCAGCGCAATTCCTCCGGTACTGCTGTCCTCGCGGGAACACGCTTCCGGGTTACCAACCTGATCGACTTCGAGGCGGCCGCCGGCTATCTCCACCAAAGCTTCGACCACGGCCCGTTCAAGCCCGTCAAAGCCCTCAACTACAGACTGACTGCAAACTGGACGCCGCGGCCAACTTGGCTGATCAAGGCCGGCGTCGAGCGCTCGATCGACGCCAGCCCTCGCGCCGACACGCCTGCTATTTTTACCACAAGCTATAAACTATCCGCGCAGCACGCGACCTCCAATCGCCTGCTGATCAGCGGAGCGCTGGTGTATCAACGCGAAGCCTATCAATCGATCAATCGAACGGATCGCAGGATCGAGGCGAATGCCGCCGCGGAATATCGCCTCACCCCTAGAATCGGGATCATAGCTTCAGCCGGTTATCGCGACCAGGCCGGGGGACCCCTCGCCCGAAAATATCACGGTGCGATCGCCGCGCTCGCTCTGCGAGTGGTCGCATGACGAGCGCCCAAGCAAGAACGCCGCAGAACCGCACGAGAGGGATACCCTCATGAATAGCCAGTCGAATCTCGCTCCGGCAATTGCCTCGTCACGGGAAATCGCTGCTATTGGAGAGACCCACGGCAGAAGCGATAGGCTCGACCTGTCAGGATCGTTTTCCTTCTTCCGCAGGCGCGCCCTGTTGATTGCGGCAGTAACTGCAACAGTCATGATACTGGGCCTGGCCCTTTCGCTTTTCATGCCCAAGACATTCCGCGCGCAGTCGGAAGTCATGCTGACCAGTAGTGTCAGCGCTGCCGGGCAGAGCGCCGCAACCCAGTCTGGCCAAGCCGCGATCAGCAATCAGCTGGTGGAAACCCAGGTCCAGATCATCACGTCGCGTGAAATGGCCCAGCGAGTCGCGCAGGTCCTCAAGATGGACGCCGGCCTTCCCGAAGACCAGCAGCGCGATGTGGTCGACATGCTCGAAGGGCATGTCTCGGCGGAACGTAGCGGCGAGAGCTATGCTTTGAAGATCACTTATGATGCGCCGTCGCCTGAAAGCGCGATGAAGATTTCCAACACCTTTGCGCAACTCTTCACGCAGTGGGAACTGCAAGCAGACCAGGCGCGCAATCTGGAAGCCCGGCGCGAGGTCGAAAGCCGCCTCAACCAGTTGCGTGCACAAGCGCAGACGGACACTCAGGCGCTCCAGCAGTATCGCATAGCCAACAACCTTCTCAGTACGTCGGGCGCTTCGCTGACCGAGCAGGAGATTTCGAACTACGACCAGGAAGTCGCGAAAGCCAAGGCGCAGGCGGCCGAAGATGAGGCCCGATTGCAAACGGCGCTGGGGCAGCTGCGCTCCGGCTCGAATGGCGACGATGTCGGCGAAGCCTTAGGCTCCTCCGTGATCTCATCGTTGCGCGCGCAGGAAGCCGAAGCGGCCGGGCAGGTCGCGACATTGTCCTCGCGCTACGGCGCCAACCATCCCGAGCTTATTCGAGCCAAAACCCAGCTCGACGAAGTCCAGCAACAGATCCAGGCCGAAATTCAACGGGTCGTTTCCAATTTGCGGGCACGATCCACGGTTTCAGACCAGCGCCTGGCTTCACTGAGCGCCAGCCTGGGCGGTGCGAAACAGAAGTTGACCCAGAACAATTCGGCCATGGTCGGCCTTAGCCAACTCGAGCGCAGCGCGGCAGCTTCACAGTCCATCTATGAGACTTATCTCAACAGCTACAAGCAACTGCTGGCAGCCGAGGGCAGCGAACGGCCGAGCGCTCGCGTTCTCACATGGTCAAGCCTGCCGATGAAGCCGGTGAGCCCGAATCTCAAGCTAAACCTGGCCCTCGCGGCCATAATAGGACTTGGGCTCGGAATAGTCGCCGCCTACCTTGCGGAATCGTTGTTCCAGGGCGTGAGTACGCCAGAGGAACTGGAAAGCCTAACCGGTCATCGGTTCCTTGCTTCGATCCCGTTGCTATCGTCGATCGGCTCCACCCAATCGAACGCGATCGGGGAAGTACGCGCAGAACCCTATTCCGTGTTTACCGAAGCTTTTCGTGCGCTTGGCGCATCTCTCGATCAGGCCTGCGGCGGCTCGGCCCAGGTGGTTGCGATGACCTCCGCGCTTCCGGGAGAAGGCAAGACCGTCACATCCTGCTGCTTGGCTCACGTCTATGCGTCGAGCGGACTACGCACCATACTGATTGACTGCGATCTCCGGCGCGCCGGCCTTAGTCGTCTCCTTAATACCGCGGGACACAAGAACGGGCTAATTGAAGTTCTGAAGGGTGAAGCGTCGGTCAATTTCGATTCCACCAATGACGGCAGCGCGTTCTGGGTCCTGCCTGTACTGCCCAGCGACAAGGCTAGCGAACATCTGCTTGTCGGGCCGGAATTTCTCGACCTCATCGCGCATCTGCGCACCAAGTTCGATCGTATCGTGCTCGATCTGCCGCCCGTCCTGCCGATTGCCTTCACCCGCACGCTGGCGGCCCGCGCGGATGCGGTGGTGGTCACGGCTCATTGGCGCAAGACCTCCGTTTTTGCGCTCAGGGCAGCCCTCAGGCGGCTTCCCGCAGATCAGGTCCATGTGGCCGGGATCACACTCAATCAGGTAGACCTACGGCGCCGCGCTTTCTTCGGCCGCATGGACCCTGCATTCTACTACAAGCAGTACAGCGAGTACTATCAGTGAATACGGCCTGGCGCGACGCGGATATGCGACCCGCTGGGAGGCGGCCGTTCTCAGAACCGCGCGTCGCGATCGTTCATTATTGGCTAGTTGCCATGCGTGGTGGTGAACGCGTCATCGAACGGCTGTTGAACATCTATCCCCAAGCCGATCTGTTCACCCACGTGTACAATCCCCGTGCAATGTCCTCCGTCATCGCAAATGCCAAGGTCAAAACCAGCTTTATCAATCGCTTGCCATTCTCGACCTGGCTGTATCAATACTACTTGCCGCTCATGCCGATGGCTTTGGAAGAGTTGGACCTGACTGGCTACGACTTGGTGATAAGCAGCGAGTCAGGACCGGCCAAGGGTATCATCAGCCATCCCGACAGCCTGCACGTCTGTTATTGCCATTCGCCGATGCGCTATCTTTGGGACCACTACCACCAGTACAAGTCCCGAACCAATCCCCTGGCCCGCATGGCCATGCCCAGCATCTATCATCGCCTTCGCCAGTGGGATGTCTCGTCAAGCGCGCGCGTGGATCGTTTTGCGGCCAATTCGCAATTCGTGCGGCAGCGTATCTCCAAGGTCTGGAGACGCGATGCCGAGGTCATTCATCCTCCTGTCGCGACTAACCTGTTCGGTCCGGCCCAGGAAATCGACGACTTCTACCTCTGGGTCGGCCAACTCGTACCCTACAAACGCCCAGACCTTGCCGTTGACGCTTTTACCGCCTCGGGCCTGCCTCTGGTCGTGGTGGGCGACGGAAGCATGGCCAAGGAACTGCGCGCGCGCGCTGGGCCGAACATCATATTCGTCGACCGGATGAACTTCGATGACCTTCGCAGAGCCTATTCGCGCTGCAAGGCCTTGCTGATGACGGCCGAGGAGGATTTCGGCATCACCCCGGTTGAGGCCATGGCTTCGGGGCGCCCCGTTGTCGCGTTCGGGCGCGGCGGCGTGCGCGACAGCGTCATAGAAGAGCGCACCGGCATCTTTTTCTACGAACAGCATCCCGACTCCGTCATCGACGCGATCGCACGGATGGAACGCTTTCTCCGGCGCTTCGATCCGCTCGATGCCGTGGTTCAGGCACAGCGATTTGCGCCTGAAGAGTTCGATTTGAAAATGGCGGCGCTGACATGCGTCAACTGAAATGCCACCTGCATCGATCGATCTGCCGGAAAGAGGCCGGCAGCCACGGCAGAAGCGCTGCAAAAACCAACGGAAGTCCAATATGCATATTGTCCATTTCTTAAATCACTCGAGAAAGGCCAATGGCCACGTCGAAGTGGCTGTGGATTTGGCGTGCGAGCAGGTACGGCAAGGCCACGAAGTCACGTTCCTTGCAGGGCGCGGCGACTTCGACGATTGCCTGGCCGCGCATGGCGTTCGCTTCTTGCGTATACCCGATCGTTCAGGCCTCACCCGCATTGTGCGCACTATATTGGACGTCCTGCTGATCCTCCGTCGGCTTCGCCCCGATATTGTTCACGCTCACATGGTCGTCAGCGCGCTCGCGGCGCGAGCCGCCCGGCCCTTTTCCGGTTTTGCCCTCATCACCACTGTCCACAATTCGTTCGACCGTCAGAGCGCTCTGATGGGCGTAGCCAATCGGGTTATTGCGGTGAGCGGCGCAGTCATGCGCGAGATGATCGGCAAAGGCATTCCCGAAGCGAAACTGCGCGTGGTCCGCAACGGCACTATCAACGGCTCGCGACGGCCGCATTGGCCGATAAGCAAGATGGAGCTGCGGCGGCCGGCAATCGCGACAGTAGCGGGCCTTCACGGACGGAAAGGGATCGACACGCTCATCGATGCCTTCGTCAAAGTTCGCCTGACCGGTACGGATGCACATCTCTATATCGTGGGAGTGGGCCCGGACAGGCAGCAACTTGAAAAACAAGCCAACGATAGCGCCTTCGCCGGCGATATCCATTTTATGGGGCATCTTAGCGACCCTCGAGAGGTTCTCGCCAATGCAGATATTTTTGCACTGGCCTCACTGCACGAGCCGTGCGGCTTGGCGCTGATCGAAGCGCGCCAGATGGGGTGCGCCTGCATCGCGTCCAGTGTCGGCGGGAATCCCGAGATCCTGGACTTTGGAAACGCCGGCCGCCTCTTCACCGCCGGCGATGCAGGGGATCTGGCTGAGACATTCCACTCCGTCCTGTCGAGCCCCGACGTACTTCTCCAGATGCGCCAGTCCGCACAATCCGGGTGGCAGAACTGGACGGTGGAAAGAATGGCACGCGAAACCATCGCGATCTACGAGGAAGCGATCTTACGCCATGCGGCGAGCAGCCCGATTGGCGTTCGCGTGTCGTGAAGCTGCTGGCGAGCGTGGTCGCTGGCGCCCTAGCACTCGCGCCCGGCTTGGCTTCGGCACCCGCGCCGCCGACAACGATCGACCTCTCCAAATTCATGCCGACGTTTTCCGAAGAGTTTGGCCGGCTCAGCGTTAGTGCCTGGGGTGACGGCAAGAGCCGCTGGATCGCACATACGCCTTGGGCCGGTGACTTCGGCGATGCCCAGTTCGCCGATCCCGAACCGGACTTTCCATTCACGGTGCGCGACGGTGTGCTGCGCATAGAGGCCAGAAAGGGCTCCGGCGGAAAATGGCGCGCCGGACTCTTATCCGCTCTTGATCCCAAGAACAAAGGCTTCTGCCAGCGCTACGGCTATTTCGAGGTACGCATGAAGCTGCCGCCCGGAAAGGGACTATGGCCGGCTTTCTGGCTGATCGGTCGGGATAAGTCAAAAGGCTCTCCCGAAATCGACGTGATCGAATACTACGGCCATGACGACAGCCACTACAAATCGACATGGCACGTCTGGCCGACGGATCCGAGCAAGACCGGCGAAGGCGGCGACATCACCGTAGAGGTACCGGCCGGAAGTCTGACAACCCAGTTTCATACCTATGGTGCGGAGATCACCGAAGACTACGTCGCCTTCTACCTCGACCGCAAAGAAACCTGGCGGATCCCGGCGCCAGCGAGCTATGGCACCTGCTTCTATCCGCTGGTCAACCTTGCGCTCGGATCGGGCTGGCCGATCGCCGAGACACCCAACCCTTCCTATCTCTGGGTCGACTACATTCGCGTCTATCGCAGAGCGTCCGACTGACCTGCATCAGCCGACATGGCGGCTAGCTATGTGCTCCCATTGCCGCGATTCGTTTCGCCGGGACAAGAATCCGGGATGATCGTCGGCGGTCTGAGAGGCCATGCGCCGAAGTGCCAGGGCAGCGCCCGACAGGAAAGCGAAGTTTGCCCCCAGGTCAGGGCTCGATGACGCCACGAACTGCGTCGTGAGCGAAACGACCGCGGCGGTAGCAAAGGCGCCGCCAATGGTGTGGGTCAGGTCATCCGAGCGCCCGAAACTTGAGCGGCGCGCCGGCTGGAATACGGTGAAAAGGTAAGCCACGAAGCTGGCGAGGCCGATCACGCCGGTTGAACCCACGATAGCCATCAAGAGACTGGACGACCGGAAACTACCAGGTCCTACGCCCAGACCATATGATTCCTTGAACAGTTTCCACCCCTGCACGGCCCAGAAGAGCCGCTGCTGTCCCGACGACGAATTGGACTTCGCAACGGTCATCTCCAGTACCATGTCAGAGATACGACCGACGAGTTCGGGGACGATCAGGAAGGCACATGCAGTCAGGAAAACAGCCGAGAATATCGCGATCGCAAACTGCCGAACGCGCGACCCTTCGGCCAGATTGGGTACCAAGGCCAAACGCAGAACGAAAAAAACGACATAGATGGCCAGAGCCACATAAGCGGAGGAGGAAGTGCTGAAGAAGAGTATCAGCCCCAACGCCAGGGCGGCGCAGCCCGTCGATCGCGGCCTGACAGAGCGGTACCAAAGTTCGACGTTAAGCACGAAATAGGCAAAGCCGAACTCCGCGAACACCGATGGCTCGGGAAACAACCCCCTTATCCGGACGAAATTGCCGTAGGATTGGTTCAACTGCGCGTAGTTACCGTTACGGAAGAGTTCGAAGAACGCTTCGATCGGCGTTCCCTGCGCCACTGCCGTTGCCAAGCCGAGCGCAATGTGGATCCAACTGACGGCGATTGCAGTCGAGATCAACGCATTGGTACCGCCTCGAAGGCGGCAGACAATGTAGGATGCTATGGCGATGGCAAGCGTGCAGGCCAGATAGACGCTCTGCGTGATGTTCTGAGCGCTCGGCATCAGCGGTGAGGTATCGAACAATCCATGTGATTCTTCAAAGCGCAGCGGTACAACATTGATGCTGTTGGCGAAGATGCGCGGAGCGATGATGGCGCTCGCGATGCCGAACAGCGTATAGAGAGCCAGCCAACGTGTCGCCCACAGCGCTTCGGGAATCAGTCCGGCGGCGCCCCCGCGCGGCGCCAGGATTCGCAGGAAAACGAACAGGCAAGCAAATTGCATCGGAGGCATCGAAGACCCTCCGAGATCCGGCAGCAAAATCGCGGCACCGCCACCGAATAAACCGGCAACGAGCAGGAACACGAAGGCATGACGGATTGCCCCGGTCCCCAGGATGATCAGGCCGATTGCCACCTGAATAATACCGATGAAGGTCAGTTGCATTCCGTCGGCCTCAGCAGTGGGGCTGGAAAAGATCGTGCCGGCAAGGGCGGCGCGGGGTTCACGCCGCTACTTCCAGCTGGTCGTACAAGATCGACAAGATGTCCGCAGCAGCCCGACGCCAGGTGAACTTGCTAGCCTGAACATGACCTGCGGCCGCCAATTCGGCCAGTCTCGGGATATCATGCTGCAGGGCCTCGATGGCGCGGGTCCAGGCTACTTCATCGTGCGGATCGCAGGATACGACGGCCTCACCGCCAACCTCTGGTATGGCACCGCCCGTTGAAGCGATGACCGGACAGCCGCAGGCCATCGCTTCCAGGACGGGAAACCCGAAGCCTTCGGTAAGCGAGGGAAAAAGCAGCAGGCGCGCATTTTCGTATAGCGCTTTCAATTCGCCGTCGCTCGTCCGGCCGACTATCCGTAACTGCTCAGCACTACCTTGCGCCTGCCCGCGAAACACGGCCGCGTCCACGGCGCCGGCGAGTACAAGCGGAAGCGACTTGTCTCTACGCCGCGCGCATGCGTTCACGATCATCGCAATGTTCTTGTGCTTTGCCGGATGAGCCAGCGCGAGAAGATATCCACCCGGCTGAAGGCCGAAACGAGCCAATGCCGCAGTGTCGGTCTGCACCGCACCTATGTGATCTCCGCCGTTGTGAACGACATGGATGTCCCTTCCGATACCGAGGCGGTTTGCCCGCATGCGGCCACGCGAATGGTCCGATACTGTCGCGACCACTCTTGCCCGCCGCGTGAGCGCTGGTTGAAGTATGCGGTAGGCCGCCCGAAACGACAGGGTGTAACTTTCCGGCGCGTCCCGAACCTGGGTATCGTGAACGAGAACCAGTTGATCCCGGCGCAGCACCGGACCCATGTTGCAAAAGTTCAGTAACGTCGCGTCCGGGCCGATCCAGGGAAGGATAGCCTGCTCCCAGAGATAGCCCCCGTGGCTCGACGAATAGATCCGGGAATTGGGCGACAGCCCCAAGAGCGCGCGAATCTCATCATCTGCCGGCGCGCCCCTTGGAACGGCGCAGTCGATGCATAATTCGCCATTACGGTTCATCGCTGCGAGCGCGCGCACGATTTCGGCGGCACTTCGCCCAACGCCCGATATCGGACGGGTAACGAAGCGGCCATTGACGAGCAAGCGACGCATTCTGCTCACGCGAGGTCGGACGATGCGATCGAACGATTGGGATGTTCCGTTACAGCCCGTCTCACAGTGTTTCGATCCGCCGCGTGTCGACTCTGCCCAGCGCGCAGTCCGCCAGCGCCATGGCATTGCCGATCAGCCTCCCTCGCCGATCGATTTCCGCTTCGGGCCACAGGCTTCGCGCCATGTTCGCGACTATGTTGCGTGCCATTAGGCCAAACCCATGGCGTGCCGAAATCGTCTGCTTGCGCCGAAGATAGACGATGTTTGCAACCTGCGAATAGCCAAGACGACGCCCGGATGTCCGCCCCGACCGTGTTCCGAGATGAACACCGGTGAGATCGGCGGTGCGCAACATTCGGCCAAGTCGGCCCAATCGGGAAGAATAGTCGACGTCTTCCTGCCAACCGTACAACGGCAATGCCTCGTCGAACCGAAGATGCCGAGCTGCCGCGAACCGGATCGCCATGTTGCATCCGTAGAGCCACGCCGTGGCTTCGCTCGCCGCGGCGGGGCGTCGATCAGACAACTGGACTTGGGCAAGACCACGATCGAAATCTATCTGTCCGGTGTGCGCGCCGTCTGCGATGAGCACCCCTGTCAGACCGATCAACGAACTGTCGGCAAGGAAAAGGCGCTCTACCTGCTGAAGGTAATCGGGCGCGGGAATGAAATCGTCATCAATGAACAGGACTACGTCGGCACGGTCCTTGAGCAATTCCAGCGCTGCATTGCGCTGCCGGCACAAGCCCTTAGCGGACTGGACGATTTCTGCTGCTGGATAGGCCTCTGCAACTCCAGCCACATCTGCTTCGCTGGCGCCGACAACGACAACCCCGTCGGACGCTCGCATTTGCAAATCGAGACAGGGCAACACGCGGCACAACAACGGCGCCCTGCCAACGGTCACCACGGCGACGAAAATGCGCAGAGCTTGCTTATCGAGCTGGCAACGCAAGCAGCACCTCACTTCATTCGATAGTGCCAGAGAGGGTTTCGAATGATTTTCGAACGACAGGTTAAGTCACGAGGCGCGATTCTGGAACGAGGGCATCGGAATCACCCCCTAAGGGTTATTCTCCCCCGTCTGAACAAAATCACCCCCTTACGCGCTCTAGTTCGTCGCCTCTTCGGCCTCAATCCGGCTTGCCAAGACACGCAGTATCTCCGGCAGATCGCTTCGCATACCGAACATCTCGTAGAGGTTGATCGTTGCACCTAGCATCGCCAGAGCCACGGTCTGGCCTGGCAAGCCGATCCTGACGAAGCGCGCATAGCCCTCCATCATCGATGCGCTGACGTCAGCGAAGTCGGAAAGTGTGAGCGGATCACTGTTTTCCAAGATCAATTCATGCAACCCTTTCATGAGGTCGATCGATCGCTCAGTGGATCTCGTCATCTGGATCGCCCACCTAATTATAGATCATAAATTATGCATCTAAATATATGCATATATTTTCTGCATGCGCATTCTGAATTACTACACATTTAATATGACTTAATGCGAATGTTTCGATTTCAATCAGAATTTTTTTCAATCAGATGATTAATATCACTTGGAAGGCACTGGGAATTACTCGGCCTGGCATTCTTTTCGCAATCCCAGAGTGCCAAGGTCATTCCCGAGGATTTGTCGCGAATGAGCATGAAATCCGGTCGATCGCGTCGCTGCTCGGGTAGCGCCGCATTGCGGTCGGCCGCTCGAGCATCGGCATAGGCAAAAATCTGGCATGAAAGCAGGCCTGAGCAGCGGGCAAGCGCCTCCACGGCCCAACGACCGCTCGGCCGGCTATTGTCCACTGCCATCACGATCACCGTTCCAAATGGCTCGCCTCCCACGGAAGGAGCGGCCAACTCCCTTGACGCTGGCGGAATGGCATACTGTAAAGTGGGCGGCGAAGCAGGCGAACCGGCGACACCGCGTTTACCGCCGGCCTGTTGCGTCGGCATCATGTCATTGGCCAAGGACAGCAGCAGAGTCTGCGGAACGCCTTCACCGATCGACGGCTTGCCGGTGAGACGTCCCTCGACGCCCGGCCAGCGATAGAAGATGTGGCGACCGACCTTCGCCAGTTTTTCTAGATGCTGGCTCCACCAAGGAGCTACGTAGTCGGCATGGTAATGCGTTGCCTGCATAACATTCGTATCGATCGAGCCGTCGAGCGCCGCTTGTGCCCGAAGTCGCGCCATGTTCCAGGCCGCGGATGATGGCCTACGGTGAACGAGGGAGCCATCGCAAGTGAAGGTGAACTGGCAGCCGGTCGACCGTTGCGCCCCCTGCAGCACGACCCCGCAAATCGTCTTCGGAAAGTTGGGATGCTTCAGACGGTTGAGAACCACCTGGATCACTGAGCGTTGGGCTTCGGGATCGTTGCCCGCCTCATACCATGCCGCCGCTGCGAGGCAGGTGATGGCATTATCACGATCACTGACGGATCCGACGAAAAAAAACGGTTTGGCCTGGGCAGCATCGAATACTGAAATCAGGGGGGCTAGCTTACCGGCAGCAGGCGACAGCATCGCCGGCTGAAGAGTTTGAACGGCCGGCCTACTACTTCGAAGCAGAGACGATAGTTGCGCGGTCTCTCGCGTTTCTATCGCAAGCATCGCCGGCTTCGGCTCGGGTGATCTTGGAGCAATAGCCTGCAAGCCCGCGCAGATCGGCAGAAAGGCGAGTACCGCCAGGACCGCGCCCAACCGAGGTCTTGCGCCGAGATCATAGAACAGGGCCGTCAGGGTTGAGCGAACTGCATTTTGCACTTCCGCGAGCTCCCGCAACCACTCGACCTGCTCAGGCAGACAGCAAATCTGCCATTTCTCGCGGTGGAAGCGTGATGTCACATAGGGATAATCGGGCAACTCATAGGGTGTAATTTCGCATCCGCAAAAACCTCGGTATGCGGAATAGCTCGGAAAAACTGCATAGCCGAACTTCGCGCGAGGATGCTTCGGAGTAGCCAAAAGGGGCTAGCACTTATCCGCCGTGTTTAGCCCGGGCCGCACCAGCTATTTATACGTCGGACAGCAATCGCAATGTTCAAGGCGGCGAGACCTTAAAATGGCCCAGGTATTGAAGGTTGTCGAGCCAACGCCTGACAGTATGCCGGCTGCAGCCCTCGCCTTCAGCGTCATCATCGCAAACTACAACTATGGCGGCTTCCTTGGGCGAGCGATTCAGAGCGCCTTGGACCTGGACTGGCCGATAGTTGAGGTGATTGTTGTCAATGATGGATCGACTGACCAATCCGCCGAGGTGATCTGGGGATTCGACGGTCGAATCAAGACCATTTTTCAGGCGAATGCGGGACAGCGTGTTGCGAACAACGCGGGCTTCGCCGATGCGTCAGGGGAAATCATCATATTCCTTGATGCCGACGACGTGCTCGAGCCAGATCTGGCCCGCGAAATAGCGGCGGTCTGGCGCCCCGGTGTCAGCAAGGTTCAGGTGCAAATGCGCCGGGTGGATATCGATGAAGTCCCCTTCGGCGATCTGCTACCCCCGATTGCAAGCACACCGCGCCCGGAGCAAGTCCGAGCCTGGGCGAGCGCGGATACGGAATATCCAACCCCGCCAGGGTCCGGAAACGCCTATTCGCGCGACTTCCTCTCGCTTTTCTTTCCCATCGGTCCAGAACACGATTCCTGGACAGACTCGACCTGCCTCGCGCTAGCCCCCCATCTGGGCGACGTGGTGACTATTCCCAAACCCCTCGTCCGTTACAGGCTGCACGGCTCGAACGACAGCAACCTCTTCGCGACGCCCGGCCGCTTTGCGCGCGAAATAGCGCGAGCCGTCACCCGGCAACGCAGCGTCGAACTGATCCTGGCGAGCCTCGACAAGCCCTTGCCGCCGGCCGACCGGCTCCGCCGCAGCAGGCATCTGCTCCAGTTGCGCATAGCTTCGCTCCGAATGCAGCCCGAAGCACACCCTCTCCCGGGAGACAGTCGGCTGACTGCCCTCGGCGATGCAATTCGGTCGATATTCGGCTCAAGCTTCTATCCAGTTCGCAGAAGGGCGATCATGGCGGCATGGGGCATCATCACGCTGCTGGCGCCCGGGCCGGTAGCACGGCGGTTGGTGTCGATGCGCTTCGCCGCGGGCAGATCCTAAAGGCGCAGGGCCGCTCGGGAGATCCGGACGACGTGATGGACCTTTCGGGCAAAGCCAACCGTAGTACGTCCAAAGAGTAGCTTGAACACCTGATTGACGAAGAACATGCTCATCTCGCGACGGGCGAGCCATAACTGGCAAGCCGCGCGAACCGGAGCATCCGCATGAATTCGCTGAGGTTGGTTGGCTTGCACGAACCCAAGGATTCGCGCCAGGAGACTGAATTGCTCCTCGACACGGAATTTATGGGAAACCTCGGCGATACCGAAGGCGGCGACGGTGTCCCGGCCACGATCGACCTCGATGTTCTCGACCTCGACAAGGAGCTTGAATTCGAGGCTGAAGCATCACGACCGTCACTGTCCGCAGATCCGTGCATCAGGGTCGCGATCACGCCCGGCCCGATGCGTCCGAGATCCGCGCATAAAGCCCAATACCCCGGCGCTTCATCAAGGTTTTCGACAGGCGCTCTCGCCAGGCAACTTGCAATCGCGCGCGATCAGGCGGCGTTAGCGCGAACGGCAGAAAGACGATCGCACGACGCCTTGTACCAGGCGGTCGGAAGCGCGTACGATTTTGCCTTGGTTGCCATCGAAGCACCTGTGGAATTCGCTTGTTTGATCGACGATCCGGCGATCGAAGCGCGCAAATTGATGACCACGATCGTCAAACTCGTATTCGGGTTCGAATATGACAAGACGCGCGTGGCGGAATATGCCGCAGTGCTGACTTTCGCTTGCCGCCTGGACATAGAACGCGGATCCTTGGCTGGCTGGCTTTCGAAGGCGCCTGGAGGATTGAAAGGCGTCATAGCAGCCGAGCGGGAATTTCACCGACGGGATGAAGGCGTCGCTTATGAGACGAAGCCCCGCCTTCGACCTTCGGTTGCGGCCGGGCTGCGCGCATTGCCGGTCCAGAAGATGGAAGAGATTGGCAGGGACGGCAAAGAGTTCATGCTCATCGTCGCGCGCCGCGAGCCGGATGGGCATGTCGTCGTTTTGGGCGAAGTGTCTTCCGACGTTAAGCTGTTGACGAAGGCGGCAGCTCAGTTGGTTCAGAAGTCCGATTGAGCTGACGTGGACCTACCCGACGGGTAGGTACCCTTATCGGCTTGGCCGCCACGTCGGGTATTTTTCACCCTCACTAGCC
>Ga0075370_10000388_pt1 | contig 16234 bp, 17 predicted proteins | sample EndMethybrTD3035_FD_71398 | JGI IMG/M metagenome (GOLD analysis project Ga0075370, IMG submission 71398) | Populus endosphere microbial communities from Tennessee, USA - Endosphere MetaG P. TD hybrid TD303-5 | ecosystem: Host-associated > Plants > Roots > Endosphere | place: USA: Tennessee... | reverse complement strand
GCTCCAATATTCAACAAAAGATATTTTAAGGAATTTTTATGGCATCCGCACTTTCTTTTCATTCTTCTAAACCTAAAGATTTTAGGGAACTCATGGAATGGGAACAGGCGAATCCAAAAACATCGGCAACTCAGAAAGCGGACTTTAAATCTTTATGCATATCAGTTTTGTCCCAAAAAAAAGAGGATCGAAGAGATCAACTCTACAAGTCCATACAAGAACGATGTCCGATGGTATCACAGGTTTTAAGGGATATGGGTGCTTGTATCAGCGATGCAGAAGAAAGAATCGCAAGAACATTGATTCCTTTACGATCTTTCTTAACTTCCGTCGATGAATATGGGAAGTTATTGGTTCTAGACAAGGTTGAAGAGAGAAGCGCGTCTTTTTGGCGGCGCATAGTCAAGCAAGCGATTTATTTAGAGAACAAATTTAGGGAAGCGGTTGGCTCAGATATTGGCAAGGAAACTGTTTCTAGCGTGAGAAATACTTTCGCCCGTTACTTTAATTCTATGGCGAGATCAGGATGGAACCCAAATAAAGAGCTTCCAAATCCTCTTCATAGGGCGGTTCAAGAAAATTGTCCTTTGGTTGCGGAAGAAATGATTATACGAAATGCAGATCTTTATTCCCGTGAAAATGGAGAAATCCCCCTGGCTCACGCAGCTCGTTTAGGTCACTCTGAGGTGGTTAGGATTCTTCGGAAGCATATGCTTGCGGGACCCGTTGAAAGCGAATTCAAACAATCAGAACCGGACGAACCCCCTTCTTCAGTTTCCAAATCTAAATCGCCGAAGAAAGAGAAACAATCGGAAACGGATAAAGCCGTTCTACAACCTAGGACATCAAGGAATCCAGGAAATGACTTGGGTGGGAACAATTCGTTTTTTTATTCTTCTTATAAATCTATTGATTGGATGGTTTAAATCGATAGGTGGCAAACCATCGTTCTTTCGAGTTTTTTAAATTTTTTATAAGAATTCCGCGTAATGGGGTGTTGCTTTAAGCGGAAGGGGTATTTGACGTTTAGTTTATTTTAAAAAAATAATTATTAGTATAATTTAATAAGTTTTCATCCAGATAAAAAAAGCTATCTATTCGCAAGAACGGAAAAGTTTAAAAAAGAGGGGGATGTTATAAATAGAGTCCTTTATTAAGGAAAAGATCTATGAATGAAACTTATCTCCACCATATGGAGTGCCTTCTTCGGGTGCTAGTCTATATTGAGGATCACTTGGGAGAAGAGCTGTCTTTGGACAAGATGGCCAAAATTGCCCGTATCTCTCCTTTCTATTTCCATCGACTCTTTCACGCTTACATGGGAGAAACCCTTTCCGATTATGTGATTCGCCTCCGGATGCAACGCGCCAGTGAAAAATTGAACTATACCGATATCCCAGTGACGGAAATCGCATTGGAGCTGGGCTATGGCTCTCCTTCCTCTTTCACGAAGGCCTTTAATCAGATCCTTGGAGAATCTCCTCGCGAGTTTCGTAAGTCGATGCGTCCCATTGTTGAGGCGATGCTCAAGCGCGTGCCTCAAGATATCCGCAAAGGCTCTGTGATCCCAAAATACGTGCAGCGCAAAGAAGAAGAAGTGCTTTTTGTGCGCAAAGTAGGCCCTTATAGCGAGACGCCTTGGCAAGCCTTTGTCTCTTTGCTTGCCTTTTTAAAACAGGAGAATATTTCAAGAGGAGAGATCAAAACTTTTTATAGCATGGGATTGGACGATCCTCAATTTGTGCCTCTCTCAAAATGTCGTTTTGATGCGTGCGTCGCTCTGAAAAAAAAACATATTCCAAAAGGAGAAGTAGGCCTCAAAACGCTTCCTGGTGGCAAATGCGCTGTCTTTGAATACAAAGGCTCTTATAGCGGGATCGAAGCCTTCTTCCACCACATCTTTAGAACTTGGTACCCGACTGCCCGTATCACTCTAGCCGATACCGCTCCTTTTTGCGAACACTTGGAAATAGGCGATGAAAGTGTTCCCATGGTCGATCGGACCACCTATCTCTACATTCCTTTGGTAGAGTAGAAAATGGAAAAGATCTGGCTCTTGTTTCTTTTATTGGTAATCGGATTGACTTTTGCTTTTTTTAAACTCTCACCATCTCCGGTTTCTGTGGTGATCATCGGAGGGGGGCCCGCAGGACTTGCCACCGCAATTGAAGCGAAACAGACCGGGGCAAAGGTCACAGTCATTGAAAAAAGAAGCGCTTATGAGCGCACTCAGCAGCTTTTTCTTCGGGGACAGGCTCTGACTTTGCTTGAAAAATGGGAAGTGGAGTCCTCTCACCTGAAGAAGGTGGAAATTGGAGATAAACGGGTTGGATTTATCCCGATCTCCGCCCTTGAAGAGGCCCTTTTAAAACGCGCTCAAGAGTTGGGGGTTTGCCTGATTCAGGATGACTTTATAGAACTGTCTAACGAGCGTTCCGTGATCCTTTGCAAGAGGGGAGCGGTGCCTTATGATATTTTGGTGGCTGCCGATGGATCGCATAGCCAGGTGCGGCAAGCTCTGAGCATAGAGCTAGATTTAATAGGCCAAGGGAAAGCAGGAGCTGCCCTTCTTCCTTCAGACGACGTTGGATCGGGTCCCATCGATGTCTCCCCAGCCATTCAACATAGTGCTTCATTTGTACAAAAATTCCAGGTCCCAGGATTCAACTTTATCTTTCTTCAAGGCCCTTTTTCTGCGACGCGAGATGATTTCATCACACTATGTAAAGCGTCGGGTTGGGATCGTCAAGCCGAGCAGATTGCAGCTAATGAGGCGCTTTTACTCCTTGATGCGGACGTCTATCTTCAGAAAGCTCGCAAATTTTCTCTAGAAGACCGTAGAGCTTTACTTGTAGGCGATGCTGCGGGAACGGGAAGTTTTTTCCGCGGCAGCGGCGCAAACCATGCACTAGAATCGGCTGCGATTGCAGGGCGCTTTTTTAAAACGAAAGATTTCAAACGCTTCGACGCAGAGATGGACCAAGCCACCCGCGCCTTCATTGAAGATAGCTCCTTTCTGTTTGTGAATGCTTCCGCAACTCGTTAAATATTTTTTTGTTTTTCATTGAGACTAGTTTCGAAGAATATCAGCTAAACTGGGAAAGCGGCCTTGGAGAAAAGGCCGCTTTTTTTATTAATAATTAGAGCCGTTGTTTCGATTTTGATTGTTATAGATTGGGTTGGTGTTTTGATAATTCTGATTGGGGTAATTCGGGTTTGAGTTATTTTGATATCCTTGATTTGAAGAAGGATATTGAGTTCCGTCTGTGGATGAACGTTTTTGTCCTTCACTTAAATTGCATGAAGCTAAGCTAGTTAAAATTAGAATAAATAAAATTCTGAACATTAAATCTCCTCCCTTGATTTTTGGATTAATTTCAAAATTTTGATTTAGCAGGATATGAACCCAATTGTTTGATGATCAGGAAACCAAAACTCTGAATGATATTTGTGTTTTTTTTAAAAAAGTGGGTCCTGAAAAATTAAGCCAGCTTTCTGCTCAAGAAAAGGGCTATTTAGAAACAGACGAAGCAGATTTCATCAATTACAAATACTCCAAGAATCTGGCAGTTAGCTAGTCATTCCAATCTTTGCGCGCTTTTGGTGTCTTTTCTGAGTGAATTTAAGCCATTTTTCTTGCATAATTTTCGCTGAAAAATTCTTTAAATGGTAAGCATATGGGGTTTCATAATAGTCCTTCGCATCATCAATATTATAAATCTGAGGATTCACTTCGAAAACCGATCACGGTGGCATTGGAAGAAGGTCCACTTGAAATTGCGCTGGAAGAGAATTTTAATGAGGAGCCGTTTCCGGAAATTACCTATTCCATCATGCCGGTTTTAGAGCAGATCGAGAGCCATCCTCCAGAAAAGTACTCTGAAAAACATCTGGCTGAGATCCGAGAACTTTTAGCTAGACAGGCAGAAAAAATCCGAGTGGTCACTTATAACATATTATTTGATCTGTTCGACCACAAATTAAAAGACCCCATTTATTCTTGGGCATCCCGTTTGCCAAAGGTTGTCCAATCCGTCGAAAATATGCAGCCCGATATTCTCTGCCTGCAGGAAACGTATCTGAATCAAATTGAAGATTTACAAAAGTTCCTGGGAGATCGTTACAATTACTTTGTGGGAGCTGGGGCGACAGGGGAGGTCAACGCGGTTTTTTACAATAAAGAACGCTTTGAGATCGATTTAGAAAATTATGGCGATGAATTAACGAATGCGACGCTGGCCATGCCTTTAAATCCAAAGGACGAAAAACAGCTGGCTAAGATTCCTAATTTACTCCCTCCAGAAACGGAACCCGGCAGGCAGCTTACTTTAGTCCATTTCCTCGATCGGATTACAGGAAAAAAATTTGCTGTGGTCAATACCCATCTCACTTATTTTAGACTTAATGCTCGGGAAGATCAGGCGCATTTTATTGCCGAGATCGTCCAAAAGCTGCATGCCTTGAATACACCTGTTATTTTTACGGGAGATCTCAATACCTTTTCGAATGTTTCGGAACGGGAATTTTCCTTTTTGGACGGGACTCGGGTTTGCCAGATTTTTGAAAGAGTCTTGAAAGATACGAGAAACGTGGCTTTATTAGGCCGGTTGGGGCCTGCGGCGACCGGATTGAGAGCTTTTACTGATCGTGATGGCCAAGGCCCTTTTGGGATGGATGAAAACCCTGATGTAATTCTCGACCATATTTTTGTTTCACCCGAAGTATCGGTCATCATCAATGCAACAGAGACAGCATTGGTGGAGGGACATTTTCCTTCAGACCATTTGCCTGTGATTGCAGATATTGTCCTTCCTTAATGGTGGGGAATCTATTTGAGGGAGTACATGACAGTCACGAAACCCGTGTAAAGAAGAAGGAGACAAACGCCTTTCCAACGGGAAATTTCCGATTTTTTTTGAAAAATAGGGAACAGGAAGCATTGCAATAGAAAAAGATACAAAAGGTCTCCAAGAACCGAGTGCTCCAGTTGCAAGGGACGGACAAGAGAACTGATTCCCAAAATCCCAAGCAGATTATAGACATTGGAGCCGATAATGTTTCCCAACGCGATATAATGCTGTTTGCGAAAGACCGCAATGATGCTGGTGATGAGTTCCGGCTGGCTTGTCCCCATCGCCACTACGGTTAGGCCGATTACTTTTTCGCTAACGCCCCATTGCATAGCCAATTGGACAGCGCCTTTGACCAGCCATTGGGCACCTAAAGAGAGAAGGATTAGGCCGCCGCCGATGAGGAGCAGATCCCACCACGCATAACGGGAAATCGCTTGGCTTTGCTGGATAACGGGCTCTTCTTCTTTCAATACTTCTTCTTCTTTGAGGATGCCTTTCTTAGTGATGAAATAAAGACCCGCTAGATAGAGCAAAAATAGACCTAGGAAAAAAGCGCCTTTCAGGCGGCTAATCTGCAGGGAGAAAGTAAAGATCATCATGATGATGTTGGTCACGAGCATGGCGGGCATGTCCCAACGGATTAATTGTCTGCTGATCGCAAGCGGTTTGATTAAAGCGCAAAGACCTAATACCCCCCCGATGGTCACAATATTGGCCCCGATTACATTGCCGACCCCCAGATCGGCACGCCCTTCCATCGCTCCCCGGATATTGACAAAGAGCTCGGGGCCGCTTGTGCCGATCGCTACCAAAGTAAGCCCAATCAGCAGAGTCGATATTTTGAGCCGCAGCGCTAAAGCGACGCTGCCGCGCACCAAAATTTCTGCTCCTACATACAGGGCGGCAGCTCCGCCCAAGATGAAAGCCACTATCAACCACATAGATTTTGCAGAATGGCAAACAAATCCATTTGTCTCAATGATAAAGGGCAATAAAAAAGGGTGAAAAAAAATTTAATTTCTACTAAAGTCGCCGCCTTTTCAAAAAACGAGGTAAAAAATGGCAAGCAAATCAGATCCCACTACCTGCACCCCTTTTTCTAGACATTTATTTTGCAGCGCCTATTCAGATAGAGTCCAAAGCAATTGGAAAGGCGTGCCCAAAACCTGGGATATAGATCAGACAAGAGTTCAGCAGGCAATTTCAAGCAGTTTAAAAGACATTTCAACTCAAGATCTCAGAAATTTGGCCAGATTTGGATATCCCGACAAGGGAGAGCCTTTTTCGCAATTTTTTGACTCTGTAAAAAGCCGATTAACCCAGCAAATTAAGAACACTGAAAAATTGATTGAAATCGCGCAAAGAAAAAAAGACGGTGGAAAAATCTCCGAACAGGAGCGAGGTTCTGTCTTTGCGGCAGGTTTCTCAGTCAAACATCCGGAAACTATAGGAAATGTACTGAATATTGCAAAAGGTAAAATGAGTGCATTGCAACGTATTTCTCCTTGCTTGCAAGCAGCCGAAAAATCTATTCATCACTGGATGGAAGTTGGATTTCCGGTTAAAGAGAATGCTGTAACGCACAACCTTTTTTCGGTGTTAGAATGCGATGAGTCTGATTAACTCACTACTTTTTGGATTTTTATTGCTGAAAAGGCTCAAAGGGATTTCCTTTGAGCCTTTGAAAATGATTCTTTTTTAGCCTGCTTTTCGTTTTTTCTCGTTGCCTTCATCCCAGCCGCGAGGTCCTTTTTTGCCCGGTTCTTGGTTTTTTCGGTCATGTTCTTTTTTCTGGTCCCCAAAACCTTTTTCTTTGCGGTGCCCTTCGTTCAGCCGATCCCCTTCTTTATGCCAGGTGTCTTTTTGGCTGTGTCCCTTTTCCATTTCATTACGTCCTTCGCGTTCCCTTTCTTCACGGCCATACTCTCTATTCATTCCACGCTCTTGACCATATCTGCCTTCTTGGCTTCCATATTCTCTGTCCGTTCCTTCTTCGCGCATATTACCAAATTGTCCGCCGCGTCCTTCATTTTGACGTCCATATTCTCTGTCTGTTCCTTCTTCGCGCATATTGCCAAATTGTCCGTCGCGTCCTTCATTTTGACGCCCATATTCACGGTCCGTTCTTCCTTCTCCTTCCATATGCCAGTTGTGGAATTCTCTTTCAGCCTGTTCGCGGGAATAGCCATGCTTTTTGTGCATTTTATTGAGGAACCGCTCGTAATCCCCGTTGATTTCTGAAATATCGGAATCCGTCAGTTTATCCCATTTATTGCGCATTTTATGTTTAAATTCGTTCCACTTTTGTTTGAATTGGTTTTTTTCCATAAATTCCTCAATAATTTGATTTAAATAATTTTAGGGCGGAGTGATGTTCTTAATAAGGAATGTCGCTCCTTGTTTTAATTATTTAATTTTTTTGTTATTAATTTCTAATAAAAAATTCAAGACAATTATATTAAGGTAATTAGGATTTTTTCGGTTATTTGTTTTCTTTGCTTTTTATAGCCCACTCAGGAGAAAGGGGAATGATCTTGTTAGGTTGTTCTTTGGGGAGTAGATCTTGTTGAATAGGAACGATTTTAGATTTAATTGATGAATTACATTCTTTTTCCATGCTTTTCCCTTTTAATCTGAACGGGATCAAATTATTTGGCAAAACAACCCGTTAAATTAATTATATAATTTACTGTTTTTTAATTAAAAACAAATGGGCTTGAGACTGAATTGTAATTATTTATGACACTGTCAGGCAGGAAAAGAATAGATTTTAGAAGCTATCCCAAGGAGTTTTAGGACAGCCTCTAAGCTGCTATTGGGCTATCTTTTGATCCGGAATAGCGTAAGGAATTTCCTCTATGTCGCTATGGCGGAGGAAAACGCGGGCATTAACTTCGGCCGGTTGTAGATAGTTGCGGAGGATGACATCAAATTGTTCTGGAGAGCAGGTGTCGCCGCAAGTGAAGATGTCGACGAAGCAAGCGCCATATTCAGGATAAGTATGGAGGCTTGCATGGCTCTCTGAAAGAAGGTAGACGATAGTAAGGCCGTTGGGAGGGAAGATATGGGGTGTTTTATTCAGAATGGTAGCTCCTGAGGCGGAAACGGCCTGGTCCATGGCTTGGATCATCCCATCCAAATCTCCCATGGCTTTCTGGTCGCAGCCTAAATAGCTGGCCACAAAATGCTTTCCGGCGAACTTATGGGAAGAATCTTCTTCAGAAAACAAAAAACTTCCAAAAAGAACGAGGGCAATGCATAGGAGACGGGCCATTTTCAATACCAGTTTGTTAAATTGTTAAAAAATGTCGATATTTTAGAGGATCGGCTAATTAAAAATGAATGAAAAATTCAGGGGGCGGGCTCCGTTCAGTGCAGCAACTCAAACCTGGGAAAAAAGGGACTTTCGCAAGAGCATAGACAAATAATAATTCGATCTTTACTTTGCGAACTAGGGAGATATTCTCCCCCTTAGCTTGGGAGTACATTACTATGAACAAAAAATTTTTGAAATTGGCCTTCATTGGGCTCGCTGCAAGTTTCTGCCTATCGGCTCAAGCTTCGCCTGGGGGACAAGAGGAAGTGGCCATGGCCAAGTGCTCGAAAGACACCAATGGCAGTGTGCAAAGACAAAGAGGCTGCGGCAGTTACGATAACGATGATGGAAATCAAAACAGCTGCACCACTTCGACTTGCAAACCAAGAAACAATAAAAACCAGAAGAAAAGCGCGGCTCAAAAAGTCGTGCAAGGGTCCTAATTTTTAGGGCTTTGGTTTTCCCCGGCCATCGGCCGGGGTCGCTTGCTCTTAATGCTTCATTCGTTTAGCCTCTGCCCATGGCGGCAAGAAAACCCATTCCCAATTTAGGAATCGGGATCGGCCTCAGGCCTTTCCACTATTCCCATATTTTTTCCCAATGGCCTTCTATTGATTGGTTCGAAATCATCAGCGAAAATTTTTTGGTCGCAGGGGATGGGGCTCTCGGCGAATTAGAAAGGATTTTGGAACGTTATCCCGTTGTCCTTCATGGAGTTTCTTTAGCGATTGGAAGTCCCGATCCTTTGGATTTCGACTATTTGAAAAAACTCAAACAATTAGTCCGGAAAACCGGGTCTCCCTGGGTCTCCGATCACCTTTCCTGGGGGAAACTCCCAGGGGCCCATTATCACGACCTTCTTCCACTCCCTTATAAACAAGACGTCGCGGACTATGTAGCGAAGCGGGCCCGGATTGTCCAAGATTTTCTGGAAGTCCCTTTTGCTTTGGAAAATGTCTCCTCCTACTCTGGGTATGTAGAGGATGAAATGTCAGAATGGGATTTCTATCGGGCCGTTGTTGAAGGGGCCGATATCTCTATGATGCTAGATGTCAATAATATCTATGTTTCTTCCCGTAATCACGGATTCAGCCCGAAAGATTACTACTCTCAGCTCCCCTTGGATCGGGTTGTCCAAATTCATTTAGCCGGACATACCGATTATGACGCTTATTGTCTCGATACGCATGATCATCCCGTATGCGATGAAGTCTGGAAAATTTATGCGGAAGTCTATCCCAAGACCCGGAACGCTTCGACTTTGCTGGAATGGGATGATCGATTCATCAGTTTCGAAGACACCTGGAAGGAAGCGCTGAAAGCCAAAGCCTTTCAAAAAGCCGCTTTGGAAGCCGCACGATGAAATTCGATCTAAGCGTTCCTCCCTCTCTTTTAGAAATGCAGCAATGGTTTGCGAAAGTTGTGGGGAAGCCTGTGCGGGAAACGGGCGACTATCGTCTCCCATTGTATGATGAAGCGCTCTCTGAATCGATCGAAAAAAGGATTTCTCCTGGACCCCGGTTGAGCGCAGGGCAAAGAATCGGAATTTACAATCAGCAATATTGGTTCCGGCTGTTTGTCCTTTTACAAGATTCCTATCCCACTCTTCTGCGCCTCTTCGGCCATCAAGATTTCAATCGCCTCATTGCCGAACCTTACTTCCAAAAATACTTTCCCTGTCACTGGTCTTTAAGTTTTCTAGGAAGCTGTCTGCCTCAATGGATTGAAGAAGAATATAAGGAAGAGGACAAATCGTTGATCTTGGAAGCGGCTCGGCTTGATGAGGTTCATGAGAGATTGTTTTTTATTCGTGCAGCTCCTGTGATCCAAGGAGAAGATTTCAGACAAAAAATCATTTACCTGCAATCGTTTGTCGCTCTCTTCGATTTACATGCCGATTTCTTTTCATTCCGCGAGGCGCTATTGGAACAAGAACCTTCTTACTGGCAGGAAAATGATTTTCCTCTCTTGGATGCATCTAGAAAACGAATCTTTGTGATTTATAGAGTAGAAAAAGAATTGCGGCGCGAAGAAATTTCCCTTCCTCAAAAAATTCTTCTGAAAGCTTTTGAACAAGGGGCGTTTTTAAATGAGGCGCTCTCTCTTTTAGGCTGCGAAATGGAATCGGACGCAAATCAATGGATCCAGACCTGGATGGAAAGAGGCTGGCTCGGTGAGCGGAGATCCCCCCGAGAAAAGTAGGACTGACAAAATTTCTGCTAAAGCGGTGGCTTGTCTTTCGGTTTGGGAGTTTGGAAGGTTTCCGCAAGGGTTTCCGGCTTTTTCTTGAAGAGATAAGTCAACGTTCCTCCTAAAATAATCAGAAGAGTTCCGATCCAAGATCTCCAACTCATCCCGCGGTCGAAAATCATCCAACTGATCAATCCAGCATAGATGACTGATGTGTAGCCCAAAGGCGATAAATAGGAGGCGGTCCCATAGCGATAGGCAATAGTTAAAAGGATTTGGCCTAAGGCAGTGGCTACTCCAATCCCTGTGACTTGCAGCCATTCCGTCCCAGTTGGGGAATCCCAATAAACCCAAGCAAAAGGGAAGCTCAGTAGCGAGCCAATCAAAAAATAATAAAACAGGCTCCGGCTCATCGGTTCTTTCTTAAGATTGAGAACTCGTAGAGCAGAAAGGGCCACCGCAGAGGCCATTCCAGCAAAAAGCCCGAAAAGAAACCCAATTTGAAAAATCTGCCGCGAAGGATTTAAAATGACAGCGACCCCAATAAACCCGATGATGATCGACCACCATATGTGAAGATGGATCTTTTCTTTCATCCATACCCACCAAACGAAAGGAACAAAAAATGGGGCGGTATAGTTCAAAGTAGTTGCGTCTACTAAATTCAAATAGCGGATCGCTACAAAATATAAGTAGTAACTCAATACACCGAACACATCGCGCATCAAATGAATGGGAAGATAATCGGTTTTCAACCGAAAAAATCCTTTTCTTAAGGCAAGAGGCAAAATACAGAGCAAGCTCACGCAGTTCTGGATGAAAATAATCTGGATGGTGGGAAAACGTCCTTGAAAATTCCAAACGAGCGAACTGGCAGTCACAAAAAAAAGATAGGAAATCAAAGTGATCCCAATTCCAAGATAAAGACGAGGAGGAGTGGGCTCATGTTGCATGGGTCTAGCCTAAGCGATCCTAATTTTTACTGTTAACTCAAATCGGAATTTGATACACCTCATTTACGAGCCCCCTTTTTGCTCAAACGTAACCACACCCTTAAGGCGCCTATGGATATTGAAAAAACGAAAATAGAATGGTTGGAATTCGATCAACTGGAACCCTATTCCCATGTCAGCCACGGCGTTTTTCTGCGCCATGGAGGCACGAGCGAAGGTCCTTGTGCGACGTTGAATGCAGGCGATGGAAATCACGACCATCACAATAACGTCCTAGTCAACCGCGATATGATCCGAAAAACCTTAGGCGTTCCCCAATTGGTTTTTTCCCACCAAACTCATGGAATGAACGTGCATCGAGTGACTGCAAAAAATTTAGGCAAAATACCCCAAGCCGATGCCCTCTTCACCACGGAAAAAGAAATCGGCCTTGCTGTTACCCACGCAGATTGCCAAGCGGCCATCTTTTACGATCCCGTCCATGAAGCTGTAGCGATTGCCCATTGCGGCTGGCGCGGCAGCGTCCAAAACATCTATGCCCGCGTGATTGAAGCTATGCAGCGCGATATTGGGACTCAGCCCCAAAACCTAATTGTCTGTATTTCCCCTTCTCTAGGGCCTGACCATGCCGAATTCAAAAATTACAAACAGGAACTTCCCCAAGATTTTTGGAGCTTCCAAGTCAAACCTCTCTACTTCGATTTTTGGGCGATCAGCCGAAAGCAGCTCAATGCCTGCGGAGTTCCCGATAAAAACATTGAAATTACCTCCGTCTGTACCTATTGCAATCCGAAGGACTACTTCTCCTATCGACGCGAAAAGGATACAGGACGCCACGCCACCGTGGTAGCTCTGAAAAGCTAAGTTTTCCGACCCTATTCCTCATGGCGAAGGTCCAGGACCTTCGCATGGTCCGCACTTGCAGACCGTCTCTGCAGATCTATAGCCCTGCTGTATTCCTATTTAGAACTGCTGATTTTGCTTTGCAGAATCGAAAGGATCTTTCAATATAGCTGCATGGAAGTGATCGATTTAAAAATTTCTGGACTGAAGAAGATTGTGCCTCGCGTTTTTAAAGACGAGAGAGGATTTTTTTTCGAAAGCTATCGGAAAAACGATTATAAAAAACAGGGGATTGAGATTGAGTTTGTCCAGGACAACGTTTCCTTTTCGAAGAAGGGGACGGTGAGGGCCCTTCACTTTCAATCTTTTCCCGGCCAGGCGAAATTGGTCTCTTGCATCCAGGGCAAAATCTGGGATGTCGCAGTAGATCTAAGAAAGAACTCCCCGACATTCGGCCAATGGGAATCTGCCGTCCTTGATGAGGAACATCATCATCAATTGTTCGTTCCGGTGGGGTTCGCTCATGGTTTTTGCGTACTCAGCGAGACGGCCTGCGTCCAATATAAAGTGAGCAGCCCCTATGATCCGGCCGCAGAATGTTCAATTCGGTGGAACGATCCTTCATTCCAAATTGCGTGGCCTGTAGAGGAACCGATTTTGTCGCCACGAGACCAAATTAGCCCCTTTTTTAAAGAAATGTATGAAACTTTGGATTACCGGTTCTAAAGGGTTATTAGGTTCGACCCTCTTAAGCAAAATCTCTGCGTTGGGGACGACCCGCACAGAAGTTGATATTGCAGACTTGAACGCTCTGCGCGTTTTTACCAAAAAACATTCGGGCATTACACACATCGTCAATTGCGCTGCTTTTTCCCTCGTCGATTTGGCGGAAACCAACAAAGAAGAAGCCTATCAGGCCAATGCAGTGGGGCCGGAAAATTTGGCTCGGATTGCCAAAGAAATGGGAGCCCATTTGGTTCACATTTCTACCGATTATGTATTTCCAGGGAATCTCCACCGCCCTCTGAAAGAGGACGATTTAATAGCTCCTTGCAATTATTATGGCCAGACTAAATGGGAAGGGGAACAGCGCGTTCTTGAAGTTTTGCCTTCTGCCTGCGTTTTGCGCACTTCTTGGATTTTTGGCGGAGGAGGGAAAAACTTTGTAGCTAAGATCCTTCATCTGATGCTGAGCCAAAATGAAATCCGCCTCACAAATGATCAATGGGGAAGGCCGACTTATGCACCTGATCTTGCAGATGCTATTTTAAAACTTTTAGGCAGGCGGGGAATCTACCATTTTGCCAATGCAGGGGTAGCCACCAAATATGAATTTGGAGTGGGATTGCGCGAAGAAGCCCTCCGCTTAAATTTTCCAGTGGTTACAAAATCGATTGTTTCTGTACCCGGTTCCGCTTTCCCATCGCCTTGTCAAAGACCTGTTTATTCCGCATTCGACACCTCAAAAATTGAAAACGAACTGAACATCCAAATTCGCCCCTATCGAGAGGCTTTACAGGACTATCTATGCCAGCAATCCGTCCTCTTTCCAATCTCCTTGTAACGGGCGGCGCCGGATTTATCGGCTCCGCTTTTATCCGTTATTTGCTTCGCTCTACCGATTTTCAGGGGCGTATTTTGAATTACGATTTACTCACTTATGCGGGGGATCTGGGCTCTTTAAACGGATTTCACGATCATCCCCGTTATCGGTTTATCCAGGGGGATATCCTCAATCAACCTTTATTAGAAAAACTGCTTCTCGAATTCCAAATCGATGCGGTCGTCCATTTTGCCGCTGAAACGCATGTGGATCGAAGCATTGCTTCGGCCTTTCCTTTTTTAGACACCAATGTGAAAGGGACTCTCTCCCTTCTGGAGGCAATCCGGAACTACCCTGAGGTCCATTTTCATCATATTTCCACTGATGAAGTTTATGGCTCTCTGGGCGAAAGCGGTTCTTTTAACGAACATTCGAATTACCGGCCTAATTCCCCTTATTCCGCTTCCAAAGCCGCTTCGGATCATTTAGTGCGCGCTTTTTCTCATACCTATCGTTTGTCGACGACTCTTTCTCATTGCAGCAACAATTACGGTCCATGCCAATATCCTGAGAAATTCATTCCTTTGATGTTGCTGAATTGTTTGAACGGCCTTCCGCTTCCTGTCTATGGAAGGGGGACAAATGTCCGAGATTGGCTTTATGTGGACGATCACGCCGAAGCTGTCTGGAAAATCCTAAATTTGGGAAGGAGAGGAGAAACTTACGATATAGGCGGAAAGACGGAATTATCCAATTTGGAGCTGCTTCATCTTCTCATCGATCTTTTAAGCAAAGAAACAAGGAAAGACCCCGCCGAATATAAATCTCTGATCCGATTTGTGTCGGACCGGCCGGGCCACGATTACCGTTATGCAATTGATACATCGAAAATCGAGCGGGAATTGCATTGGAAACCGAAAATCGGATTAGAAGAAGGTTTGCGCCGTACGATTAAATGGTACGCCAAGAATCTTCAAAGCACTTCCTAGAGAGGGGATTTGCATCTTTACGTCTCATTTTTTTATTCAAACTGGAGACACTCTAGTCCATCCTTTTGTGTTTTAGTTTTCCCAATGGTAGATGGGATCGGCGATGCAGAGCGGATAATAGACTTCTGTAAAAGCCTTTTGGAATAGGGGATCGTCTGGGAAGATCACTTGTTTCCCGCCAAACTCCTCGACTTGGGAAGGAGGAATCAAAATGCCTTCTTCTTCCATTTCTGCTTTGAGAAAGCGGTCGTTGAATAGCGCTTTTCCGTCTTGGAATTCAACAACGACATAACCTGTTTTTTCATGGACCAACTTCATATTTTCTCCCGAAGCAAGGGATGCGAATGGGAGCAATCCTAGCATGAGGTTCCTACAAAAAAAACGATTGAACGGCTCTTTCATCCGATTTTTCCCATCTTGTGATTGATTTCTTTTATCGTGATTTCAGGTTTCTTCGCCAATTTTTTCAAATAGATAATTCTTTGCCGGAACGCAGGGATTGCACTGTCTAAATGATAGATTTCCAATTTGCGGACGATCTCTTCAACATTGATAGCGGCGATCTTCGCTCTCCCTTCTTCAGACAGGGAAAGACGGGCATTGGGAAGATACTTTAAATGATTGCGGAGCTGTTTATTCCGATCTGGAAACGCAAGGCCATTGTCAATTTTTTTCAGGCCTAAAATCTCATTTCCTAAGCTGTCAGCCCCCTTTGGATAACAGAGAAAATTTCCAGAATGGCCATCGGTATCATATGTAGTCCAAAGAAGGATGTTGATCTCTTCGTAGTCTTTTTGATCGAAGCGTGGGCCAATTTCTTCATCACTTAATCCCAATTGCTGCAGTTCCTGCAAAGCTTCGAAAAGAGATTTCGAGTTCGGAACGAATTCTTGGACAGAGCAAAGTTTTTCTCGTCCGGAAGATCCCACTTGTTCCATATAAGAATCGAATTCTTTTTGAGAAACTCCTTCAGAAAAATCGGCGAACAAGCCGCACTCTAAAATAGCTAAGCGCGTCTTCGGCACGATCGATCCTACGCCGATCGCGTTGGCTATATCCCAAGCGGCAGCTTCCCGGAAGGCGGATAGATAAAGGGGCATGTAGGAGCGGACGGGACTGAAATCGAAGGGGGTCGCATATCCTTTGGAATTGTTCAGGCACCCGGCTTCTTCGTCGATTGGTTTGACAACGAAGTGATTGTTTCCAGCATCATCTTTTAAAAAATAGGAACCGTTGATTCCTCTTTGAATCCGGATCAAGTTTGAGGAGTCGATCCAATAGGTGCCGTTTTCCCGAACTTCCAAAGCAAGACGTGCAAGAGCGCTATTTTTTTCGATTTGGAGGCGGGAACCTTCCCGAGTATCAAAGAGAGCTTGGATTTTTTCTTTGATCGCGCCATAAAGATTTCCGATGGTCCGGTAAGTTTTTTTAATTTTTTTCCAGTAAGAACCGAAATCCCAAAAATCAAATGTCAGCAGGGGATCCACCTCAAGGCTTGGGCTCTCGGATAGTTCCTTTCGATCCCAGGCAGCCATGATGGCTAAGGG
>Ga0075370_10000385_pt1 | contig 16265 bp, 29 predicted proteins | sample EndMethybrTD3035_FD_71398 | JGI IMG/M metagenome (GOLD analysis project Ga0075370, IMG submission 71398) | Populus endosphere microbial communities from Tennessee, USA - Endosphere MetaG P. TD hybrid TD303-5 | ecosystem: Host-associated > Plants > Roots > Endosphere | place: USA: Tennessee... | reverse complement strand
TCAAGGGCGTGAACAAGGTGAAAAAGCCTGAACCAGCACCAGCGCCCCCTGGCCCTTCGCCGGAGGCAAAATTGCTGACGGAGATTCGCGATCTTCTGAAGAGGTGATGTGCACGTGGAGGACTACACATACAGTGCCCATTAACGAGGGGCCTCCCTGTCCAAGGGACTCGTAACAGGAAAAATGTCGCGGGTTTGATCAGCTAGCGCACGGCAGAACGCGGCACCATAGCGTGGCAGCAGACGGCGTCCATCCCAGAAGATTGCCAGCGGCTCGCGCAGTCTTTTTCGGTTGAACGTCAGGTGTGCTATCCGCAGACTCTTGGAATGCACGCGCATGGTTGAGGGAATAACAGCCACACCGTGTCCGCTCTCAGCCATCGCAACAAGTGTGTGTGGGGTCCGGCTTTCGAAGGCGATGGTCGGCACCAAGCCCGCAAGCCTGAAGGCTGCATCGAACGTTCGTCTGAAAACGTAGCTTTGGTCGAGAAGCAACAAAGGCTGCCCAGCCAGACGACTGATTTCCAGACTGGTACCGATGCCGAGTCCAGCCTTCGGCTTGAATGCCAACAGCAAGTCGACCGCCTCCAGGCGTTGTCTCTGGAAGCGTTGATCTTCGAGTTGCGTCGCGCTGGCCAGATTCTGGCCAAGATGTATATCGCCGCGCTCCAACAAGTCCCTGATTTCTGGCCATCCCATGGCTTCGCGCAATTTCACTTGGACGTGGGGGAATAGCTTTGCAAACCGATGCAGAAAATTGGCGAGAATACCCTCGATAAACTGCGGCGACGCGGCAACTTTCAGTACGCCTGTGTCACCGCGCCTAAATAGCTGTGCGCGCTCCTCGACAGCGTCGGCGTGATCGAGCAATTCGCGGCAATCGACGAGCAGTTGCTCACCTTCGCCTGTAAGTACAAGTCCACGTCCAACCCGGTCGAAAAGCTTAAAACCAAGTTCGCGCTCCAGGTGGCCGATTTGCCGTGATAACGCGGGCTGAGCAACGCGCAGATGGAGCGCCGCTCGCGATACAGTCTGCAAATCAGCCACCGTGACGAAGGTTCGCGCCCGCCGCAAATCCATTTTATGACCTATGCCCGTTCAGCATTGATTGGTAGAGAATATAGATATTGGACGCCGATCCCTGCCCATGTCCAGATCGCACGTGACCGTCCGGGTTCACACAGTTGGGAAAAAACACAGGGGGGATGCCATGCTTCCAAAGCTTCGGTTATTGTTGGGTCTCCTGCCTTTCCTGTTCCTCGATCTCCAGGCCAACGCGCAATCTTGGCCGGTGAAGCCTTTACGCGTGATCGTGCCGATCGCTGCGGGCAGCTCGGTCGATCTTGTCGCACGTATTGTGTGCGAGCAGCTATCCGACCAGCTTGCGCAGCCGATCATCGTGGAGAACCGGCCGGGCGCGGGACAGACGCTTGGCGTCGCTGCGGCCGCTAAGTCCGATCCAGATGGGTACACTTTGCTAGTCAATTCGTCGGCCCATACGATCGGACCTGCACTTTATCCGAATGCTGGCTATCACCCCGCGCGCGACTTCACGGCGGTCGCGTTGCTTGGCGTTACCCCGTTCGTGCTGGTTGTGCCGCCAGAGCGTGGGTTCAAGGCAGTTGTTGATCTAGTCGACGCTGCTAAAGCAAAGCTCGGCGCGTTCAACTACTCTTCACCGGGGGTCGGAAGTGGGTCGCATCTAAGCGCGGAGCGGTTTAAGCAGGCGGCTGGCGTCCAAGCTACGCACGTCCCGTTCAAGGGTGGCGTGGAAGCCATGACGGAAGTGATGGCCGGACGCATCGACTTCTTCTTTGTCGTGCTTGGACCGGCTCTCCCGCACATTCAGGAAAGGAAGCTCGCCGCCCTTGCCGTGAACGGGCAGCAGCGAGCCGCCGCGCTTGCGGAAGTCCCAACGCTCGCGGAAGCTGGATTCGCCGAGGCCGCTAATCCGACGTGGTTCGGTCTTTTCCTTCCGGCGCGGACGCCCCCTGAGATCACCAGCCGGCTTCGGCAGGAAACAGCGAAGGCTCTGCAAACGCGGAAGGTACGCGAGAAGCTCTCAGCGCTTGGTGTCGATGCCACACCAATGTCGGGTGGCGAATTTGCCGCCTACGTGGAAAGACAAGCCGCTGCTGACGCTCGGCTGGTCCAGGCCATCGGACTCCCTCCTCAGTGAGCCAAGGCCCGGAGGACATTTCGATATCTGGTTCGCTGCAATTCCTGTCTGGCAGCGGCAGTGGCTACGAACTCCAGATGGGGCGATGGAGCCGGCGTCTCGCACCTCGGTTTCTCCGGTTCGCTGGACTTTCAGCCGGTTCGAGGGTGCTGGATGTCGGTTGCGGGACCGGAAGCCTGAGCTTCTGCCTAGGCAACGATCCTGCGATATGCGGGGTCCACGGAGTCGATTTGTCTCCGGATTATATTGCTTATGCGAAACAGAAGAAATTCGACAGCCGTTTGACCTTTCAGATCGGCGACGCCTGCTCGCTGCCGTTCCCGGACCAATCCTTCGATCACACACTCTCGATGCTGGTCTTGCAGTTCATTCCGCACTCGGAAGTAGCCATTCGCGAAATGCGCCGGGTTACGCGCCCGGGCGGGGTCGTTGCCGCTGCGACATGGGATTCGCGAGGTGGGCTCGTCGCACAGCGCATCATCCTCGATACCGCGGCCGTACTCGACTCAAGCGCCAACGACTTTCGGGCGCGGACATGTACACGCCCAATGAGCCGCCCTGGAGATTTGGAGCGCGCATGGCGGCATGCTGGCTTCGTTGACGTCGCGGAAGAAATGCTGACGATGCGCATGGATTTCAAGTCCTTCGCAGACTTTTGGGCGCCAGCACTGGGCCGCGATGGTCCAATCGCCGAATATGTTGCGACCTTGGCGCCTGCGATGAGAGCGAGGCTTCGCGAGGAGGTTCGGCAGGCATACCTGGATGGTGAGAACGACGGGACAAGATCGTATGCTGCGATTTCTTGGGCCATAAAAGGTCGGGTGCCGTAGCTTTTGCCTACTTCCGCCTCTGAAAACATCGCAAACCTCGGGCTCCGATCCGTGCAACTTATTCAGGGGCCGCTTGCAGCGCTACGTGCTCCAGCACAAACTGAGAAATGTTCTGGAAACGCAAAATGTCGACACCTATGCATGCATCACCGCCTGCCCGGCTAATAGCGGCCGGCCCCCATTCAGTTTCGGGGAAGGATTCTTTGATACTACGCGCTTTGGATTCTCCAAGGACTTGACGGCATTCGGCCAGCAGGTCGCCCAGCAGCGCTACAGTCCGGGTTGTTTGTACCTTCGCGGGCTGACTCTTGTCGGGCCTGGCTTCCGCCAGCCGCAAAATATCTTCAGGCCGCAATATGGCCGGTACGCGGGCCGGTCAGGATTCGTTTTGGATAAATTTCTCTCATCGCCGGGGCATGGATCCAAGCCCGGCGATTCCGATTATACGGTGTTTGCCGTTTTTGCGTTTATCAGCAATGACGACGCGGAAATTATTTGGAACGAGATCAGCAAGCATGATTGGAACGATCATGGGACAATGTTTGTGCTGGGCGTTCCGTGTGAACCCTTTCTTTTGCCGGACAGCACCGGGCTTGCTACGTTCGAAGGAGTTTTTCTTAAGTGGATCCCCGGCTCGCCGAGGATAGTCGTTCTGCGGCGGTGAGGCTGACTAATCGGTCCGCTCTTTCAGGCGGGCAACCGTCATTCGACGATATCTCGTCTCGCCGCAACGTTTCATGTGATGAGAGGCAAAGGCATGGAGCCGTTGGGAGCGTCACGCTGAGTTAGTGCCATGTCCGCTTTGCAATAAGCGGACATGCGGGCCTCGGGTTCCTATTGATCAAAATCAAAGAAAACCTCCGCTCAGGGTGCTTGTTACCCGTATGGACCATTGGGAGCCCATTGCGACCGCGCCTAAGGATCAAGAGCTTGAGCTCGCTGTGATCGAGCGTTCTGAAGTTCACGTACTGGTGTTCGCCTGCCATCGCAGCCGAAGTGGTTGGATAGACGCCCGAAACGGACGCCCGGTATTTATTGATCCCACGCACTGGCGTTATTGGATTTCGCGGTAGCCACTCGGCAATTAGATTCTTACTTGAACCCGGCCCGATAATAAGCGGCCAAGCCGGCAATCTCGGTCTCGGTCAGCTGGCTCGCGATGAAGCGCATTCTTCCGTAGACGTCGTTGCGGCGTTCCCCGGAGGCATACAATTTCAAGTGTGCAACGAGGTAAGCATCGCCTGTTCGGCGAGGATTGGCGTTTCGATGGGGCCACCTGACCCAGCCCGATGACATGCCGCGCAAGGCGCAATATTTCGGCTCGGATCTCCTAACTCAACCAGCCGAACGATTGATGGCGCCGGCTCGGCCAACGTGACGGGATTTGGGTTTCGCTTAGGCCGCCCCGCGCAATAGGCGACAACGTCCTGTGGGCGTGGGTCGGATTTTGGGCGTCCATCGTCGTGATGGTGCTTGTCACGGTGCTTCTCGGACAGCCATCAGTCCTATCACGCTTTACCCGCCGCTAAGGGCGAGCCCGTGGTTCTATATCGGACCTGTTTTGGTCGTCGCTAGAAGTGCGACCGCAGTTCCGGCAAGCACGGCAGCCCCAGCGGCACAGTTCGCATCGCATCGGCCAGCGCCGCGGGATCAACATTGTCGGCAACTTCGAAGGGATTGTGCGCGACGGATGGCTGTTCGCTGTGCATTTTCACACCTCAATACAGAACAATAATTTTGCATGCAGCCAACTGAAAGCCAACCCATAAGCTGGCTTGGCGTGCCTTGACGGCGACGGCGTGGCCTGGGGCAGGGCCCGAAACCCTCCAAATAAATCACATCAACATAAATTCCTGCATCGAACGCGAAATTTCAATGCACGGATTTATTTACGGAAACTACGGAACTACATCCAAATGTGGAAGTTAGGGTTGCGGGTTTAATCGAGCTTCAGACGGGGAACATGCATGCTGGCGTCGCAAATGACCCAACGCCTATTTCGCACCAGTACATTCGAGGCAGCCGTTCAAACGATTCTGGACGACGTGATCGCGTTGCTAGGCGCGGAATATGGCAACGTCCAGCTTTCCATAGACGATGAGCTAGTCATTGCCGCGCAGCGCAGTCTTTCTGCGGACTTTTTAAGAACCTTTAGACGGGTCAAAAAAGACGATACGTCTGCATGCGGACGCGCCCTGCGACTAGGAAAGACTGTCACAATTCACGATGTGGAAAGCGATGTCGACTTTGCGGGCTTCCGGCCGGATGCGAAGAAAGCTGGATTTCGCTCAGTGCAGAGCACGCCATTGATCACTCAAGGCGGAAACGTTCTGGGAATGGTGTCGACGCATTTCGCGCATGTTCATGAACCGACGCCGATTGAGCTGCAGACGTTGAAGTCATACAGTGTCGTAGCAGCCGACTACCTGAACAAACTGTTGGGTGATGTTCCAGTCGCCATCAAGGCGAAGCAGATGAGTGAGGAACTGTATGCTCGAACCGTACGAGAATACAGCTTTGCAGTGGGGTCTCGATCGCCGAACATTTCCCCGTTGATCGGACCCATCGTGTAGCAACCGGGCGTGACCGGGAAATTGGCAACTCCGGAAATCAACGGATTGTTTTGGGCAATGGCAAATATTCGAATTTTAGCTGCGGCCTGTCTGGGCGGGGCGCTGATTAATCCTGCGCTCGCGGCCGATGTAGGCAACGGCGAGGCACTCGCGAAACGCTGGTGTTCAACGTGCCATGTGGTGGCCGGGACTCAAATCGCGCCGACAGGGGAGGCGCCCCCATTTCGCACCATTGCAGAAGCGCAGGGATTGGACGGAGCGAAGCTCGCGATGTTTCTATTAATGCCTCATCCCAAGATGCCCGACATGGGATTATCGCGCGACGCTGCTGCAGATCTTGCGGCCTACATCTCCAGTCTCAAATAATTTTATATGGCTACCAAAGCGTCGGTCGAACGCGAACTTCAAGCAAAAAGCGTGTCGATCTGTTTTTTGAGCGCGAGCGTCGAAGTCCGCTGCAGTGCGCGATAATTTCCTCGGACATCGCACTCGCGATAGGGGCAGCGTGTCCGGTTTGGTGCCAAAGGAACCCCCCGTGCTAGGCGAGGTCTTTCAGTGTTGGATGTCGGTTCTCAACGGCGCTTCTTGCGAAGCGTCCGCTCAACCCTCTTTCGGCTGCTGCCGACCCGTTTCACCGCGGCCTTGACGCTCTTGGCACTTTTACCCGTCTTCTTTGCCTCGTAGCGGACTTCGTAGTCTTGTCCGCCTGCGACCCGGGCACGATCCTGCTTACGGCCACGCTTTGTTTTTGCCATGTGTCCTCCCTGGACCTGGGGAGCGGCAAAATAACCGATTCGTCGCCTTGAGAAGCCTATACGCGCTTCTTTTTCAACTCCTCGACACGAGAGAGGTCGATGCCTCTGGCCGCGTCACAGCACTCCTGGGAACAGTAGTAGTGCCCGTCTTCGCCGTGGACAGCCACGTCCTTAAACGGCTGATGGCACGTCGGCAGGAAGCAGTGGTCAGGGCTGCCTGCTTCCACAAATTGGGAAACTTGCGTGGGAAGGTCAGCCTTTGTTTCGAGCAACATTCATCAAAGTCCTGTAGGAGCGGGCGGCTGCCGGGTTGATCTGGGGATTGGTCGGCGGGCTGAACATCACAGCCACGTTCCGACATCCGCACCTTGGGCATTTAAGTCGTTCGGCAACGCGCGCAATCGGGAAATCTCTGCCGCGCGTGCATACCAAGGTTTCCAGATCGAGGTCATTGCGGTAGCCACATTCCCGCTTGTGCTTCAGCCCCTCCCGGCCGCTGTCGAGACACCGGATGCGGATGGTCCAACTGAGATTCCATGCTTCTCCGATCGTCTCGACGCCCATGACGTTCGCGCTTCGTTACTGAAGCCCACGGGCGATGTTGTAGTTCCCGTACCCAGCCGCAACTATCTGAAATTGTTATCGAATTCGAAATTTCTCTCGCGCGACGGAAAGCCCGTGTTTTGGGCTGTCGGTCCGCAAGCGCGGCGAGACTTATCCCGCCTGTTCACAGAGCGACGGCGCTTGCTCATTGGTCAGTCAAAAACGCCAGTTACTAATGGGAGGAGCTTGGCGCGGATGAATCAACCGACGCGATGGATCGCGTCGTTGACGCAATGGCGCGCCGCAAACCCGACGAGAAAAAATGAAGACCGCCAACTGAGGCGGCCTACTGCGTGTGCGCCAAGACGACCGCGAGCGGGATGAGGGTCGCGAGCAAGATGACGACGAAGCCCATGACGATGTCGATCATTCCGTCGAGTCCTTGGGCTTTGGCTGAGGTTGTTGCTGCTGTTGTGCGTGCGGCTGCTGATGCGTGCGGGTGCCCAGTTCGGTTAGGCCGCACAGACGGCAATCAAAGGTGTGTGCCGCGGATTGCTTCATGGGCCTTCCGCAGTTCAGGCAATTTGGAATTTGATCGGACATGCGCCGCTCCCCATACAGGCGGGGAGCGCAGTAGCGTCTCTCAGTCACCGGAAGGCCGATGATAACTGACAATGCCTCAAATGCGACCTAGTTCAAATCAGGCCACTGCTACTTTCAGCATCCGTCGGCTGGGTACGGGAACTACAACATCACCCACCCCCGAAAAGAACAAACAGAGAAGTTCCGGTATTGACGGTGCAGGCGTATTTGGGAACATTCCCGCAGTTGGGGGCGTGAAATGCGTACGGCTGAAGTGACCAAAGAATTCCGTGATCGCTGCAAAGAACTCGCGTCGAAGGCTAAAATGCCGGAAGTGAAAGCCCGCTTAGAGCGTCTGGCGCTGACCTATCAGCGTCACTTGGAAAAGCTCGATTCCCCGCCGACCGCGCCCAAATAGACGAGCTGTCCGACTCCCGAAAACGCAGACACCACCTATATTTACACAGGGGAGGTCATGTGTGTTGAGTAGGAGTTCCGCGTGGCGCCTCGTCCCTATTGGAAGGGCTATCTGAAGCTTTCTCTCGTCTCCTGTCCGATCGCGTTGTATCCGGCAACTTCGGCGTCCGAGAGGGTTTCGTTCAACCAGATCAACAAGAACACCGGCAATCGCATCCGCTACAAAAAGGTGGATGCGGAAACGCTGGAAGAAGTTGAATCCGACGACATCGTGAAGGGCTACGCGGTCGAAAAGAACGTGTACGTCACGGTGGACGATGAGGAGCTCGAAGCGCTCCAGGTCGAAAGCAAGCACACGATCGAGATCGACAAGTTTGTCGGGCGCAAGCAGCTCGACGAGCGCTACTTCGATAGCCCGTACTACGTCGTGCCAAACGACACGGTTGGCCAGGACGCCTTCGCCGTCATTCGCGACGCGATGAAGGGCAAGGGGATGGTGGGCCTTGGCCGCGTGGTGCTGTCAAAGCGCGAGCGCCCCATCATCCTGGAGCCCTACGGCAAAGGCCTGCGGGCCATGACGATGCGGTATCCATACGAGGTGAGGGACGACAAGGAATACTTCGCCGACATTCCCGACGTAAAAATCCCAGCCGAAATGCTGAAGCTGGCCGAGCACATCCTCGACACCAAGGCGGCCGACTTTGATCCGTCCGATTTCGTGGACACCTACGAGACGGCGGTCGTTGACCTCCTGAAGAAGAAGCAGGCTGGCAAGGCTGTCGAGAAGGTGAGCTCGAAGTCGCGTCCGGCCGCAACGGGCAACATTATCGACATGCTCAAGCGCAGCCTTGAGATGGAGAAAAAGGGCAAGGTCAAAGCACCTTCGATCGTGCCCGATGCGCCCAAAGCCAAGAAGCGGGTGCGGGCGTGAAGGACCAGCTCATCATCCTTATGGAAGCACTCCGGCTCTCGCAGGTCGAAATCGAAAAGTTTCGGCGCAGAAAGCAGAATGTCGAAAAGACAGTCTTTGCTGTCGAGCGAATTCTGCATGAGCCTGACGTAATGGCCGCTATAAGCAACTTGCAGCCGTTTGTACCTTCGCCGTCCATAGCCTCTGAACTGGAGGAGAATGTCGATGCGTAGCCCGCCGCTCGTTCCCGGCTTTGATAACGACGTGTATCTGGTGCTTGATGACTTCGGGCAGCTAGGCCGGGCCTACCGGGAGGCAGACGAGGACCATGCCAACAAAGAAAGCGTGATCCGCGATCTGCGGGAAGGCTACTACAACAATCCGGCCCGCGTCGTGTGCTTCAACACCCACGACGGGACAAGCCGTGACGCTACCTTTGAGATTGTTCGCGAAATAAAGAACCGATCAGAACGAAAGGGCGAAGAGCTCTCGCCCGGTCTCCGCGACTTCGTAGAGTACGAAGTGTCCCGGCACGCCGAATGGCAACTACAACTCATATAACGAAAAACCCGGCGCATCTTGGCGGCCGGGTTTTCGCACGCCTTCCAGTTTCACCTAAACGGTAATGGGGCTTGCCTCAGTAACGCTAGGGAGTTCCGGAAGCACTACTTAGATGGTGCATGTTTCGTATTTTGCAATCGCGGACTTTGCGATTTGGTCCTGACCTTGATCGACGCCAGGAATTTGAACCGCTGTTCTTGCTGTAGAAAAAATTCTTTGTCGGCATCGTTCAATGAAAACGCAGCCTTCTGCGCACATTGCTCAGCCAGCTGTACATACTCATTCTGACTATGGAACGCAGTCATGATCGCTCTTTCGGAGTTGCGCGATGCAACGCCCTAAGAGGATCAAAGGTTCCTAGCCAGGCAGCGTCTCAACAGGCCCCGGTGCACCAGCGCAGCAGTATCTTCCGAGGCGGGTTCGAACCAATAGAACGCCGCGTGCTTCTTTCCGTAAGACGCGAATGCGACCACCATCAAGCAAGCGCCGCGCCTGTATGTGCTCGGGTTCTTCCTGAGGCGTACGCTTCTGATTTTATCATGAAGCAAAAGTCGTCCAGCACAGGCTGGGATAGCGAAAAGTGAAAGCCCCCGGCATGAGCTCCGAGGGCTTTCGGGATTAGCGACCGGATTTGGTTAGGGCCGCCGTATCAATAACCGCGCAAGACGATCCAGCGTTCCAAAATGCGAAGAGCTCCGGGGGTCGTAAGCCCAGAGCCCTTGCTAGCCAGAGGAGTGTGCAGCCACTCTGGCCGGGCCCCTTTGCGGCTTGGGGCTGAAGTGATACTAGCGTCGTGTTCTTCGCGCCGCTCTATCATTTGCTGTGTTGAAGTCAAAAGATGAAGCCCCGGGCGGGGAGGAACGGTCCGCCCGGAGCTTCCATCACCGCAGTACATCCGTGCGGTGGTCGAGGATGCAGAAACTGATTGTCCGACGTGAAAAAACCTTCGGCGGGTGGTCCGAAGGTTTTTCCATTTGACAGGTCGGGGGTAGGGGGAACGGACTGATCGCACCTGTCCATCGTGCAACACACACGACCACGAAAAGTTGCGGTCCGTTAAAATAATTTAGTCCGCGCGAAAGTGCCGTACTGTGTCCGTCCCGCATCGAGGGCACCGATAAGTGGCCACATAGTCTTTGCTTGGCACTGTAGGCGGTTCTAAACCGCGGATTGTCATTTCAACCAGACAGCCAGGGCACACGACCTGCGGCGCCCAAGCTAGTGCGTGTATGTGATTTGAGTTTTCCATGCGCTCGGCATCATGAGCAGATTGGGAAGAAAATTCCATGCAAGGATCTATGCAAAAGACGTACTGCGCCGCAGTGACGAATTATAGGAACAGGTGAGAAGAGGCATTTGTTAATTAGCCGGACGGGTGAGGATTCGTAACCCTCCACCCAGCCCAAGGAGGGGCCCGGTGTGTAGACCACCACCGCCGGGCTTCCTCCCAAAATTTCAGTGAGAGCCCTCTGACCGCTCTTGCTTGGTGCCGAAGGTTTGTTCGGCTTCTTCAAAGCGCTCTCTATCGATTGGCGAACGTTTTCGAATGAGCGAGAGCCACCCTTTCCCAAGGTTTAGCCACTTCACTTTGTCTTCATCAATCGACGCGCGGTCAGCCCAACGTTGAGCCTCCTCGGCGTTCTTACGATACTTATCGTCCAGGTCCGTTGCTCAAACCCGATAAAGCAACTCTTATAAATCCCGTGCTAAAACTGAGTTCAATCACACGTGCGTTTCAAAAATGCCCCGCCGAAGCGGGGCTTAGTCGCCGGTCCCAGTTAGGGGCCCTCTTATTTCACTCGCAGGTTTTCTGCAGAGCTCTTGCCGTTTCTGCCCGTCGGTAGCTCGTACTCGACCTCTTGATTGTCGTTGAGGGTGCTCAAGCCTGCCCGCTCGACAGCAGAGATGTGCACGAAAACATCAGGTCCACCGCCAGAGGGCTGGATAAAGCCAAAACCCTTCTGAGGATTGAACCACTTCACCTTTCCTGTAGCCACTTCGCATTCTCCTAATCACCCGCCCACGTCGGAAGATATGGCGGCGAAGAACGTCTAGGCAAGCGGCGCCGCGCCCGCATCAGCTGAGACCGGCGCCACTCTCTAACTGTACCATGTCCAACTACTGCAAAAATCGGGAACGTTGCATTGGGTCGTTCGTTGCAGCGGTGGGAGGACTGAAGAACGGCATTTGATATGTGGAATGAAGTCAAAAGTTCTGGGAAAGCATTCGCCTTATACCTGTCCGCATTGCTGTTGATCGTTGGTGTGTATGGAACTATCGCTCACTTTGGTCTTGCCGAAATTGGCGCGAACGCATCGCTGCAATTCCCTGGCGTTAAAGAACCAGAAAAGACTCGTCTCGAAACCCTCGTCGCGAATGCCAGAGAAATCCGAGCATCGCTGGCGAAGCCAGTTGCAGGAATTGAGCCGCTCGGTCCTGTAAAAACTAAAGCAGCAAATGCACTCGGCGGTCCGAAATCTGTAACCAAAGTCGCAATCAAAGAACCGAAGAGAAAATCGCTCTCAGACGAGGCGATGAATGCGTTCGCTTCATCATCAGCGGTAATGCAGCACGATTATATTGCTTATGATCGCCATCGCCCTCTGTGACCAGTTCTAACAGCTGACCTGAAGAGCAAGCGTCTCCGTACCGGCAAGTCACAAGCAATACAATCGTCTTCGAGATCCTAGGTGGCCCGGACTTACGGTGCTCATAGATCAATCGGTTCTACGTCTCACCGGCGGCGCAGACGGCATCGTTTGATACTGAGCATCGAATGACGAAGTAGTGAAAGACGGCGCCCGCGGCAGCATTCCTCCAGCGCATACCCTTTGCTCGACGCTGCACAGTTGGAAACAGCGACTGACATCTTTGCTGTCCGCGCAATGGTTCATGCAGGTTTGATATGTGCTGGCACATTTGCTCTCGTTAGCGATCGTTGGCGAAGCAAATATTAATGCGAGAATTGCGAGCGTCGCTGCTCTCATGGAATCCCCCAAACAAGCCGCGTACCAGAACGCAGTATTACCATCTTGGATCCGCAGATCCCGGCCCCGCGCGCTCCCACGGTTAATTTCGGGTCTGACTCTGTCAATTGATATTGAGCGGTCGGGCTTCGGGATTCGCGACGGCATGCGTCGGGAACCGAACCGCATAAAAGCGACTTGAGTGGTCCAGATGAGAAGGCTCGTTACACTCCTTTTAGTTTCAGTGGCAACTCTGCCCGCGCACGCCGTCGAGTGCTCCGAGGTCCGGAAGCAATGTATTAATCGGTGCATCGTTCGATCGGACGGCGAACGCTGTCAAAAGCTGTGCGATTCCGCTTCCAAGGTCTGCGAACGTGCGGCGGCTAAACCGTTGCCAGACACGCTTGGGCTTAAGGAAATGGAATTGAAGCTCCGCGGGTCGAAGCACTAAAGGGGGGCGTGACCCGCCCCGAAACAATCTAGGCCGGCATTCGGGGCGCGGCGAGTCGGCAGGCACATTTCATGGAACGCACGCAGTAAAGCTTCCTCCGACATGACAGCCCCGATGCGGGATATCTAGATCTCGTCTACGAAACGTCATGATCTTCAAGCCGCACCTGCCCAGGGAGGGGTCTGGCTAGACAAGACGGCTCACGATCCGGGGTCGAACGTCTTTATCCGCACGCGGATCAACCCCAGTCTCCTGACTCGTCAGTTCCGCAATTCTTAAAGCCACTCCAGCGTAATATCTCGCTCGGACTTTGTCCTTACTTCGCAATCGCCGTGCTGTTTCATACGCAGCTTCATATGCGCCGGACCCAAGCAGGCTTATCATTCGCCGTGCTTCGCCCTCGACCTCCCCATTTATGAGATGTTTCCACCACATCTGACGCCCCTTACCGAGGCGCGACCCTGCCAAAGTTTTTGGAGATTGCGAGTCCAACTTTTGAGTGGGTTCGGAATCGGACATTCACCACTTTTCCACTGCGACGCCTGCACCCGTTGCCACTTGGAACGGGTAACGGCTTCAACAGCGCACGCAGCCTTCAGTTCCGCCAGCTCCGGACTTATGAAAAGTCCGGTGGCAAATCTTGGAAGTTTGTCCGACGTGGAAAGAATGCCGGCCGGGAACTCGACGCACATTCCTACTAACTCTCTCCGGCCCCATCGGCGGCCTAGTGACAACTACTCGTTGCAATCACAACCTTTTTGCGCGTGCGGCATGCGCCGGGGCGACTGCTCCACCTTAAGCGCGCCAGTACGCTGGTTGCATGGGAAACAGATTCGCTATGGGCGTTTGGATACTGACGCTGGCTCTCTGCGGCCTTCTTGCCTGGCTCGCTTTCGGGCCTTCGGGGTCTTCAAAGAGGCCCGCCACGATGCCTGCAGAGCACCGGAGTAGGTCCTAGTTGGAACGAAGTTCAGCCCTCGCATGTACGGATACACCGCGACGAGAAGCGCTAGGACGGCGAAAAATCTCAGAACAGGAACGCACGCGCCAAGGCGAGATCGTCTGCGAGGCGACCAGCAGGTGGATCGATATGCTGGTGGATGGCAGAGTTACTGAAAAATACGGATGAAAAACGAGCTCAACAAAGATTGCCTTGCCTCTATGCATGTGAACTCGTTCGCACAACTAAACTGTTGACGCCCTGTGTCGCTTAGGAACTCCGATGTCACTAACGATTGTCCCGAGCCGTAGCCAAGCGCGACTGATCTTGATCGGCACCGCCCTGCTGCTGACCCTCGGCATGGGAATGCGCCAGAGCTTTGGGCTGTTTCTTTTGCCGGTCACGCAAGACCTCGCAATATCTGCGGCGGACTTCACATTGGCTTTGGCAGTCCAGAACATCGTCTGGGGCCTCTCGCAAGCGCTGGTCGGGTCGATCGCCGACCGCTTCGGTCTTCGCATCACGATGATGGCCGGCGCGGCGATCTACGTCATCGGCCTCAGTATCTTCGCGACCGCACAAGGCGCGCTCCCGCTAAGTATCGCGGGCGGATTGATCGGTATCGCTTTGTCGTGCACAGCGACGTCACTCGCGATGACCGCATGCGTTCGTGCAGTTTCGGCGAAACGGCGGAGCATGACGCTCGGCATTGTCTCCGCCGCAGGATCGCTCGGGACTCTTGTGGGACCGCTCTCCACCCAGGCCGTGCTGACAAATCACCCGTGGCAGACAGCGGCGTTTTTCTTTGTGCTGGCTGCGGTTGCCATGCTGCCCGCAGCCTTCTGTGCAGGTGGCGCTGATCGATTTCCCGGTCAAAGCGCCACTGCGACTTCGATGCGCGCGGTCCTTGGGCAGGCCGTGCGCAACCGGCCGTTTCTCGTGATGTCGGGGGCTTATTTCGTTTGCGGGTTGAATCTTGTATTCCTGACCACGCATTTGCCGGCCTACCTCGCGCTCTGTGGCCAGGACCCGATGCTGAGCGCGGAAGCACTTGCGATTATCGGTGGCGGAAGTGCGTTCGGCTCATTGCTGACCGGGTGGCTAGGCGGAAAATACCCGAAGCACATCCTCCTTGGGCTTCTCTACATTCTGCGTTCATTCATTATCGCAGCCTATTTCGTGATGCCGCCGACGCCCACCAGCACACTCTTTTTCGCAGGGGCAATGGGCATGCTGTGGTGGCCGGGTCTGGCACCACTTATCGGCGGTCTGGTCGCTGAGATCTTCGGCACCCGTTATATGGCGACGCTGCTCGGCATATCCTTCGTTGTACATCAAGCTGGCTCCTCGCTTGGGGCATGGGGCGGCGGGTTTATCTTCGATCTTTACGGCTCTTATGACCGCGCGTGGCAGATAGGCACATTGATCGGGTTCGGCGCCGGTGTCGTCCAGCTCGTGGCTGGTGGCCCAACGCGGCGGCAAGATCCGATCATCGCACCTGAGGCGGCGACGACATGAACGGCATGGCGGTCGGCTAAGCGGGCGCTGGCGCCCCAGTGACGAGGAAGGACGAGGCCGCTAGTTGGGAAAAAGAAGCCCCCCTCCGAAGCGGGCTCTCTTTCGCATGCAAATTATCGGCAGATTCGTGTGCGCTTCACCACGCGGCGTCCGTGGTCAAAGCGCTTGACGACGACCCGACAGCCATGGTGGTGATGGCGATGCCACCGCCGACGGCCGTGACAGGCGAGGGCCCGATGATTTTCGAGCACGCCTGCAAACTGGGTCTTGAAGGCATTGTCTCGAAACGGATCGATCTGCCTTGCAAAGCTGGACCGTCTAAAGGCTGGCTCAAGATAAAGAACAAAAAGCATCCGGCCCTACTCCGGGTGGCGGAATTCCATGAGCGGGAACGGAGTCGGAGACAGTCGCGTTAATCCCGGTATGCGTAGCCCAAGTATCGTTCCAGGATTTGATGTTGATGTGTACCTGATCCTCGACGATTTCGGGAGAATAGGGCGCGCATACCGGGAGACCGACGAAGAAGAGGCCGACAGAGCCTCTATCGTCCGCAGCATCATCGAAGGCGAATACAACAACCCGATACGAGTGGTGGCTTTTAACACGACCGAAGGGTGGTCGCGCGATGTGACCGAGGACATTGCGCGCGAAATCCGAGATTACTTCGGCCGCACAGGAGAGCAGATGTCGGCCGGTGTTCGGGACTTCATCGATTACCAGTTGGAGCTGACCAAGAGATACGTGAGTGCTGGATGAAAGATTGGGACAAACTTGAGGTAGCTAAGCAGGCGCTAAAGCGCATTGGCGAGATCGCCGTCCATGATGGCGCTGATAGGGACGGCCTGCTCAAGGCTCAGCAGATTGCCGAGTTGACCTTGAAGTACATCGAAGCGCCGATCGTTGGCGTTCCTTCTGAGCCCACAGTAAAGCGCGATCCTCAATATCCGCTGCGAACTCGACCGGTGCTCCGGCTCGTCACAGACAATGGCTGAGTTGCCGTCTGGTCCTCCCATGGACTTGGCGAACATGCGCCAAAACGGG
>Ga0075370_10000384_pt1 | contig 16275 bp, 10 predicted proteins | sample EndMethybrTD3035_FD_71398 | JGI IMG/M metagenome (GOLD analysis project Ga0075370, IMG submission 71398) | Populus endosphere microbial communities from Tennessee, USA - Endosphere MetaG P. TD hybrid TD303-5 | ecosystem: Host-associated > Plants > Roots > Endosphere | place: USA: Tennessee... | reverse complement strand
GCGCCCGCGCCGGCACCCGCGGCTGCGCCGCCCGGCCCGGCACCGACCGACACCTCGTACCTGCACTTCAAGAACATCGGCCTGGTGCCGCAGACGCTTCCGGCCGGCGACAAGACCGTGCGTGCCTACGGCAACTTCGCCGGCAACGGTCGGCTCGACTACTTCCGCGCCGTCTCGACCTACGACGTGACGCAGCCGGCGTCGGCGGCCACGCCGGGCCGCTTCGAGTTCTACGTGAAGCAGGCCGACGGCAGCTTCGTGCTCAGCACCACCTTGCTGCCGGTCGCCACGGGCTGCGTGCAGCCAGGCAAGGCGATCGTCGGCGACTTCAATGGCGACGGGAAACCCGACGTGTTCGTCGCCTGCTACGGCTACGACGCGCCGCCGTACCCGGGCGAGCGCAACAAGGTCGTGCTCAGCCAGCCGGACGGCACGTATGCGATCAGCGACGCATCGACCGACTCGGGCTTCAACCATGCCGCGACCGCGGCCGACCTGAACGGCGACGGCAAGCTCGATGTGATCGTCGTCAACAACTTCGACGCCGACCGTGCCTACACGCTGATCAACGACGGCACCGGCCACTTCACGCGCGAGGCGAGCTCGCGGCTGCCGAGCGCGATCAAGCCCGGCAACTACTTCAGCGTAGAACTGGTCGATGTCAACGAAGACGGCTGGCTCGACCTCGTCGTCGGCGGGCACGAATACGAGTCGGCGCCGACCTCGGTGTTCATCAATCCCGGCACCAACGTCTTCACGTCGGTGACGCCGACCGTCGTGCCCGCGGTCACCAACGAAGGCGTGGTGCTCGACTTCACCGTGACCGGCACCGGCAGCACCCGCACGCTGTGGGTGCTCAGGACCTCGGGCAACGACGGCACGTTCTACCAGGGCCGCGCGCTGCAGAAGGTGGCCTATCCGTCGATGTCGGCGACGCTGCCGCTCAACGACCGCACGCAGCCGTGGATTCCGTGGCTGATCCCGGCAACCGTCGGCGGCGTGGCGGTCGTGACCAGCGACAACGCAGCGGAGGCGGTGTCGGTTCCGCAGTAGATCAGTGCAGCGGTGGGCGCTTGAACACTTCCAGCAGCGTCTTGTTCGCCGTCGGCGACGACGGGCAGGCGCGGCCCTGGAAGCAGTGGCCCGTGCAGGGCGGGCAGGACTGGGGCGGTTGTTCCGAGTCCTGTTCCGGCGACGCGGGCGTCTCGACCCGGGACACGCGACCGCTCAACCATCCGAACAGCTTGAACTGCATGCCGAACCTCTTGCGTTGACCAACGTGGCAGCACCAGTCTGCAAGCGCAGGCGTGCGCTGACATCCACCCATGCAGGGTGGGAGCACGCACGATCCCCCTGCCTGAGGGATGCGCCCGCGCGATGGCGGCGACGTGTGACGTCTGCACGGTCGGACGGCGGCTCGCCTCGGCAGAATTGTCAACAACCTTCATCTGAGCCTGTCGATCGGCACAGACCACCACAACGATCCGAGGAGTGCCGATGGCAGTCGAGCGGCGACCGTTCCCCAAGGCGGAATGGATTCCGGTCTTTGCATTTCGATTGACGGACCTTCAGCCCGCGTTCTCCGACGAAGAGGCTGCAGCGATCGCTCAGGTCGAATACCTGTGGGCCGGCGCGAGCTGCCCGGAAGCGGCGGCCGAGTTCTATGCGCTGCGCGATGTGCAGGCGCAGGACCAGCTGAGCGCGCCGCGCCGGCGTCCCACCCGCAACGAGCAGACGGACTTCGGGCAGCTGACCTGAGCGGGTTCGGGTGACGAGTTCCCGCTCGGGGACAGAATCGTCACCATGCAATCCACCGCCACCGCCATCGAGCTCGTCAAAGCCTGGATCGCCCAGGTGCGCCGTGTCGTCGTGCTCACCGGTGCCGGCATCTCGACCGACTCCGGCATCCCCGACTTCCGCGGCCCGCACGGCGTGTGGACCCGAAACCCCGCGGCCGAGGCGCAGTCGACCCTGCAGAACTACCTCGCCGACCCGCTCGTGCGGCAGGCAGCCTGGCGCAGCCGGATGGCGAGCACGATGTGGACCGCACAACCGAACCGCGGGCACCTCGCGCTGGTGGCACTCGAGCGGCGCGGCAAGCTGCACGCGTTGATCACGCAGAACATCGACGAGCTGCACCAGATTGCCGGCAACAGCGCCGAGCGAGTGATCGAGGTGCACGGCACTGCGCGCCGCGTGATGTGCTGGCAGTGCGGCGAGCGCTCGCCGATGCACGACGCGCTGCAACGCGTGCGCGACGGCGAGCAGGACCCGGCGTGCCGGCGGTGCGGCGGCATCCTGAAAAGCGACACGATCTCGTTCGGCCAGGCCCTGGTGCCGGAGGTGATCGAGCGCGCGATGGCGGCTGCGAGCGAGGCCGAGGTGCTGCTCGCGATCGGCAGCACATTGCAGGTCCTCCCCGCTGCAGGCGTGGTCCCGGCCGCCCACGATGCCGGGGCGCGCATCGTCATCCTCAACAATCAGCCCACGCCGATGGACCCGCTCGCCGACGTGCTGCTGCGCGCGCCGATCGCAGACGTGCTGCCGCACCTTTGCGAGTGATCCTGGAACTCGAGCCAGGCTCTAGGCCCTGCTGCCGCAGGGGTTTGAACGCCGGTCACCGATTTGCGAAATATTGGGGGGCCCGAAGCGACCACTCGCGTTCACAATTGCCAACAATCAGGCGAGGCCCCCTTGGCGAACGGGATTCCGAAGCAACAAGACATGCTCATGCCGGTAACGTTGTTCGAGACTTCGGCAGCAAGCGCCGGGATGCCCGGCGGACCGAGGCGCGAACGATGAAGCCGTACGCACGGGCGATGCGCCGCTATTGGCCCACCGTCGCCGTGCTGGTCGGCATGACCACGCTGCAAGTCTCGGTCGCAGGCTTCAGTCTGTACCTGCTGTCCGGCGTGCGGGCCTATGTGACGGGCGAGAGCCTGTATTCGAAGGGGCAGAAGGACGCCCAGATCCTCCTGCTCGACTACGCCGAGTTCCACCGCGAGTCTGACTACCAGGGCCTGCAACGGGCGTTGTCGGTGCCGATTGCAGACCGTATCGCGCGCGAGGAACTGCAAAGGCCCGATCCCGATCTCGAGGTCGCCCGCCAGGGCTTCATCGACGGCGGCAACCATCCCGACGACGTGATGGCCTTGATCCGGCTGTTCCGCTGGTTCAGCCGCACCCCGCTGATGTCGGAGGCGATCGCCACCTGGACCGAGGGCGACCGGATCATCGAACAGATGCGCAGCCTCGCGGAGTCGGCGCACCAGCGGGTGGTGGCAGGCGATGCGGACTCGGTCGCGCTGCGCCAGATCAGGGACCGGGCCCCCGAGCTGAACCAGCAGTTGACACTGCTCGAAAGCAGATTCTCGGCGCAGCTCGGCGAAGCGTCGCGCCTGACCCAGCGCCTGCTGCTGGCACTGAACGGGTTCCTGGCGCTGATCCTGACCGTCGCCGGCCTGGCCTTCGTGCGCAAGACGGCGCGCGTGCAGGCGCTGACCGAGGCCGAAGTGATCCGGCGCCAGGAGTCGCTGCAAAGCCTGCTCGACTCGGCGGCCGAGGGGCTGTACGGGGTCGACCTCGCCGGCCGCTGCACGTTCGTGAACCGCGCTGCCTTGAAGATGCTCGGCTACGAACGCGAGTCCGACCTGCTCGGCCAGCCGATCCACACGCTGACCAATGCCTCTCGCGGCGAGGCCGGCGAGGCCGATGGGGGCGACGCGTGGCGGCCGAACGGGCGCCACTCGGACAGCGAGTCGTACCGGCGCCGCGATGGCAGCGAGTTCCCGGTCGAGCGCTGGTCGCACCCGGTGATGCACGATGGCGAGGTCAACGGGTTCGTCACGACGTTCTTCGACATCTCCGAGCGCATCCGGCTGCGCACCGCCGTGCGCCGCGGCGAGATCCGCATGGAGCGGCTGGTCGACTCGGTCACCGACGGCGTCATCACGTTCGCGGACGACGGTCGTGTCGTGCTGTTCAACAGCGCGGCCGAACGGCTGTTCCAGACCGGCGCGAGCGCGGCCCTCGGTTCGGCCGTGCAGCGCTTCTTCGCCGGCGAGCTGCCGCGTGTGGCCGGGCTCGCCGACCATCAGATCACCGCGATCCACGAGCTGACCGGCAAGCGCGCGCTCGACGGCAGCACGTTTCCGGTCGAGGCCTCGTTCTCGCGCGTCGCCACCGACGACGGCGTGCTCAACACGGTCGTGGTTCGCGACGTCACCGCGCTCCACCTCGCCCGCGCCGAACGCCAGGCACGCGAAGCGCTGGAGGCGTCCAACCGGGCGAAGACCCAGTTCCTGTCCCGCATGAGCCACGAGCTGCGCACGCCGCTGAACGCGGTGATCGGTTTTGCGCAGCTGCTGCGGATCGACGCGGCCCGGCCGGCATCGGCGGTGCAGCATCTCGAGCGCATCAGCCACATCGAGAACGCGGCCGGCCATCTGCTCGCGCTGGTCAACGACGTGCTCGACCTGTCGCGCGTCGAATCGGGCGAGATGGCGGTGTCCAGCGAAGCGGTCGACCTCGCGCGGGCTGTCGAGGAGGCCGGCAACATGGTCTCGCCGCTGGTGACGAAGGCGGCGATCGAGCTGCTGATCTCGCCCGCGGTCGACCTGCCGGCGCCGACGCGGGCCAAGCCTGGCGGGCCGCCGGTGCCGCGCCGCTTCGCGAGCCAGGTGTGGGTGGCCGCTGATCCGATCCGCCTGCGGCAGATCCTCGTGAACCTGCTCAGCAACGCGGTCAAGTACAACCGCCATGGCGGCAGCGTCAGCGTCTCGTGGCGGGTCGAGGACGATGGCGAATGCGTGGTGTGCGTGGCCGACACCGGCCCGGGCATCGCGCAGGATAAGCTGGCCGGGCTGTTCGAGCCGTTCAATCGGCTCGGCGCCGAAACCTCGAAGGTCGAGGGCACCGGCATCGGCTTGTTCCTGTCGCGCCGGCTCGCCGAGATGATGGGCGGGCGGCTGAACATTGCGAGCACCGTCGGCGAGGGCACCATCGCCTCGCTCGTGCTGAAGCTCGCGCGGCGGCCGGCGTCGGTGGCGCGGGCGGCGCTCGCGCCGAGTCGTGCCGGCGCAAATGGTCATCTCGACGTGCTGTACGCGGAAGACAACGAGGTCAACGCCGAACTCGTGCGACAAATCGTATCGCTGCGTCCGGGAGTGACGCTGCGGGTCGCCGAATCCGGGACGCGTGCGCTTGCGATGGCCAAGGAACGTCCGCCCGACCTGATGCTCGTCGACATGAATCTCGGCGACATGACCGGCATCGAGCTCGCGAGCGCGTTGCGGGCAAACCCGAGAACGAGCGAGATCCGCCTGTTCGCGCTGTCGGCCGATGCACTGCCCGAGCAGATCAACGCCGCGCTGAAGGATGGGTTCCGCGGCTATCTGACGAAGCCCATCGAGTTCGCGAAGCTGCTCTCGCTCTTCGACGACCACCTGCAAGCTGCCTAGCCCCGGGTCGCGGGGCTGCGGTTTCCCGACAACACACAGGGCCAGCCGCCGTTGTCGCGCTGGCACCGTTTGTGCATGCTCGCTTGTCAGAATTTTCTTACAAGCAACCATGTTGGGGATGCACTCATGACTCAGTTCCAGAGGACCGGCGAGCTCAAGAGCCTCGCCAGCTATCCGGTTTGGCTTCAGCGCGTCGTGCGCGAAACGAGCCTTCGCAAGAAGCGCGTCGTCGAGCACGAGCTGTTCACGCTGATGCGCGACGCGAAGCTGCCGCTTCCCGCGATGCAGCGCTTCCTGATCGGCGTGTGGCCGACGATCGAGCAGTTCCCGCGCTTCATGTCGATGAACCTGAAGAAGGCGGGTTACGGCGAGGGTGCGGGCGTCGACATGGCGCGCCGCTACCTGATCCACAACATCCGGGTCGAGCAGAAGCATGCGGACCATTGGGTCGAGTGGGCCAGGTCGGCCGAGCTCAGCCTCGAAGACCTGAAGGAGGGCTCCGACGTCGAAGGCCTGCAGGCGCTGTCGCACTGGTGCTGGTACGTCTGCGACCAGGCGAGCCTCGCGGTCGCGGTGGCGGCCACGAACTTCGCGGTCGAAGGTGCGACCGGCGAGTGGGCCTGCCTGGTCTGCTCCGAGCAGACCTACGCACATTCGTTGCCCGAAGAGATCCGCGCGCCGGCAATGCGCTGGCTCAAGCTGCATGCCGAGTACGACGACACGCACCCGTGGGAAGCGCTGGACATCGTCGCGACGCTGCTCGGCCACGCGCCGGACGCGAAGCAGGTCGCCGAGGTGCGCCAGGCGATCGGCACCAGCTACGCCTACATGGAGATGGCGCTGGACCACGCGTTGGCGGCGGCGCTGCACGGCAGCTTCGACGAGACCGCGTCGAACGCCTCGACGCTCGGCACGCTCGACAGCAGCCTCGCCGCCTAGGCGAAAACACTCGCACCGTGCGCCGCGCCGCGGCGTACGCTGGTTCCGCTCTCGACACGAGGGAGAGGGACCGTGCAACGCTGGTTTCGGCTCTACCGCGACGGACTGGCCGGGCGTAGCTACTTCCTGAAGGGGCTCGCGCTGCTGGCGGCCGCGGTCGCGGTTCCGCTGCTCGCGCTGCACGCTTTCACGCTCTACGGGCAGGTCGAGCGCGACCGCGAAGAGGCGCTGGCTGCCGTCATCGCACGCTCGGCGGCCGCGGCGCGCGACGTCGATCTCGCGCTGTCGCGGGTCGAGCGGGTGCTCGAATTCATCGCCACGCGCCGGGAACTGCGCCATCTCGACGGCGAGCGATGCGGCGAGCTCGTCAAGGGCGTCGCGTCGATGGACCCACTGCTTGCCGGCGTGAGCGTGGTCGACGTCGACGGCAGGCCGTTGTGCTCGTCGGCCGCTGCGGCAGCGCACTCACCCAGCCGGCAGGACGCGGCCTGGGTCACGCAGGCGCGCCAGCGTGACCAGCCCTTTCTGAGCAAGCCGTTTCTGGACGACATTTCGCGTCGGCCAATTGCGAATCTGGTCATGCCGCTGCGTTCGCCGGAAGGCCGGCGAATCGGATTTCTCGGCGCGGCGATCGATCTGCGCGCGCTGGCTGAGTTGCTGCTGTCGCCCGGGGGCCTTGCGCCGAACAGCCACGTGACGCTGATCGATGCCGACGACACCATCCTCGTGCGCAACCCCGAGATCGCCGACCCGCTCGCCAGCAGGGCCGATGGTGTCCAGCGGGTCCATGCGCGCACGCCGTTGACCCATTTCGGGCTGAAGGTCGGCGCCGGCGTCCCGCTCGAGTCGATGGCAGCGCGCGGCCGCGAGACGCTGCTGCGCAGCCTGCTCGCGGTGCTCGGTGCGATCGCGCTCGGCGCCGCGGTTGCCGCCTGGGCCGCGCGGCGCCTTTCCGCGCCGCTGAAGAGCCTGACCACCAGCACGCGCGCGCTGGCCGCCGGCGAGACGGGGATGCGCGCCGACGAGGCGCTGCCCGGCGAGTTCGGTGCGCTCGCGGTCGAGTTCAACCGCATGCTCGACGCGCGCGAAGCGGTCCAGTCACTGCGTGCCGCGCAGGCCTCGGCCGAAGCCGCGAACCAGGCGAAGAGCGAGTTTCTCGCCCACATGAGCCACGAGATCCGCACACCGATGAACGCGGTGATCGGGCTGGTTCGCCTGCTGCTTCGAACCGAGCTGACGCCGAAGCAGGCGCAGTACCTGGACAAGACGCGGCAAGCGGCCGACACGCTGCTCGAGCTGATCGACAACGTGCTCGACGTGTCGAAGATCGAGTCTGGCAAGCTGCAGCTCGAAGCCCGCGCCTTCAGCGTGCGCGATGTCGTCGCCACGGTCAGCTCGATCATCGAGCACCGCGCGCATCGGCGCGGGCTGGACTTTCGCGTCGACATCGCGCCCGATGTGCCCGCGCTGCTCGTCGGCGATTCGCAGCGCTTCGGCCAGGTGCTGGTCAACCTGTGCGGCAACGGCGTCAAGTTCACGAAGACGGGGCAGGTGGCGGTCGTGATCGGCGTGGCCTCCACAAGCGAGCACGCGGTGGTGCTCGCAGTCTCGGTCAGCGACACCGGCATCGGCATGACGCCGGAACAACTGCAGCGCCTGTTCCAGCCCTTCACGCAGGCCGACCCGTCGACGACCCGGCGCTTCGGCGGCAGCGGCCTCGGCCTGGCCATCTGCAAGCAACTGATCGAGCTGATGAACGGCTCGATCACAGCGCGCAGCGAGGCCGGCCGCGGCAGCACCTTCTCGTTCACCGTCCAGCTCGGCCGGGCCGACACGGCGGCCGCGGCGCAGCCGCCGCTGGATGCGGAGCCGATCACCGACTATGGGCTGCTCGATCCACTGGAGAACGACAAGCCGCTGTCGGGACTCACCGTGCTCGTCGTCGAGGACAACGAGCTGAACCAGCTCGTCGCCGCCGAGCTGCTGCGCGAGGTGGCCGGTGCGCGCGTGATCGTCTGCCCGAGCGGGCCGAGCGCGCTCGAGTTCCTCGCCAAGCGCAGCGTCGACGCCGTGCTGATGGACATCCAGATGCCGGGGATGGACGGCTTCGAGACCACCCGGCGGATCCGCCAGGACCCGCGTCACCGCACCCTGCCGATCATCGCGATCACGGCCCACGCCACCGAGCAGGACCGTGTTCAATGCCTGGCCGCCGGCATGACCGACTACATCACGAAGCCGTTCGAGCCGGCGCTGCTGTTCGCAATGCTGGCGAGCGTCGAGCGCAGTGGCGTGCGCGAGATCGACGTGGGCGTTCCCGTCGACGGCTCGCCGCTTGCCGAGGGGCACGTCTCGTTCGAGCTGGGGCTCGCGCGCTGCATCCACCGCCAGGAGCTTTACGAGCAGGTGCTCCGGCACTTCCTGGACCACGAGGCCCACGTGCCCGGAGCGATCCATTCGTCGCTGCGCGCACGCGACTTCGACTTGGCCATGCGGCTGGCGCACACGCTGGTCTCGACCGCCGGGCATGTGGGGGCCGACCGCCTGGCCGAGCTCGCGAGGCAGACGCAGCGGGCCTGCCGCCAGCACGACGAGCCACAGGCGCAGGCGAGGGCGCGCGAGCTCGAGACCGAGTTCGAGATCGTGCGCCGCGCCGTCAGCGCCTACCTCACCGAGGCCGGGCGAGCCGGCGACCGTTGCGCCTGACGGCGAGCAGCAGCGCCAGCAGCCCCACGGCCGCCAGCAGAGTCGTCGAAGGCTCGGGGATCGCTGCCATCGGGCTGAACGTGACCGACCCCGTGTAGCCCGACGTGAACGAGATGCTCGGATCGAAGGAGATGGCTTCCCCGCTGAAGACGAGCCGGTAGTCGCCCGGCACGAGTTGCAGCGGCGCGAACGTGATCTCGCGCGACGGGAAGCCCTCCGGCAGCGTGACGGTCTGTGCCAATCCGCTGGCCAGCACGGCACCGTTCGAATAGAGCGTGCCGATCATGTCGGGAATCGCGCCTCGATTGCTGAAGCCGGTGCTCACGAACGATTCAAATTCGAACCGGTCCGTGGCGCCGATCGAGAAGCTGAACGCGTCGGAAAACGGACCGAGCAGGCCGGCATTGCCGATCGCGAGCGACACCGGCGCAGCGATCTCGCCGAGTGCGAAGTCGGCGGCGTGCACAGGCGCCGCATGGCACAGCGCGGCGAGCGCAGCGCAGGCAAGAGGACCATGAACGCAAGCACGAACGCGTGGCGAGTGAGGGCGCATGTGAACTCCTCGGTGGGGGTATGCACTCGTGTATCGATGCGCGCGCTCGGCGTCAACGTACTGCGCGTTCCCAAGTGTTAGGGGGAATCGCCGTGACTCTGTAATGTCTGACAGTGTCCACGCCGATCAATCTATGGTGTGATCGACGCATGAGTCGTGAGACGGCACTCCAGGAAAACACTGACCCTCCCTATGCGAGCCTGCTTGCGACCTCGATGCCGAGCTCCGCGGAGCGCCGCTTCGCGCTCGGCACGGTGCTCGTGTCGCTGCTGTTGTTCATCGCCGTCGCGCCGTTCGCGCGCGAGCGGCTGCCCAAGGTCTGGGCCTTCATCCCCATCTATGAAGCCGCGCTGGTCCTCAACGACCTGATCACGGCGCTGCTGCTGGTCGGCCAGTTCCGCATCGCACGCTCGAAGGCGGTTCTGGTGCTCGCCGCGGGTTATCTGTTCACGGCGCTCGCGACCGTGGCGCATGGCCTGAGTTTTCCCGACCTGTTCACGCCGACCGGCCTGCTCGGCGCCGGCCCGCAGACCACGGCCTGGATCTACATGTTCTGGCACGGCGGCTTCCCGCTGTTCGTGATCGCCTATGCGCTGCTGCGCGGCGGCCCGCGCGATGGCGTCGCGAACGCCGGTTGGGGCATCGTGCTCGCTGCAGGTCTCGGCGTGACTGCCGTGGTCGTTCTCCTCTCGGCGCTCGCGACGGCCGGCCACGATGTGCTGCCGACGCTGCTGCGCTCCGGCAGCTACGCCACGGTGTACGTCGTCGTCGTGTCGACGGTGTGGGCCACGAGCCTGCTGGCGCTGGCCGTGTTGTGGCGGCGCAAGCCGCACGCCGTGCTCGACCTGTGGCTGATGGTCGTGATGTGCGCCTGGCTGCTCGACATCGCGCTGTCGGCCGTGCTGAATGCCGCCCGCTTCGACCTCGGCTTCTATGCCGGGCGGATCTACGGGCTGCTGGCCGCGAGCTTCGTGCTCGGCGTGTTGCTGATCGAACACGGGCTGCTGTACGCCCGGCTGGCGCGCTCGCATGCCGATGAACGCCAGCGCCTGCTCGAACTGCAGCGCTTGAGCGGCCGGCTCGAGCTGCTCAACTCGCAGCTCGGCACGGCGAACCGCGACCTGCGCGAGCAGACGCGGCTGAAGTCGGAGTTTCTCGCGAACATGTCGCACGAGCTGCGCACACCGCTGAATTCGATCATCGGCTTTTCCGACCTGCTGAAGGAAGGGATGGCCGGCGACCGCGAGAACCAGCTGAAGTTCGCGCGCCACATCTTCCAGAGCGGCCATCATCTGCTGGCGCTGATCAACGACATCCTCGACCTGTCGAAGATCGAGGCCGGCAAGGTCGAGATCCATCTGGTCGCGGTCGACCTGCAGGCCACGCTGACCGATGTGCTGACGATGCTGGCCGGGCAGACCCAGGCCAAGCACATCGGCACGAAGGTGGTGTGGGGCATCGAGCTGCGCACCGTGGCGGCCGACGGCCGGCGGCTGAAGCAGATCCTGCTGAACCTGCTTTCGAACGCGGTCAAGTTCACGCCCATCGACGGCCAGATCACGGTGGCGGTGGCGCGCGTCGACCGGGCTCGCGTCGAGGGGCCGCTGCCGGGCTTTCGCGAGGGCATGCGCCTGCCATTGCCGCTCAGCGAGCACGAGGACTTCGTCGAGATCTCGGTGACCGACACCGGCATCGGCATCGCGCCGGAGCAGACCCGCGCGTTGTTCGCGCCGTTCATGCAGGTCGCCAACGCCGTGACCCGCAGCGCCGAGGGAACGGGGCTCGGGCTCGTGATGGTGCATCGTCTGGCGCAACTGCACGGCGGCACGGTCGCGGTGACGAGCGAGCCCGGCAAGGGCAGCTGCTTCACGGTCTGGCTGCCGCTGCGCGAAGGCATGCAGTCGGAGCGTGCGGCGAGCGAGGCGAGTCGCACCGTGCGTGCGGAGCGCAGGCTGGCGCTGGTCGTCGAAGACAACGAAGAAGCCGCCGCGTTGATGCGCGCCCAACTGGAGGCCGAGGGCTTCGTCGTAACCCATGCCGCATCGGGCGAGGAGGCGCTCGCGCTCGCGGGCGAGTTCATCCCCGACGTCATCACGCTGGACATCCTGCTGCCGGGGATGGACGGCTGGGAGCTTCTGCATCGTCTGAAGCAGACGCCACCCTGGGAGGCGGTGCCAGTGGTGGTGGTGTCGGTGGTCGCCGATCAGCAGCGCGGCTTCTCGCTCGGGGCCGCGCTCGTGCTGCAGAAACCGGTCGGCCGCGAAGCGCTCGCGAAGGGCCTGGAGCGCCTGGGCCTTTCCGCCAAGAGCCAGCAAGGGCTGTCGGTGCTCGTGATCGACGACGACCCGGACGCGATCGACCTGCTCGCCACCCACCTGCGCCAGAGCGAGTGCGTCGTGCTGCGTGCGCTGGGCGGTCGGGAAGGCATCGAGCTGGCGCGGCGTTTCCGCCCCGAGCTGATCACGCTCGACCTCGAGATGCCCGAGATCAACGGCTTCGAGGTGGTGGAGGCACTCAAGGCGGATGCCTCGACGGCCCATATCCCGATCATCGTGGTCACCGCGAAGGAGACTACCTCGCAGGACCGGCAGCGCCTGAACGGGCACATCCGCGAGATCGTCAGCAAGACCGACTTCGGCAACGAGTGGTTCATCGGCGAAGTGCGGCGCGCGCTGACCAAGGCCGCCTGAAACCCTTCGCCCAATGGCCTGCCGCGCGCAGGCCCTCTTGTCCTACATCAGCTCCTTCCGTCGGCTGACAGGGGCCGCATGGGCGCAGTTCGACACTGGCTGCCTACCAGCAGCAGTGCATGGACAGACGATGGACCGAACGGCCTTGCCCCCCGGAACCAGATTCGGCGAGATGGAGCTCGTCCGGGTGCTGGCATCGGGAGGCTTCGGCATCGTCTATCTGGCGCGCGATCACTGGCTCGACCGCGATGTCGCGGTGAAGGAATTCCTGCCGACCCATCTGGCCGGCCGCGGCGACGGACTGGCGGTCGAGATGCGCACCGATGCGGCCACCGACGCATTCGCGCAGGGCCTGCAGTCGTTCATCGCCGAGGCCAAGCTGCTCGCGCACTTCTCGCACCCGGCGATCGTGAAGGTGCATCGCTTCTGGGAGGCGAACGGCACCGGCTACATGGTGATGCCGTACCTGCGCGGCCCGACGCTGGGGCAGGTGCGGCGCTCGATGAGCCGGCCGCCGACTGAAGCGTGGCTGCGCTCGATCATGAACCCGCTGATGGGTGCGCTGGCGATGCTGCATGCCGAGGGTGTGTACCACCGCGACATCTCGCCCGACAACGTGCTGGTCGCGGAGAACGGGCAGCCCGTGCTGCTCGACTTCGGCGCTGCGCGCTCGATCGGCAACGATCGCTCGCATTCGCCCACCGCGATCCTGAAGCCGCGCTTCGCGCCGATCGAGCAGTACGCCGAAGCGACCCACCTGCGCCAGGGCCCGTGGACCGACATCTACTCGCTCGGTGCGTTGATCGCCTACTTGATCGACGGCTCGGCGCCGCCGCAATCGACGGCGCGCTCGATCGACGACGAGATGAAGCCGCTGCAGGAACGCCGCGGCACCGGCATGTCGCGCACATTCCTGTCGGCGATCGACTGGGCGCTCAGCGTGCGGCCGCAGGACCGCCCGCAAAGCATCGCCGAGTTGCGCGACGCGCTCGAAGGCCACCCGCCCGGTGCGGACCTGGGCGACGGCATCCGGCAGGTGACGGTGCGCGAGCTGCGCCACTACCCGGACGGGCCGTTCCCGGCAACCATGCAGCTGAAGCGGCGGCCGGCGCCAACGAAGACCCACGAGCGCGCCGGGCGCGCCGCGCTGGCGGTGCTCGGCATCGCGGCCTTGACGATCGCCATCGCGCCACCGGCGCCGGGACCGCTGGCAGCGCCGAGCGAACGCGAGCTTGCACCGCCGCGCGCGCCGGCCATCGTGCAGGCGAAGGAGAAGATCGAACCGAAAGTTACGCCCGTGCCGAGCGCGGCGCTGACGCCGGCGGTCGCGCTGCCAGGCTCGACGTCGACATCGACATCGACATCGACATCGAAGGCGACGGCGGACGACGCACCGATAGCGGCTACCGCCGTTCCGGCACCGCCGGCCAAGCCGGCGAAGAAGCGCGCGGCGCGTCCGCCGGCGCCAGTCGTGGCGGGCAACCCCGCCCGCCAGTGCGCCACGAGCGGATTCTTCTGGCGCGGCGCCTGCATGCAGCGCGTCTGCAAGGAGCTCAGGTTCCGCGCCGATGCGCGCTGCGAGCCGTTCCAGCGGCAGGCGCGGCTCGAGCACTATTGAGTCCCGTTTCGTTGCCCCGACGCAGCGTGCGCGTCAGGGCGGCCCACGCCGTGGGAAACTCCCGTCCCAACGCGATTGGACGCCCGATGAGCCCCGACGACAGCCCCGCCGATCCCCGCCCGATCACCGAGGCGCGCCTGCTCGCGATGGTCAACGCGAGCGGCGACAGCTTCTGGGAGTCGGATGCCGAGCGCCGCTTCGTCCACATCAGCGACAACATGTGCCGCATGATGGGCTACGCGCGCGAAGAGCTGCGCGGCCGCTCGGTGCTCGAGTTCATGACGCCGGAGTACAGAGACGAGGTCGTGCGCCACGCCAAGAACCGCGCCGAGGGCGACAACGCGCTCGCCTACACCGGCCCGCTGCGGCACGAGGGCGAGTTCTTCCGCAAGGACGGCTCGAGGCTCTGGATCGAGACCGTCTCGGTGCCCGTGTTCGACGACGACGGCACCCACATCGGCTACTTCGGGATCACCCGCGACTCGAGCGAGCGCAAGCGTGCCGAGCAGGCGCTGCGCGCCGCGAACCAGCAGCTCGAGGTGCAGCTGCGCCGCATCCAGGAGCTGCACGAGCAGATGCGCGAGCAGGCGATTCGCGACGACCTGACCGGCGTGCACAACCGCCGCCACTTCGTCGCGGTGGCCGAGCACGAGCTGGAGCAGGCGCGCCGCCATGGCAGCGTGCTCTCGCTGGTGATGATGGACGTCGACCACTTCAAGCGCATCAACGACGCCCACGGGCACCTCAGTGGCGACGTCGCGCTGAAGGCCGTCGGCTCGATGCTGGGCGCGACCACGCGCGCCGGCGACCTCGCCTGCCGGCTCGGCGGCGAGGAGTTCGCGGTGCTCCTGATCGGCATGGGCCACGCCGGCGCAGTCGAGCGGGCCGAGACCTGGCGGGCAACGCTCGCCGAGATGACGATCCTGGCCGACGGCACCGCGCTGAAGCTCACCGCCTCGTTCGGCGTGGCGACCTTCCCCGAGCAGGCCGCCACGCTGACCGAGCTGCTCAAGGTGGCCGACACGCGCATGTACCGCGCGAAGACGCTGGGGCGCGACCGGGTGATCGGCGCCGCCTGAGCCGGCGCGCACGAACACGACGCGCGAACCCAGCTCCTGCCCCGGGGCCGCGCGCTCGCGGCGCTGGAGGCATCGCCTGCGCCTATGACAGATGCGGCCTCGAGGCGAGAATCCGACGACCACATGGCAACGTTCGAATGGATCATCCTGCTGCTGCTCGGCGCCGCGCTGCTCGCGGCGCTGGCGCGGCGTGTGGGCGCGCCCTATCCGACCTTTCTCGCGATCGGCGGCGCGCTGCTCGCGTTGCTGCCCGACGCGCCGCGCTGGACGCTCGACCCGCATCTGGCGCTGACGCTGTTCGTCGCGCCGGTGCTCGTCGACGCCGCCTACGACGCCTCGCTGCGCGATCTGCAGACGAACTGGCGGCCGATCACCGGGTTGGTGATCGCGGCAGTGGGACTGACCGTGATCGCGGTGGCATTCACCGCGCGCTGGCTGGTGCCGGGCATGCCGTGGGCGGTCGCGATCGCGCTCGGCGCCATCGTGGCGCCGCCCGACGCGGCCGCGGCGACGGCGGTGATGCGCCAGGTGAAGCTTCCGCACAAGCTCTTGACGATCGTCGAGGGTGAGAGCCTTCTGAACGACGCGAGCGCGCTGCTGATCTACCGTCTCGCGATCATGGCGGCGCTGGCCGGGCACCTGGGCTTCGCCAGCTTCGCGCCGGTGCTGCTGCTGACGGTCGTCGGCAGCCTCGCCGCGGGCGTCGCCTGCGTGTACCTGCTGATGCCTCTGATGTCGCGCGTGCGCGATGTGCCGACCGCGCTGATCCTGCAGTTCGCGACGACCTTCGGCATCTGGATGGCGGCCGAGGCGATCGGGCTGTCGGGCATCCTGACGCTGGTCGCCTATGCGATGACGGTCGCGCGGCGGCGCGGCCCGGCGATGCCGGCGCGCATGCGGGTGCCGATCTTCGCGGTGTGGGAGACGGTGGTGTTCGTGCTGAACGCGTTCGCGTTCGTGCTGATCGGCATGCAGCTGCGGCCGATCTGGGAGCGGCTCGAGGCGAGCGGCCTGCGCAACGAGTACCTGCTGGTCGCGCTCGCGGTGCTGGCGGTGACGGTCGCCGCGCGCTTCGCATGGGTCATGAGCTACAAGTTCGCACGCCTGCCCGAGAGGCGGCGCGAGGCGGGCGCGCCGCGCGTGATCGGCGGGGCGCTGGTGCTCTCGTGGGCCGGCATGCGCGGCATCGTCACGCTGGCCGCGGCGTTCGCGATTCCCGAGACGCTGCCGG
>Ga0075370_10000383_pt1 | contig 16303 bp, 12 predicted proteins | sample EndMethybrTD3035_FD_71398 | JGI IMG/M metagenome (GOLD analysis project Ga0075370, IMG submission 71398) | Populus endosphere microbial communities from Tennessee, USA - Endosphere MetaG P. TD hybrid TD303-5 | ecosystem: Host-associated > Plants > Roots > Endosphere | place: USA: Tennessee... | reverse complement strand
CGTAGTACAGCGGCATCTCGCGCATCGAGTCGCCGAGCCAGACATCGGCAGTCGCGGCGTCAGCCGTCGGCGCATCGCCCCAGCGGCTGCGCCGTGCGATCGTGAAGCCCTGGCCGGCGACGAGAGCGGCCACCTCGTCGAAGCGTTGCGGGTGGCGCGGCACGATCACCAGCAGCGGACGCGGCGCGGCAACACGCCGCCACTCGGCGAGCAACATCGCCTCTTCGCCCTCGCGCGTGATGGCGCCCAGCACCACGTCGCGCTGCAATGCCGCGCGCCACGCGCGACCGCGTTCGAGCAGTGCGGGATCGGGGCTCAGGTCGAACTTCAGGTTGCCGCAGACGACCACCTCCGCGGCGCCCGATTCACGTAGACGCTGGGCATCGGCCTCGCTTTGCGCGAGCACGAGCGAGAACGTCGCAGCAGCCGGGCGCATGAGCGCCGACAACGTCTCGCCGCGGCGCTGGCTCTTCTCGCTCAGGCGCGCGTTCGCGAGCACCATCGGCACGCCGTGCGCGCGAGCCTGCTGCAGCAGGTTCGGCCAGACCTCGGTTTCCATCAGCACGCCGACCACCGGACGAAACTGCGCGAGAAAGCGCGCGGTCGATGTCGGCGTGTCGAACGGCAACCATGTCTGGCGATCGCCCTCGCGAAGCAGCTCGGCACCGGCGGCCCGGCCCGTCGCGGTGCCATGGGTGAGCAGCAGCCGCATGCCGGGCAGGCGCTCGCGCAGCGCGGCTATCAATGCTGCAGCGGCGCGCGTCTCGCCGAGCGACACCGCATGCAACCAGAGCCAGCCGCTCGACGCCGGCTCGGCATAGAAGCCGAAGCGCTCGGCGATCCGTTCACGGTACAGCGGCTCGACCCGGCCGCGCCAGTGCAGCCTCAGTGCATACAGCGGTTGCAGCGCGCGCAGCACGAGCGAGTAGAGGAAATGCGCGGCACGTTCGCGCGCAGTCATCGCGGCACCGCTCGTTCGACGTCCGGCCCTGAGACCTTCGCGGCAGCCTGCTCCACCGTCGTCCATGCGGCCCAGACGGCGTCGACGGTCGGGGTGGGCTGCGCCTGCACCGACACCTGGTGCCGATGCCCGTGCTCGGGCTGCGGCCCGGTACGCCACGCGGTCGGGAAGTTGTAGATCTGCACGTGCGGCAGGTCGAGCGCCACCGCGATGTGGCTGAGGCCGCTGTCGACGCCGATCACACCGGCCGTGCCGCCGAGCCTGTCGACGATGGCATCCAGGCTCATCGCGGGCCAGACGACTGCCGCACCGCCGATCGCAGCGGCGATGCGCTGCGCGCGTTCGAGCTCGACCGGGCCGGCATGCGGCAGCGCGATGCGCCGACCTTGCGCCACCAGGCGTTGTCCGATCTCGATCCAGGCCGCCTCGGGCCAGAGCTTGTCGTCGCGCGACGTGCCGTGCACGAAGACGATCGTCTGCTGCGTCAGCGCATCGGCGATCGCATGTGCCTGCAACCCGAACTGCGGCGCCCCGCGCAGTTCGTAGCCGAGCGCGAGCGCCGAGAGCATGCGCGAGCGGTCGAGTGCATGCACGCGCGGCTCAATCCGGATTGCGTGATCGACCAGCCAGCGCGCCGGCGCTTCGTGGCTCGCACCGTCGGTGCGGTTGGCGAGCCCGTAGCTGACGCCGCGCGCGCTGCGCGCGATCAGTGCCGACTTGGTCAGGCCCTGCAGGTCGATCACCGCGTCGTAGTGATCGCGCTTGAGCCGCGTGCGAAAGCTTCGCCACTCGGCCCGCACGTCGCTGCGCCACCAGACCTTGCTCCAGCGCCGAAGCGCGCACTCGATCGTCTCGGCTATGCCATCGACACGCCGCACCAGCGGCGCGAAGCCAGGCTCGACGACCCAATCGATCGAGGCATCGGGAAACGCGCCGCGAATGTCGTGCACCACGGGCATCGCATGCACCACATCGCCCAGCGACGACAGCTTGACGATGAGAACTCGCACCTGCTCTCGCGTGGCCTCAGTGCGCCGCAGCTGCGATGCGCGCATCGGGCTTCACGAGCCGCAGCGCCGTCATCAGCTCGTTCTGGATGCGCTTGAGCGCCTCCGCCGTGTGCCCCTCGAAACGCAGCACGAGCACCGGCGTGGTGTTCGATGCGCGGATCAGGCCGAAGCCGTCGTCGTAGTCGACGCGCAGCCCGTCGATCGTGATGATCTGGCTCGCGCCCGGAAACTCGCTGCGGTCGAGCAGTTCCTGCACGACGCGCCGCGGTTCGCCCTCGGCGCATGCAACGTTCAGCTCGGGCGTACTGAAGCTCGTGGGCAGCGCGTTGAGCACCGCGCTCGGGTTCTTGCTGCGCGAGAGGATCTCGAGCAGGCGCGCCGCCGTGTAGGTGGCGTCGTCGAAGCCGTACCAGCGTTCGGCGAAGAAGATATGGCCGCTCATCTCGCCGGCGATCGGCGCGCCGGTCTCGCGCAGCTTCGCCTTCACGAGCGAGTGCCCGGTCTTCCACATCAGCGGCGTGCCGCCGGCCTGACGGATCACCGGTGCCAGGCGCTGCGTGCATTTGACGTCGAAGATGATGGGCGCGCCCGGGTTGCGCTTGAGGATGTCGGTCGCGAACAGCATCAGCTGGCGATCGGGGTAGATGATCTGTCCGTCCTTCGTCACGACGCCGAGTCGATCGCCGTCGCCGTCGAACGCGAGGCCGAGTTCGGCGTCGCTCGTCTGCACGGTGCGGATCAGGTCGGCGAGGTTCTCGGGCTTGCTCGGATCGGGGTGGTGGTTCGGGAAGTCGCCGTCGACCTCGGAGTACAGCTCGATGACCTCGCAGCCGAGCGCGCGCAGCACGCCGGGAGCGGACGCACCGGGGATGCCGTTGCCCGAATCGACCGCGACCTTCATCGGCCGCACGAGCTTGCAATCGGTGGCGATGCGATGGCGGTACTCGGCCAGCACGTCCATCGTCGCCGAGCGGCCAGTCGAGCTCGCGTAGTTCTCGGCCTCCATGCGCCGGCGCAAGCCCTGGATCTCGTCGCCGTAGATCGCCTTGCCGGCCAGCACCATCTTGAAGCCGTTGTAGTCCTTCGGGTTGTGGCTGCCGGTAATCTGGATGCCGCTCGAGCAGCCGTGCTGGGCGCGCGTGGCGGCAACGTAGTAAAGCATCGGTGTCGTCACCGCGCCGATGTCGACGACATCGAGCCCGGTAGAGGCCAACCCGCGGATCAATGCCGCCGCGAGCTTCGCCCCCGAGAGCCGCCCGTCGCGCCCCACGGCGACGGCGCGCTCGCCCAGATGCAGCGCCTCGGTGCCAAAGGCGCGCCCCAGGTGTTCGGCGAACGCTTCGTCGATGTCGTGGCCGACGACGCCGCGGATGTCATAGGCTTTGAAGCTGGATGCGCTGACCTGCATGGGTGGGCTGTCCGGAAGCACGAAAGTGGGCGGATTGTAGAGAGTGGTGACAGGCGACTTGCCGCCCGTCCGCACGGCTGTCGACTCGTCGGCGCGGCTGTCGATCCGTCGCCCGGGTGCGTCGCCGGCTCGGCGGCTGCCTACACTGCCCGCCCATGGATTCCACCGCGACCCCGTCACCCCTTCCCCCCGACCGCTGGCGCCCGCTGCGGACCCTGCGCTTCGCGCTCGTCGTCGCGCTGATGTTCACGCTGCTGAACTTCGCGCTCACCTCGAACAGCCCGGCCTGGACGACCCATGACGGCTGGTGGCTTGCCGGCAGCACCAGCCTCGTGTTCGCGCTGTGCATCAGCTTTTCGATCGAGCTGCTCTTTCACGCGAGCCGGCGGCTGTTCGGCATGCGGCTGGCGCGTTGGCTCGTCGGGCCCCGGCGCTACGTGTACTACTGGGGCGTTCCGCTCGTCGGCGTGATCATCGGGCTGCCGCTGGCGAGCCTCTTGACCGGGGCGATGCGCCTGAAGTCCGGTGGGCCCACCCTCTCGGCCACGCCGCTCGGCGCCGCCGTCCTGCTGCTGCTCGTGATGCTGGTGTTCTACGGCTACTTCACCATCCGCGGCTGGCAGCAGCGCGCCGAACGTCAGGCGCTCGAAGCGCGCCTCAAGCTGCTGCAGGGCCAGATCGAGCCGCACTTCCTGTTCAACACGCTGGCCAACGTGGTCGGGCTGATGGAGTCGGACACGCCGCGTGCGAAGCTGATGCTCGAGTCCTTCGTCGATTACCTGCGCTCGTCACTCGGCGGCATGCGCAAGGCCGACCACACGCTGGGCGACGAGCTCGCCCTGATCGAGGCGTACCTGCGCGTGATCAAGATCCGCATGGAAGAGCGGCTGCACTACACGATCTCCGTCCCCGACGAGCTGCGCGCCATGCAGCTCCCTGCGCTTACCTTGCAGCCATTGATCGAGAACGCCGTGCTGCACGGGCTGGAGCCGAAGATCGACGGCGGCAGCGTGCGCATCGCTGCGCAGCTCTCCGAGGCACGCGGCGGCCCGCTACTGGTGCTGACGGTGGACGACGACGGCCTCGGCTTGTCGACGGACCGCCCGAAACAGCGCAACGGCAGCGGCACCGCGCTTGCCAATATCCGCGAACGGCTCGCCCAGGCCTACGGTGACGCAGCAGGGCTGCGCATCGAGCCGGTCGCGCCGAACGGCGTGCGCGCAACGCTCTCCCTGCCCGCGCACGCACTGGCTGCCACCTCCACCCAACGGAGCGCCCCATGACGACCGCCGTGATCGCCGACGACGAACCGCACCTCGCCACCTACCTGCGCAGCGAGCTCGCCAAGCTGTGGCCCGAACTGCAGGTGCTGCGGGTCGCACGCAACGGCGTAGAGGCCGCGGCCGCGATCGCCGAACTCCAGCCCGACCTCGCGTTCCTCGACATCAAGATGCCCGGGCTGACGGGGCTCGAGGTGGCGCAGGGGATCGAGGGAGCTACCGGCGTCGTCTTCGTGACGGCGTACGACGAGTTCGCGGTCCAGGCCTTCGACCACGAGGCGATCGACTACGTGCTCAAGCCCGTCAAGGCCGAACGGCTCGCGCGCACGATCGAGCGCATCCGGCGCAGCCTCGCGCAGGCCGCAGCGCCCGAGCCCGATGCGCGCCTGGCGAGCGTGCTGCGCTCGCTGCTGCCAGCCGCGCTGACCGGCGCACCGAACAACGAGCGGCTGCGCTACCTGCGCGCGAGCCACGGCGAGCTCACGCAGCAGATCGATGTGGCCGACGTGCTGTTCTTCCGCGCCGACGACAAATACACCTGCGTGCAGACCGCCGACGGCGAGCATCTGATCCGCACGCCGATCGCCGAGCTGCTCGCGCAACTCGACCTGGCACAGTTCTGGCAGATCCACCGCTCGACCATCGTGAACCTGCGGCATGTCGCGGGCACGCGGCGCGACGAGCTGAGCCGCTTGTTCGTCCGCGTGCGCGGCCATGACGGCGAGCTCGCGGTCAGTCGCGCCTACGTGCACCTGTTCAAGGCGATGTAGCGCCCGTACAGTCGCCCAGCAATGCGAAGAATGGGGAAGGAGCGAACGGTGGCAAAGATCCCGCCCGGCGTGGGCCCGCGTTTCCCGCAAGTCGTGGTGCTGTTCGGCGCCACCGGCGACCTGGCGCGGCGAAAGCTGCTTCCTGGCCTCTTCCATCTGTCCAGCGCCGGCTTCATCCCAGGCTGCCGGATCATCGGCGTCTCGCTCGACGAGTTCAATGCCGACGCGTTTCGCGCAGCTGCACGCAGCGCGCTCGACGAGTTCTCGAGCCGCAAGGTCACCGAAACCGATTGGCGCACGTTCGCGGCAAGCCTCGACTACGTGCCGCTGGCCGCCGGCGCCGCTGGCGTCAAGGCGGCGGTCGACAGGGCCGAAGCCTCGCTCGGTACCGAGAGCCGGCGCCTTCACTATCTGAGCGTTCCGCCGAGTGCGGCGTTGCCTGCGGTGCGCCTGCTCGGCGAGGCGGAGCTGGTCGAACGCTCGCGCATCGTGATGGAAAAGCCCTTCGGCACCGACCTCGCGAGCGCGGTGTCCCTGAACGCAAAGCTGCACGACGTGTTCGACGAAGAGCAGATCTTTCGCATCGACCATTTCCTCGGCAAGGAGCCGGCGCAGAACATCCTCGCGTTCCGCTTCGCGAACGGCCTGTTCGAGCCGATCTGGAACCGCAACTTCATCGACCACGTGCAGATCGACGTTCCGGAGACGCTCGGCCTGGGCAAGCGCTCGGGCTTTTACGAGCAGACGGGCGCCTACCGCGACATGGTCGTCACGCATCTGTTCCAGATCCTCGCGTTCATGGCGATGGAGCCGCCCACCGCGCTCGAACCGGCGCCGATCAGCGAAGAGAAGAACAAGGTGTTTCGCAGCATGCTGCCGATTCAGCCGCACGACGTGGTACGCGGGCAGTACAACGGCTATCGCAGCGAGGAAGGCGTCGATCCCGAATCGGAGACCGAGACCTTCATCGCACTGAAGTGCTTCATCGACAACTGGCGCTGGGCCGGCGTGCCTTTCTTCCTGCGCACCGGCAAGCGCATGGCCGAGGGCCAGCGCATCATCTCGATCGCGTTTCGCGAGCCGCCCAAGAGCATGTTCCCGCCGGGCTCGGGAGTGGGCGCGCAAGGCCCCGATCACCTCACCTTCGACCTCGCCGACGCATCGAAGATGTCGCTGTCTTTCTACGGCAAGCGGCCCGGCCCGGGAATGCGGCTCGACAAGCTGAGCCTGCAGTTCGCCATGCACGACACCGGCCTGATCGGCGACGTGCTCGAAGCGTACGAACGCCTGATCCTCGATGCGATGCGCGGGGATCGCACGCTGTTCACGACCGCCGAAGGCATCGAGCGGCTCTGGCAGGTGTCCACGCAACTGCTCGATGCGCCGCCGCCGGTACGGCTGTACCCGGTGAACTCCTGGGGACCGAAGTCAATCCACCAGTTGATCGCGCCACATGCGTGGCGGCTGCCGTTCGAGCGCGCGTGGCGCGATCCGAACAAGGCCGGCGCATAGCAGGAGCACGGGCAACGAGCACCAGCGCGGTGCAACTTGAAAGCATCGTGCCTGGCGGCGTCCATTTCAAGGCCCGATCCCCCCACGAATGACTGTGGCGCACACCCTCATTGAAGTGGTGCCGCCCGCGCGGGCATGGCGCAATCATGAGCTGCATCTCACTTCGGGAGTCCGTCATGCTCGATCAGGATCGCACCACGCCCCTTCGCTCACGCGGTATCGACCACGCTTCATCGGCGCCGCCGATCGACATTCCGCCCGGCCACGTCGGTGAATTCGTCATTCCCGGAACCGGCAGGCGCGTCTGGTGGACCGGGCGAGTCGCGATCGGTCTGCGCCACCAGCCGGTGCGCAGCATGGAGACGACCACGCAGTCGTCGATGTGGATCCAGACCCTGATGCTCGGCGCTCGTCGCGCGGCTCACGCGCTCTGACGCGGCACCCGCGGCATTTCGAAACGCGCCCTATAGCGCCCAGGTGATTCTCCGAACCAGCGCTTGCAGGCGCGAAACAGGTTGCTCTGGTCTTCGAACCCGAGCAGTTCCGCCACGTCGCGCAGCGGCGTGCGCGGCCTGCGCAGATACTTCTGCGCGAGCTCGCGCCGGGTGTCGTCCAGCAGCTGCTGGAAGGTCGTGCCCTCGGCCTGAAGCCGGCGCTGCAGTGTCCGGTCGCTGACCTTCAACGCTGCTGCGATCTGCTCGCGCCGCGGCTCGGCCTCGGACAAGCGCGTTGCCAGCAGCTCCCGAACCCGCTGGCTGGTCGGCGCGCCGGCCGCGAGCTTCTCGAGCTCGTCTTCGATGAGGCGGTCATGCAACTGCGCGAGCGCGGGGTCGCGTGCCGAGAGCGGCAGCGCCAGGTCCGAGCGCCGCAGCAACGCACGATTGGCCGCCTGCCCGAAGCGCACGGGACAACCGAACACCGCTTGATGCACGCTCGAATCGGCGGGCGGCGGATCGACGAACTCCACGGCCAGCGCATTGAAGTCGCGGCCGGTGATCCAGTTGCAAAAGCTCAGCATCGTCAGCACGCCGAACTCGACGCGCTGACGTGGCACGGGCCGCTCGCCGCCTTCGTGCCCGAACTCGAACCAGTGGCCCTCGGGTGCCGCGCAGAGCACGAACGTTGCCGCGTTGCTGACGACGTTGAGATAGCGCGCGAACCGCTCGAGCGCTGCCAGCAGCGTGGGGCTCGACATCATCGCGTGGCCGACGACGCCCAGCTTGCCGTAGGTTGCGGCGAGCTCCTTGGACAGGCCGAGCGTCGCCTTGCCTGAGCGCTCGACCGCCAGCTCCCACAGCAGGCTGACCTCGTCGATCGAGTAGCGGCGCTGCACATCGTTCAGCACGCCAGCCTCGAGGCCGGCATCGCGCAGCAGCGCGTCGACGTCCACGCCTTCGCGCGCGAACATCTCGAGCACGCCCCTGACCCATGCCGCTGAACTGCCGCGTTCGATCACCGTGCCTGTCTCCATCTTGAGTGGCGCGATACGCCAGCAAATTGGCTTGGTCGGCCACTGCCCTCGCGCCGGCCGATTTCTAGAATGAATCGAAGCCCAGGACGAGTAGAAGTGACGGGCGCACAAAAGACAAGGAGACAAACCATGGCAATCGGAAATGGCGGAAAACGCTGCGGCGCAGCTTGGCGGTTCGCCGCACTCGCCGCCCTCGTCACCCTCGCAAGCTGCGGCGGCAGCGACGACGAAGACCCCACCCAGCGCCAGACCGCCTATGGCCGCGTGCAAGGCGTCGACGATTCGGCGAAGTCGGGCACCTACGCATGGAAGGGCGTTCCGTTCGCGAAGGCGCCGACCGGCGCATTGCGCTGGAAGGCCCCGGCCGAACCCGATGCCTGGTCGGGCATCAAGGCGACGACCCAGTTCGCCAATGCATGCGTTCAATACGGGCGCATCTACGGCCCCGGCGCGAACAACACCTACGACGCAACGATCGCGACCACGCTCGGCCAGGCGGTGGGCAGCGAAGACTGCCTCTACCTCAACATCTGGCGGCCGGCCAACGGCGACGGCGGCCTGCCGGTGATCGTGTTCATCCACGGCGGCAGCAATGTGTCGGGCTACACCGCCGACCCGGTCTACGACGGCGCAGCGCTCGCGAAGGCTGCCAACGCGGTGGTCGTGACGCCGAACTACCGGCTCGGAATCTTCGGCTGGCTGAACGTGCCGCAGCTGAAGGAAGGCACGAATGCCGCCGAGGACTCCGGCAACTTCGCGACGCTCGACAACATCAAGGCGCTGCAGTTCATCAACAAGAACATCGCGGCGTTCGGCGGCGACGCCGGCAACGTGACCGTGATGGGCCAGTCGGCCGGCGCGATCAACGTGTATGCGCTGCTGACCTCGCCGCTGGTCGTCGGCGCGAACCCGAAACTGATGCACAAGGCCGTGCCGATGAGCGGCGGTCTCTCGCTCGCGAGCAACCTGCCGCCCGGCAGTCTGCCGACCCTGAACCCCGCCTCGACCGCACTCGCCCAAGGCAACGCGCTGCTCCACAACCTGCTGATCGGAGACGGCCTCGCCGCCGACACGGCAGCGGCGCAGGCCTACGCCGCCACGCAGACGCCGGCGCAGATTGCCACCTACCTGCGCGGCAAGTCGCCCAGCACGCTGCTGACGACGCTGCTGACCAAGCTCGCGCCGCTCGGCCTCTCGGGTTCGGGCCCTATCCCCGAAGGCAGCGTGCTCCCGGTCGACCCGATCGCCGCGATCAACGCCGGCAGCTATCTGAAAGTGCCGGTGCTCGCGAGCAACACGCGCGACGAAGCCAAGCTGTTCCCGACTTTCCTCGCTCTCGCGCCGGCACTCGGCGGCGTGAGCGGCCGCCTCGTCAGCGACGCGACCTTGTTCAACACGCAGTTCAACTACAACCCCGACGCTGTACCGACAATCACCATCGATCAGTGGATCCCGGCGCAGTACCTGCCGGTCGCGACGCCGGTCACCGGCTTCAATGCGAAGACCGATCTGCTGAACGCGATCTTCTTCGGCGTCAGCCGCGACAACATGTTGAACGCGCTGAAGGCGCAGCAGGCGGGCGTCTGGTACTTCCGCTTCGACTGGGATGAAGAGCCCGCGCCGTGGAACGACATCTACGGCGCCGCCCACGCGTTCGACCTCGCCTTCGTGTTCGGCAACTTCGGTCCGTCGCTGTTCAGCAAGGTGGCGAACAGCACGGCCAACCAACCCGGGCGGCTGCAGCTCTCGAGCGCGATGATGGCGAGCATCGCGGCCTTCGCGAAGAACGGCGACCCGAACAACGCGGCGCTAGGCGTCACATGGCCGGCCTGGCCGAGCAAGCTGCTGTTCGACGCGAGCGCGACGACGAAGGCGATCTCCGTGCAGTGATCGCGTTGACGCGGGCTTCGACGAGCTCAGCCCGCGCGGCGTGCGGGCTCAGTTGTTCTGCGACAGCTGCTCCAGGATCGCCGGGTTCTCCAGCGTCGACACGTCCTGCGTGATCGCCTCGCCCTTCGCGACAGACCGCAGCAGCCGCCGCATGATCTTGCCGCTTCGGGTCTTGGGCAGGTTGTCGCCGAAGCGGATGTCCTTGGGCTTGGCGATCGGTCCGATCTCCTTGCCGACCCAGTCGCGCAGTTCCTTCGCGATGGCCTTGGCTTCGTCGCCGGTCGGACGCGCGCGCTTGAGCACGACGAAGGCGACGATCGCCTCGCCCGTCGTGTCGTCGGGGCGGCCGACGACCGCAGCCTCGGCCACGAGCGCCGTGTTCGACACCAACGCCGATTCGATCTCCATCGTGCCCATGCGATGGCCGCTGACGTTGAGCACGTCGTCGATGCGGCCGGTGATCGTGAAGTAGCCGGTCTTCGCGTCGCGCACCGCGCCGTCGCCGGCGAGGTAGTACTTGCCCTTGAAGTCTTCCGGGTAGTAGCTCTTCTTGAAGCGCTCCGGGTCGCCCCAGATCGTGCGGATCATGCTGGGCCACGGCTTCTTGACGACCAGGATGCCGGCGGTGCCGTTCGGCACGTCGTGACCGGCCTCGTCGACGATCGCGGCCGCGATGCCCGGGAACGGCAGCGTGCACGAGCCCGGCACCAGCGGCGTCGCACCGGGCAGCGGCGTGATCATGTGGCCGCCGGTTTCGGTCTGCCAGAAGGTGTCGACGATCGGGCAGCGGCCGCCGCCGATGTTCTTGTGGTACCACTCCCACGCGGCCGGGTTGATCGGCTCGCCCACCGAGCCGAGGATGCGCAGGCTCTTCAGGTCGTAGCGATCGGGGTGCGCCGCCGCGTTGCCTTCGGCGGCCTTGATCAGCGAGCGGATCGCCGTCGGCGCGGTGTAGAAGATGCTGACCTTGTGGTCCTGGATCATCTTCCAGAAGCGGCCCGCATCCGGATAGGTGGGGATGCCCTCGAACACGATCTCGGTGCCGCCGAGCGCGAGCGGGCCGTAGGTGATGTAGGTGTGGCCGGTGACCCAGCCGATGTCGGCGGTACACCAGAACACGTCGTCGGCCTTCAGGTCGAAGGTCCACTTGGTGGTCAGCGCGGCATGCAGCAGATAGCCGCCGGTGGAGTGCTGCACGCCCTTGGGCTTGCCTGTCGAGCCCGAGGTGTAGAGCAGGAACAGCGGATGCTCGGCCTCGACCCACTCCGGCTCGCAGGTGGACGCCTGGCTCTTGAGTTCGTCGTGCAGCCAGCGATCGCGGCTCGCGTTCCACGCGATCTTGCCGCCGGTGCGCTGATACACGATCACGTCTTTCACCGACTCGCAGCCGCCGAGCGCGATGGCGTCGTCGACGATCACCTTCAGCGGCAGCTGCTTGCCGCCGCGCAGCTGCTCGTCGGCGGTGATCACCATCACGGCGCCGGTGTCGTTGATGCGGTCGCGCAATGACTGCGCGGAGAAACCTCCGAACACCACCGAGTGGGTTGCACCGATGCGCGCGCAAGCCTGCATCGCCGCCACGCCTTCGACGGACATGCCGAGATAGATGATCACGCGGTCGCCCTTCTTGACGCCGCGGGCCTTGAGTGCGTTCGCGATCTGGCAGGTCTTGGCCAGCAGCTGGGAGTACGTGACGCGCGTGACCTTGCCGTCGTCGGCCTCGAAGATGATCGCCACCTTGTCGCCACGCCCGGCCTCGACCTGGCGATCAAGGCAGTTGTACGAGGCGTTCAGCGTGCCGTCTTCGAACCACTTGAAGAACGGCGCGTTCGAATCGTCCAGCACCTTCGTGAAGGGCTTCTTCCAGCTCAGCAGCTCGCGCGCCTGGCGGGCCCAGAAGGCCTCGTGGTCCGCGTCGGCCTCTGCACAAAGCTTCTCGTACGCATCCATGCCGGAGACATAGGCGTTCTTCACGGCCTCGGCGGGCGGTGCGTAGATCGTGTGCTCGGTGGACGACGGGCTGGACGACGGGGCTGAACTCATCGCTGTCTCCTGATGCTGTTGTCTGGACGGCCTGCACGGCTGCACGGCCTGGATTGGGCGCGCCGGGCCGAACCATAGGCAGCCGCTCTTACGATGGCCTTACTCTACCCCGCGGCCGGGTCAGCGGACCCGCGTCACGCGCGATCCCTACAATCGCCCGCGACTTCCGATCCCGCACGCTTCATCCGAAAGACCGAATGGCCTTCCCGTCCGACCCCAACGCACCGAACAAGGCGACATCGCCGCTGCGTCCGCTGCCCAACCTGATCTTCATGAGCCGCTGGCTGCAGCTTCCGCTGTACCTCGGGCTGATCGTCGCGCAGGGTGTCTATGTTTTCCACTTCCTGGTCGAGCTGACCCACCTGGTGCAAGCCGCGTTCGGCAGCCACGAAGCGCTCGACGCGTTGGTCAAGGGCATGGGCTACAACTTCCAGCCCGGCGAGACGCCCAAGCTGAGCGAGACGGTGATCATGCTCGCCGTGCTCGCGCTGATCGACGTCGTGATGATCTCGAACCTGCTGATCATGGTGATCGTCGGCGGCTACGAGACCTTCGTGAGCCGGCTGCATCTCGAGGGCCATCCTGACGAGCCCGAGTGGCTGAGCCACGTGAACGCATCGGTGCTGAAGGTCAAGCTCGCCACGGCGATCATCGGCATCAGCTCGATCCATCTGCTGAAAACCTTCATCAACGCCGGCAACCTGCAGGAGAAGATGATGATGTGGCAGACGATCATCCACATCACGTTCCTGATGTCGGCTATCGCGATCGCGTACACCGACAAGCTGCTGAACGACGTGAAGCCGGCCGACCACTGAGGCACTGACCGGCGACGAGGCGCTCGATGGAACCCGTTGCCGCGACAAACCTGAACCTGCTCTTGCGTGGCGGCAGTGTGCTGCTGCTGGCGTTGATCGCAGCGCTGCTGTGGCGCGACCAGCGCCGCACGCTCGCCGCGCGGCTGGGCGCCGCTTTCGCGATCGGTGTGGCCTCTGCCACGCTCTCCTCGGCGCCGGGCTTCAGCGGGCTGCCCGCACTCGCGCGCGCAGCGATCTCGGCCATCGCCACCGGCAGCATGTTCGTGTTCTGGCTATTCACGCGCGCGCTGCTCGATGACGGTTTCGCGCTGCGCCGCTGGCACGGGGCCATGTGGATCGCGCTTGCAGCGCTGGGCGTGCTGGCCTGCCTCACGCAAGCCTCGCTCGCCTGGCCTCTCGCCTGGATAGTCGGTCTCTCGCCGGTGTTCTGGTCGCTGCTCGCGATCGCCCAGTCGATGGCCCAGTGGCGGGAGGATTTGGTCGAAGGCCGGCGCCGGCTGCGTGCCGTCATCGTCGCGGCAACCGCGCTCTACACGATCGGGCAGTTGCTCGCGGCTCTGCTGATCGGGGTCGACCTGAGAACGATCGTCGAGAGCAGCGCAAATGCCGCGGGCACGGCCGCCCTCAGCGCGTACTTCGCGTGGCAACTGCTGGGATGGCGCGGCAGCGTGCTGTTCGAGCAGACCGAGGCGAGCGCCCTCACCGCGCCGGCGCCGCCCAGCGCGCCTCCCGACGCCCGCCAGGTCGCGACGCTGCAATCGCTGATGTCGGTGCAACGCATCTACCGCGAGCCGAGCCTGACCATCGCCGCGCTCGCGCTGCGCATGGGCATGCCCGAGCATCGGTTGCGCCGGCTGATCAACCAGGGCCTCGGCCATCGCCATTTCAGCGCCTTCCTGAACGCCTACCGGGTGGCCGATGCGAAGCAGGTGCTCGCGGATCCCCGCCAGTCCGACGTTCCGATATTGACGATCGCGATGGACGTCGGCTTCCAGTCGATCGGGCCGTTCAACCGTGCGTTCAAGGCCGACACCGGGCTCACGCCGACCGAATTCCGGCGCACGCGGGCCGTGCGCGCCGCCGAGCCGGCAAGCGCGGAAGCACCCGAGCCCGCCGAAACCTGAATCGGCTGGCCGAGTTTGGATTTCGGCGAGACGTGGCCGCGCGGGCCGCGCAGATTGGCGGCACCTCCACTGCCACCGCACCGACATGACGCCGACCACCCACCCTGCCCTGCGCGCCGCCGCGCTGCTCGCCATCGTTCCGTGGCTGGGCGGCTGCGCCGACCTCTCGCCGAGCCGTGCCGCTCACGTCGCGACCGGCTACATCAGCCATCAGCTCTGTTCGGCAGTGTTCGTCGCCGGGCAAGACCCCGCTCGCGCCTATCGCGAGGCCATCGAACCGCTGGCCGGGCCGCTGGCCTTTCTGGTGAAGCACCAGGTCGACCGCGAGCGCGCCGAAGTGCGCGCCACGATCGCCGGCGTGGCCGAGAGCCTGGCCGTGCATCGGCCGCCCTACGGCTGCGTCAATGCAACCGGCGGACTGCCGGTGCAGCAACCCGCCAAGGCAGCGGGCAAGCTCATGGTGGCCACAGAGGAAAGCCCGCCGGCGGTCGTCGAGCCATCCGACCCGCGCCTGCGCGCCGCACTGGACCGTGCGTTCGAGGAGGCGCCGAACGGTCCGCGCCGCAACACACATGCCGTCGTGATCCTGCAGCGCGAGCGGATCGTCGCCGAGCGTTATGCCCAAGGCATCGGCGTTGACACGCCGCTCGCGGGCTGGTCAGCCACGAAGTCGGCCACCAACGCGCTGCTAGGCATCCTGGTGCGCCAGGGCCGCCTGGAAATGCACGCGCCTGCGCCCATCGCGGCATGGGCCGATCCCGCCGATCCTCGCCACGCGATCACGCCCGACCAGCTGCTGCGAATGACGAGCGGCCTGGACGCCGGCCAGTCGCTGCACGACGTGAGCGCGTTCGACCCGTCGGCACGCATGCTGTTCGTCGAGTCCGACATGGCTGCCTTCGCCGCCGGCCGGCCGCTCGCCCACGCGCCAGGCACGCACTTCAACTACACCGACCCGAACACCCTCCTGCTGTCGCGCATCGTGCGAGACCTCGCCGGCGGCAGCGCCGAGAGCACGCGACTGTTCATCAAACGCGAGCTGTTCGACAAGCTCGGCATGCGGCACGCAACGATGGAGTTCGACGCCTCGGGCACACCGATCGGCGCCAGCCATCTCTGGGCGTCGGCGCGCGACTGGGCGCGACTGGGCCTGCTGTACCTGAACGATGGCGTGATCGACGGCGAGCGCGTGTTGCCCCCGGGCTGGGTTGCCTACTCGGCCGCGCAGACTCCGGGCGCTGAATACATCGGCTACGGCGCCGGCTTCTGGACCAACCGCGGCAGCGGCTTGGGCGCCTCGTACCGAATCGCGGCGGGCCTGCCGGCGGATGCCTTCATGGCGCGCGGCAGCTACGGGCAGTATGTCGTCATCGTGCCGTCGCACGGGCTCGTCGTCGTGCGCCTAGGGCCGGCATGGACGGCGCGAGACGACATGGACGCGGTGGCGCGCCTGACGCGCGAAGCGATCGAGGCGCTGCAGCCGCCCGCGTGATCAGGCCGTCGAACGGCTCGCGACCAGCACGGCCTCCACCGACGCGATCAGCCGGCTCATGTCGAGCGGCTTGGTCAGGTAGTCGGCAAAGCCCGCCGCGATCCCGCGCTCGACGTCGGAGGGCATCGCGTTGGCGCTGACCGCGATCACCGGCACCGCGCGGCTCGTCGGCTCGGCGCGCAGACGCCGCAGCACCTCGTAGCCGTCCATGCCGGGCAGCTGGATATCGAGCAGGATCAGGTCGGGTCGTTCGTCTCGTGCCATCTGCAGCCCGAGTGCCGGCAGCGGCGCGGTGATCACGCGCAGCCCGTTCACGTGGGCGAGCATCGCCTCCATCAGCAGCACGTTGACGGGGTTGTCTTCGATGTAGAGGACAGTGCGCTGCGCACCCGGCGGCGGCGCTGTCGTCGTGCCGGCGTCGTCCGCCGGCGCGGGGCTTGGTGCGAGCACGGGTTCGGCCGCACGCGGCAGCCGGATCCAGAACGTGCTGCCGACGCCGACTTCGCTCTCGAGCCCGATCGTTC
>Ga0075370_10000382_pt1 | contig 16317 bp, 10 predicted proteins | sample EndMethybrTD3035_FD_71398 | JGI IMG/M metagenome (GOLD analysis project Ga0075370, IMG submission 71398) | Populus endosphere microbial communities from Tennessee, USA - Endosphere MetaG P. TD hybrid TD303-5 | ecosystem: Host-associated > Plants > Roots > Endosphere | place: USA: Tennessee... | reverse complement strand
TTTGCAAAAAATCACTTTTTCAGGAGAGGTGAAAAAAACTCGATCGACTTCGACCGAAACGGGGGTTTTTTTTGAAAATGTGAATATTCCCAACTGCGAGTCTTTCCGTTTCACGATGAAAAGGTTTCTCAACCGTCCTATTACAATGGAAATGATCGAACAAATTCAATCGGAAACGGTTCAGTATTACAGAGATCAGGGATTTCCCTTAGTAGGAGTTCTGGTTCCCGCTGGCCAAGACATCACAGACGGATCTATTCATGTGGTGATTACTGTAGCTAAACTCGAAACGGTTAAAGGAGAGGGCGCCCGCTGGTTTTCCAATGAAAAAATAGCCCGGGGCATCACTTTACAACCCGGCGACGACATCCGTACAGCTCCGCTTCTTTCGGATATTAGCTGGCTGAATAATAATCCTTTTCGTTCGGTTAGTTTAGTCTATGAAAAGGGAGCAGGGGCAGGGGAAACGGATATCGTGGCGGTCACTAAAGACCGATTTCCTTTGAGAGTTTATAGCGGATATCAAAACACGGGAAATATCATTGCAGGGGACAATCGCTGGATGGCTGGATTGACGTGGGGGGATGCGTGGGGAGTCGACCATCAACTCAATTATCAATTCTTAACTGCCAACAGCGCTAGAAAATGGTGGGGCAATGTGGCCAATTATATCGCCCCTTTGCCTTGGAGGCATACGCTGAAAATTTTTGGAAGTTACGTCCTGACCGAACCCAATCTTTCTGATTTTCAAGCAGGCTCTACTCCGCTGGAAATGAATGGAAAAGGCTGGGTTATCGGAGGAAGATATGTAATGCCCCTGCCTACTTTCGTCCATTACAAACACGCTCTTCTTGCAGGTTATGACTTCAAAAGAACGAATAACTTCCTCACTTTTTCTGAAACTTTAATTTTCTCCCAATTTTTCGATATTTCCCAATTTCTCTTGGGTTACGAGGGAACCTACGAAAACGATTGGGGATTTGCCGTCTGGGGAGCCAATGCCTATCTGAGCCCAGGGAAAATGACTGCTTTCAATACGGATAGAAATTTCGAGACGGAAAGACAGGGAGCTGATGCCAACTACATTTATGGGGTCGCTACTTTAGATTGGATCGTCCGCTTGCCAGCGAATTTTGCCTGGTCTTGCGCCTCTAAGGGGCAATATTCAACAGGTCCTTTGCTGCCTAGCGAAGAACTTTCGTTAGGAGGCTTCTTGACTGTGCGGGGATATGATGAAAATGAAATTATTTCCGACAGAGGCTTTTTGTTAAAAAATGAACTCCGTTCTCCTGTATTTCCTCTTTTTCTCCACATGAAAAAATTTAAAGATGAGATGCAGCTTTTACTCTTTCTCGATTATGGTTATGCAAATGGGATCGATCCGAATATTTTGAATCAAAATTCGACCCATCTGGCCTCTTGGGGACCGGGTTTTTATTACCGGATCCAAGATTATGCCAGCGTACGTTTTGATTACGGCTTCCAGCTCAAAACGATTCATGATCGCCCCTTTACCGATGACGATCATTCCAGGATGCATTTAGAAGCCTTTGTCAGTTTTTGAAAACAGGTAGGTTATGTTCTTAAAGAACTTTCTTGTGTTGGCACTTCCTGCGTTTCTTTTCGCTAACCCGAATGGAGGAACGGTAGTTCGGGGCGATTGTCAAATCAACCCAAACGGACAACTCCTCACAGTGCTTCAAAATACGGACCGCGCCATCATTAATTGGTGTGATTTTTCTATTTCTGAAAGGGAAACTGTCTGGTTTTCGCAACCCTCGGAAACCGCTGCCATTTTAAATCGTGTAATCGGAGGAAACCCTTCCCTTATTTATGGCGCTTTGGAAGCTAATGGGCAAGTTTTCCTGATCAATCAAAACGGGGTGCTGATTGGCCCCTCCGGCCTAATCCACACTCAGGGATTCGTTGCATCTGCATTGAATGTAGCTGATGGAGAATTCATCGAAGGAAAAGAATTCCATTTTCAAGAAGGTTTGGGAATAGTTTCCAATTTAGGAACGATCGATTGCGATGGAAATATTTTTTTATTGGGTAATGAAGTAGAAAATTGCGGTTCTGTTTTTTCAAGAGAGGGAAAAGCCTTCCTATTGGGCGGAACCGAAGCCCTTTGGATTACTCAAGAAAATAACCCCATTTCGATCCGAGTCAAGGGGGATGGAAAAGTTTCCAATTGCGGCCTGATTGAAGCGGTGCAAGCCGAGCTTCGCGCGGCGGGAGGAGATCTTTCATCCCTTGCAATCCAGCAAAAAGGGATTGTGCGGGCAAAAGGGATTGTAAAAAAAGAGGGGCGAATCCTTTTAGATGGTGGCGAAGGGTTGATCGAAGTAACGGGGCATCTCGAAGCCAAATCGGAAGACAAAGGAGGGATCGTCCATGTCTTAGGAGGCTATGTTCAACTTTTAAATGAAGCTCAAATCGACGTGTCTGGAGATTTTGGAGGAGGGGAGGCGCTCATCGGCGGCGATTACAAAGGGAGCAATCCGGAAATCCCCAATGCGACAGCTTGCTTCGTCGGAGAAAAAGTTAAAATCGACGGATCGGCCCATATTGAAGGCGATGGGGGGAAATTGATTTTTTGGGGGACAACCCTGAATTATTTCTATGGAACAGCTTCCGCAAAGGGAGGCGAGCAAAAGGGAGATGGCGGATTCGTAGAAATTTCCAGCCTGGGAGATTTAGATCCTCGAGGTCTTGTCCACACAAGCGCACCCAATGGCCATACAGGAATCCTCCTTTTAGACCCCATCACATTGACGATCGGAGGAGGAGTAAACACGGGATTCACCGGATTCGTATCGCCGCCCCAGACGATTAATTTCAATAACGGAGCACCCACTGCTGCCATTACCGCTGCCACGTTAGTAGCCCAGTTGAATGGACCTAATAATGTTTTCATCGACACTTCTTTCCCTGCTGGCACAGGACCCAATGGAAACGTCACAATCACGGGAGCTGTTTCCTGGTCAGCCGCTACTATGCTGCAAATCAAAAGCCCTAACAACATTACTGTTGCTGCCGCCGTTTCCAATACAAATAATGCAGGCGTGAATTTCAATGCGATCGATTTTCAAGCGAATCTAGCAGGAGGAAGCACTCAAAACAACAACGGGATCATTGTCTCAAGCCCTATTTCTTCGGTGAATGGCAATATTTCGCTGCAAGGAACTGCTGGATCCGCAGGCGTGGGAGTGACAGGAGTTGGACTCATTTCTGCGACAGGCACCATTTCATCGACAGGCGTTGGAGCTGCGGCAGCCGATATTTTAATCAGCGGCAATTCGGGAACTGGATCGGGGAATAACGCCGGCGTGAATATTGGAAACGCTACTTCCATTTCCAGCGTCGATGGAGATATTTTCCTAACAGGTGTTTTTAATTCTGGAGGGACGGCAGGACAAGGAATTTTGACCAGCGGAACTTCGACAATACGCTGCACAGGCACCGGTTCTATTTTTATGGATGGAACTGTTAATACGGGAGTGACTACCAATCTGAATGGAATCGTAATTTCAGGTACTGCCAATGGAACCACACAAAATATTCAAACGGCTAGCGGCGGGATTTTTCTCACGGGGAACAATAAACGAGGAAGGGGGACAGCCGGCTCAGGTATTAACATCACAGGAAGTGGATTGGTGACCACTACAGGAATGATTAACATCAACGGGACGAATCTAGATAACGTCGGTGTGCAAATCGCAAACAACAGTTTCTTGCGTTCCACCAGCGGCGCAATCAATATCTCGGGAAATCTCACCACTCCTACTGCCCCTGCCATTGCCATCTCCATTGGAGGAGGAGCGCCTAGCATAATAGGAGGTCCTTCCAATGCGGGGCCAATCACTCTTTTAGGCCAGCCCGCCTTTACAACAGCGGGAAATACATTCCAAGGCACTTCATCCTCGGTTTTGACTTTCTTGCCAGCCAGTGCAACCCAAAGCATTGGAATCGGTCCGGGGCTGAGCGCCGATTATCTTTTAAATACAATTCTTCTTGCTGCTTCCGGATTTGGACAAACGGTCGTTGGAGCCACCAATCAAGCTAGTACTACAACTATTGCAAATATTACTCCACCCACCCCATTAGTGCTGAATAATCAAAATGTAATTGTAAATTCCGGCTTGAATATGGATTCAAAAGACTTCACAGCAAACATATCTACAGGCGGTGGAGCGGGGGCTTTAATTTTGAACAGCAATTTTATTGGAACAGCCACTAATACCGTGAACGGGACTGGAGCTCCCCAAAACAATACTTTTGAAGTTTTATTCGATCCTCCTAATGTTTGGTTCATAACTTCGGATAATACAGGGACGTTTACCAGCGAATCGGGCCTTGTCGTTCATTTTAATAACGTAGGAAGCCTTACTGGATTTGGAAACGATACCTTTATTTTTGCAGATGGAACTAGCCTTGCAGGACAAATCGATGGAGGCATCCCTGCTTCTGGAAACACTTTGAATTACACCCTTTGGACGACAGATCCGCGCATCGTTCCCGTATCCTCAACCTCGGGCAACGCAAGAAACTTAAACACAAGCGGGGCTTTTAGTTTAGGCTATATCAATATTGGCCATATTCTTCCCTCTCCCGCTTCCACTTCCCCATTTTCTACGCAAATGACGCTGACTGATTCATTTTTCTTTTTATATCCAAGCATCGACCTTGCGGATGCGCTCTTTCAAAGATGGCTGTTTGCGATGTATGACTGTTACTATTTACATGGGAAACAATTTGGATTGGTGAACCATTCGCAAGTGGTCTATTCACCTAACGGACAAACTTCAATCGTTCCATTGAGAAATTGCCCCCGACCATTTGATCCTTTCGATTATATTCGCTACGATGAAAATTATTAATAAATCTCCAGGAGAAACGACCATCTACTGCACTAAAACTCTTCCCTAAAAATTATTTTTTTTTTATAACCATAGAAAAACATTTCCTATAGGAGGAAGATTTTTCATGAAAAAGTTACTAGCATTAAGTATCAGTGTTGTGTCTGGACTCGCATCGCTACAAGCAACCAGCGATTTGACAGGACCAGTTGCAGCGTTGAAGTCTCAAAACCAAACCGATAATGGCTGCTGCGCTCCTTGCCCACCTAAGCCCTGCTGCGTTCCACAACCAAAAAAATGCATCAATTGCGAATGCTATGTACCTTCATTCTATGATCTTCAATGCGATTGGGGAATGACAAGTTATGTTGATTTCCTCTATTGGTATTCAAATGAAGGAAACATGCCTTACGCTCTCGTAGTTACCGCTGTAGCTGAGGCTCCTGGCGCTGCGACCCCTGTTGTTGTCGCTTCAAATAGCAAACATGTAGGCACCAATTGGGATCCAGGTTTCCGCCTAGGTCTAGGTTGGAACACATCGTATGATGGCTGGGATGTGGATGCGAATTGGACTTGGTATCACAATAACAAAAGCAACAGCACTAGCGTTCCTGCTACCTTTTCACACCTAGGTTCCAATTTTTATCCAAGCGTTGGCCAACAGGCAATTATCGATCCTTGGGTAGATGCGGGGGTATTCCATTCTGCTTTTGCTGATGCGGGAAATACCTATCTTTTCGACACAGTGAATTCTTCCTGGAAATTATTCCTAAACCAAGTAGACGTGAGTTTGGGACGTAAGTATTGGCTGAGCAGATCTTTCACCATGCGTCCTTACGCTGGCGGACGAGGAGCTTGGGCTACAACAAATTTCAGAAATCAAGCTCTTCGAATTGCTGGAGTTGATTATCTCGACTTCACAGATACGTTCAAAGATAAATTCTGGGGCGTAGGCTTGATGACTGGATTCCAACCTGAATGGCATATCTCTTCTACATTCAGCTTGTTCTCTAATTTGGATGCCTCCTTATTATGGGGAAAATTCAAAATGAGAAAAGGGGAAGATTACACACGTCTAGTCAGCGGTGTTGCTCAGACAGCGATTAACAACAATTTCATCTCCAACTTTTCCAAAATGACCACAATGGTGGATCTTGCATTTGGACTCCGTTGGACAGAAAATTGGTGCAATTATCGCTACCGCGCCTATTTCGATGCGGGTTGGGAACACCACATTTGGTTTGACACCAACAATCGGTTGAAAACACTCGGACACGAAAGACTAAACGCCATTACTGCTACCAACCCTCATTCTTTTGAAAACTTTGAGGAAGAAGTGGGTAATTTAATGTATGGCGGCTTAGTAATCAGAGCGCGTCTCGACTACTAATCGAATAAGCAGTTTTCTATTTTGGACATTGAGGGGGATTCTTCCCCCTCTTTTTTTTATCTTGGAGAGATGAAAAAATTTCTGTTTAAGCAGCTTCAGTGTCTTCTTAAGGATTTTGGAAAGAGCTTCGAATCTCTATCACTTTACGGATAGGTTCACTGGCACGATGGGAAGTGATTCCAAAACATCTTGGAACACTTTTTCTTTTGAATTCTGACTATCGATTTCTCGAAGTACTTGCTTTTGCGACCCGTAGTAGTCAATCAAAGGCTTTGTTTGAGTCCGATAGACTTCCAGGCGTTTGCGCACCACTTCTTCGCGGTCATCTTCCCTTTGATAGAGGGTTCCGCCGCAATGGTCGCAAACATGGGGATTTTTAGGAGGATCGAATTTTTTATGAAAGGGGCGTCCGCAATTTTGACAGGCGATACGGCCCGAAATCCGCTCAATAGCGCTTTCATCTGATAGACTGAAATTCAAAGCGATGATCCGATATCGATTATTCAGCCGCTCGTCAAGAGCTTTTGCTTGGTTGATCGTCCGGGGAACTCCATCGAGGAGATATCCGTTCTTGCAGTCTTCTTGAGCCACCCTATTAAAAAGCATGTCAAGCACTAGAGAATCGGGAACTAATTGTCCTTTATCGATAAAGCTTTTAGCCTTCTGACCCAGTGGAGTTTGACCCCGAATGTGTTCGCGGAAAAGATCTCCAGTAGAAATGTGAGGCAAGCCTAAAGCTTCGCTGAGAGGCCCTGCGTGAGTTCCTTTTCCGGCGCCCGGAGGTCCCATTAAAATAACGACCCAGCGTTTATTTGGGGATTCGGAACCGCTCATCGCGAAAACATTCCCAGAAACCAGCGAACTCACCATACAAATCAATCCAATCCAGCGCGTCATAAGAACTTAGACACAAAGTAAGCCAGTTTAATGAAAAACCTGATGAAAATCAAGAACGATTGCCTACTTCAAGGGGATCAAAAATAAATTAGAAATTGAAACACAGAGGCGCAAGCCAAGCCATAAGGAATTTTTAGTTGAGGAGATACCCTTTTGCGACCCTAGAAAATTTTTTGATTTCTTCCTCTTCCCACTGGCTGTCTTTATTCAATTCTTCGGCCATTATTTTTGCGACCTGAGGGGCAATTTCAAGAGAGGCTCTCGCATCGAGAAAAAGGGAGCGGGTCCTTCTCGCGAGAACGTCTTCCAGTGTGCGGGCCATTTCTTCTCGGACCGCCCAAAGGACCTCCACTGGCAAATAGGGGAGGCGTGGGTGGAGCAGATGTCCCAGGTGAGGATGATTTGTAATCCATTGTTCCATTTTTGGTCCATCCGACCCATAAGCCAACCAGGAATCCATATGAGCGCCGGCCAAATGGCGTCCCTCTTTATAGCCGTGCAGCCGGAGGGTTTGCGTATGGCAGGAAACTTCAGGAAGGCCTCCGATTAAAATCGCTTTGTCGATGACATCTTGAGCCATTCTGCGATACGTAGTCCATTTACCCCCTGCAATGGTAATCAATCCCGATTCTGACACAAAAATTGCGTGGTCCCTTGAAATATTTGCGGTTGAAGTGCTGTTTTCTGATTTTACTAAGGGCCTCAATCCGGCAAATACGCTGAGTACATCGCTTCGCTTGGGATGCTGGGTCAAGTATTTCGCTGCTGTCTTTAAAATGAATTCTATTTCCTCTTCATGCGCTAAAGGTTCTAATTGAGGTTTAGATACAGGCGTGTCGGTTGTGCCAACCAGTAAATGACGATGCCAAGGAACAAAAAAAAGAACTCTTCCATCGTCGGTTTGGGGAATTATAATAGCTGTATCGGTAGGCATAAAAGAGCGGTCCAGGACCAAATGAATCCCTTGGCTCGGAGCGATAATGGAAGCTGCCTGGGGAACGTCCATTCTTCGAATGGCATCAGAGAACACCCCCGTAGCATTGATCACCGCTTTTGCATGTAAAAGATACTCTTCTCCTGTTTCCAAATCGCGAGCAGCAACCCCTTTGATTAACCCATTTTCTTTTAAAAGACTTTTGACTTCCATGTAGTTGATCGCGATACCTCCTGCATCAAAGCAAGTTTGGGCGAGTGTGATCGCTAAACGCGCATCGTCAAATTGGCCATCATAGTAGATGACGCCGCCGCGCAAATCTTTAGGCTCGATTGTAGGAATGCGAAGAAGAGTTTCTTCTCGATTCAAATGCTCCGATTTTTCAAGGCCCAATTCTCCAGCAAGCATGTCATAAATCTTGATCCCGATTCCATAAAAAGGACCCTCCCACCAATGGTAATTGGGAACGAGAAAAGGAAGATGACTTACAAGTTGAGGAGCGTTTTGACACAGAAGCCCCCGTTCTTTAAGCGCTTCGATGACTAAAGCGACATTGCCTTGTTTTAAATAACGGAGGCCTCCATGGATTAATTTCGTGCTTCGGCTTGAGGTTCCCTTAGCAAAATCGCTTTGTTCCAATAATAGAGTCCGATAGCCTCTAGAGGCCGCGTCGACTGCCGCGCCTAATCCAGTAGCCCCTCCGCCAATAATGATCAGGTCCCAAATATCGGGAGAACGTTTACAGTATTCAATTGCTTCATCGCGATTCATCCGATTCATCCCAATTTTTGGCCCTTTGGACTGCTTGATTCCAGCGGTGCAATTTGTTTTTAAGATCGGCATCTTTTCTGGGAAAAAATTTCCGATCCAGTTGCCAAATGGAGGCGAGATCTTCCTTTTTTTTCCAAATCCCGACAGCCAGGCCTGCTAGAAAAGCAGCGCCTAAGGCAGTCAATTCCCGGTTTTTGGGACGCAAGACAGCTGTATCCGTAAAATCAGCTTGCATCTGCATCAATAAGTCGCTGATGACCATCCCTCCATCGACGCGCAGTTCAGAAAGGCGGATTTTGGAATCGTTTTCCATCGCTTTCAACACATCGGCAGCTTGAAAGGCCACGCTTTCTAAAGCAGCTCGCGCTAAATGGGCCGATGTCGACCCGCGAGAAAGTCCCAAAATAGTCCCTCTTGCATGAGGGTCCCAATGGGGAGCTCCCAGTCCGGTAAAAGCGGGTACGAAATAGACGCCTCCCGTATCAGGAACGGAATTTGCCAATGCATCGATATCGGAATTTTTTTGAATCAGCTTGAGATTATCGCGAAGCCATTGAACTACGGCGCCTGCTATAAAAACGCTCCCTTCCAATGCGTAGTTGGTTTTCCCATTCATTCGAAGCGCTACCGTGGTAAGTAAATGATTTTCCGATGGGACTGGTTTTGAACCGGTATTCATCAACATAAAACAGCCTGTGCCGTAAGTAGCTTTTCCCATCCCTGCTTCAAAACAACCCTGGCCAAACAGGGCCGCTTGTTGATCTCCTGCAATTCCCGCAATGGGAATCGACGCCGAAAACACGTGCTCTGCCGTGGTTCCATAGATTTCCGAACAACTTCTAATTTGTGGGAGGAGCGTTCTAGGAATTTTCAATAGGTCCAGCAGCTCTTCATCCCAGTCATTGGTATGGATATTGTAGAGTAGAGTACGGCAGGCATTCGTTGGATCTGTGATGTGCAAAGCGCCCCGCGTCAATTTCCAAATCAGCCAGGTATCGATCGTGCCGAATGCGAGTTCCCCTTTTTCCGCTTTCGCCCTAGCACCAGGAACCTGGTCTAAAATCCAACGTAATTTCGTACCTGAAAAGTAAGGATCGAGCAATAGGCCTGTTTTGGATTTGAATGTAGGTTCCCATCCCTGTTTTTTGAATTGCTCGCAAAGAAGAGTCGTGCGCCGGTCCTGCCAGACGATCGCAGGAAAAATGGGAATCCCGGTTTTTCGATCCCAAACGACCGAAGTCTCTCTCTGGTTCGTAATGCCGATCGCTGCAATGTCCGACGCATGGAGGCCCGCCTTCGCAATCGCTTCATTCGCTACGCCGAATTCTGATGTCCAGATCTCTTCCGCATCGTGTTCTACATAGCCTGGCTGAGGAAAGTATTGCTTGAACTCTTTTTGCGCCGAAGCTACAACATGACCTTGATCGTCGATGACCAATGCGCGAGAAGAAGTGGTCCCTTGGTCGAGAGCGAGAATATACGCCATATTTCTGTTGATAGAAGGATTGGCGAATGGAGTCAAGAGGGAAAAATGAGTATTTTTTTAGGCGAATTGATTGGAACCTGGCTTCTTATTCTATTGGGTAATGGAGTCGTCGCTTGCGCGCTTCTGGCTCAATCCAAAGGAGAGAAAGGAGGGTGGATTGTGATTACAGCTGGATGGGGATTTGCGGTAGCGATTGCAGTTTATGCCGTCGGCTGGATTAGCGGGGGACATCTCAATCCTGCCGTGACAGTGGGGCTTTGGATAGCGGGAAAAACCGCATTTTCCCTTCTTCCTTCCTATTTTTGCGGACAAATGATTGGAGCCATGCTCGGGGCGCTTTTTGTCTGGATCGTTTATTTTCCTCACTGGTCTCTCACACACGATCCAAGAACCAAGCTTCTTTGTTTCTGCACTCATCCGGCGGTTCTTCGACATCGTTTCAGCAATTTCATTACAGAAGTCGTGGCCACAGCCATTTTACTCATCGGAATTTTAGGAATATTCGATGTCCACAATGGCATCGGATCCGGCATGGGGCCTTATGCTGTGGGTATTTTGATTTTCAGCATTGGACTTTCTTTAGGAGGACCTACTGGATTTGCGATCAATCCAGCGCGCGACCTCGGCCCCCGCATTATCCATGCTTGGCTTCCCATCTCAGGAAAAGGCTCTTCTGAGTGGGGTTATTCCTGGATTCCTGTCGTAGGACCTTGTCTAGGGGGTATTCTCGGAGCCCTCATCTATCAGTTTTTTATCTATCCATTAACTGCTCTAGTCCCTTAATTTTAATTACACGGAGGACCCATTCTGCGTCCTCCGTTGAATCCCTGAAAAATCGAGAAAAAACCTTGTGAAAACAAATCCGAAATGTTAAACCGTTTTTTTAATAAAAAATTCTTGAGGAGGCTTGGTTTGGAGCCAGTTTTTCTACGGTCTGCTAAAATTGATTCCCTCCCTTTTGGGGAAGATTTTTGCGACGAGGAGAAAAATTTTCCCTTTTGGCAGAAAATGATCGAGAAGCTTGCTGAAAAAAAATTGCCCTGGGAGTCGCTTTTAAAGTCGATCCCAGGACCTCTCAAAGCCCATTCTTTATGTAAAGTGGCCACAGAGAAAGAGCGAAGGACCCTGCTCCATTTAGCCGTTCTAGATAACAAGTGGGATATTATTTCTGAACTTAAAGGCGTTTTTTCTTTGAATTTGAAACGGGACGCCTATGGCCTGAATGCCCTGGAACTGGCCCAATTCCTAAGGAGAGAAGAAAGTATTCGCATTTTGCTTCCTTCAGCCAAGAAACCTTTTTGCAAGCAGCCCTACGTATCGTTCCCAGACCCGATTCATCCCGAACTAGAGGCTCTTGAATATTTGCCAAATCCTGTTTTTGAAACACAAAAAGGATTTGAAGACATTCTTGCGCGAACAAAAAAAGCCAAATCGGAAGATCAGGTCCCGCCGGAAAAAATTTGGATGGGCATTTATTTCGAACAAGAAATCGAAAAAGGGATTCACCCCTCTGTCTCTATCCGTTACATCGATGCAGAATTGGGCCATGGAGTCTTTGCTGAACAGAAAATCTCTCCCTGTGCCTACGTGGGAGAATACACGGGCATCGTCCAAGAAAGAAAAGCAAAGCACTTGAAAGACAAGTTTTATTGTCTTCGCTATTCTGTGTGGGAAATGGGCCATCGCAATTTTGTAATCGATGCCGAAAAAATGGGAAATTTCACCCGATTTATCAACCACAGTTCCCAGCCAAACCTAGGAATGCAATCAGTTTATTTGCGCGGACTTCCCCGCATGATCTTTGTCGCCTTAAAAGAAATTTCGTCCGGGGAACAGCTCACTTTCGATTATGGCAACTCTTTCTGGAAAGAATCGCAAGCGATCCCTAAACTGATTTGATGTTTTCTTTGTTTCAAAAAGCGACTCAGAAGCCCCTTCAAACTCCGCCTCGTTTACGAGGATCGATCCGAGTCTCTCGAGAGGGGATCGAAGAATTATTAGACGTTGAGGAGTTTGAAAAAGCTACACAGGCTGCTTTTGTACCCCAATTGGATTTTGCCGATGGGTCCCTTCTGGCTGATTTGGCTAAAAGGGGAGAGAAGCTACAAAAAAAAGAGAAGCTAACCCGCGAACAGCTTTGGTTCGGGGCCTATTACAAAAAGGAGATCGAATCTCTCTTTTTTCCCGATGTCGTCGTCAAATGGATCGCCCCTTTTTTGGGATGGGGCGTCTTTGCCAACCGCGATTTCAAAAAATTGGAGTATATTGCCCAATACAGTGGGAAAGTCAGAAAAAGGCAAAAAGGGGATGATAAAAACGCCTATTGTTTCGAGTATGTCCATGCACAGGGGCATCCCACTCCTTATATTATCGACGCACGAGATCAAGGGGGAATCAGCCGTTACATCAATCATAGCGATAGCCCAAACCTTCTTCCTGCACTAGCTACTTTGAATCAAATCACCCATGTGATTTTGATCGCAAACCAACCGATCTCCAAGGGAACGCAGCTCTGCTATGATTATGGTCCCGATTATTGGTCCCGCCGCACTCCACCCACTCCTCTCTAGATATATTGTTATAGGAGCGTTGTAATATCCTCAGGAAATTTGACGCCAAGTCGCGGAGAAAAAGTCTTGAACCTAATGAATCGTTCATAAAAAAATTTTGCGTCTTTGCGTTCAATTCTAATTCGCTCCTTTCTTCACTAATCACTACCAAGGAATCGCAGAGACTGGTAAAATATGCAATTTTTGAGAAATTCCCCTTGAAATTCTGGCCCCTTCTCTTTTTTGCTTCGACGGCTTCAGTTCTAAGCGCGACTGTCAATGAGCCATTGCGCCTGGAGTTTTTTTCCGGCTACCGAAATGACCGGATTCATTGGCACTTGCAAAATCCTGGATCCGACAACCGTTTAATGTACCGCGAACTTTATCGAGATGTTCAATATTGGGAAAACGGACTCACATTGAAAGTGATCCACCGAGACCTTTCCTTTTTTCTTCGAGGAGCCTTTGGCGGCTTCGGGAAAGGCAATTTATTTCAAAAGTATGGAACTTCGGCCTTTTTCCAAGAAAATCCCGAGTTCCAATTTTCTACAGATGGATGGACTGCTGATGGATCCGGTTATTTTGGTTATGCAGTCAATTTGACCGCTGATCGAACCTATAAAGTTCTCTTTACTCCCCTTGTCGGCTACGGAGGATACTTTGAAAGACTGGAGAGAAAAAATAGTTCTCCTGTTTTTTTTGAGGGGGATGCAAACGGTGTTCCGTCTTCAATGAGTTCTTCCTTGCCTAGCGACTACCGTCTTGTTTGGTATGGGTTTCTTTTTGGCGGTGGATTTACCATTGAGCCAGGAGGCAGGATGGTTTTGAATGCCGGCTATTCTTATCACTTGCTCCGAGTCCGCCAACATAGCAACTATCAAAATCAAATCATTACTGGGACTCCTGCGACTTCAGAAATTGCGAACCAGTTCCATTTGACAGTCAAAGATGGAGGAAATAATGGACATTCCGGCTGGGCTCAATTGGATTTTAAGCTATCCCATTTTTGGCGCATGGGATTAGGCGGACAGATCCATTATTTCTTTACCCCCGTTCTCGCCATTAAAAACAATTTGACGGCAACAGAGATATTTCCTAGTTCTAGCGTGACAGAAAGCGTGATCGAACAAAAATTTAAACTACGTTGGACCTCTTTTTCAGGATGGATTCAAATTTCCCGAGAGATATAAGAGAGATATAATGAACGATCCCCATTCTTATCCCCACCGTTCTCAGAAGTGGCCTTCCAAAGATCAAATGGTCATGGGTGTCCATGCCGTCCGGGAACTAGTCCTTCATGCTCCTGACCGTCTCATCCGCATTTTTACCGTTCCGGTGCAAGGAACCCGCAAATCGGACCTTTTGAAATTATGCGAAGAAAATAACATTCCCGTCTCTTACGTTAGAGAAGACGAACTGACTCAAATGGCGGGATCCGATTCCCATCAATCGCTAGTCGCTCAGATCAAAGGACGCACTTTTTTGGACGTGAAAGAGTTCGTTCAAAAAATGGAAGAAAAGGAAAATTCCTTTGTCCTAATGCTCGATCAAATTTTCGATCCCCAAAATTTTGGCGCCCTCATCCGCAGCGCTGAATGCTTAGGCGCCGACGCTGTAGCGTGGTCGAAAAACCGAGGTTCCGATCTGACTCCCACTGCTGCAAAATCGAGCTGCGGAGCCAGCGAACTTCTCCCTTTGATCCGCATTTCCAATTTAGCCGATGGAGTCGATCAGTTCAAAAAAGCAGGATTTGAAATTGTCGCGACTTTGCTAGATCCCAAAGCGGAAAGCGTCTTTTCTTTTTCCTACGCTCCGAAAACGGTTCTCATTGTAGGTTCTGAAGGGGAGGGGATTCAGCCACTTCTTAGAAAAAAAGCCGACCGTTCGATCTACATTCCCATGAAAGGAAAAATTCAATCGTTGAATGTGGCGCAAGCGACCGCTGTTCTTTTAGCGCTTCGTCTTCGGTTCTAAAAGGGTGCGCTTGCCGATGAGTTCATAGTCCTCATTCAGAATTCTTTTGGCAATCAATTCATTTGCGTTTTTTAGAAATTTGAAAGGCATGAATAGAGTCTCGCCAATTTTAGATAAACTCAGAGTTCTAAAAGAAGAAAGGAACGCAAAAGGCCAAATCAAAACCAAGGGGATCAGAGCAAAAACAGCTAAAACCACGATCTTTACTTTTCTAAGAGCTGATTGATCTACCTTTATATAGCGCTTAGGCAATAATTCAACGGGCGCTGGATATTGTCTAAAATTCCGGAAATAACGATATCCTTTTTCTCCACGGGCAAGTTCCGTAATTTTCAAACCCTTGTGGAGATTGAGAGCAAAAAGTTCCTTAAAAGGATGCACCGTTTCATTTGTATCTGAAACAATCATTTCTTCAGGCAGTTTGAAAATAGCGTACTTTCCATCAATCCTTGGGATTTCTTTACCCAGCCTGATCCATTGTTTCATTCCAGACACCAAAGCATTCACCACGTTGGTCCGGTCGACGCAGCTTTTACAATGAACGACAAAAGGAACTTTGAGCAAATGGCATAGAAAAGCCCTTACCATAATTTCCTGCCACGACTTCAGTTTTTCTCTCTGTTTTAAAAAACCCGCCGTATCGGAAAGGAGTTGTTTTTCATAGCCGTCTGGCAAACTTTCTATTTTTTCTTGTGCGGCCTTAAGCAGTACCGAATCAGCTAAATCAGATTGCGCCCGTGCATCGTATTCTCCAGAAATCGATTGGGGAAGCATTTTCTCCACTCGGGTCATTGAATTTAATTGCACGGCAGCCACAGGAAGGGGAAGGAAACGGACAGGATAGATTTTTTGCGGATCGGCCGGATCGCGGATGAGCATGGGATTTTTTTGGGTCAGTTCTTCTAACTTCTTATAGGCCTCAATTTCTTCTTGGACCATTCTCATTTCTTCTCCGCCGAATCGTCCTCTAAAAATCATAGGCAGCAGGGATTGAATCGCAAATCGGAATTCATAAACTTCTCCTCGTTTTTCGATCCCTTGCGCCAAATGGGCTTTTAAAGGATCGCGATGGAGATTCATTTGGCTTAAGAAAGCAAATTCGCCCAATTCTTTTGCAGAACTTAAATCAAAGACACGGCCCGCAAGCGAATCAACCGATCCATCTTCGCTTTCCAAGCTGCGCAATAGATTGACCCGATCCGAATGGATATTTGCGCTCGCAGAGATCGAACCTGGGGCCATTCCATTTTTGGCTAAAACTTCTGTGGAAGAGTAAGTTTTGTCACCGCCGAAAAATTTTGAGAGGATCCCTTTTAATTGAACCCTCATCCGGTAATGGGACCTCTTCGAATGGCTTAAGGCCACTCCGACTAACGATTCTTGAACACTTTTCTTTTTTGGATCGTATTTTTTTCCCTTTCCTTCCACATATTCTCGAGTGGCGCGCCGAAGGTAAT
>Ga0075370_10000379_pt1 | contig 16381 bp, 16 predicted proteins | sample EndMethybrTD3035_FD_71398 | JGI IMG/M metagenome (GOLD analysis project Ga0075370, IMG submission 71398) | Populus endosphere microbial communities from Tennessee, USA - Endosphere MetaG P. TD hybrid TD303-5 | ecosystem: Host-associated > Plants > Roots > Endosphere | place: USA: Tennessee... | reverse complement strand
TGGGGCTCACATAGCTCGTGACCTCGATCTCGCGCAGCCCGGCCTCTTGCAGCCGGTGCACGAGCTCGATCTTGACGGCCGCGGAGACCGGCTGCTTCTCGTTCTGCAGCCCGTCGCGCGGGCCCACTTCGACCAGGGTGACGCGGGAGGGAATCATGACGGAATACTCGATTGGGTTGATTCAGCGGGGTTGCCCCCCCGAGCCCGGGGATGGGCACTGGCGGCGCATCTGCCGACCATCGCGGCACAGGGAATACAAATACAGGAGCCACTTCAATGGATCCGCACCGCTTTCGCCTCGCCACCCGCATCCATTTTGCGCTGCTGCGCAAGTATGGCGAAGATGTGGACGTCGCTGCGCTGCTCAAGGGCAGCCCCGAAGCGCGCGAGGCGCTCTGGGTCTGCCAGGCGTCGGACGATCGCGAACTGGCCGAGCTCGCTGCCCAGTTCAAGCGCGCGTCGAAAGCTGTCGCCCGGGCGCCGACGCGCGTCGAGCCGGCCGATGCCCCGCAGGACGCGGCATGGGCGCGCAACACCTCTGGCTTCGGGGCAACGGTTCCGACCGAACTGGACGCGCCGCGCCACACGCCGGCGTTGCGCGTGCTGCTGAACCCTTCGAGCTGGCTGCGCAAGAGCATCCACTGACGGGGCGTGCGCCGGCTTCAGCCGGCTGCGGCCAGCCGCAACAGCTCGCCGCCTTCGTGCACCTGGTCGCCGACCGCATAGAGCAACTCTTCGACGAGCCCATCGCGCGGCGCGGCGATCGTGTGCTCCATCTTCATCGCCTCCATCACGGCGAGCGGCTGGCCCTGCGTGACGCGCTCGCCGGCCTTGGCGAGGAACGCGATCACCTTGCCCGGCATCGGCGCGGTCAGGCGTCCGCCCTCGGCGGCCCCATCGGCCGAATGCGCGATCGGGTCGAACTCCTCGACGATGGCCGAGCCTTCCGGCGCGAACACGCTGAAGCGCTCGCCGCTTGCGTAAACGTGCAGGCTCCAGCGCCGCTCGCCGAGCGTCACGTCGTGCAGAGCGCCGCCGCGCGCCACGGCCCTGTACGGCCAGCGCTGGCCGCCGCTCGCTAGCACCTGCCCCGCGCTGCCGCCGTTGCTGCGCTCGAGCGTGAACACATGGTGCGCGCCCTGCGCCTGGACGTCGAAGCGCCGCAGCGCCGCGCCATGCAGGCGCCAGCCATCGCGGCGTGACCAGGGGTCGACGCTCTCGAGTGCGCGCTCGGCGGCGAGCGCATGGGCGACCACGCCGGCTGCCGCGACCTCGACCGGCAGCGGCGGCGCGTTGAACAGGACCGCACGCTCGCGTTCGATCAGCGCCGTGTCGAGATCGGCACTCGCAAACGACTTGCTCGCGGCCACCCGGCGCAGGAACGCGACGTTGGTGTGCAGCCCGACGATGTGGGTTTGCGCCAGCGCGCTGTCGAGCCGTGCCAGCGCCTCGGCGCGGTCGCGGCCCCAGACGATCAGCTTCGCGATCATCGAATCGTAGTGAGGAGAGATCGCGTCGCCTTCGCGCACGCCGGCATCGACGCGCACCGCCGCGCGCTCGAAGCTGCTCGCGCGCGGCGTGCGGTACACCTCGAGCGTGCCGGTCGCCGGCAGGAATTGCGCCTCGGGGTTTTCGGCACAGATGCGCGCTTCGATCGCGTGGCCGTCGATGCGCAGCTGCTCCTGCGTCAGCGGCAGCGGCTCGCCGCTCGCGACGCGCAGCTGCCACTCGACCAGGTCGAGCCCGGTGATCGCCTCCGTGACCGGATGCTCGACCTGCAGCCGTGTGTTCATCTCCATGAAGAAGAAGCGCAGGTCGTCGTCCGGCGTCGGCTCGGCGATGAACTCGACGGTGCCGGCACCGACGTAGCCTACCGCCTTCGCGGCGGCGACCGCCGCCGCCCCCATCTCGCGCCGCCGCGCCTCGCTCATGCCAGGCGCCGGCGCTTCCTCCAGCACCTTCTGGTGGCGCCGCTGCACCGAGCAGTCGCGCTCGAACAGGTAGATGCATTGGCCGTGGCTGTCGCCGAAAACCTGGATCTCGATGTGGCGCGGCTTGGTCACGTAGCGCTCGATCAGCACCGCGTCGTCGCCGAAGCTGTTGATCGCCTCGCGCTTGCACGAGGCAAGCGCGGCGTCGAACTCGTCGGCCTTCGCAACGATGCGCATGCCCTTGCCGCCGCCGCCGGCACTCGCCTTGATCAGCACTGGGTAACCGATCGCATCGGCCTCGCGTTTGAGCAGCGCCGGACTCTGGTCGGCGCCGTGATAGCCCGGCACCAACGGCACGCCGGCTTGCGCCATCAGGCGCTTCGACTCGGCCTTCAGCCCCATCGCCTTGATCGCCGAAGGCGGCGGGCCGATGAAGGCGATGCCGGCATCGGCGCAGGCCTGTGCGAACTCTTCGTTCTCGCTGAGGAAGCCATAGCCCGGGTGCACCGCCTGCGCGCCGGTCGCCTTCGCCGCCTCGATGATGCGATCGGCGCGCAGATAGCTTTCCTTCGGCGCTGCGGGGCCGATGTGCACGGCCTCGTCGCAGGCCTGCACGTGCTTCGCGTTCGCATCGGCGTCCGAGTACACCGCGACGGTGCGGATGCCGAGCTTGCGTGCAGTCGCCGCCACCCGGCAGGCGATCTCCCCCCGGTTCGCGATCAGGATCTTCTTGAACATTTCATTGACCTCGGACGGACGGCTGTCGCGTTGCGAACAGACCGGACACACGGCGCGCCAGCTGGCGCAGGAATTTCGCAAGCACCCAGATCAGCACGATGCTGAGCACGATCACGACGGCGAGCACGCCGAAGAACACGTACGGGTGCTCCCATGACAGCCACAGGCTCACCGGCACGACGCTGTCGCCGAGCAGCGACATCGCGATATTCGAGAACGGCTCGGGCGAGGTGTTCAGCGCGGCGCGCGTGGTCGCCTTCGCGACGTGGCTGGTCGCCGCGAGCGTCCCGCCCATCAGCGCCGCGGCCATCGCCCAGCTCGCCTGGTCGGCGCCGAACACCGATGCGGCGAGCGCCGCGCCGGCCGGAATGCGGACCACGGTGTGGATCATGTCCCACAGGCTGTCGAGCCCAGGGATCTTGTCGGCGAAGAACTCGATGAACAGCATCAGCCCGCTCGCGCCGAGCATCACCGGCGACTGCAGGATCTTCAATCCTGCGGGCAGGTCGACCCAGCCGAGATAGCCGGCCATCCCGGTCAGGAACACGACCGCGTACAGCCGCAGCCCGCTGGCCCAGCCGAGCGCGGCCGCGATCGCCAGCAACTGCGCGGTGTCAAGATGGAGGTGTTGAATGCTGCTCTCCTCGTCGATCGGCCTGGCGGGTCAGCCCTGGGACCCCAGCCACGCCGGCTTGCGCTTGCCGAGAAAGCTTTGTACCCCTTCGCGGCCTTCGTCGCTGGCGCGGATGTCGGCGATGCGGCGCGCGGTCTCCTCGCGCAGCGAGGCATCGATCGGTCGGCCGGCCACGTCCTGCACCAACGCCTTGCAGGCGCGCAGCGCCATCGGGCCGTTGGCGACCAGCGCGGCGACGATCTCGTCGACCTTCGCGTCGAGCGCGTCGCTCGTGCAGACCTCGTGCACGAAGCCCATCGCCGCCGCCTGTACCGCGCTGAAACGCTCGGCAGTGACGAAGTAGCGGCGCGCGGCCTGCTCGCCCATCGCGCGGATCACGTACGGGCTGATCGTCGCCGGCAGCAACCCGAGCTTCGCTTCGCTGAGGCAGAAGGTCGCCGCGTCGGCCACGACCAGTACGTCGCACACGGCCGCGAGCCCCACCCCACCGGCATAGCAGTCGCCGTGCACACGCCCGACGACCGGCACCGGGCAGCGGTAGATCGCCCACAGCATGTCGGCGAGCTGTCCCGCGTCGGCGCGGTTCTGCTCCCAGCTGTAGCCGGCCATCTCCTTCATCCACGACAGGTCGGCGCCGGCGCAGAACGCCTTGCCGCGGCCGCCGAGCACGATGGCACGCAGCGTGGTGTCGGCCGCGAACCGCTCGAACGTGTCGCGCAGTTCGGCGATCACGTTCTGGTTGAACGCGTTGCGGACGTCAGGGCGGTTCAGCCAGACTTCGGCGACATGGGCCGAGCGGCGGACGATCTCGAGAGTGGAAGCGGCGTCGGTCATCGCAGGGCCTCGGGTTTGCCGGGGCCCCGCGCGACGCGCGCCGCGGTCAGTTCGCGGCGGTGGCGGCGGGCGACCCCGGCTTGATGTAGACGACGTTGTCGTCGACGGCGTACGGCTGGCAGTTCGGGCGGCCGGCATCGCGGCAGCGCTTCATGCCGCGCTCCAGCGGATCCGTAGGTTCCATCGGATCGGGCGGCTTCGTGCCCCAGACGCTGTAGAACCAGCCGTTTTCGGAGATGACGAATGCCCGCGGCTTGCGACGCGTCAGCCATTCGCGATAGGCCGCACGGCCACGCTCGCTGACCGGCACCGCGTCGACGTTGTCGATCGCGGCCGTCGACGGTACGCCGGCCGGCGCCAGCGCGACCGACGGGTCCGGCACCGCAGCGCGCGGCGTCGTGGGCGGCACGGCCGCACCGCCAGCCACCGGCGCGATCGGGCCGGCCGCTGCGCGCGGCGCGGCGACGAACTTCTGCAGTTCCTCGGCAGCCATGTCGGCGAACTTGTCGTAGAGCCAGTTCATGCGCATGCCGTCCTGTCCGCCAGCCAGGCCGCCCAAGGCGTAGCTCGCCTTCACCTCGAAGCTGCGCAGCGCTCGGCCCGACGCATCGAGCACGCGCACCTGCCCGGTCACATGGTCGTCGCCCGCCATGAAGCCGAACATGATCGCGGCGAACGCGCCGCGCACCCGGATGTCGGTCACGACGATCTCGACCTGGTGCGTCGCTGCCGGCGCGGTCAGCCCGCGCGACTCGAGCCGATAACGCAGCCGCGTCGCCAGCTCCTCGCGATTGAACTGCGGGTTCTCGCCCTGTTGCTTCACCGCATCCGGCGACATCTTCGCGACGACCTGCGCCACGCCCTCGAGGCGCGACAGGTCGCCCTGTACGCGCGGATCCAGCTTGATCGTGCCGGCGCAGCCGGTCAGCAGCACCAGGCCCCCGATGCCGGCCCACGCGGCCATCCGCCGTACCACCCTCTGCATGGTCGTAACCATCGCTCCCTGCCCCTTTGTTGTCGGAGCGACGATGGTATGCAGCGCGAACGCCTGCGACCGCTGGCCTTGCCCGTGCGTGACAAACGGCCGTGCGAAACGCCGCGGGCTCACGCGTTGCATCGTCGGGGGTGCGACGCCACATCGGTCAGTACCTCTTCGCAACCTCGTCGAGCATCACTTCGGTCGCGCCTCCGCCGATCGCGAGGATGCGCGCGTCGCGCCACAGTCGCTCGATCGCCGTCTCGCGCACGTAGCCCATGCCGCCGTGGAACTGCTGGCAGGTCGAGACGACTTCGTTGACGAGTTCGCCGGTCAAGGCCTTCAGCATCGAGACCTCCTGCACCACGTCGTGCTTCTGAGTGACGCGCCAGGCGCAGTGGTACATGAAGGAGCGCGCGGCACGCACCTTCGCGTCGAGCATCGCGATGCGCTGGCGGATCACCTGCTTGTCGAACAGCGGAGCGCCGAACGCGTGGCGTTCACGCACGTGCGCAAGCGTCAGCGAGATTGCTTGCGTGCAATGGCCCACGGCCATCGCCGCCAGCGCGATGCGCTCGATCTGGAAATTCTTCATCACCGAATGGAAGCCCTTGTCCTGTTCGCCGAGCAGCGCATCGGCTGGCAGGCGCACGTTGTCGAGCACGAGCTCGGCGGTATCGGACGAGAGCCAGCCGGTCTTCCTCAACGCGCGGCCGACCGAGAAGCCGGGCGTGCCCTTCTCGACGATGAACATCGACATCGCGTGACGCGACGGACCGGTCTTTGCCGCGATGAAGTGCAGGTCGGCGTGTACCCCGTTCGTGATGAAGACCTTGCTGCCATTGAGCACCCAGTGCTCACCATCGCGCCTGGCGGTCGTGCGGATGCCCGCCACGTCGGAGCCCGCTGCGGGTTCGGTGATGCCCACTGCGGTGATTGTCCGGCCGGAGGTCACTTCCGGCATGTACTTCGCGAGCTGCGCACGCGTTCCCGCGTGATGCAAATGAGGGCTCGCCATGTCGGTGTGCACGAGCACCGTGATGATGAAGCCGCCGAAGGTCGACTGCGACAGCGCCTCGGCGAACACCAGATTCGTCAGCGCATCGGCGTCAGCGCCGCCGTACTCGCTCGAATACATCAACCCGAGCAGCCCGGCATCGCCCATCTTGCGCAGGACCTCGCGCGGCGTGAAACCGGCCTCTTCCCAGGCCAGCGCGTGCGGCTCGACCTCGCGCGCGAGGAAGCGCGCCACCTGCTCGCGCAGCAGCTCGTGCTCGGGGGTGAGGTAGATGCTGTCCACGGCCGGCGGCGTCGTCAGTGTTGCCAGGCATGCATGCCGCGCAGGTCCGCGAACGCGTCGAAGTCGCGGTCGGCACGCGTCGCCGCTTCGAGCGTGTCGTCGTCGATGTCGATATTCGTGCGCATGATGTGTATCACTTGATAAAGGCATACACGTGCCACATCACATCCGGAACACGCCGAACTTCGCATCCGGGATCGGCATGTTCAGGCTTGCCGAGATGGCGAGCGCCAGCACGCGGCGCGTCTGCGCCGGGTCGATCACGCCGTCGTCCCAGAGCCGCGCGCTCGCGTAGTACGGATGGGCCTGGTGGGCGAACTGGTCGAGGATGGGCTGCTTGAACGCGGCTTCCTCGTCGGCGCTCCAGTTGCCGCCCTTGGCTTCAATGCCGTCGCGCCGCACGGTGGCGAGCACGCTCGCGGCCTGCTCGCCGCCCATCACGCTGATGCGCGCGTTTGGCCACATCCACAGGAAGCGCGGCGAGTACGCACGTCCGCACATGCCGTAGTTGCCGGCGCCGAAGCTGCCGCCGATGATCACGGTGAACTTGGGCACATTGACGGTCGAAACCGCTGTCACCATCTTCGCGCCGTGCTTCGCGATGCCCTCGCTCTCGTACTTGCGCCCGACCATGAAGCCCGTGATGTTCTGCAAGAAGACGAGCGGAATCTTGCGCTGCCCGCACAGCTCGATGAAGTGCGCGCCCTTCAGCGCCGACTCCGAGAACAGCACGCCGTTGTTCGCCACGATGCCCACAGGCATGCCCTCGATGTGCGCGAAGCCGGTGACGAGCGTGGTGCCGTAGCGCGCCTTGAACTCGTCGAACTCGGAGGCGTCGACGATGCGCGCGATGATCTCGTGCACGTCGTAGGGCTTGCGGGTGTCCGTCGGGATGATGCCGTGCAGTTCGCTCGGATCGAACAGCGGCGCACGCGGCTCGATCAGTCGCTGCTCGTGCGCCTTGCGCCAGTTCAGATGTGCCACCGAGTTGCGGGCGATCGCCAGCGCATGCGTATCGTTCTGTGCCAGATGATCGGCCACGCCCGAGAGCCGCGTGTGCACGTCGCCGCCGCCCAGGTCCTCGGCGCTGACGACTTCGCCGATCGCCGCCTTCACGAGCGGCGGCCCGCCCAGGAAGATCGTGCCCTGGTTCTTCACGATGATCGACTCGTCGCTCATCGCCGGCATGTAGGCGCCGCCGGCGGTGCACGAGCCCATCACGACCGCGATCTGCGGGATGCCGGCCGCGCTCATCTGCGCCTGGTTGTAGAAGATGCGGCCAAAGTGCTCGCGGTCGGGGAACACGTCGTCCTGGTTCGGCAGGTTCGCGCCGCCGCTGTCCACGAGGTAGATGCAGGGCAGGCGGTTCTGCATCGCGATCTCCTGGGCGCGCAGATGCTTCTTCACCGTCATCGGGTAGTAGGTGCCGCCCTTCACGGTCGCGTCGTTGCAGACGATCATGCAGTCGACCCCGCTGACGCGGCCGATGCCGGCGATCAGGCCCGCGCCCGGCGCATCGTTCTTGTACATGTCGAGCGCGGCGAGCGGCGCGACCTCGAGAAACGGCGTGTCGGGGTCGAGCAGCATCTCGACCCGGTCGCGCGGCAGCAGCTTGCCGCGCGCAAGGTGCTTCGCACGCGGCGCCTCGCCGCCGCCCTGCGCCACCTGCGCGAGCTTCGTGTTGAGGTCGTCGACCAGCGCGCGCATTGCCGCGGCGTTGGCCTTGAAGTCTTCGGAGCGCGGCTTGAGCTTGGAGGCGAGTGCGGGCATGTCTGTCTCGGTTCGCTGACCCCTTCGGGTCGCTCCCGTTCGGGCTGAGGTATCGAAGCCCGCATGCGCCTTGGCGCGGCGGAGCCATGGAAGCCAATTGACGTATACGTCAACTGCGCATTGTAGGCGCGTCCGGGATCAGAACGGTCCCTTGTCGAGCCAGCGCTCGATCTGCGCGCGCCGGTCGTTGCCCCAGAACGGCTCGCCGTCGACCACGAAGAACGGCACGCCGAACACGCCGGCCGCGACCGCCGCGTCGTTGACGCCCTTGAGCCGCGCCTTCCAGACCGGGTTGCTCGCGATCGCCTCCGTCTGCCCATCTTCGAGCCCGAACTCGCTGCCCAGGCCGGCGAGCGCCTGGTTGTCGGAGAGGTCGACGCCGCGCGTGAAGTAGGCGCGCAGGCAGTGGCGCGCCCATTGCCGGCCGCGCGCTTCGTCGCTGTCGCTCAGGCACCAGAACACCCGAGCGGCGTTCTGCGTCGAGACCGGGAAGGGCTGCGGCAGCGTCAGCGGCACGCCGGCAAAGCGCGCCGAGCGCTCGAAGTCGACCATCACGTACTCGCGCTTGAGGGGGTACGAGACGTTGGTCCGCAGCTCGGTGGTCGAGAACGTGGCGCCAAGCAGGATCGCGCGCCAGCTCACGGTGCGGCCATGGCGCGCAGCCAGTGCCTCGATCCACTCGGACGCGATGTACGCGTACGGCGACGAGAAGTCGAAGTAGAAGTCGATCGGGCGGGCGGCCATATGGCCCGGAGACTACGCGTTGGCCAGAGCCGGGGGCTGCGAACTTTCCCGGAGCGCCAAGCCGGCCGGTTCGCCGTACAAGCGTTCGAGTGCATTGGACGCGGCGTCGTGCACGATGGGCTCGATCGAGCTTGCGAGCGCGGCCACCGCGGCGGGGTCGGCATCGCGGCCGTCGCGCGCGCCGCGCGATGCCCAGAGCGCCGCAAGCGCTTCGCGATGTGGCGCGAGCGCCTGCGCGATCACGTCCTTCCAGAACGGCGGCGACTCGCCCTGCGCCCACTCGCCGCGCCCGCGCCCGAAGTGCGCCACCGCGAGGTAGCGCAGCAGCGCGGCGTCGACCATCTGGTCCAGCGCCTCGGCGTTCCACGCCACCCATGAGCGCTCGGTACCGCGCACGAGGTTCACGCAGCGCGCGAGACCGGCCGCACCAAGCGCACCGATCAACCCACCGGCGAGCAAGCCGCCGCCGAGCGTCAGGCCGCCGCTCAGCAGATCGGCTTTCAGGCCGACCAGCGCGCCGGTCACCATGCCGCCCCAGACAGCCGCCTTCGTCTCGTCCAGGCGAAGGCGCAGCTCGTAGTGCGTGGCCAGGCGGGTCAGGATCTCGGCCTGCGCACTGCCGCTCAGGCGGTGCAGTTCGATCAAGGCGAGCGTGTTCGCCCGGACCTCGGCATCAAGCCGCTGCGCGAGCGCAGCCTGGGCCTGTGCAGCGGGCGAATCCTCGGCCTTGCCCAGACCCAGCGCCTGCCCCAGGCCTTTCAGGTTGGCCTGCAGGTTCGCTCGAAAGCCGGTGCCGGCGGGCAGCTCTTCGGTGGCCGTCGCAAGGCGGGCGAGGCTGGCCGCGATCGACGCCATCGCCGCGTCGAAGGTCTGCTCCCGCTGCCGCTGCCAGGCTGCGCGCAGCCGCGCCATCCGCGAGCGCGGTTCGCCGTCGAGCACGTGCTCGATCGCGCGCAGCAAGGTCAGCTCCTGCACCCAGCAGCGCGCGAAGGCGTCGAGCGGCAGCACCTCGCGCACCGGCGCGTAGGCGCGCAGCCGGGTACGCCAGCGTTCGACTTCAGCCGCTTCGAGCGCCGCCTCGCGCGGCGCGCCAAGCTGGTTCAGCAGCACGATCACCGGCTTGCCCACCCACCCGAGCAACTCCATCTCGGATGCGACATAGCCGGCCGCGTCGGGCGACTCCGACGCGTTGACGAGATACAGCATCACGTCCGCCTCGTCGCGCACGTTGCGCAGCGCCTGCTGGCTGTGCCAGAACGCGCGGTCGCGCCAGCGGTCCCAGACCGCGCTCATGAACCAGCCGATCGGGTTCTCGGACTGGCGCAAGCGCTTGACCAGCCGCACGCTGTCGCCGAAGCCGGGTGTGTCCCACAGCTGCAAGCGCTCGCCCTGCGGCGTCTCGAGCATCGTGAACACGTCGGCGAACTCGGTCACATGCGGCGCGTCGCGCACCTGGCCAACGTCGCGGCCTAGCAGCGTGCGGGCAAGCGTTGTCTTGCCGGCGTTGGTGTGCGAGACGAGACTGAGCGAGATCGTCGCGCGCTTGTCCGGCTCCGCCGTCACGGTGCGGACCCGGCGTCGACCAGCGAGCGCGTGCCGACGATGTGCTGCGCCACAAGCGCACTGCGCAGTTCCGCCTCGAACGCCGGCGACGCGGCTGCATCGAGGTCGACGAACACCGCTGCGAGCCCGAGCGATTCGCAGCAGGCGCGCCATGCGTTCTTGCGCTGCGTGATCCGCTCGGCGAGCGCGCCGAAACGCTGGCGAAACGCCGCTTCGTCTACCAGCACCGCGATCGACGCACCGGCGGGCAGTGCCGCCGCGACCCGCGCGATGAACCGACCGTGCGTCTCCGCCTCCGGTGTCGCGTTCAAGTCGAACAGCACCAAGCCATGCGTCGTTGCGGGATCGACAGCCGGCGCACCATCGTCTTCGCCGCCGTATGCGATGGTCGGCGCCATGCCGAGCCCGACGCGCGCGCCGAACGCTTCGGCCAGGAGGGCACGCAACGCGAGCGTGGCCTGCGGCGACGGCGTGAACGCATACGGCCAGACCTGCAGATGCGCTGCGCCGCCGCGCTGCAGGCGCACGAGGCGCTGGAAGTAGGGCTCGTCGAGCGGCATCGGAAAACGCCGCGCGCGCAGCCTGGTGCGCGCCGCGTTCCAGAGCGCGAGCAATGCGCGCGGCAGCACGACGAACAGCAAGAGCGTCAGCGCGAGCAGATGAATCCACGCCGCAGCGCCGGCACCGGGCTTCGCATCGCCGTGCATCGCACGCAGCGCGGCGAAGCCCTCCAGGTCGGGCAGGCCGATGCCCGAGAGCTGCGACGCCGGCCCGAGCACGGTGCCGACCAGCGCGTGCGCCGCCTCGTTCGACAGGAAGGTGCTCTCCCAGACCGCACGGTAGTCGAACACCAGGCCACGCAGGTACATGCCGGCGATCAGCCCGAGCGCGAGCGCGGCGGCGCCGGCATGCAACACCGTCTCGGTCCGCCAGGTCGTCAAGGCGCTGGTGCGCGCCGCCCAGAGCTTGCCGAACGATCGCAGCGCCGGCGCGCTGCCGCCGGTCGATGCGCGCGGCAGGCGCCGCCGCACGCGCAGCACCGAGCGCATCGTGCGCACGAGCGGGCCCGGCGTCGAGCGGCCGCGGCGCAACAGGCCGGCCAGCGCGGTACCGGCGAGCAGCAGATAGACGACGGCGTTCCACACGAGCACGCCCCACAGCGGCGGCGCCAGCAGGTTGATGCGCTGGCTCGCACCGAGCGCGCCGCCGAGGCTGTCGGCCGCAATGCCGACCACGAGGCCGAGCAGCCCGACGACGGCAATCCAGCGCAGCGGCCAGGCCGGCTGGGCGAGCCAGCGCGCCGCGAGGCGCTCACGCGGCAGCAGCCGCTGCAGCGCGTGGCGGGCCCGCTGCGCAATGAACTCGTCGGCCGCGACGCCGCTGCCGGCCGCTTCGAGCGCGACCCGGTCGGCCCAGGCGCGGTCGTCGGCGCTCCAAGTGCTGCTGGCCGGCTGCGCGGTCTCGAACGCCTGCAGCAGCGTGACGTCGCGGGCGCTGGTCTCGTTCATCGCGCCGCCTTGGGCCGTGCCGGTCAGGCGCCGAGCTTCGCGGCGAGCTCGACGAAGTCGCTCGCGATGAGGTCGAACGCCGCGTCGCCGAGCGGCTCGCGGTAGCCGCCGAGGCCCCACTCGAGCGGACGAGAGACGTAGGCGGCGCGCAACCCGGCGCGCTGCGCGGCGACCAGGTCGCTCGGGTGGGCGGCCACCATCAGCAGCGCGTCGCGCTCGACGCCGAGCAGCTGCGCCGCACCCTGGTACACGGCCGGGTCGGGCTTGTACTTGCCGAACAGCTCGGCCGACAGCACGCAGTCCCACGGCAGTCCGGCGTACTTGGCCATGTCGACGAGCAGCGAGATGTTGCCGTTCGAGAGCGTCGAGATCACGAAGCGCGTCTTCAGGCGCTGCAGGCCTTCCAGCACGTCGGGCCACGGAATCAGCCGGTGCCAGACGCGGTTCAGCTGCTCGACCTCGGGCTCGCTCAGCCCGCCGAGGCCGAAGCGCGGGCGCACCTCGTCGAGGATGCCGCGGTGCAGCGTGTCGACGTTGCCCCACGCGATCTCGCCGCGCATCGCACGCGCCATCGCCGGCTGGTAGCCCTGCCGCCAGGCATCGGCAAAGCCGTGCCAGTCGACGGTCAGGCCCTTCGCGGCCGACATCGCCTCGCCTTCGCGGATGATCGAGCCGCGCCAGTCGACGACGGTGCCGAACACGTCGAACACCAGCGCGCGGATCGAAGCCGGATCGAACTCGCTCATCGTGCGCCTTCCTCAGGCCAGGGCCCGACCGATCAAGATCTTCTGCACATCGCTCGTGCCCTCGTAGATCTGGCAGACCCGCACGTCGCGGTAGATGCGCTCGACCGGGAAGTCGCCGACGTAGCCGTATCCGCCGAACACCTGGATCGCCGCGCTGCAGACGCGCTCGGCCATTTCGCTCGCGAACAGCTTGGCCATCGCCGCCTCCTTCAGGCAGGGCACGCCGGCATCCTTCAGGCTCGCCGCGTGGTGGATCAGCTGGCGCGCCGCCTCGATCTGCGTCGCCATCTCGGCCAGGCGGAACTGCAGCGCCTGGTGCTCGAAGATCGGCTTGCCGAAGGCCTCGCGCTGCTTCGAATAGACGAGCGCCGCCTCGAACGCGGCGCGCGCCATGCCGACGCTTTGCGACGCGATGCCGATGCGCCCGCCTTCGAGGCCCGAGAGCGCGATCTTCAGCCCCTGCCCTTCCTCGCCGAGCAGGTTCGCGGCCGGCACGCGGCAGTTCTCGAACAGGATCTGCGCGGTGTCGCTCGCGTGCTGGCCCATCTTGTCTTCGATGCGCGCCACCGTGTAGCCGGGCGTCGAAGTCGGCACGATGAAGGCGCTGATTCCCTTCTTGCCTGCCGCCTTGTCGGTGACGGCCATCACGATCGCGACATCGCCGTTCTTGCCGCTCGTGATGAACTGCTTGACGCCGTTCAGCACGTAGTGATCGCCGTCCTTGACGGCAGTCGTCTTCAGCCCGTCGGCCTGCGAGCCGACATGCGGCTCGGTCAGGCAGAACGCGCCGAGCATCTCACCGCGTGCGAGCGGCTTGAGCCACGCCTCCTTCTGCGCATCGTTGGCCCAGGCCATCAGGATCGAGCAGACCGGGCAGTTGTTGACGCTGACGACGGTCGACGTCGCGCCGTCGGCAGCCGCGATCTCTTCGAGGATGACGGCCAGCGCGAGGTAGTCGAGCCCGGCGCCGTCCCACTCGGTCGGCACCGCGACGCCGTAGCAGCCGAGCTCGGCGAGCCCACGCAGCTCGGCTTTCGGGAAGTGATGGCTCTTGTCCCACGCCGCCGCCTGCGGGGCAATGTGATCCTGCACGTACGCTCGCACGGCATCCTGCACGGCCCGGTGGTCTTCGCTCAGCTGCATGTGGTCCTCGTCTTGAGTTCGTTCACCAGGCGATCGGCGAACCGTCGTGATCCAGGAAGCGGCCATTGTCGGCCGGGGTCAGCCCGTCGATCAGGCGCCGCAGGTCCGCGACGCTTTGTTCGGGCGACAGCTCGGCCGCGTCGGTGCCCATCTCCGTGCGCACCCATCCCGGGTGCACGCTGACGCAGATGCAGCGCCCGGCGAGCGCGCTCGCCACGTCCTTCAGCACCGAATTGGCGGCTGCCTTCGAGGCCCGGTACAGCCAGCCCTGGTGACCGGTGCGCGGCCCGATCGCGCCCATGCGCGACGACAGCAGGGCGAGCTTCGCGCCCGGCGCGAGCGCGTCCGCCAGCGCCGGCAGCACCCGCATCGGGCCGAGCACGTTGGTCGTCATCACCTGCGCGAATTCGGCATCGGTGGGAGGCTCGAGCGCCGTCGTGCGCGGGCCGTAGACACCGGCCACATGAACGACCACGTCGAAAGCCCGGCCGTCGAGCTGCCAGGCCAGGCGCGAGGCGCTTTCGACGCTCGCGACGTCCAGTGCGAGCGCCGTCGCACCAAGCTCGCGCAGCGCGGCGAGCGAACGCTCGTCGCGCGCGGTGCCCGTGACGGCCCAGCCCTCGGCTCGGTACTGGCGAACGAATTCGCGACCGATGCCGCGCGAGGCACCGACGATCAAGGCCTGCATGGCTCGCCGCTCCTCAGGCCTTCGCCTCGGTGACGATGATGGTGCCGCGCGCAACGATCGCCGGCGCCTGGTGCGCGATGCCGGCACTGCCGTCGAGGTGCGCCAGCCAGCCCTTGAGCTTGCCGTTCCATTGCACGTTCGCGACCTGCCAGCCGAGCGTGACCTCGCGCTCCGCAAAGATCGGGTGCTTGAACGCGAAGTTCATGTTGAGACACAGCATTTCGCGCCGCACGCCATCGTCGTGGCGCGAAAAGTGCGTGGCGAGCATACCCATCAGGATCGCCGCCGTCTGCTCGCCGCTCGCGATGATCTCGCCGAAGCGCGCCCGCTGCGCCACGAGCGCATCGTGGTGCAGCGGGTTCTGGTCGCTGCTCAGGCGCGCGAACGCCGCGATGTCGTCGCGCGAATAGCGCAGCGTGCGGCTGACCTTCTCGCCGACGCGGATCAGGCGGTCACCAACTTCCAAGATCGTTCAGACGAGTTCGACGGCCAGCGCGGTCGCCTCGCCGCCACCGATGCACAGCGCGGCCACGCCCTTCTTGAGACCGCGCTTGCGCAGCGCCCCCAGCAGCGTGACGACGATGCGCGCGCCGCTCGCGCCGATCGGGTGGCCCAGCGCGACGGCGCCGCCGTTGACGTTGACGATCTCGTGCGGCAGCTTGAACTCGGTCATCGCGGCGAGCGTGACGGCGGCGAAGGCCTCGTTCACTTCCCACAGGTCGACGTCCTTGGCCGCCCAGCCGGACTTCTTCAGCACCTTCTCGATCGCGCCGACCGGTGCGGTCGTGAACCAGTTCGGCGCCTGCGCGTGCACCGCATGGCCCTGGATGCGGGCGATCGGCTTCACGCCGAGCTTGCTCGCGGTGCTGGCGCGCATCAGCACCAGCGCGGCCGCGCCGTCGGAGATGCTCGACGAGGTGGCGGCGGTGATCGTGCCGTCCTTCTTGAACGCGGGCTTCAGGCCCGGGATCTTGTCGAGCTTGGCCTTGAAGGGCTGCTCGTCGAACTTGATCACCGTGTCGCCGGCCTTGCCCGGCAAGGTGACCGGTGCGATCTCCCAGTCGAAGCTGCCGTCTTCGTTGGCGCGCTTGCTGCGCTCGGTCGAGGCGATCGCGAACTGGTCCTGCTGTTCGCGGCTGAAGCTGTACTTCGCGACGCATTCCTCGGCGAACACGCCCATCGCCTTGCCGGCGCCGTTGGGCAGCTTCTCGTAGGCGTCCTCGAGGCCGTCGAGCGCCATGTGGTCGTACAGCGAGCTCAGCCCGTACTTCACGCCTTTGCGCATGAAGGTCAGGTGCGGCGCGTTGGTCATGCTCTCCATGCCGCCGGCGACGATCACGTCGGCGGTCTGGCTCGCCAGCATGTCATGCCCGAACATCATCGCGCGCATGCCCGAGCCGCACATCTTCGACAGCGTGACCGCGCCGACCGACTGCGGAAGCCCGGCACCGAGCGCCGCCTGGCGCGCCGGCGCCTGGCCCTGGCCGGCCATCAGGCAGTTGCCGAGCAGCACTTCGTTGATTGCGTCGCCGGGAACACCGGCCCGCTCGACCGCCGCCTTCACCGCGATCGAACCGAGCTGATGCGCCGACAGCGCGCTGAAGTCGCCCAGCAGGCCGCCGATGGGCGTGCGCGCGGCGGAGACGATGACGATGGGGTCGTTGGCGTTGCTCATGGATAGCTCCTTGCTAGGTCGGGGTCGCGCCGGTGCGCGAAGCGCTTGTGCGCGTCGTACGGAAAGACATCATGCACGTATCCGGCAAGGATGCGCTCCTTGTGGCCTTGCCAGAAGTCGGCGTCGAGCAG
>Ga0075370_10000378_pt1 | contig 16405 bp, 13 predicted proteins | sample EndMethybrTD3035_FD_71398 | JGI IMG/M metagenome (GOLD analysis project Ga0075370, IMG submission 71398) | Populus endosphere microbial communities from Tennessee, USA - Endosphere MetaG P. TD hybrid TD303-5 | ecosystem: Host-associated > Plants > Roots > Endosphere | place: USA: Tennessee... | reverse complement strand
GGATCAGCCCGGCGCCGCCGGCCGCGCGCTTGCGGTAGTATTCGCGCATCGTCTCTGTCACGTGATGCTCGGGCGTGGCGCCGCCCCGGCTCATGGCCGACATTACCGTGCGGTTGCGCAGCGGAATGAAGTTGGGATTGTCGAGCGGTTCAAACAATTTCATGGTTTCGGTCTTTCGCGAGTTCAGGCTTTCAGCCGGTATCGGTCGAAGAAGGGGTGGCGCAGATAGGCGTGGAGCGTGGACCGCCAGTCGCGCTGAAGGTCCAGCCGCGCATTGCGCAGATTTTCGCAGCTAAGCACGGCGACATCGGGCCGGCGGCCGAGCTCGGAGCCGGAGACGGCCTGCGCGCTGACCGGTTCGACGGTCAGCCGGTCCTGCCAGCCGAGCCCATTGACGATCTCCTGCCCGAGCTCGGCAAATGTGGCCGAGCCGTGGCAGGCCATTTGCCATGTGCCGGCTGCGCCGGCGAGCATGAGCTGGCACGAATTCTCGGCAAGATCGCGGGTCCAGGTCGGCTGCCAGACGCGGTCGCCGATCTGGAAGCTGGTTTCACCGCGGCCAATTGCCGCGAACATGGCGGGGATGATCCGGCCGACGAAGTTCTTGTCGGCCTCTTCGCCGCCGAAGAAGCCCGCCATGCGAACGACGAGCGCATCGTCGAGCTCGGCGAAGATCAGCCGCTCGCATTCGTACTTCAGCTCGCCGTAGAACGACAGCGGGCGGGGCACCTCGGCTTCGGGGATGGGGTTGATGGCGCCATCGTAGACCAGGAAGGATTGGGGATAGAACAGCCGTGCGCCGGCCGCCTTGGCCAGGGCCACGGCGTTGCGGGTGCCGTCGACCATGGTTTCGCGGGCCGCTTCAGGCTCGCGGGCACAGCCTTCGACGTCGACGCGGGCGGCACAATGGACCACCCAGCCGCCGGCTACCCAGTCCTTCTGCGCCATCAGCGCCGCCGGATCGCGAACATCGAGCTCGTCCTTGCCCGGAGCGCGGACTTCACATCCGGGCAGCAGGCTCAATTGCCGGGCAAAATCGCGGCCCAGCATGCCTTTGCCGCCCGTCACCAGAAAGCGGGTCATTCAAAATCTCTCATCATGTCGTGCCGCCGTCCGCGCCAATCCAAGAGGCGCCAACCGTCGATTGCCGGGCTTCGTGGACGATGGAGACTGCATTTGCAACGGCTCGGCCGCTCGCTCCCACGCCCGTCACTGCGGAGCCTTGAATATCGGAGGCCGGATGCGAGGCAGAACCGCCGCATCGCGCCGGAAGCGCCAGCGCCGTTGCCAGCCCTCCGCACGAACGTCGACCCATACATCGCGGATGGTGGCGCAGGACATCGCCAGGACTATCGAGAGGACTAGGCCCGGGCGCACGAACGGACCCACCGTGACGTAGTAATCGAAGAACGTCTGGTGTCCTGCCAAATAGCTTTCCTGCACTGTCGCGGCGACGCGATCGAGGATGATGTCGAACGGCATGCACAGGATGTAGCCGGCAAAGATGGACCAGGCGCGCGCGAAACCTCGCCAGCGTTCGAGGAAGACGAAGAAGAGCAGCAGGGTTTCGGAATAGCCGCCCGGTTCGGATACCAGCATCGCCGTCGCGAAGGCGAAGAAGGTCAGGCGATGGATCGGTACGACTTCCGGCCGCAGCCAGGCCGCGATCACCGCGACGCCGATCGAGCCGAGAATCGAATAGTGGACCGCCGGCAGCCAGAATGCGAGCAGGTCCATGCCGCGCGATCCGACGACGCTCGAAATGACCCAGGCCTGGCCATCCACCAGCGACATCAGCGGCTTGTAAGTCGCCGCATACCAGAGATCGAGGAAAGTGATCGCCTGGTACAGCCCCGACGAATCGGCGATGTTGTTGTAGATCTGGATGACCGAACCGTCGTTCATCAGCGCGAAGGTGACCAGATAGATCACGATCGTTGCGATCAGGGCGCCCTCGAACCACCGCCAGCGCCGGCGGAGCAGCTGGGAAAAGAGCGCGGCGATGATGTACTGCTTGAAATTGATCGCCATGCCGGCGGCGATCCACCGCAGCCGCGCGGACTTCAGCAGCGGGCCGAAGCCGAGAATGACGCAGGTGAAGCAGACGACGATCAGGTTGCCGCGCTCCAGCCCGAACAGTGCGGGCAGGCTGAATCCGAGCGAGAGCGCGCGCCAGGTCGCGGTCTTGCGGTCCACCTTGCGGAAGGTGAACCAGAGCAGCACGACGTTGAGCAGGAAGATGCCGTGAAGGGTTGCGAGGCCCACCCAGTCGCAGTCGCGCGCGACATAGCCGCTGGCGCTGCGGTAGCAGGTACTGAGGCTGAAGATCCGCAGGAACACGAACGACAGGGGCGGATAGATCGATCCCCACGAATCGTAGGCCCCCCGTTCATAAGCCCAGGCTGCGGGATTGAACCAGTCCATCCAGGTGTCGAACGGTTCGTAGAAGAACGGCTGCGGGAAATGATCGTTCTGGTAGAAGTAGACGATCGCGCGGACAATCGCGCCGAATACCACCAAGGTGCAGAGCGGTTCGAGCCAGCGGTTAATCGGGCTGATCCGAATGCGCATGGTCAGGCCTGGGCCTTGCGCACGAAGACCAGGTACCGCAGCACGAAGTAGTTCAAGACGGAGGCGATCACGATCGTTGCGAGGCCGGCTGCATAGGGCGAGTGGACGACGGTGCTGACGACCGCCAGCACCGCGACGCTAACCAGATAGTTCACCGCATAGGACAGGACGAACCGCAGCTTGGCCGGGCTCCTACCGCGGAACACGTGGCGGCTGTAACTGAAGTAGTTGAAGACCACCCCGAGGACGTGGGCGACGACCTGGGCAAGGTACATCCCGAGGCCGAGCCAGACCAGCAGCGCATAAAGGCCGAAACCGAACGCCGCATTGATCGCTCCCGCCTGGTAGAAGCGGAAGAGCTCGAGAAGGCGCTGCATGCCGACTCGCTGTTCCACGGCTCAATACCCTTCGGGAAAATTGACGCGCTCGCGCTCGAAGGCCAGCGGCGCACCCCTGGTGCGCTCCGACACGATGCGCAATTGATCTCCGATCAGCCCCAGGGACATGAACAGCAAGCCGAACTGAAGTTCTATCCCCGCCGCGATCAACCAGCCCGCGGCGCTTCGCCCCAGTGCGAACGCGATCAGCCCCGCGACCAGCGACAGGCCAGCAATGACCATGCCGAGCCCGCCGACGAAGAAGGGCGCGCGCAGCATTTTTTTGGACGTGCTCGTGAGGCTCGACAGCGCGAAGTCGAGCAGCGTGAAGAAATTGTTGTTCGAGCGTCCGCGCTGGCGAAGCGGCCGGGCGTAAGTGACGGTTTCCAGCCTATAGCCCGTTTCGACCAGCATGCCGCGAAAGAAGGGCTCGGGGTCCTTCATCGTCCGGATGGCATCGATCACCTTGCGGTCATAGAGGCCGAAACCCGTGGCATTGCGTACGACCGGATAGTCGCCCACCTTGGCGGCGAAGGCATAGGAGAAGTCGCGCGTCCAGCGGAGCAGAAAGCCGTTGTTCTCCGCTTCGCGCACGCCGAGAATGATGTCCGCGCCGTTGCGCCAACGTTCGATGAATTCGCCCAGCAGTTGCGGCGGGTCCTGGAAATCGGCGGCGATGCCGATGACGGCCCGCCCGCGCGTGGCGTATACGCCGTGTACCGGGGAACGCATCTGACCGAAATTGCGCGTGTTGACGATAAGCCGGACCCGGGAGTCCCTGGCGCAGAGGCCGCGGACCACCTCGACGGTGTTGTCGGTCGAGGCATTGTCGATGAAGATGATGTCGAAGCTGACCCCGGCCCGCTCGAGTTCCGCCGAAATGGCCGCGGCGATCGCCTCGGCATTGGCCGCTTCGTTGCGGCAAGGGATGACGACGGAAATGTCGGGATGGAGGACAGGATCAGTAGTCACCCTTCAACCTCCCTCTCTTCTCCAAGCGGCGGGCGCAGCCGATAGAATTCGATGCCAAGCAGCAACATCAGGAGCAGGCCACCGAGTACCAGGGGGAACAGATTGAACTGCCGATCGGTTTCGATGAAGGGCTGCTCGAGGATGCGCAGGTTGGCCGACGAGGTCATATCTTCAACCGTCGTGCCTTCGAGGAAGCGGCGATAGTTGTAGTAGAGGCTTTTCGCCAGAAGCAGTTCGCGCTCGAGGCGTTCGGCTTCGGTCGACTGGTTGACGACGCGGCCGATTGAGTTGGATTCGTCCGGGCTCAATGCCTGGAACTGGGCCAGCTGCGTCTTGAGTGCTTCGATCTGGGCCAGAATCTGGCGCACCGCCATATTGTCGTCGGTGTTGAACTGTCGCGCCGCACTCAGTTCGACTTCCTTGGCCTTTATCGCGGCCTGCAGCACCGGAATTCGCTGGCCGACCGCGCCAATGGCAAAGCCGGGGTCGGAATAGCGCGTGGTGAGGCGGAACTTGTTGTAATTGGCCTGGGCGACGGCGAGCGAGGCGTTGGCGTCGGAGACCAGCTTGAGCAGGATGTCGCGTTTGTAGGAGGTCTGGCGGATGGCGATATCGCCAAGCTGTTCGCGCAGCACGTCCTGCATCGCGCCGACAAGTTCGGTCGCCAGCTTGGGATTGCGGTTCAGGCATTCGATCTGAACGATGCCGCCGCGCAGCGAACGGACTTCGACGGCGTCCTCCAGCCAGCGGCTGGCAGCGACCTCGCTCGAGAAGTTCATGCGCTTCATCAGGTTGAGCCGCTTGATGACGACCTGGCGCGTATGGACGCTGCGCCCGATCTTGAGGCTGACCTCGACCGATGCCTGGCTGCCGAAGACCGTGTTGAGCGCGCCCAGCTGGCCCAGGGCGCCGCCAAGGCCGAGGGCGGCGGGATCGGTGGGCGCCATGGTGACCGCGGCCCGGTAGCGCTCGGGGAAAAAGGTCAGCACGGCGCAGATCGCGATGGCGATCGCGAAGCCGATCCGCCGCCGCTTGGGGTCGCGGAAAAAGGCGCCGTTCGACAGGGCTCCCATGATGGATCGCGGCGGCGTCACTGGGTAACCGTGATGAAAGCGGCGGTGCTGAGGCCGAGCTGGAAGATCACGGTCGAGATCTCCTTCAGCTTGGTCCAGAAGCTGGAGGACTGGGTCTTGACGGGCACGAAGATCACGTCGCCCGGCAGCACACTGGCCTTGAGTGCGCCGCTGCGCTTTGACAGCACCTCGCCATTCGCGCGCACCACAAAGGTTTCGCTGCGCGCGCCCGATTTCAGAGGCCCGCCCGCACGATCGAGGTAGGCCTGAACCGACATCGGTCGTGCTTCGTCGATGGCAAAGGAAGCCGGGCGATAGACGGCGCCGAACACGCCAACCGTCGTGGGGCGCGGCGGGATGACGATACGATCGTTGTTTTCGAGAACGAAATCGCCGGGCAAAGCCGTCGCAGCCGGCGAGATATCGAGCACGACGCGGCCATCGGGCTCGGTATTGCGCATCTTGTCCAGCACTGCGCGCGCGGCAGCCACCTGGGCGTTGCGCTCTGAGGCATCGCCCAGCTGCCCATTGGTCAGCGGCGCCGCGGCGAGCGAGATCTCCAGCTGCTCGACGGCGTCGTTGAAGCTTTCCCGCTGCTGGCGCCGCACGGAAGCCCGTTCCAGACGCGTCCCGAAGACGAAGGCCCGGGAGCTCAAGCCGCCGGCCTTGGCGAGCACGTCCTCGAGCCTGGTATTGGCCGGAACGTAATAGCTGCCCGGCCGCTCGACCTCACCCTCGATCCGCACCAGCACCGACTGCTTGGAGACCGACCGGATCAGCGTGCCTTCGGACAGGACTTGCACGATGTCGCCGCCCTTGGCGACCATTCCGGCTGCATCGGTGCGGCTGACTTCCTGGACGCCAATCGAATCGAAGTTGGACAGGCGGTAGAGCATGAGCCGCGACTGATCGGCGAGGCTGTTGGTCCCGCCGGCATAGCGCAGCAGATCCTCGAAGGTCTCGCCGGGCCTGGCTTCGAAAATCGCCTCGGAATTGACGCTGCCCGTGATCGCGACCTGCTCTCCGACCGGCGAGATATAGAGCACATCCTCGTTCTGGAGGATCGCGTCGTTGGCCTTGTTGCCGTTGAGCACGAATTGATAGAGGTCGAACTCGCGGATCACCTCGTTGTTGCGGATCAGCTTGATCGACCGGAAGCTGCCGCCCGACGATGGACCGCCGGCGGCGAGCACGGCATTGGCCATGGTCGAGAGGCTGTTCACCGAATAGGTGCCGGGATTGTTGGCGAAGCCGGTGACATAGACGCGGACGCCGCGAAGCTGGCGAATGCCGACGTTGACCGAGTAACCGCGATACTGCGTGCCGATGGCGCTTGCGATCGCCGATCTGAGCGAGCCGTAGCGAACACCCGCGAGTCTGATCGAACCGACGCGCGGCAGGAAGATCCGGCCGTTGGTATCGATCTCCTTGTCGACGCTTCCTTCGATCGAACCCGTCATCGAGATCGTCACGATGTCGCCGACGTTGAGCACATAGTCGGGGGGGATCGTGGCCGTCGCCGGCACCGCATAGTCGCGATTGCTCGGAAGCAGCAGGTCCGCGCCGAAGCGCTGCAGATGCTTGCCGGTAGCGGCGAACACGAACTGCTCGAATTCGTTGGGCTTGGCCGGCGGCTTCAGCCGGGGATTGGGATCGGTCGTTGCGCTTTGGATGGTCGACTTGTCCGATCCCTGCACTTCGACCGGAGCGATACGATAGTCGGGAGCGGCCTGGCCGACATCGACCGGGCGGCTGTTGTCCTGCGAGCCGCTATCGCGATCAGAATCGCGCGACGGGTCGAGCGGCGAGCCGGTCGGACGGCCGCTGCCGCCCCCCCCGGGCAGCATCTGTGCATGAAGCGGCGTGACGACCAAGCTGGCGCACGTCACCGCGGTGACTATCAACTTTACCGACGCTCGCACACGCCCCGCTAAGGCTTCACCGTCCCGATAGGTTCGGGCGATCTCCCGTTCATTCATGCCGATCAAGTCACCTTAAAAGTCCGGCGCCACTCAATTTGCCGAGAGGCGCAACACATGCCGACAGGACTAAACGTTTCGCCGAGCAAGGCCGAGGGACGTCTAGCTGAGCGCCCCATGGCTCGCAACGGTAAAACTCGGGCTTGCAAACAGCCTGGGACAAGTTCGGAATGCATCGATCAGCGTGGGCGTTTCTAGCCTTGGCAGGCCAGATTTGAGCGAAGCTGCGGCGTGTCCATTTCTCGTTCGGCCCAATATAACATATTTATAACAGTAGTTTAAACCGACGATGGCAGGAATGCCGATGATCAAACAGCGGTGGCGCTGACAAGCGCGGGCAACTGCGCAAAGCTTCCGAACGAAGCCCCGACGTCTTCCGGGCGGCAGCTTTCCGCCTCATAGCCACCTTCGAACAACAGGAACGCGAGCCCCGCCGCAGCGGCGGCGCTGGCATCGATACCGCTGTCTCCGATCATCAGTGCCGGTTGGCCTTCGACGCCCAGCGCCTTGAGGGCATGACGGAGCGGCATCGGATCGGGTTTGCACACCGTCAGCGTGTCGCCGCCCACCACGGCTCCGAAGAACCGCGCCAGGTCGAGCTGATCCAGCAGCAGCCGGCTTAGGCCTTCGGGCTTGTTGGTGACCACGGCGCAAGCATGGCCTGTCGCGGTCAGCGTTTCGAGCGCGTCGATCACGCCGGGAAAGATCACCGACGGTTCGGCTCGGATACCCGCGAGTATGGTGCGAAAGGCAAGCAGGTCGGCATCGGAATCGGTGGCGGACGGCCCGAGCGCTTCGCGGACCAGAGTTGACGCCCCCTTGCTGACCAGTCGCCGGGCACGTTCCACTTCAACGGCCGCGCCTCCGCGCGACAGAGCCAGTTGCGACAGAGCCTGCGCGATCATCACCGCGCTGTCGGCCAGCGTTCCATCCAGATCGAATAGGAGCGCCGGCCGGGCAGACATCAGCTGATAAGGGGGATCAGCATGTTGGCCTGAAGTTCCTCGCGCGGGAGGAACGGTGACAGGTCTTCGAGCGGCGCGGAGACCATCGTTCCGTCTTCGAGCTTCTTGGACGACAGCTTCGGCGCGAAGCCCTGGGCCTTGTCGATCATCACCTCGCAGATCGCCGGGCCATCGGCCGCGAGCGTCTGGCGGATCGCCTCGCGCATGTCGTCATGATCGGACGTCAGGACATAGCTGAAGCCGAAGGCGGCTGCGATCTTGCCGAAGTCGGGGAAGGTAACGCCCGACTCCGGTCCGCAGCCCACGGAATAGCCATTGAAGTGGTTCTGCTGCGGCTGGCGGATCGAGTGGTAGCCCGAGTTGTTGTAGAGGAATATCTTCGCCGGGATGCCCTGACCAACGATCGTCTGCAGTTCCTGGAGGTTCTGCATGATCGAGCCGTCACCCGCGAGGCAGATGATACGCTCTGGGCGAGCGGGGCGAGCGTCGAAGGCCATCGCGTGCCACGCGCCGATCGTCGCGGGCAAGTCATAGCCCATCGAAGCCGAGCCCGAGTTCGAATAGAGCCGCTGACCCCGCTTGAGGCGAGCGGACTGCACCGTTACCACCGCGGCAGTAGCATTGGCCGTGACGATGACCTCATTTTCGGCGAGCTGGTCGAACAGCGCTTCGGTGAAGCAATAGGGGTTCACGATACCCTTGGTATCCCAGTACTCGGGCAGGACCGGGTGATACTTGTGGCGTCGTTCCATCGCCCAATCGACGTAGGCCGTGTGAGCCGCCGGCGTCTCGTAGCCTTCGAGCGCGCGTTCAAGCGCGGGGAGGAAGTCCTTGAGATTGGCGTGAATCGGCATGTCGATGGAAATCGTCGGCTTCGACAGTTCGGCCGCATCGACGTCGACCATGATCTTCTTCGCCGCGCGCGCAAAGGAGGCGAAGTTGTAGCTTATCTGGCGGATGTTGAGCCGGCAGCCGAGAACCAGCACGCAGTCCGAATTCTGCACTGCGAAGTTGCCCGGTCGGTCGCCGACGGTACCCGGGCGGCCGACGTACAGCGGGTGGTCCTCGGCGACGAGATCCTGCGCGTTCCAGGCCGGGGCCACCGGAATGCCAAGCTTCTCCGCGATGGCGAGGAAGCGCTCGTACTCGCCGCTGATGCGGATGCCGGTCCCGGGCAGCATAACCGGCCGCTCCGCGGCGCGGATCGCAGCAAGAGCCGCGCGGGCGGCTTCGTCCAGCGCATCGCCGGTCAGCCAGCCATATTCGGCCGGCAAGGCGAAGTCTCGGCCAAAGCCTTCTCGGCGCGGGTCGAAGCCGTGCAGCGTGGCGGGGTCGATCGGCGCCGCCTGAACATCGATCGGAACATCGAGCCAAACCGGGCCAGGCCGGCCGGTGTCTGCCAGCCAGAGCGCCTTCTCGAGCAGATAGCGTACGTCCTGCGGATCGTTCACCGTGACTGCGAACTTGGTGATCGGCTTGACCATCGAGACGATGTCGGCTTCCTGGTCGCCAAGCTGGCGCAGCCGAGTCGGCGCATTGCTCGCCAGAGTTTCGCGCTTCACCTGGCCCGATATGACGATCATCGGGATGGAATCGGTGAAGGCACCGTGGACCCCGTTCAATGTGTTGATGCCGCCCGGGCCCGTCGTCACATTGACCGCCGCCAGTCGGCCCGATAGACGCGCATAGCTTTCTGCGGCCATGGCCAGCGCCTGTTCGTGGTGGCAGCAGACGTATTGCAGTCCGTCGACCCGGCCCATCGCATCGTTGAGATGCATCGCACCGCCGCCCGTGAGCATGAAGACGTGGCGGACGCCGTGCTGATGCAGCCGTTGGGCAATATAATCGGACAGGCGGATCTTGGTCATGGTCTTTCCTGGAAAACACAAGGCTCCGGCCCGAATAGAGCCGGAGCCGGAGCTGGACAAGCCTGGCGGGCCGGCCCGTTCGGGCCAGCCAAGGCGAGTTACTGGTTGACCGCGATCTTCATGTCGGGGAGCCGACGCGCCATACCGCGGTCGGGCACCAGGCGACGCACTTCCGGATCGCTGACGTAAGGCGCATCGATGTCATCGAGCAGGATCGGCTCATCGGCCGCGAGCGGAGTCTTGAGCACTTCGCCGCTTTCGAACTCGCGCGTGGAAATCTGGCCCTTGAGCAGCGGCACCGCGAGATAGACGTCGTCGTCGGTCAGCTTGTGGCCGACCGGCAGATCGTTCTTCACATAGACGCCGCGGACCAGCGCATCGAGATACTCGCGCTCCTTGGCAGGCACCGCACGCTTGGCTTCGGCGGTACCGCCGCACATTTCCTTGGCCTTGTTGAAGGCCTTGAACCAGACGTCCGCCTGCTCGGGCTTGGTGCAATAGGAGCTGACCGGAACGCCTTCGTAGTCGATGTCGATGTGACGCTCGAACGTACGGGCACCCTTGCCGTAGGCGATCAGGATGGAATCGTGCCAGTCGCGCTGCTCGTGCGTCGAAAGTCCGATCGTGATGTCGGGATAGCGCGCCTTGAGGTAGTCGATCTGGTTGAGTTCGAGTTCGCTGTCATCGGACGGGTAGATCGACACGCAATGATTGAGTGCGAACGGGATCCCGCGTGAAGTGAAGTAGTTGACCAGTCCGTCGATGTGATGCGCATCGGCACCGCCCGACGAGGCGACGACCGGCAGGCCCGTGCTGGCGATCTTGCGCAACAGGGTCTTGTCGCGGATGTCCGAGCTGGCGATCTTGAGGATGTCGACGCCGAATTCGACGCATTTGTCGACCGAGACCTCATCGAAGGGCGTGACCATGGCGACCATGCCGTGCGCCTTCACGCGGTCGACCATGGCGCGCAGCTTGTCCCAAGGCATCTGGGTATCCAGCGTCTTCTTGATGTAGCGCACATCGTTACAATCGCGATAGTCGCGATGAATGAATTCATCGACGTTGCGGAACTGCAGCTTGATCGATGCCCGGACACCGTTTGCCTTCACCACGGCCGCGAAGTCGTCGATGATCTTCAGGCCACGCTGGAGCTTTCCCCAATGGTTGTTCGCGAGTTCGAGCACGAACAAATCTTGAAAGATATCAACAGCCACTAAGCGTCTCCAAACCTGAGGAAGGGGCTTCTATCCGGGACGGGGTCCGGCGTCCACCCTTTCGCGTCTCTTTTTCAACTGGTAACATTAACAATACTAAACTTTGCCAAATCGGATGCTTTTACTGTTGGGTTACTTTAAAATAAGTTTACCGACCGGGCTGTTGCGATAGGTTCGCAGATTCTAACCAGGTCAACATATCGCTTACCTGAACGCGCAATGAAAACAGTTGGTTGCCGAGTTCCATCGCCAGCGTCTTCGTATCAGCGTGATTTCCCACATAGATGCTGGCCCGCGCGTGATCGACCGAACCGCGGCTGATGGCTGGAGTGTTCGGCAAGGCATCTGCGACCAGGGCAGCAATCTCTTCCATTTCAACGACTTCTGCACCGCATAAATCAATGGCACGGTCGCGTCGCAGCCCCCGGAGCGCGGCGTCGATCACCAGCGCGCAGAGATCGCCGACATGCAGGTAGGATCGGAACACCGGCACTTTCGCCTGGATGTGGATTTCGCCGCGTTCATGCGCCTGCAGCGCGAAATCCGAAATAGCATAGGACTGCAGCTTGTTGATAAATGGTCCGGCTATGTTGAAAATGCGTCCGGCGATCATCGGCACACCGGTTATGGCCGCCCATTCGAGAAAGCGGGCTTCCTGGCGCAGCTTGGCCATGGCGTAAGGATGCCGTTCCAGGCCCTGCGCGGCCTGTGCAGCCGCACCAGACGAGGCGACGAAAAGGCTGGCCGGCCGGGCACCGCGCAGCGCGCTCAGCAGGGCATCGTCGATTGCGAGATTGCCGTCTGTGAAGGCCCGTTCGCCGAGCTGCTCGGCTTTTTCCTTGGTCAGATAGGCCAGATGGACAACATGCGCGCCGGCGACGTCATCGGGGGTGATCGTTTCGAGCGCGCGCACATCGATCGCTTCACCCGATGGCAGCACCATGCTCCGTGGCTGCGAGCCGAAGGCCAGCACACGGCCGCCCAGCCGACCGCCGCCTCGTCGCGCCAGTGCGTCGAGCATCGCCTGGCCTATCCAACCCGAAGGGCCGGTCAGGACGAAGCGGGATGAGGCGGCCAGGTCAGGCATGCGTCGATAACTATCCCGTTCGGCCGGCGGCGACGAAGCCAGCGATGGTTTCGACGGTGTACGCGAGGTGGTCCTCGGTCAATCCGGGAAACAGCCCGATCCAGAACGTTTTCTCCGTCACGATGTCGGCATTGGTCAGATCACCCACGACGCGATAATTCTGACCTTTCATGTAAGGTTGCCGAAGAAGGTTACCGCCAAACAGCAGGCGGGTGCCGATCTTGCGATCGTTGAGGAACTGAACCAACTCTTCACGGTCTATACCGGCCTTTTCGCGGATAGTGATCGGATAGCCGAACCAGGACGGCGTGCTGCGCGCGGTCGGCTGGGGAAGGATGAAGACGTCCTCCAGCGGGCGCAGCATCTCGGTCAGCAGATCGAAATTGCGCTGCCGTGCCGCGATGAAACCGTCGAGCCGGCCGAGCTGAGCGAGGCCGACAGCCGCCTGCATGTCGGTGATCTTGAGGTTATAGCCGACGTGGCTGTAAGTGTACTTGTGGTCATAGCCCTTGGGAAGCGAGCCCAGCTTCTGGCAGAAACGCTTGCCGCAGCTATTGTCGACGCCCGGCGCGCAATAGCAGTCGCGGCCCCAGTCGCGCATGGATTCAATCGCGCGCTTCAGGTTCGGCTTCTTGGTGAATACTGCGCCGCCTTCGCCCATCGTGATGTGGTGCGCCGGGTAGAAGCTGAGCGTGCCGATGTCGCCGAAAGTGCCGACGCCCTTGCCGTCATATTTCGCACCCAGGGCGTCGCAGCAGTCTTCAACGACCAGCAGGTTGTACTTCTTGGCGACGCGCATCACTTCGCCGAGATCGAAGGGATTGCCGAGCGTATGCGCGACCATGATCGCGCGCGTCTTGTCGGTGACGGCGGCCTCGATCATCTCAGGCTTGATGTTGTAGGTCGGGATGTCGACGTCGACGAACACCGGGACCAGCCCGTACTGCAGCGAGGGGTTCACCGTGGTCGGGAAGCCGGTCGCCACGGTGATGACCTCGTCTCCGGCCTTGAGGGCCGCGTCGCGCACATAGCGCTTCGACGTAAGCGCCGAAAGTGCGAGCAGGTTGGCCGAGGAGCCCGAATTGGTCGTCAGTGCGAAGCGCACGCCCAGCCGCTCGGCCAGCTGCGCCTCGAAGGCGTCGTTGAAACGACCGGTGGTCAGCCAGAAGTCCAGCGAGGAATCCACCAGCATGCGCATGTCCGTGTCGCCATAGACCTTGCCCGAGACGGGCACGGGGCTGGCGCCCGGAACGAAGGGCTTGGGCGCGTGGAAGCGCCGGGCATATTCGCCCGTGAGATCGAGAATAAGCCCGCGCAGCTGCGCTTCATCGAGCCCCGAAGGGTCGAACATTGGGGAATCGGCGGTCATGCAGCTCCTTTCTGGGAGAGCGCGCGTTTGAACTCGTTGCGATAGTCGTCGAGCTGCGTGAGCGAAATCGCCCTAGCATCGCCGCCTTGTGCGACATGGCGGTGCCACTCGACAATCCGGTTGAGCGCTTTATCCAGCGTGTAAGCGGGGCGCCAGCCCAGTTCGTCATGCGCTTTCTTGCAGTCGAGCCGAAGCAGCTTGGCCTCGTGCGGCTGCTGGCCTTCGCTCTGGGTCCAGCCGGGCGATCCCCAGGCGGCGGTCATGTGCTGGACGATCCAGCGCACGGGCTGCGTATCGCTTTCTGCGGGGCCGAAGTTCCAGCCGGCTGCGGCCCAGTCTTGGCCTTGCACCAGCCGCTCGGCGATCATCAGATAACCGCCGAGCGCTTCCAGCACATGCTGCCAGGGGCGAATGGAATCGGGCGATCGGATGAGCGGCTTCTCGCCGGCGATCATTGCGCGAATGAGATCCGGGATCAGCCGGTCGACCGCCCAGTCGCCCCCGCCGATGACGTTGCCCGCGCGCACCGACGCGAGCCGCGCCGTTTCCGGGCCGCCACCGGAAAAGAAGCTGCGGCGATAGGCGGAGACGACGAGTTCGCTGGCGCCCTTGCTTGCGCTGTAGGGGTCATAACCCCCCATCGCGTCATCCTCGCGGTAGGGCCGGTCGGTTTCGCGGTTCTCGTAGCACTTGTCGCTGGTGATGCAGACCACGGCTTTGAGGCCTTCTGCCCGCCGGCATGCATCGAGCACATGGACGGTGCCTTGCACATTGGTCGCGAAGGTTTCCACCGGCGTGGCATAGGACAAACGGACGAGCGGTTGTGCCGCGAGGTGGAAGACCACTTCTGGCTGCGCAGCCGCCATGGCCGCCTCGACCGCGGCGAGATCGCGGATGTCGCCCTCGACGTGATGGACGAGTTCGGCAATGCGCGCCTGCTCGAACAGGCTCGGGCTTTCGGCGGGCAGCGCGAAGCCAGTAACTTCGGCCCCCATCTTCGTCAGCCACAGGGCCAGCCAGCTTCCCTTGAACCCCGTGTGACCGGTCAGGAAGACCCTGCGCCCGCGCCAGAAGGCATCAGTCACCAGATCTTCCAAGGGGCGCCTTCCTGCCAGAGTTGCTCGAGATGCTGCTTGTCGCGCAGCGTATCCATCGGCTGCCAGAAACCGGCATGGCGGAAGGCGACGAGATCGCCCGCGGCGGCGAGGCGCTCCATCGGTTCGCGTTCCCAGACTGTTTCGGGTCCATCGATCAGGTCGAGGACGCTGGGATCGGCGACGAAGAATCCGCCATTGATCAGGCCCCCATCACCTGCAGGCTTCTCGCGGAAGCTCGTGACATTGTCCCCGTCGAATTCGAGCGCGCCGAAACGACCTGGCGGGGCGACGGCGGTGATCGTCGCCTTGCGGCCATGGTCACGATGGAAGGCGAGCTGTGCCGTGACGTCGACCGTGGCGACGCCATCGCCATAAGTGAAGCAGAAGGGCTCGCCATCGGGGAGGAAGCGACGCACGGCCTTGAGGCGGCCGCCCGTCATCGTTTCAGCGCCCGTGTCGACCAGCGTTATCCGCCAGGGTTCGCTGCGCTTTTCATGCACTTCCATGCTGTTATGCGTAAGATCGATCGTCACGTCGGCTGCATGGAGGAAGTAGTTCGCGAAGAACTCCTTGATCATGTAGCCCTTGTATCCGAGGCAGATGACGAAGTCGTTCACGCCGTGGGCGGAATAAATCTTCATAATATGCCAGATGATCGGCATGCCGCCGATCTCGACCATCGGCTTGGGGCGGACAGACGTTTCCTCGCCAAGTCTGGTGCCAAGGCCGCCGGCCAAAATAACAGCCTTAGGCAATGACTTACTCCTAGTTAACGCCGCAGTTTGCGGGCTCTTTAGGTGCCTGAGCGACCATCTGTCAATGTTTCGTCGCGGCGATAGCACAGGCTGAGCGGCGGCACAGGTGGGCCGGCCAGCGCCGGCGACCACCGGTGTAATATCTCCGGCAAATGTTATTTTTTCACGCAAAAACTCGCGCGTAGATCGCCGCGCCAGGCCGAACCGCCGTAGCTGGCCGCGGATACGTCGCATTGGGGCGTCGCAGAAACCCCCAAATTGGATTCAGTTCACACCAGGCTGATGTCCGGCGCGTCCTCCTGCTTCATGCCGATGACGTTGTAACCGCCGTCGATGTGGTGGATTTCGCCGGTCACGCCCGAGGAAAGGTCCGACAGCAAATAGAGCGCGCCGCCGCCCACGTCCTCGATGGTGACGTTGCGGCGCAGCGGCGAATTCAGCTGGTTCCATTTCAGGATGTAGTTGAAATCGCCGATGCCGCGCGCTGCCAGCGTCTGGATCGGGCCCGCCGAGATCGCGTTGACGCGGATATTGTCGGCGCCAAGGTCGTTGGCGAGATACTTGACGCTGGTCTCTAGCGCCGCCTTGGCAACGCCCATGACGTTATAGTGTGGAACCACCTTCTCCGCGCCATAATAGGTCAGCGTCAGGATCGAGCCGCCGCTCGACATCATCGGCTTGGCGCGCTGGGTCACGGCGACGAGGCTGTAGGCCGAGATGTTCATCGTCATCAGGAAGTTGTCGAGCGTGGTGTCGTAGTAACGACCGCGCAGCTGACTCTTGTCCGAGAAACCGATGGCGTGGACGATGAAGTCGATCGTCGGCCAACGCGCGGCCAGCGTAGCGAAGGCGCTGTCGAGCGCGTCCATGTCAGACACGTCGCAGTCGATCAGGAAATCGCTGCCCAGGCTCTCGGCCAGCGGTCGCACGCGCTTTTCCAGCGCCTCGCCCTGGTAGGAGAAAGCCAGCTCGGCGCCGTGTTCGGCGAGGCGCTTGGCGATCCCCCAGGCGAGCGACTTGTCGTTTGCCAGCCCCATGATCAGGCCGCGCTTTCCCTGCATCAGACTCGTCATTC